>Ga0224555_1000652_pt1 | contig 53389 bp, 50 predicted proteins | sample 714S23034metaG_FD_180687 | JGI IMG/M metagenome (GOLD analysis project Ga0224555, IMG submission 180687) | Peat soil microbial communities from Stordalen Mire, Sweden - 717 S2 30-34 | ecosystem: Environmental > Terrestrial > Soil > Wetlands > Peat | place: Sweden: Norrbotten County, Stordalen... | reverse complement strand
GTCATGGCTGATCCTCTCCCCTCTGAATGTGGTCCTGTCAGGGAACCCACTCCAGAGTAACGGGGATCAGCCCGCTTTGCGTGTCAGTCAGGCGTGAAGAGCTACCAGCTATTTTGGACAGCAATGTCTCGGACTAGAGGATCGCCTACACGTTGGGCAGATCCTCGGTTGCGAATTTATTGAACTCCGTGTGAAACACGGTCAGCGCCCGCTGCATCATCTCCGCCTGGCGCTGCATCACAATCAGATTCAGCGATCCCTGGACCACATCCTGGTTGGCGGCCTCGAGAGCTCCCTCATGCACTGCCGCATCCTTGGCCGCAACCGGCGTTACCCCTTGAGGCGCCACATAGTGGTTCGCGCCCTCCGGAGTGAGTTCGGTTCCGGCAGGAAAGCTGACGACGCCGACAGTCGCCACGGCTCCGCCCGCCACCGAGACCGTTCCGTCGGCGCCCACAGAAACGTCGCCCGGCGGAATCACAATTGGCTGGCCTGCCGCAGTGAGCACCGGCTCGCCCGCCTGTGTCACCAGTCGCCCGCTTTGTGTGCGCTGAAAGCTGCCGTCCCGCGTGTAGCGGATGCCCTGCGGCGTCTGGACCATGAAGAACCCCTGGCCCTCAATGGCCAGGTCGAGCGGGTTGCCGGTCTCCTCGAGCGCACCCTGCGCCATGCTCAGCCGGTCGCCGCCGAGCAGGCCGTAATTGTTTACCGTTTGGCCCAGCTGAGAGTCCAGCGCGTCGGGCCCCAGCAACACGGAGCGAAAGAACTCGCGCTCGGCGCGATACCCCGGCGTCTGCGCATTGGCCAGGTTGGCCGCCGCCGTGTCCAGCGCCTCGGTTCGCGCCACCAGGCCCGTCATCGCCGCATAGTAGCCGCTGTCCATACAGGGAAATCCCTGCAGAAAGAGAACCGAAAAGGAGTGGGAAAGATTAAAGGGAATTAGTGTGGGAGAAAGCAAATCTGCTTGAAAAGCGGCCTCTAGCTAGGAGCCAGGAGCTGTTTTACTGCAGTCCGTCGCAGACGATCGTGACCTCGAAGAACTGTTCGTCGAATCGATAAATGTGGTGAATCTGAAACTCCGGGGCCTGCACGTGGAGCTTGTAGTCATGGCCGGTAATCACCGCGGGAACCGAGAGCCCGGTATTGGCCGCCAGCTCCGGGATCTTGCCCTTCCACGCTCCCGCCAGCATGTTGCAGATCTCGCCGATCCCGTCCTTCACCGTGTCGTCGATTCCGGTGAACTCCATTCCCGTCATCTGCGCGGCGATCTTCAGTGCCGTCCCGGCGCCAGAACGAAAGACGCAGGCACCGCTCAAGATGCCGCCAAATCCCACCACAGCGGTCACCGACTCCTTGTCCACAACGGCGGGGCGTGTGTCGCGCTTGCACTCAAATCCCAACATCATCCGGAAGACTTCTTCCACACTTGCATCCAGATTCCGGGGATCGGAGACCTGTTGCACGGATTCACGCAACGAAACCACCATCGTACGCTCCCTTGGAACCGCGCCACCCGAACCTGCGCCACCCTCGCGTGTGGCCTCTGCGCTTGCGAACCCTCTGTTTCCGCCGCCCCTCTGACCTCCCGTGACGGCCGCACGCACACCATTCAACAGCACGGCATCCTCCCGTTGTCCAGCGTAAGCAGACCTTACGCAACCAGGTCCCACTCACCACGCATTATCCACCGACCGCGATCCGCGGCTAAGCCGCGCGCACCAGCGGCAACACGCGCTCCTTCACCTGCTCGGCGGTGAATGGCTTGCGAATGTATCCCTGCGCTCCGGCCTGAATGGCCTGCTTCACGTGCTCCTCGCTCGATTCGGTAGTGATCATCACCACCGGAACGCCGGGAGCCAGATTCTGTGCGCGAACCTGGCGCAGAAACTCCAGCCCGTCCATGGCAGGCATGTTGATGTCGGAGAGGATCAGGTCCACCGGTTTGTCCTTCAACACTTCCAGCCCCTCGGTGCCGCTGCCCGCCTCATGCACTACCAACGGCTCCAGCCCGGCCTGGCGCAGGGCCCGCTCCACGATCTTGCGCATCACCGAGGAGTCGTCGACAATCAGCGTTCGAATCTCGCTCATGCCCAAGCCCCTCCACTCTCTCATCTATCGGCGCCCGGGCTCCATCCATGAGGCCAAGTCCGCAAACCGGGAGCGAATCCCCAAGCCCTTTTCCTTGTTTACCTGCCCCGCTTGACTGCCTTGCCGGCCTGCTTAATTGCCTCAACCGCTTGCCCAACCCGCCTGACTCGCCTTCATTTGTGACCCCGCCACCGGCCGAGTCCCCGCCCAGGTCAGTGCGGGCGGCCCGATCCGATCAGGTCCCGGATCGAGCCGATCTCGGGAACCGGCCCGCTCTGCGGCCGCAACCACATCCGAAGCCACATGCAGTCGTGCACCCTCACTAGGCGCGACTCCACCGGGCGGCTTCTTTCCACTGCTTTGGCGAAGGCCGAGGCCAACGCCGGCTCGGTCGCCGCCTCGATCAGTTCGGCAGCCGGGAAGCGCGCCTCGAGCAGCCGCGTGTGCGCCGGGTGAAACGCCGACTCCTCGACCAGCCCGCCCTCAACCTGCAGTCCGGTCATGCGCTCGACAGCCAGCGCCAGCGCGGGATCGAGATGGTCTTCAAAACCCAGATAGAGAATCTTGCCCGCCGCCACGCGCAAGGGCAGCGCGCCAAACGCATCCACGAACAGACGCGGCACCAGCGCGGTCAGCGCTTCGGGATGGTGAAACTCCATCCCCAGCACCGGACAGCCCCACTGCAGGCCGAGCGCGCGTGTCACCTGTTCCTCGCTGGCGCTTCGGTTGCGGACCAGCCAACTGCCCAGCCTTCCTGCGCCCGCATCTTTCTGCGCCATGAGCGCCGCGCGCAGATCGCCGTTCGTGATCCAGCCTTGCTCGAGCAGGACCAGACCCAGCGGAATGCGATGCCGGTGGCCTTCGCGCGGGCTGCCCCGCCCATCCATCTCCCGGCCCAGCGCCGCATCCACACGCGCCGCCATGCAGGCTGAAGAGCAGCACCATCCCCCTTCGAAGACCGGCGTCTCACGGCGACGCCAGAGGCGCAGCCACCCCGAACCACAGCGGGGATTGGCGCAGGTCGAGAAGATGCCTCCGCGAATGCTCGCCGCAGCGGCTCCCGGAAACGACCGCGCAAAAGAGGCGCGATCGGCGGCAGCGGCTTCCATGGTCGCAAACTCCGCGAGAGAACCCGGGGAGTTCGGCCCAGAACGGTGGCTCAGAAGAGGCATCGAATGCTCTCCAGACGCTTTCTGGGCGCGGCCACCTCGGTCACCCGCAGCCCGAAGTTGCCGTTCACCAGGACAACCTCGCCGCGCGCCACAATCTTGTCGCCCACAATCAGGTCCACGGGATCGGCCACATGGCGATCAAGCTCGACCACGTCGCCCGGCCCCAGATCGAGAATCTCGCCGAGAGGCATCTCGCGCGACCCGAAGCGCAAGGACGCTTCGAGCTCGACGTCGAGCAGCAACTCAAGCCCCGGACTCAACGCCGGCGCGGACCTCAGGTCGTCTGAAGGGACTGGATTCGAGAAAGCCGGGGCCGGCGAAGCCTGCGCCGCGGATGGCCGAGCAGGCGCTGCGGCCTGCTGGGTTTCCTTTTCATCGACCTCATCCCGCACCAGAACCGTCCACGCGCGCTCGCCCGAGCGGAGCTGGAAGGCGTGCGTGATCTTCGCCTCTCCCGTGATCGCTTCGATGCTCGCCACCTGGCATTTCTTGCCCGCCGAAGCCAGCAGGTCTCCCGCCGCGGCGCTGGCCGCCTCGCGCAGCAACTCCTCCCAGCCGGCTTTCTGATCCGCGCCCTCGCCCACGAGCGGCGTCTCCAGAACCTTGCCGTCGAGGACCACGGCGAACCGGCCCTCAACGTCGCCGCTTAGCGTGGCTGCCCAGCCGAAAGCGTCCGCGCCGAGCGGCTTGGGCAGCGACTCGCTCAACTCCGGCTCGCCGGCAAGCGCCTGCGAGAACAGCGCCGCCGCCACCTGGGCCCAGCACTCGAAGTAGGTCTTCATCAATCACCCCCGCCAAGAACGCGCTCAATGCGCGCGGCGCGATGGGCTCCGCGGCGCATGGCCTGGGCCAGCGAAAGACGCTGGCCGGCCACCCTCCACTCCGACAAGGCGTTGGTGCCCACATTGAGCCGCAGCACGTCGCCCGGCTCAACCTGTTCGAGAGCGCTCGCCGCCAGGCGCACCGTCGGCAGTTGCAGCGAACAGCCAAAACGGATATCGCGCGCCACCTCGCCCATGCGCACCCGGGTCTCGCCCGCATGGCGGCGGCGCCGGCTCCAGTCCGTGGTCAGCCGGCGCAGGATGGTGTTCGCGACCACCGCGGGAAAAGCCAGGTTCAGCAGTCCCGAACTGTGCGGCATGCGAATCTCGAAGCTCAGACAAAGCGTCTTTTCCGCGACTGAAATAATGCGCGCCACCTGGGTCTGCATCTGGCGGCGGTCGAACAGAAAGCTCAACCCCACCGGCTGCCACGCCACCGTCAGCTCGCGGCAGACGATCTCCACCACGCTGGCCAGAATCGATTCCTCAATGTCGGTCAGCTCGCGCAGCGGTCCGTCCTTGCCGTCGCCGCCCAGCAGGAGATCGATGATGGGGGGCGCCAGGCCCATATCCAGTTGCAGCACCGCGAGAGCTCCCAGCGGCTCCAGGCGCACCGACGCCACGTAGCAGATCTCGGGAATCCTGAGCAGGAACTCATTGAACTGAATCTGCTCGGCCGAAACCAGGTTGACCTGAAACCGCGTGCGCAGCCAGGCGGCCAGGTTGTGCGTCAGATTGCGCGCGAACAGGTCATTGAGCATGCTGATCGCGCGCAGCTGCTCGGTCGAAATCTGGCCTGCGGAAGAGAAATTGTAGGGCACGACTTTGGCGCGCACCTCGGAGTGCGCGGCCTCCGGCGCCTGGCTGCGCGCGGCCTGGAACAGCGCGTCGATCTCGTCCTGCTTGAGCGTTTTTTCAACCAAGGGTCCCTTCCTCCCAATTCCCTTCCGTCCCGCAACTGTTCCAGAGCCTTACTCCTCGGTTCTTGAGATCCCGTGGCTTATTTCCTTCGCGCCGGCGGGCGAGGTCCCGTCCGCTCTGCTGCGCCTTTGCCGGCCAGGTCGCGCAGCGCGGCGCGCAAGTGCACCACCGCGGAGGCATGAACCTGCGAGACCCTCGACTCGACCACGCCCAGCGCCAGCCCGATCTCGCGCATGGTCATCTCCTCGTAGTAGTAGAGCGTCATCACCAGGCGCTCGCGGTCGGGCAGGTGCGCGATGGCGTCGGCCAGGCGATCCTCAAGTTCGCCCCTCAGGCAGCGGAACAGCGGATCCTCCTCCGGCTTGCCGGGCACGTAGGCCAGTTCTTCCTCGCCCGAGTTCTCGTTGCGCTCCACGTGCAGCGTGCCGATCTCCAGGCCCTTCAAATCTCCCAGCAGTTGCTGGTACTCGTCGAGACTCACCGCCATCTCGGCGGCAATTTCGTTTTCGCCCGGCGCCCGGCCCAGCCGCGCTGTCAGCGAGCGGATGGCCTCTTCGACCGCGCGGCCCTTGCGGCGCAGCTCGCGCGGGCTCCAGTCGAGCGTGCGCAGGCTGTCCAGAATCGCTCCCCGGATGCGAAACTGAGCGTAGCTACGGAACTGCACCTTCTTCGCGGGATCGAACTTGGCGAAGGCATCCATCAGCCCTACTACGCCGGCCGAAACCAGATCCTCGATGTCCACATGCTGGGGCAGCCGCTCATGAATGCGGCGAGCTAGAAAGCGCACGATGGGCAGATGCTCGAGCAGCACCCGCTCCTGTTCCGAGGTCAGTGCCCCAGCGGCCACCGCCTGCGGCGGATAGCCGCTTCCCACTCCACGACGCGCGGGCCTGGACTCTCTTAGTGCGGATACTGCTTCCATCGCCATGCCTTTCCCCTTGCCGCCCTGCTCACCGCACCGTGCCCACGGGGCGCAGCCGGATCTCGGGTGGAACTTCACTGGCCGCAACCACCGCCAGGCGCGGCAATACCGGGTCGAGCCAGCGCTTGACGTAATAACGAGCCGGACTGGGACAAAGAAGCACGGGCGGTGCCGAGGAGGAGGCGGAACCGATAAGGGATCTCACAGAATCGGTGAGGCGGCGGACGACCGATGACGGCGGGTGCCCGCCAGCCGCCAGCAGCCGCTGTCCGGCGTCTGGCGCAACCGTGGCCAGAATCTCTTCTTCGAGACCCGCGTCGAGCAGAAGCACCGGCAGCTGGCCGTCGCCGTCGACGAGCGGCCTGACCAGCCTGCGCCCCAGCGCTGCCCGAGCCGCTTCAACCAGCGCGACCAGGCTCTTCGACACCGGCGCGGTCTCGAGCAGCGCCTCCAGAATCGCGCCCAGATCGCGGATCGAGACCCGCTCGCGCAGCAACTGCTCGAGAACCCGCGCCACCTCGCCCAGGGTGAGCAATTTGGGAACCAGCTCTTCGAGCAGCTTGGGATGCGAATCGTTCAGCGCGTCGAGCAGGCGCTTGATCTCGGCGCGGCCCACGAGCTCCCCTGCGTGCTGGCGGACCAGTTCGCCCAGATGCGTCGTGATCACCGTGACCGCGTCCACCACCGAGTAGCCCGCGGCGATGGCCTGTTCTTCAAGCGCCGGCGCGATCCAGATCGCCGGAACTCCGAAGGCCGGTTCGCGCGTCTCCCTGCCCGTCAACGGCCGCCGGCCGGGCTCGCCGGAAACGGCCAGCAGATGCGGCCCCTCGGTCTGCCAGCGGCCGATCTCGATCCCGCGCAGCGAGACCATGTACTCCCTTGGCTTCAGGCGCAGATTGTCGGAGATGTGCACGGGCGGCACCAGAAAACCCATTTCAGATGAGAGATGCCGGCGCAGCGAGCGCACGCGGCTCAACAGTTGCCCGCCCTGCTTATCGTCGACCAGCGGAATCAGTTGAAAGCCGATCTCGAGCGTCAGGTCCTCGAGCCGCATCATTGCCGCCAGGTCGGAGCTATGCGCGCCCTCGGTTTTTTTCTTGTCCTGGAGCGATGTCTCCGCCGGAAGCGCGGCGGGCACCGCAGCCGCCATGCGCTTTCCACCCCAAAAGAGCCCTGCGGCGACACTCAGAAAGGCGAACTTAGGCAATCCCGGAATCAGGCACATGCACGCAGACACCGCGCTCGCCATGTAGAGCGTGGCCGGCCGCGCCAGCAGTTGCTGCCGGATCTCGCCGCCCAGCATTCCTGCCGAGTTCGCGCGCGTCAGCGTAATCCCGCCGGCCACCGAAACCAGCAGCGACGGAATGATCGTCACCAGGCCGTCCCCCACGGTGAGCACGGTGTAGGTGCGCGCAGCCTCGCCGAGCTCGATCCCCTGCTGCAGGGTTCCGATCAGGAGGCCGGCCACAATGTTGATCGCCGTAATCAGAATCGTGGCCAGTGAATCGCGCTGGTTGAAGCGCGCCGCGCCATCCATGGCGCCGTAAAACTCCGCCCCGCGCGCGATGGCCTGCCGCCGCCTGCGCGCCTCGGCCTCGTCGATCAGCCCCGCGTTCATGTCGGCGTCGATCGCCATCTGCTTGCCGGGCAGCGCGTCCAGAGTGAAACGCGCCGTCACCTCGGCGGTGCGCACGGCGCCGTGCGAAACGACCAGGAACTGAATCGCGATCAACGCCAGGAACAGCACGAAGCCGACCACGTAATTGCCGCCCACCACAAACTGCCCGAAGGCCTCGATCACCTTGCCCGCGGCCGCGGTCCCCTCCTGGCCGTGAAGCAAAATGCGCCTCGTGGAGGCGATGTTGAGCGAGAGCCGGAAGAGCGTCAGCAGCAACAGCAGCGTGGGAAATACCGAGAGCTCGATGGCGCGGCGAATCTGTACCGCCGAAAGGAAGACGATAATCGAGCAGGCCATCGAAATCGCGAGCAGCAGGTCCAGCACCGGCGCCGGCACCGGCACCAGCATCACGAAGATCACGCTGATCGCGGCCATCGGCAGCAGGTAATCGCGCAGGCTGTGCCAGAGCGAAGACTTGGCCGGCAACGATCCCGCGGCAAGAGTCGCTGTACTCATCGCGTCCCTCCACCAAAACCTGAAACCGCGGAGCGCCGCGCGGCAGCGTCACGCATTTGTTTGTCGCGCAGCTCGGCCTCTACGCGCTGGCGGTAGAGGTAGGCCAGAATCGCGGCCACTGCCGCATAGAGCTCCACTGGAATCGCCTGTCCCACCTCGACGGTGCGGTAAAGCGAGCGCGCCAGCGGCGGATTCTCGACAATGGGCACGCCTGCCCAGCGCGCCTCGGCCTTGATCTCCTCGGCCAGAAGATTCCGTCCCTTGGCCAGCACCTTGGGCGCCTCCATCATCACGAAATCGAAGCCCAGCGCCACGGCATAATGCGTGGGATTGGTCAGCACGACGGCCGCGCGCGAAACATCGGCCTTCACGCGGCGGCGGCGCATCTGGCGCTGCAGGCTGCGAATCCTGCTCCTGATCTGCGGGCTGCCTTCGGTCTCCTTGTACTCGTCGCGCAGATCCTGCCGGCTCATCTTGAGGCGCGACTCGCGCGACTGCCACTCCACCAGGTAGTCGATCGCCGACCAGCCGAAGAGCAGCCATGCCGCCGCCAGCAGCAATCCGTAGACGTCCTTGCCAACCAGCTCCAGCCGCTCGGTCGAGAACGGCGGAATGCTCAACTGATTCGCCATGCGCTCGACGGCGAAGACGGCAAGAAAGCTTGCCGGGATCAGCGACTTGCCCAGGCGCGAAGCGGCGCGCAGCGAGAAAATATTTTTGAGATTTGAAATCGGATTGATGCGATCCGGCTTGAAGGCAATGGCGCTCCCGTGCACGGTCACCCCGCCGGTCTGCGCGATGCCCGCTCCGAGCGCCGCCGCCACCACCGCGGCCATCACCACGCCTGGGGGCCCGAGCACCGCCAGCATCGACCGCCGCATCGCCACGAGCGTGGGCGCAAGTGTTGCCGGCTCCCAACGTTCCGGGCCGCCGAGAAGGAGCAACCCCTCAAATGCCTCCCGCCACGCCTCGATCATTCGGCCGCTCAACATTCCCAATGCGATGACGCCGGCCAGAGTCCCTGCCGCGGCCGTCAGCTCACGGCTGTGCAGGATGTCGCCTTCCCTGCGCGCTTTTTCGCGGCGGTGCTGTGTGGCCTGTTCGGTGCGCTCGCCGGCCATCGTCTAGCCTCCGAATCCGTGAGCCGCGCCGGGCGCCCCAATCAGCCGCTCGGCCATGTCGAGCAGGCTCGCGAAGCGCGCCTCGATAAAGCGCGGCCACAAGGCCAGCGAACTAGCGAGAATCACAAAGCCCGTAAGAGTTTTGAGCGGAACGGTCAAGGACATCACCGGCAGTTGCGGGCTCAGCTTGCCCACCAATGCCACGGCGATCTCGACCAGCATGGTGCAGGCCAGTACAGGAGCGGCTAGTTCGAGCGCCGCCAGAAAAATTCCCCCCGCGGCACGAACGATCGCCAGCGCCGTCAGTGGAGCCAGTGCATAGGTTCCGAGCGGCACCACGCGAAAGCTGCGCACGACCGACGCGAGGAGAATCCGGTCCAGGCCAGCCGTAATCAAGACCAGCGTTCCTAACAGTTGAAACAGATCGCCCAGCAGCGGCGTCTGAATCGCCGACTCCGGGTCCAGCAGGTTGACCAGCGAGAAACTGAACTGCAAGCCAGCGATCTGCCCGGCGAAGATGAGCATCTCGCTCAGCAGCGTCAGCGAAAGCCCGTAGACCAGTCCCACCGCCAGCTCACCGACGATCGCCGAAAAGCTGAGCGTGGCCTGCGCGTTGGGCAGCATAGCCACCAGCGGCGCAACCAGCCACGCCACTGCGCCCGCGAACACCGCCTTCGCGCGTACGGGCAGCGCCGTCGACGAGAAGAACGGGGCGAAGGCCACCATGCCGCTCACCCGCACCAGGGCCAGCGTCATTGCACTCAGAAAGTTGCCCCACTCGCTCATTGTTTTCAGCCCTTAGCTTTCAGCTTTCAGCCTTCAGTTCCTTCGATCCGCTCACGGCCACCTCGATCTCTCCTTCGTGTAGGCAAAGCTCAGAGCTGAAAGCTGACGGCTGATAGCTGTCTTCTTCACCCCAGGTAGCGGTGAAAGTCGCCCAAGAGCAGCCGCGTATACGCTGCCATGCGCTCCAGAAACCACGGCATCCCCACGAGCAGAATCAGCGCAATCGCCGCCAGCCGCGGTACCGTGGTCAGTGACTGGTCCTGCAGGCTGGTCAAGGTCTGCACCAGGCTCAGCACAAAACTCAGCGCCGCGGCAGCAATCAGCAGCGACGCGGCCAAAACGATGGCCTCCCGCATCAGCTGGCGCATCAGCTCGGCAACCAGATCGGGCGTCATCCGAAGTCCTTTCAAAAACTCTTCAACAGCGAGTTGGCCAGAAGATTCCACCCGTCCACCATCACGAAGAGCAGAATCTTCAACGGCGTCGAAACCACCACTGGAGGCAACTGAAACATGCCGATCGAAGTCGTAATCGCCGCCGTCACCATATCAATCAGCAGGAAGGGCAGAAACAGCACCGCGCCGATGGCGAAGCCGGCCTTCAGCTCCGACAGAATGTAGGCTGGAGCCACCACGCGCATGGGCAAATCGTCAGGCTTGTTGGGCCGCGGAATCTGCCCAGCCGCCGCGAATAAAGCCAGGTCTTTTTCGCGCGCGTACTTCAGCAGAAAGTGCTTCACCGGCGCGGTGCCGCGATCGATCGCTTCCATGCCCGTAATCTCACCGGCGCGATAAGGCTCCACGGCCTGCTGGTCGACTTGGGTGAGGACGGGCGTCATCAAAAACCACGTCATCATCAGCGCCAGCCCCATCAGCGTAGGATTCGAAGGCGCTGTCTGCGTGCCCAGCGCCTGGCGCAGGAAGTGAAACACCACCAGCAGCCGCACTAGGGGAGTCATGCACATCAGGATCGCGGGCAACAGGGTGATCAGCGTGAGGACAAAGAGAATCGTCCACGGCGTCGAATCCGCCGGATGCAGCTTGGCGTTTAAATCGGGAAGCAGCGGCACACTTGCCGGAGCAGCCGCAGCCAGCGCTCCCATCCACGCCGTCACCATGAGACCCTCGGCTGCCTGCGCCCGGCCGCCCCGCGCCTCGCATCGTGCACGCCCGTTCGCCCTCCCGCGTTCAGTCTGTGTCCCTCATCCAGCGGATAAAACGCCGGACCACCCTCGGCCGACGTTGCCACCAGAATCCGCCGCCCTTCTGCCTCGACCAGCGCCAGCGACTGCCGCGGCGCGAGCACAATCCGCTCGAGAAGCGCCAGGCGCCGCTCGACGCGCGGACTCGGGCGAAGCTTCGCCATCAACCAACCTGCGAGTCCGCCAATCGCTGACTCGCCCCTCAGCCTTTCCATCCTCGCCACATCTTTTCCCTTCACGCCGCCCCTATTCCCTGTTCCCTGCTCTTTCACGCCAGCCGCGTCACGCGCACCGCCAACTTCGTGTCCAGAACCTCGAACTCGCTCCACGCCAATTGCACGGCTCCGGCGGCCAGCGGCAAGTCAATCCCGTGGCTCCACTGAGACGCGATCGTTTCTCCCGGCGCCAACGCCAACAGATGGCGCACGCGAAACCCGCGCACCGGCACTGCCACGTCCAGCTCCACCGGCAAACGCGCCACTAAAGGCCCGAACCCCGGCGCGCTTTCCTCTTCCGGCACACGTGGCGATGGAACCAGCGCCTGCCCCGTATTTGCCCCAGCCGCATTCGCCGATTGAGCTGCTTCGCGCATGGACTCGCCCGCCGGCGCCGGCAAGGGATGCGCGGTCGCCGCAACTGGACGCGCTCCCGCCGCGACTGCTTGCCCTCCCGCCGGAACTGGTTGCACTGCGACCATCTCGCAGAAAACCCTGCAGCAGCGGGACCAGAGGTCGGTTGGAGAGATTGGAACGGCTTAAGAAATGCGTGCCGCTACCGCAGCCACGCGCCTCCGCCGATCCATTCAACTCACTTCGCTGCTACACTTGAAGTTGGAAAGACGTTGCGGCTTCTCATCTCGCCCGGAGCGGGACCTGCCGCCTTCCGAGGTCGAAAGCCATGCCTGAACCCATTGAAAACAAGAGTTTCACCGGAACCAGCCTGCGCCTCAAAGTCGGCCTGGCCGAGATGCTCAAGGGCGGCGTCATCATGGACGTCATGTCCGTCGAGCAGGCGCGCATAGCCGAAGAATCCGGCGCCGTCTCCGTCATGGCCCTCGAGCGCGTTCCCGCCATGATCCGCGCCGAAGGCGGCGTGGCGCGCATGGCTCGCCCCAGCCTCATCAAGCAAATCATTCAGGCTGTTTCCATTCCCGTCATGGCCAAGGCCCGCATCGGCCACACCGCCGAAGCGCAAATTCTCCAGGAGCTCGGCGTCGACTACATCGACGAGAGCGAAGTGCTCACGCCCGCCGATGAGGCGCACCACATCGACAAGCACGCCTTCACCACGCCGTTCGTCTGCGGCGCGCGAAACCTGGGCGAGGCTCTCAGGCGCATCGCCGAGGGCGCGGCCATGATCCGCACAAAAGGAGAGGCGGGAACCGGCGACGTCGTTCACGCCGTCCAGCACATGCGCCAGATCACCCGCGAGATGCGCACGCTTACGGTCCTCACCGAGCAGGAGCTCTACGCCGCGGCAAAAGATCTGCAGGCCCCTTACGAGCTCGTAGCCATGGTCGCCCGCGACGGCAAACTCCCCGTGCCTAACTTCTCCGCCGGCGGCATCGCCACACCCGCCGACGCTGCGCTCATGATGCAGCTCGGGGCCGAGGCCATCTTTGTCGGCTCGGGAATCTTCATGAAGGAGCGCGCCACTCCGCTCGACGTCGAGAACGATCCCAAGGAGCGCGAAGAAGCTGTCTCGCGCGCCAAAGCCATCGTCGTCGCAACGACGCACTGGAACGATCCCAAGATTCTCGCCGAGGTCAGCGAGCAGGTCAAAGGAACAATGAAGGGCCTCGCCGCCGCTTCAATAGAAGAGTCGCAACTTTTGCAGACGAGAGGTTGGTAAGTCTGCCGCACGACCGACCCTTGACATAGTCACCTGACTAGTTATATGACTATATAAAGAGGCACGGTCCGCATGGTCTGGCAGGTCTACGACGCAAAAGCACGCTTCAGCGAACTTCTCGACGCGACCCTCAAAGATGGCCCGCAAATCGTCACGCGCCGCGGCGTGGAAACGGCCGTCCTCGTTCCCATCGACGAGTGGAAGCGGTTGAAGTCCGAATCGCGGCCGAACATCAAAGACATTCTGCTCGATCCAAATGGTCCTCACGATCTCTATATTCCTCCTCGGCGGAGGCTTCGCTTTTCCCCGCCCGATGAGCAGGCATAGCCCGTGTACCTGCTCGACACCAATGTGATCTCGGAGTTACGCAAATCCAAGCCACATGGAGCAGTTCTGTCTTGGTTTAATTCCTTACGCGCAGACGAGATCGTTATCCCGGCTGTCGCCATCGGAGAGATTCAGGATGGCGCGGAGATCACGAGGAAACAAGACCCAACGAAGGCTGCGGAGATTGAGGCTTGGTTGGATCACATCCTGGCCAACTTTACTGTTCTACCTATGGATGGCCCAATGTTTCGCGAGTGGGCGCGACTGATGGCTGGCAAGTCCGACGATTTGAGCGGAGATGCCATGATCGCCGCAGCCGCGCACATCCACGGCATGGTCATTGTCACCAGGAACATCAAGGACTTCGCCAGCTTCGGCGTACAGGTCTTCAACCCGTTTACCGCCAAATGAACGACCCAGATACGGTTCCTGCGCCGGCTTCAGCGCTGGGCGCGATCTGATTCTCTTTTCCCGCGCTTCAGGCACCTCTTCCGATTTTCGGTGCGTCCAACTAAAAGGTGAGGTAAATTCATCCTCACAGGGTTCCCCATGCCCCCTATCTTCACTCCCATCCCGTCCGAGGTCGAGCGCAAAGCCCCCGGTACCGGAGGCAAGCCGCCCGTCGCACGCCGACCCACCGGGGGTGGTGGCGGCGGAGGCGACGACGATTGGAGAAGTCCGCGCCGCGGCCCGCGCGAGGCCCTGCACCGCATCCGCGCCTTCGTCTTCTGCGCCCTCGCCGGCGACATGATGTTCTTCGTCGGTCTTGTCGCGTTTTTCTACGCGCGCCAGGCCGGCACGCGCATGGATCCACGAACCCTTCAGCAGATCGGCGACTGGCATCCAGTTCTGTTGCCGCCCATCCTCTTCCTCAATACCGCGGCCCTCCTCCTCAGCACGCTCACCATGGAGCGTGCCCGCCAGCACATCTTCCGCGAGTTCGATGTTCTCGAGGAATGGCTGGGCCTGGGAAAACCGGCCCTTCGCCGCACTCTGCCCTGGCTCGGCGCAACGCTTGTTTTGGGGCTGATGTTTCTCGCCGGCCAGGTCGCCGCCTGGCGCCAGCTCACGGCGCAGGGATTCGCCTTCACCCGCGGGGCTACGCCGGCCAGCTACTTCTTTTACCTCATCACCGGCCTGCACGCCGCCCATCTTGTCATCGGCGTGCTCGCGCTTGTCTTTTGCATCTCCGCGCTCACTCTCCTCAAGCGCGTTGAATCCCGCCAGATCGCAGTCGACGCGACCGCGTGGTTCTGGCACACCATGGGCCTCGCCTGGCTGATCCTGTTCGGAGTTTTGATTTTCGGCCAATAGGAATTCAGAGCCGCCGCTCGCGCAATTCCTTCGCCCGCCATTCGTCAGGGTTGGCTGTCCCATCCCTGACCTCCGCCGCGGGCGGATTTTCGGTCAGGGACGGGACAGCACAAATGAATCTTGTTTGCGGATAGAAATCCCAGGGAACCGTTGAGTCGCCAGCCTCCGCACGAACAGGCTAAAAGCTAAGAGCTAAAAGCTGCTTCTCCACAACCAAGCTAGAGGCTAGAAGCTCGTTTTCTACGCCGTGAGCAAATGCACCAGTGCACGCCAACGTTCGCCCATACTCGGAACTTCGGGGCACTCAAAGTAAACCTGCCGGTTGATTGCCATCAGCAGTTGCACCGCTTCCAATTGCGTGTTGTGCGCACTCAACGACCCTCCCGAGTGCACGAACTCGTCAGTCAGGTATTCGATCGCGTGTCCCAGGATCTCCAGAGCGCGGCCTGCCTCGGGAGAAATTCGACGCCGGCGTGCGCGGCCTTGGTTCGCGAGCGAAACGGGAATCGGAGCCGAAACCGGGAAACCACTCATCGTTGAACAGGAGCCCATGAAACTTATCCTCACCCGGTTCTTCGGCGCACCCCTTTGAATCGGACAGAGTACAAAGGTCCTGTCCCAAAATGGTGCACAAATATCTTTGACGGATTAAACTGGGAAATCCGGTGACGAAGCTCACACAGGCTTCGGAGACGATCCCTTTGGTAACTGGGAGCGCCGGTCCACTTCGTCATCCGCAGCCCCCATTCTCATCCCAGCCAAGCACTTCCCCGCCACGCGCCGCGCCTCGCCTTGACGCCAGAGGCACGAAAACCTAATCTCAAACTAGGTTTTCACTCCGCCGGAGCGATCTTTTCTTCGGCGATTCAGGCGGTTTGCTATCCAATTCCTTCAGGCTGGGCGATGAATGCAACCCCCTATGACTGGCAGTATCTCCCTCTGCTGATGCAGATTCTTGCCGCCTTTCTCCTTGGGGTCTTCATGGTTGTGGCCTCGTGGTTCGTTGGCCGCCATCGCAACACCAAGGTCAAGCTCGCTGCCTACGAGTGCGGCATTCAGGCCGTTGGCGATGCGCAGGGCCGATTCAGCGTGCGCTTCTATCTGGTGGCGGTTCTCTTCATCCTGTTCGATGTGGAAATGGTCTTCATGATGCCCTGGGCCGTCATCTACCGCCAGCTTCCGCAACTCACCGGCTGCTCCCGCCTCTTCGGCTTTTGGGAGATGCTCGTCTACCTCGGCTTTGTGGCCGTCGGCCTCTATTACATCGTGCGCAAAGGGATCTTGAACTGGAGCCACGACAGAGCGGACCTGTAATGCAGTGGACAGTGATCAGTGGACCGTTCTTTCCGCGATTCACAAAGTCATTGCGCAACTGGAAGCAATTCTCGACGAGATAAGGCGGACCCTAAAGATGACGAGTCAAACCCCCACGCTCTCCGGCAAGCAAGCTGTCCTTGAAGGACTGCCGGATCATCCCGCCATCAAGGCCCTTCAAGCTTCGGATATTGAGGCCTGGAATCCGCAGGCCTTCATCGATGCGCGCTTCGACTTCGGCGAGCTCACCCTCACCATCGCACCCACGGAAATCCGCGCCGCCTGCGTCACTGTTCAGAAAGCGGGCTACAACTTCTTTGAGGACATGACCGCGGTCGACTGGTTCCCCGCCTCGCCCCGCTTCCAGTTGAGCTATCACATCCTCTCGCACACCTTCAAAGAGCGCATCCGCCTGCGCGTCATGCTCGACGAGGCCGATCCCACTGTCGACTCCATTGTTCCCGTCTGGCCCGGCGCCAACTATTACGAGCGCGAGGTCTTCGACCTTTTCGGGATTCATTTCGCCGGCCACCCCGACCTCCGCCGCATCATGATGCCCGACGATTGGCAGGGCCATCCTCTGCGCAAGGACTACCCGGTGGAGGGATACCGCTGATGAGCGAGAATCCCGGCGCGCCTGTCCTCGAGCTCCCCGCTGCCGCAAGCACCGGCGAGCGGCGCATGGTCCTCAACATGGGCCCGCAGCACCCGGCTACGCACGGCGTGTTGCGCCTCATCGTCGAGCTTGATGGCGAAGTCATCGTCAGCGTCCAGCCCGAGATCGGCTACCTCCACACCGGCATCGAGAAAACCTGCGAGGCCAAGTTCTACCAGCAGGTTGTCCCGCTCACCGATCGCGTCAACTACCTCGATCCGCTCTCCAACAATCTTTGCTATTGCCTGGCTGTCGAAAAGCTTCTCGGCCTCGAGATTCCCGACCGCGCCCAGTGGATTCGCGTTCTGCTCACCGAGCTTAGCCGCCTGAACTCGCACCTCATCTGGCTTGGCACTCACGCCATGGACATTGGCGCCCTCACCGTTTTTCTCTACACCTTCCGCGAGCGTGAGGAGATTCTCCGCCTCTTTGAAGCCGTCGCCGGCCAGCGCATGATGACCAGCTACTTTCGCATCGGCGGCCTCTCCATGGAACCGCCGCTCGATTGGCTCGACCGCGTGCAGCATTTCATCACCACGTTCCCCGAAAAAATCGACGAATACTCGAATCTCCTCACGGGCAATCCAATCTTCATGAATCGCTTGAAGGGTGTTGGCTATCTCTCTGCAGCCGATGCGATTGCGCTCGGAGTCACCGGCCCTCCCTTGCGCGCCTCCGGCGTCGATATCGACCTCCGGCGCGACATGCCCTACTCGAGCTACGAAAAGTTCCAGTTCAACGTGCCCACCTCAACCGTCGGCGACACCTGGGCGCGATACGTCGTCCGCCTCGTCGAGATGCGCGAGAGCACAAAGATCGTCCAGCAGGCCCTCGACGGCATGCCCGGCGGCCCGGTTAAAGCGAATGCGCCCAAGATCGTTCTTCCCGACCGCGAAAAGATGAAGACTGAGATGGAAGCCCTTATTCATCACTTTAAAATCGTCACCGAAGGCTTCAACGTTCCCGCCGGCGAGGTCTATCAAGGGATGGAATGCGGCCACGGGCAGATGGGTTACTACGTGGTCTCTGACGGCACTTCAAAGCCCTACCGAGTCCACATGCGTTATCCTTCGTTCGCCACACTGCAAGCTATTGAAACCATGTGCAAGGGCCGCCTGATCGCCGACCTGGTCGCGGTCATCGGCTCCATCGATATAGTTTTGGGAGAAATTGACCGGTAAGGAAGAAGGCGCCGTGACCGATTACGATGCATTAGCAAGAAAATTGAAAGGAATGAAGAAGACTGGCGAGCCGGCCGGCAAGAAGTTAGCGAACTACGGATTCGACCCTGTCACTTTTTACCAGTACGTCAAGGCGCAGGTTGATGAGGAAGTTGCCCAGGCTAACGTGGAACTTCGCAAACAGAATCTGCCAACCATTGAGCGGATATTCATTCCCGGCTTCCTTGGAAGACTCTCTCTGACCTTTGGAACCGGATTGCTTTGCACCGTGGAGCTGCACGAAGCAAAAGGACGAATCAGGGCTGTGATTTTCGGCCCGCCAAATCGTGACGAGATCGCGAGAAAGGACTATCTCTTGAATTCGGAGGCAGTGGATTTCGAAGATTCTTCGATTGACAAGGCTGACAAGGTGGCAGTCGGATACAGTCCCCACAAGATCGCCGCCGAGATTGTTTCCGGGCTCATTATGGGGGAATTCGCTTGACGCCGGAAACTCCTGTGACTTTCTCGAGGTCGGGCGCAGGTTCCCCGGTCGCTCTCGATCCACGGTTATTTGCGGAGCTCTGGACCTCTCTCGCTTCCCTGCTCCGGAGCTACACCGCGGTGCACGGCCTTCACTCGAAGCACGAGGCCGCCGTCGAGCTGACCGAGGATACAATCACCGTCCACCACAACGAAAAATGGCTACGCCTCGACCGCAATTACGCAATCCTTACCGGGACGCGAGAAAATGGAAGCATGGGAACCATGGAACTCACCGAATCCGGAACCCTGCGCAGCGGAACCCAAGAGGAAGCCATGGACCTGGCCGCGGAACAGTGGGCACGGGGCCTGATGTTGGAGTCGCCGAGATGAGCCCCAAAAAGACCCAATCCGAACCCGCCTCCGTCTTCTCGCCCGAGCTCGCCGCGCGCTTCGACGCGCTCGTCCAAAAGTATCCAGTCAGCCGCTCCGCCCTCATTCCCATGCTTCTCTACGCGCAGGACGAAGTTGGCTATCTCTCAGACCCGGTCGTCGCCGAGGTCGCCCGCCGCATCGGCATTACTGAGCTTGAAGTGCGCAACGTCGCCACCTACTACTCCATGCTTCGCTTCAAGCCCGCCGGCAAATACAACATTCAGGTCTGCACCAACATCAGCTGCATGCTCCGCGGAGCCTACGAAGTCTACGAGCGCTTCCGAGAAGAGCTCTGCATCGGACCCGATGGCGTTACTGCGGACGGCCTCTTCTCTCTCGAAGAGGTCGAGTGTATCGGCGCCTGCTGCTGGGCTCCAGCTATTCAGGTCAACTACGAATTCCACGACGAGCTTAAGCCCGATCTCGTGCCCGGCATCCTCGGCGGCTATCGCGGTAAAGCCAAACAGAAAGGCAAAACCCCGGATGCCTAGGCTCGTCTCCCATCCAGATGAGGTCAAAATCGTCTCGCGCCGCTTTGGCATGGGAGCAACCGACATTGACCGCTACATCGAGCTCGGCGGCTACGAAGCCGTGAGGAAATGTCTTGCCCAGAGCCCCGACTGGATCGTCGAAGAGATGAAGGCCAGCGGCCTGCGCGGCCGCGGCGGCGCTGGCTTCTCGGCCGGCATGAAGTGGTCCTTCGTTCCCAAACAATCCGCCAAGCCCAAGTACATCCTGGTCAACGGCGACGAAAGCGAGCCTGGCACCTGCAAAGATCACCTCATCTTTTTGCACGACCCCCACGCCGTCATCGAAGGCACCATCATCGCTGGTCTCGCCGTCGGTTCGAAGATGGGCTTCATTTATCTGCGCGGCGAGTACCGCTATCTTCTCGAGATCACGGAGCGCGCCGTCGCTGACGCTTACGATCGCGGATTTCTCGGCAAGAACATCTTCGGAACCGAAAACGAATTCCAGATCATCACGCAGACCGGCGCGGGCGCCTACGAAGTCGGCGAGGAATCCGCGCTCATGGAATCGCTCGAAGGCAAGCGCGGCGTTCCGCGCATCAAGCCGCCCTTCCCCGCCGTCGTCGGCCTCTACGGCGGTCCCACGGTCATTAACAACGCTGAGACCATCGCCACCGTACCCCCCATCATCAATATGGGCGCGGCGGCTTACGCAGCCGTCGGCACCCCACGCAACGGCGGCACGCGCCTCTTCTGCATAAGCGGCCACGTCGAGCGCCCCGGCGTGTACGAGCTGCCCATGGGCTACAGCCTCAAAAAGATGATCTACGACGTTGCCGGCGGCATCCGCGGCGGCCGCAAACTCAAAGCCGTCGTCCCCGGCGGCTCGTCCACGCCCGTCTTGCTGCCCGAGGAGATCGAAAACCTCGGCATGGACTTCGATCAGGTCGGCAAGGCCGGCTCCATGCTCGGGTCAGGTGGAGTGGTTGTGATCGACAACCAGACCTGCATGGTTGAATTCGCTCTCCGCACCATCAGCTTCTACGCGCACGAGAGCTGCGGCTGGTGTATTCCCTGCCGCGAAGGCACCGACTGGCTCAAGAAATCACTCACCCGCTTCCACGCGGGCTTCGGAAGGAGGAGCGACATCGACAACATCCAGTACCTCGCTGAAAACATGCTAGGCCGCACCTTCTGCCCGCTCGGCGACGCCGCCGCCATGCCGACCATCGCTTTCGTCAAAAAGTTTCGCAAGGAATTTGAAGATCACCTGAATGGCATGCCCTGCCCCTTCGCAAGGGAAGGCGTGCCGCAGCTCACCGTCGTATAAGCAGCAACGAGATTTCTGCATAGCCGCCATCGAACGAGAAAAGATGCCCGACGTAACCTTCACAGTCGACGGAAAAAAGCTCACCGCACCCGCGGGAACGCTGCTCATTGACGCCTGCCGCAAGGCTGGCATCGAGATTCCGGCTTTCTGCTACTATCCCGGCCTCTCGCTTCAGGCGGCCTGCCGCATGTGCGTCGTGCGCCAGGAAAAAGTCCCCAAGCTGCAAACCGCATGCACCACCACCGTGGCCGAAGGTCAGGTCTTCATTACTGAGTCGCCCGAAATCGCGCAGGCGCGCAAGGCCACCATCGAGCTGCTGCTCGGCAATCACCCGCTCGACTGCCCCGTCTGCGACGCAGGCGGCGAGTGCGAGCTGCAGGACATGAACTTCAAGTACGGCGCAGGCGAAAGCCAGTTTGTCGAAGTGAAGTTTCATCGCGATGAGCAGCAGTGGTCGCCGGCCGTGTTTTACGATCGCCCGCGCTGCATCCTCTGTTATCGCTGCATTCGCATGTGTGGCGAAGGCATGGACGTCTGGGCGCTGGGCATCCACAACCGCGCCATCAACTCCGTCATCGTCCCTAACGTACTCGGAACGGAAAGAGGGGGCCAACAGCTCGACTGCGAGCAGTGTGGCATGTGCATCGACGTTTGCCCCGTGGGCGCGCTCACCAGCGGCAGCTATCGCTACAAGACCCGGCCGTGGGAGATGAACCACGTCTCCACCGTTTGTACCCACTGCGCCGATGGCTGCAAGGTCACCCTCGGCGTACGCCAGGCCAATGACGGCTCCGAGATCGTTCGCGCCGACAATCGCGACAAGAGCGGCATTAACGGCGACTTCCTCTGCGCCAAGGGCCGCTTCGGCTTCGACTTTGTCGAAAGCCCCGACCGCCTCACGCAGCCACTGGTCCGCAACGCCCAGGGCAAGCTCGAACCCGCTACATGGGAGCTCGCGATCCGCGTCGCCGCCGGCAAATTGAAGGAAATCCGCGACTCGCGCGGCGGTTCGGCCATCGGCGTCATCGGCTCCAACCGCACAACCAACGAAGAAAACTACCTGCTGCAGAAATTCGCGCGCACCATTTTGGGCACGAACAATATCGACCACGAGCGAACCACGGACTACGCATCTTTTGCCCGCGCTCTGTCAGGCCGCCCCGGCAAAACCGCCAGCCTGCGCGACATTGCCCAAGCGTGCGCGGTCCTTCTCGTCGGCGGCGACCCGACAGACGAGCACCCGCTCCTCGCCTGGCTACTCCGCACCAACGTGCGCCTCAATCGCGCCCGCCTTTACGTCGCGAATTCGAGGACGATCAAGCTCGCGCGCCAGGCCAAAGCCACGCTCGACCTCCGCCGCGGCGGCTACGACAAGCTTGTGGCTTCTCTCGACTCCGGCCGAACTGAATTCAGCAAGGCAATCCTCGCAGAAGAATCGCTGGTCGTCATATTCGGCGAGGAATTTCGCGGCAAGGCCGTGGAAGATCTCATCGCCTGGGGCCTCAAGCGCGGACCCAATCCCGATTCTGTCCGCTTCGCCTATCTCGGCGACCACTCGAATTCCCGCGGCGCAGCCGACATGGGTCTTTTCCCTGACCTGCTCCCCGGCTACATTCCGGTCACCGCGCCCGGCGCTTTCGCCGAATACCCAAACCTACCCGCCACGCCCGGCAATTCGCTGCCGCAAATGCTCGATGCCGCCGCCGCTGGCGATCTCGGCGCGCTTCTCGTCGTCGGCGCCAATCCCGTTTCGCACGCCAAACTCGACCCCGCAGTTTTCCAGCACACCTTCCTCATCGTGCAGGACCTTTTCCTCACGGAAACAGCGGCGCTCGCTGATGTTGTCTTTCCCGCCGCGAGTCTCTACGAAAAATCCGGCACCGTCACCAGCACCTTCGGCGACATCCAAATCGTTCGCAAAGCCGCGGACCGCGCCCAAGTCAAACCCGACTTCGAAATTCTCGTTCGCCTCGCCGGTGGCATGAGAGTCGACGTCAGCACGCTGGTTCCCTTTGGCAGGCGAGGCACCACCGGTGATCTCGGCCAGTCGCGCGGCGCGCAATCGGGAGAGGCAGACCGTCACTCCGTCTGGCTTGAAGCCAACGGCCTCGAACCCAAACTCAGTCCCTTCGATCCTCTCGCCGCGCTCGACGAAATCGAGCGCCTCGTCCCCGGCTACACCCTCGATCGCATCAATCTTTTCGCGGGCAACGACGTGCACACCGAGCCGGCCTCACCGGGATTCGTTCCCGTCTCCGCGCTCGCCGCTCCGGAACTCGTCGTTCCCGCGCACGATACGCTTTTCACCTCCGGCGCGCTGGGCCGCTACAGCACAGCGCTCAGGCAACTCGAGCAACATCAATCAAAGGAACTCGCAAAATCCGCAGCCGACTGACAAGATGTGCAGCCGCCGCTGACTTGCTAACTTGCTGACCGCTGTTCGAAGAAGGCCAAACGCTCGTGACGATCCTCGCATTTTTTCTCTGGAGCCTCGCCAAGGTCGCCGTGGTCACGGTCGTGATGCTCATGGGCATCGCCTACACCGTGCTCCTCGAGCGCAAGCTCGTCGGCCGCATCCAGAATCGCTGGGGCCCCAGCCGCGTCGGCCCGTTCGGCCTCCTGCAGCCTCTGGTCGACGGCGCAAAATCCTTCCTCAAGGAAGATCTGATCCCCACCGCCGTCTATCGACCGCTTTATCTCCTCGCGCCAATCATCTCTCTCGGCTGCGCGCTCATCGCCATTGCCGTCATTCCCTTCGGCGCGCCCGGCATGGGTCCGCACGGCTTCGATCTCTTTGAGATCTCCAATATCAACGTCGGTCTGCTCGTCATTCTCGGCATCACTTCCATCGGCGTCTACGGCATCGCTCTCGCCGGCTGGTCGTCGAACAATAAATACTCCCTGCTCGGCTCGCTCCGCTCCTCGGCGCAGCTCATCAGCTACGAACTGGCCCTCGGCCTCTCGCTCGTCGGGGTCGTTCTCCGCGCTGGATCGCTCAACCTGCGAGTAATCGTCGAGCAGCAGGCCACTCTCGGCGCCGCAACCTGGAACATCGCCGGCGGGGGACAGATTCTGGCCTTCTTCATCTACCTCATGGCCGCCTTCGCCGAGACCAATCGCTCGCCCTTCGATTTGCCCGAAGCCGAAAGCGAGCTCACTGGCGGTTATCACACCGAGTACAGCTCCATGAAGTTCGCCATGTTTTTCATGGCCGAGTACGGCAACATGATCAACGTGGGCTGCGTGGCCACGCTGCTTTTTCTTGGCGGCTGGACCAGCCCGCTTGGCGACCTGATGCCGCCGCTTCAGAGCACCGTGCTCAGCGCACTGCTCCCCCTCTTCTGGTTCGTCCTCAAAGTCTTCTTGTTTCTCTGTCTCTACGTCTGGGTGCGCGGAACCTTGCCGCGTTTCCGCTATGACCAGCTTATGAACTTCGGATGGCGCTATCTGCTTCCGCTTGCCATCCTCAACATTGTGGGAACAAGCCTCTGGCTTGCCTATCGCTGAGTGCGCGCCTCGATCCCGATGTCGAATCGCGCTCATTTACAATCGGGAGGGATTTTCTTCGAACGACGATGCACCTGATTCTGTTTTTCCTTTTTGCCGGATTCTGCCTCGCGGGAGCCATCAATCTCCTGTTGCAGACCCATCCCATTAACAGCGCCCTCTCGCTCATCGTCGTCATGACCTCCCTCGCCGTCCTCTACCTGCTTCTTGGCGCGGAGTTTCTCGCCATCGCCCAGATCATCGTCTACTCCGGCGCGGTCATGGTTCTCTTCACATTTGTTGTGATGCTCCTCAATGCCGGCCGCGAAGAGCGCACCCTCGGTAGCCGCGCCGCATCCCGTGTTGGTTTTCCTGCAGTCGTCGTCCTCTTCGCCGTTCTCGCCACCATCGTTCTTCACGTCCAGGGCCTCGGCGCTGCGCATCTCGGCGAGGGGCTCTCCAACGCGCCCGGCCAATCGAACCTCGTCCTCCTCAGCCAGGTACTTTTCCACGAACTGCTTCTCCCTTTTGAAGTCACTTCGATCCTCATCCTCATTGCCATCCTTGGCGCTGTCGCGCTCGCCCACGTCGAAGGTTCGAAGATGGGCCGCTCGGAAAGGACGGCCGAAAAGTGAACTTCCTTCAACACGACGTCCCGCTGTCCTGGTATTTGCTCCTCAGCGCCATTCTCTTCTCGCTCGGCGTTGTCGGCTTTCTCATCAAGCGCAATCTCATCACAGTTTTCATGTCCATTGAGCTCATGCTCAACGCTGTCAATCTCTCCTTCGTCACCTTCGCCTACCAGTGGCACGAGGTGCGAGGCCAGATCTTCGTCTTTTTCGTCATGATGGTCGCCGCCGCCGAAGCCGCTGTCGGCCTCGCCATTATCATCGCTGTCTTCCGCGCACGCTCCACGTTGGCCGTCGACCGTATCGACCTGATGAAACTATGAACGAGTCCGCACATCTCTGGCTGATTCCGCTGTTTCCGTTCCTGGGCTTTCTGCTCAACGGAATCCTCGGCTCCCGCATGCCACGGCGGCTCGTCTCGGCCATCGGGGTGCTCGCGCCTCTCATTTCCCTCGTTCTGGTTTTGAGTGACTTCGGAGCCACCGTCATTTCCGCGGCTTCAAGCTGTCGCGGCTGCGGGCAGGTCACCGCGCTGGCCCTCCCTGCTGTCGAATCGCTCTCCTATCCCTGGCTCGCCATCGGCGCCCTCCGTGTCGACTTCACCTTCGTCCTCGATCATCTTTCCGCGGTCATGCTCGTCGTGATCACCGGAGTCGGCTTCCTCATCCACGTCTACTCCGTCGGCTACATGCGCGACGAGCCCGGCTACGCTCGCTACTTCAGCTTCCTCAATCTCTTTCTCTTTTTCATGACCGTCCTGGTCCTCGCCGGCAATTTCCTCCTCATGTTCGTCGGCTGGGAAGGTGTCGGCCTCGCCTCCTACTTACTCATTGGATTTTATTTCCAGCGCGACTCCGCGGCCAAGGCGGGCAAGAAGGCCTTCATCGTCAACCGCATCGGCGACTTCGGCTTCCTCATCGGCATCTTCCTCGTGCTCTCCACCTTCGGCACGCTCAGCTTCGGTGATATCGCCGTTCGGCTCGCCCTCAGCCCCTCGTGGAGTGGGCCCGTCCTCACCGTCATCTGTCTATGCCTCCTCGTCGGCGCTGCCGGCAAAAGCGCGCAGCTCCCTCTCTACATCTGGCTGCCCGACGCCATGGAAGGCCCCACGCCCGTCTCCGCCCTCATCCACGCCGCCACCATGGTCACTGCCGGCGTCTATATGATCGCCCGCACGCATCTTCTCTTCGATCGCGCGCCCATCGCGCTCTGGACAGTCGCCATCGTCGGCGCGGCCACAGCTCTCTTCGCCGCCACCATCGGCCTCGTCCAGAACGACATCAAGCGCGTTCTCGCCTACTCCACCATCTCGCAGCTTGGCTACATGTTTCTCGCCTGCGGCGTTGCGGCCTACTCAGCGGCCATCTTCCATCTCGTCATGCACGCGTTCTTCAAGGCGCTACTCTTCCTCGCGGCCGGCTCCGTCATTCACGCCATGGGCGGCGAACAGGATCTGCGCAAGATGGGCGGCCTGCGCACCAAACTCCCCGTCACTTTCTGGACCATGACCGCGGCCGTCTTCGCCATCGCCGGATTTCCGCCTTTTGCCGGTTTCTTCTCGAAAGACGCCATCCTCTACGCCGCATTTCTCGATGGAACCGGCGGAAAACTCCTCTGGTTTGTCGGCCTCGTCACGGCCCTCCTCACATCGTTCTACATGTTCCGACTTTGGTATCTCACATTCATGGGCGAACCGCGCAGCCAGACAGACCACCATCACTCCACGCCTTTGTCCATGCTCGTTCCCCTCGTCATTCTGGCCGTGCTCTCCGTCTGTGGCGGCTGGATCGGTCTTGATCGTTTCAGCGCCTACCTCGCTCCCGCAGCCGCCGCGCATCGTCCCATGCCCACCGGCAATCCCGCCCTCGAATTCATCCTGAGCATCGCTGCCATTCTCTTCGCTCTTGAAGGCTGGCTGATTGCCGACAAATACTACCGCCGCAAGACCGAGCGCCCCGCCCAGCTTGCCGTCGCGCTCCCTGCCGGCTACAAGCTTCTCCTGAACAAGTACTACGTCGACGAGATCTACAATACGGCTATCGTCAAACCGCTCTTCGCCTTTTCAAAATTCGTTCTGGGCGGAGTTGACCTTCTGCTCGCAGGCATCGCCTGGCTTCTCGCCGGCATCGCCAGCCTTACCGGAATGATTCTCCAGCGCTGGCAGTCCGGCAACCTTCGCTCCTACGCCGCGTGGCTGGCCGCCGGAGCCGCTGCCGTGCTTCTATTTCTGCTTCTCGCAGGCTCGCCCCACGCTTGGAGTCTTTCCTTCTTTCATTCCGAAACCATCTTCAAAGTAAGTCACATCACTGTTATTCAAACCGGACAGGCGGGGCACTGAGAATGACGAGTATCGACCAATCCATTCTCACCCTCATCCTGCTGGTCCCTCTCGCAGGCGCGATCCTCGTCGCGCTCCTGCCCGACCGCGCCAAGCTGCCCAACTGGATCGCACTCGCCACGACCCTCTTCACTTTCCTCCTCACGCTTCATCTTCCCGCGCACTTCATCTCCGGCCAGTCCGGCTTCCAATTCGAGCGCAACATTCCCTGGATCGAGAGCCCCGCCATCTTCTATCACGTGGGCGTCGACGGCCTCAGCCTCTGGCTCGTCGTTCTCGTCGGCCTGCTCGCGCCCGTCGGCGTCGTCGCCAGTTGGAACGCCATCCAGACCCGCCGCAAGGTTTACTACGCGCTCTTTCTCGTCCAGCAGACCGCCATGTTCGGCGTCTTCATCTCGCTCGATCTCATGCTCTACTACGGCTTCTGGGAGCTCTCGCTCGTCCCCATGGCTATCCTGATCGCCATGTACGGCCGCAAAGAGGGCCCGCGCGCAGCGCTCAAATTCTTTCTCTTCACCTTCATCCCATCCGCGCCGTTGCTCGTCGCCATCCTGTGGCTCTACGCGAAGACCCACACTTTCAATTTCACTGAGCTTCAGTACCAAACCGCGAGCGGCGTTCTTCCCGCCGGAGCTCTCTACTGGGTCGCACTCGCTTTTTTTTTCGCCTTCGCGGTCAAGGTTCCCGTCTTCCCGCTCCACGGCTGGCTCGCCGACACCTACAACGAGGCCCCCGTCGCGCTCGCCATGGTCGTCGCAGGCAAGCTCGGCCTCTACTCCATGATTCGCTTCCACGTGGGACTTTTCCCCGCTCAGTCCCGAGCCATTGCGCCGCTTCTCATCGCGCTCGCCGTCATTGGAATTCTCTACGGTGCTTGCCTCGCTCTCGTCCAGCGCGACTTCTGGCGTTTGATGGCTTTCGCCGCACTCAGCCACCTCAGCCTCATCGTCCTCGCCATCTACGGCCTCACATTCCTCGGCTGGGCCGGCGGGGTTTATCAAATCCTCTCCCACGGCATGGTCGATGCCGCGCTCTTCCTCCTGCTCGGCGCGCTTGAAGTCCGCTTCGCCTCCACTCTCATCAATTCCTACGGCGGTCTCGCCGCCAAACTGCCTCGCGTTGCGAGTTATTTCGTCATCGCTTCCCTCGCCATGATCGGCCTGCCCATGTTGAGCGGCTTCGTCGGCGAGTTCATCATCCTCTCCAGCACCTTCGCCGGAGTCAGCCGCCCCTGGGCCGTCGCCGCCGCTGTCGGCATCATTCTCGGCGCGGCCTACATGCTCTCGCTCGTGCAGCGCATCTTCTACGGCCCCGAAAGCGCGCTCACTGCCTCCAAACCCTCAACCGATCTCGGTCTTGGCGAGCTCGCCATTCTCACGCCGCTCGTTGTCCTCATGCTCGTCATGGGTCTCGCGCCGAACTTCTGGCTCAACACGATTCGCACCGGCGTCCATCCGCCGCCAACAACATCTCTGCCTGTGCGCAGCTCCGTCATCCTGAGCGGAGGCAGTCCGCCGCGGCGGACTGCTGGAGTCGAAGGATCTGCGGTTGCCTTTAAGACCGCCGAGACTACTACGCAACCATCCTCGGAGGCCCAGCGGTGACTCCAGTTCACGACATTTACCGCATCCTCCCCGAGGTCATCCTCGCGCTGAGCGGCGTCGCCATCATGCTCATTGACGCCTCGCTCCCTCCCGCGTGGCCGCGCCGCTCGCTCGGCTGGGTCGCCGCCATCGGAACCACGATCGCCCTCTGGGCCAGCGTCTGGCAGCTTTCCCTGCCCGAAGGAACCGGCTTCTACTCGACCGTCGAGACCAGCGCTTTCACCGTCTTCTTCCACATCCTCATCTGCGGCATTGTGCTCGTGGCCCTCCTGCTCTCCCTCGACACGCTGCCCGAAAACACCCACCATCAGGGCGAGTACTACGCCCTCATCGTCTTCGGTGCTGTCGGCATGTGCCTGCTCACCTCCGCCGTCGAGCTCCTCGTCGTCTTCATCGCCCTCGAAATCTCCTCCATCTCCACCTACATTCTTGCCGGCTGGCGCAAGCACACCGGCCGCGGCCCTGAAGCCGCCATCAAATACTTCCTCCTCGGCTCTTTCGCTACTGCCTTTTTGCTCTACGGCATCGCGCTCATCTTCGGCGCTACCGGAACCACGCAGATCTACCAGATCGCGCTCCTCGCTCCCACAGCGCAGAATCAAACCCTCGTTCTCGCCGCGCTGGCGCTGATGCTGGTCGGCATTCTCTTCAAGGTCTCCGCCGTACCCTTCCACGTCTGGACGCCCGATGTCTACGAAGGCGCGCCCTCGCCCGTCGTCGCTCTGCTTTCAACCGCGCCCAAAGCCGCGGCTTTCGTCCTGCTCCTTCGCGTCGTCTATGAAATGTTCCCCCATCTCCGCTCTCTCTGGGCGCCGCTGCTCTGGATCGTCGCCGTCCTCTCCATGACCGTCGGCAACCTCGCCGCCCTCCGCCAGCAGAACGTCAAGCGCATGTTGGCCTACTCCGCCATCGCTCATGCGGGCTACCTGCTCGCAGCATTCGCAGGCATTGGCGAAACTGGCATCGCCGCCGCCAGCTTTTACATCGCCGCCTACGCCGCCATGAACGTCGGCATCTTCGCCGTCGTCACTCTCGTCGCCGGTTACGACGAGCAGCTTTCCCTCATCGACGACTACCGCGGCCTCATCTATCGCTCGCCGATCCTCGGTAGCCTGCTCATCTTCTTCCTCATCTCGCTCATCGGCATTCCCTTCACTGGCGGCTTCTTCGGAAAGTTCTACTCCTTCACCGCTGCGGTCGGCGGCGGCGCCATCGCGCTCGCCATCATCGGCCTGCTCAATTCAGGATTAGCCGCGGCTTATTACCTCCGCCTTGTAGTCGTCGCCGCACAGCGCCCAGTTGACGATCAGAAAGTCGCGGCTCCCAAGCCCGCCGTTGGCGCGGCCGTCATCGCAGCCCTCTTCCTCGCCGTCGCTGCCACGCTCGTTCTCGGTATCATTCCAGGCGCAACTCTCGACGCCGCGCAATCCGCCGCTCACACTCTCCAAGCGCCGCCGCAAACCGCCGTCCCCGCCGTCACTGATCCCGCTTCGTTGGCGCGTTAGACTACTGCTGCACGCAGGGGAAGACCTGGCAAAGGTCAGCATAGGCGACGATAGGCTCCCAACCCGAGACCCGGTCCGTTTCTCGATGCCGACTATTCGGCCGGTACCAATCCTGCAAGTCGAATTATGGGGTAGAATTCGAGCGATCTGCACTGAGATGGAATCGCCGATGGATAGAAGCGTTGCCGTCAGCAGCTCAATGGAAGCGCATTACGGAGGAAAGAGTGGGCTCCCTATTGCAATTCTCAGCGATTTCGATTGCCATCATCGCCTTTTCTGCGGGAACCCTCTTAATTGCACTCTGGGCTCTCTCATTCGATGATGACCGAAACGACGAAAGAGCTGCGTCATCTCTGCTTTGGTCATGGTTTTGGCCGCTCATTTGGCTTTATCGATGGTTGGCTGGCAAGAATACAGGCCGCGCGGACGGCCGAACGGCTCGTTCAAATTCTTTAACAGTGACGTCGCAAGTTGGCGTGCAGGAACAGGAACCCGGACAGTTCAGGACCATCCGCGAGGCAAAAGAATATTTGGTTGGCATAATCGTCGAGGAAGCCAAACGGAACGGCGCACCTTTGACAGAGGTAGAGAGGAAAATGCTCTACTTCACCGAGACCGGCTGGACTCTGCCCGAAATGAAGGAGGTTAGTTCGGAATTCGACAGGGATCATGATCAAGACAAATACGAACAAAAGATTGCTTCACTCATAGGCGGAATCCAGGCCCGCTTAACGGATGAGGAGCGGATGGCCTGGGAGCGAGCACTGGAAAAGTTGAGTGAGGGCGATCACTATCTCCTCGTTTTGGTCGACGCGGCGAATCCAGTACGAAAAGGGGCGAAACATAACCTCAAAATGCTGATCATTGGCCTTGTTTTCCTTGCACTCGCCGCCCTAGGTACATGGTTTCGGGGCTGGCTACGAGATCACTAATTTCGGGCCTCGACACTTGTTCCGGGCGGTTGACCGGATATCCAAGGATTACCAGTTCCGCAACGCGCCCATCAGGCCCAACCCTTTACAATTTCCTCAATGAAGCTCGGTGAACTGGCAACGAAGCTGGGCGCGGAACTCCGCGGCGACCCAGACCTTGAAATTACCGGCGTCAAGGGCATTGAAGAAGCCGGCCCCACTGAAATCACCTTTGTCGCCAATGTGCGCTACACTGCGCTCGCCCGCACCACGCACGCTGCAGCCGTCCTCGTCGAGCCAGAGTTTCAGGAGATCTCCGCCGCAACGCTGCGCATCAAAAATCCCTATCACGCCTTTTCGCGCGCGCTCGGCCTCTTCTATCAGCCACCCGCATATCCGCCCGGAATTCACCCCACCGCCGTCATCCATCCCACAGCCGTCATCGGCGAAAACGCCCACATCGGCCCATACGCTGTCCTCGGCCCCGGCGTCCGCATCGGCCCTCATGCGACCATCCTGCCTCACGTCGTGCTCTATCCTGGCGTTCAGGTCGGCAGCCACTTCTTCGCGCACGCCCACGCAGTCGTCCGCGAAAACTGCGTCCTCGGCGACCACGTCACGCTCGAGAACGGCGTCGTCATCGGCGCTGATGGCTTCGGCTTCTCCAAAAACGAGCAGGGCCATTGGGAAAAAATTCCCCAATCCGGCCCCGTCCGCATCGGCAGCTACGTCGACGTGCAAGCCAACGCCACCATCGACCGCGCAACTGTCGGCGCTACGGAGATCGGCGACGGCACCAAGGTCGACAATCTCGTTCAGGTCGGCCACGGATCGCGTATCGGAAACGACACGCTCATCTGCGCGCAAACCGGCCTCGCCGGTTCCTCCATCATCGGCAACAACGTCGTTCTCGCCGGCCAGGTGGGCATCGCCGGCCACTGCACGGTCGGCGACGGCGTTATCCTCACCGCGCAATCGGCCGTCTCCCACGATGTTCCGCCCGGCAAAATGATCTCCGGCTCGCCCGGCTTCGACAATCGCATCTGGCTGCGTGCCGTCGCCATCTTCCAGCGCCTCCCCGAGCTGCTCAAGCGCCTCGACCGCGTCGAAAAGGATCTCGCCAAACATTCCGCGCACAATTCTCCCGCCGCTGAATCGGCTTTGCCCAAAAAGGAGCCGGACAAGTGACCCGCATCGCCGCGGCGCACCGTTTGATCTTTGCCGCTTTTCTCTCCTGCATATTTCTCGTCGCCATTGCTTGTCACTCCTACCATATCGACACCACCATCGAGAACCGCACCGGCGCCGACATTCAGCTCCTCGAAGTCGACTACCCTAGCGCCAGCTTTGGCGCCGACCGCATCGCCTCAGGAGCGGTCTACCACTATCGTTTTCAGGTCAACGGCAGCGGCCCGCTCAAAATCTCCTATACAGGCGCCGACGAAAAGCAGGTTCAGATCGCCGGTCCCACCCTCGTCGAGCGCCAGCAGGGCCAGCTTAAAATCGTCCTTCTGCCCGGCGGCAAAGCCCAATTCCTTCCCCAGCTCACCCCGCTTTCCTGATCTAAACCCTCCTGACCTGAACCCTCCTGCGCGTAGCCCGCAGCAGCCCGAATCTCGCCTGAACGCAAAAAGGCGGACCCCGTTTCCGGAAGCTCCGCCTGTTCAACACCTGAATGTTTTTCGGTCCCTTGTTCTCTGTCTTTAATGCACCATGGTCTGGAACAGCGGTGACTGCAACAGCGCGCTGAACTCGGTATCCGAGGCCGCAAAATTAACCTCCAGCTTTCCTGAATTCGAGTCAATTGAGGTCTCGCTCAGCGCCTGCTTCTCTGTGTCCGAGCCCGTCATCTTCCGCAACATCACCGCCGCCGACAGGAGCGACGAAATCGTGGCCGCCGCTAACGAATCGCCCGTCGCAATCGTCAACTCGAACCTCACGCCGTGCGTAAAGTCCATCGAATACCACGATCCCTCCAGCCGCTGCTTCACGCTGTCGAAATCGGTCACCGATCCCGCCTCGCCCAGAAGCTGCTTCATCATCGTCTGCGTGCCTTTGTCGTCCAGAATGCTCCACAACGAACTCGAATCCACGCTCTGCATCGCGCTCATCATCGATCCGTTGGTCAGCATGCTCTGGGCCATTCCATCGCGCGCATCCAGCGCTTTGGTCACCGAGTCCTTGCTTCCGAAAATCATCGTCGACGGATCGACAAAGCAAAGCACCATCCCCGTTTTGGTCATCGGGTACACGCTGTTGGTCCGCACCATCGTGGGCTTGATCTTCTGCGCCTTAAAGCTCGCCAGAATATCTTCGATCGGGAACTGGCCCTGTGCGATTCCCACCGACTGCAGCGCGTCGCTGGTCGGCGTGGGCCGGAACAGCGCAAAGGCAAGCTCATCCACATACTGATCGATGGGCTCGCCCGGGTTCGGACTGGGCTTGCCGGAAGCCAGAACCGGCTTCAGCGTGAACTTGCTCAACGCCTCGTCGAACTGCTTCAGCTCGGGCGGCTCCACGCGGTTGCGCAAATTCATTGCCGCCGTCGAATTCTGCATCGCGCGGTAATCGATCACCACCAATTGCTGCACGTCACGCGGGATCGCCCCGCGCGCATCCGTTGTTAACTGTGCCGCAGGGGCTGGAACAACAGCCGCCACCATCAACGCTGCAATCGAAAACTTCGCTAACCTTTTCAACTTAACCCTCCGAAATTCGATTCCGCCCCGGCGCTTTGTCGTCCATCTCGTCTGCAGCGGGTCCAAATCGCGTTTCTTCACGCCGTTTTTGCCTTGGCGCCTGATCCCATTGTACCGGCTTGTTGCTTCGCTGGTCAGCCCCTTTAGTCCGCCCGGCATTACTCCTGCGGCCACTTCAGCGGATGCTCGAGGCGCCGTTCCAGAATCTTGGTCTGCTCGTCGAACTCATCTAATTGACGCATCCAGTCGCTTTCCCGCTCACAGGCCGCCTCAGGAATCAGCCCAATGACTTCTCCTTCGCCAACCCCGGTCTTGTGCCGGGCTGCCAGGCCTACCACCTTTTTGTGCACCACCGACAGCGGCGTCGCCTCAAAATCCGTGATATTCATCGAGAGCTGCGCCCGCCCATGCGCCAAAACCCCCATCGCCTTTACGCCTTTCAATCCCCCTGAAGCAGCTCGAATCTCCCTGGCGATCGACCGCGCCATGGCCACGTTGGCCGAATCAAAGTAAATGTTGTACGCAACAAGAAATTTGCGCGCTCCCACGGCGCAGGCGCCACCCGTGGGATGGAGGCCCGGCCCTCCCAGGTCAGGTCGCCGCGACGGGTCTTTCTGCGCCGCGTCTCTAAGCTCTTCGAACTGCCCCCTGCGAATGTCTTCGAGATTCACCCGGTCCGGCCGCGCCGCTGCCGCCTCGTAGAAGTAAACCGGCACTCCAAACCGCCGCCAGATCTCGAGGCCGGCCTGGCGCGCCAGCATCACGCACTGCTCCAGCTTGATCCCGCTTACCGGCACAAACGGAATCACGTCCGCCGCTCCGATGCGCGGATGCACTCCCTGCTGCCTGGTCAGGTCGATGAGCTCAACTGCCTTGCCCGCGCCACGCACCGCCGCCTCAACCACCCCCGCCGGTTCTCCGGCAATCGTCACCACCGAGCGGTTGTGGTCCGCGTCCATCGACCAATCCAGCAGGTGGACCCCATCCACCCGCATGGCGGCTACGATCGCTTCCACGCGACCAGCATCCGTGCCTTCTGAAAAGTTGGGAACGCATTCGACAATCGCTCCGCTCACCGTTGCCTGCCCCTTACCCTTCCCGCCCCGATCGCTGTCCGCAGTTCTTACTTGGTAGTTCGTGATTCGCAGATTCCTGATCCCCTGCGTATCTTGCCGCAACCGTTAACCCAGCAGGATAGGCTGTAGGCTAAAAGCTAATAGCTGCCTTCATCATTTCCAGAACGTATACCCCGCCTGGATCTGAAGACTCGCATTCACGCCCGGGTTGCGGTCACCCAGCGACGCGGAAGAGATGTGCACCGCATTCAAGCCCAGATCGATCGACCGCTTCGGCCGGAGAAACCAGTGCACCCCGATTCCGCCCTGCGGAGCGAAGTTCCACACGCTCGTTGAGCCGTCGATGTGCTCCGATGGATTGCTCATCAAGTTCGGTGGAAATTCATGCGTCGTATAAATCAACCCGCCCGCTCCCTGAAACCACGGCTGGATCCGCCGCGATTTGGTCAGAAAGTTCCAGCGAAAAATCACCGGGGTCAGGCTTACTCCCCGGAACGTTCCCCCGCCAAACGGCAAAAGACACGTGACGATTGGCCCGGTCGGCGTCTCTTCGCAGGGGTATGCCTGCTCATGCGGTGCTGGCGTGTACACCTGCCATAGCGGCATGATGTTCCCCGCAAACTCAAACTGGCCGCTGAGAATTCCCGCATGCAACACCGGCGTCAAAACTTTGCCCAACTCAAATCCACCCCAGAAGAACTTGTAATTCGACCGGTCGGCCACCCCCGTGCCCCAGTTCAAGAACGGACCGTACTCCCAGCTCCGGTTCGTACGAACCTCGGCGACGGGGTCCGCAATATCCGGTCGGACACCCTCTAAAGTCGACGTGCGTTGGCCAGTGCCAATCGGCGCCATCGTCTGCTGGTACGGCCCTCGCAAAACGACGCCGCCTTGCGACGCTTGTGCGGCAACCATTGTCCCCGCCAGCAACAAAAGCACAACAATTCCTTCAGCTCGCCTCAAATTCTTCCCCCACCCAGTCCCTTCGTCCTTGCGTCCCTATGTCCCTTGTTCTCTTGGTCCCTTGGTGCCTGTACTACGCTTCTTCCAAAAAAAGACCGCCACTACCGGGCGGCCTTTTCCTTGCCTGCCGTGAACTCCCTTATCTAGCCGCGTGCTCCATCTGCTCGGCGTCCATGTCGAAGTTCGAGTGGACGTTCTGCACGTCATCCAAATCTTCCAGCGTCTCAAGCAGGCGCACCATCTGGTTGGCCGCGCTGCCTTCCAGCTTGTTGTAAATCGACGCCACCATGGTCACTTCGCTCATTACCGTCGGAATCCCCGCGGCCTTCACCGCATTGGCCACTGCTTCATACGATCCCGGTTCGGTCAGAATCTCCCATGTATCGCCCTCGTCTTTCAGGTCCTCGCCGCCGTGCTCCAGCACAATATCCATCAACTTCTCTTCGCTGGCCGCCGACTTCTCCACCGCGATCAGGCCCTTCTTCGCAAACATGAACTTCACCGAGCCCGATTCGCCCAGGTTCCCGCCATTTTTTGAGAACGCATGACGAATCTCGCTCACTGCGCGGTTGCGGTTGTCCGTCAGCACATCCACAAGGACGGCCACGCCCCCCGGCCCATACCCCTCAAAGGTGGCCTCCTCGTAGCTGACCCCTTCGAGTTCACCTGTGCCGCGCTGGATCGCCCGCTTAATGTTGTCCGCAGGCATGTTTTCCGCCTTGGCCGCCAGAATCGCCGTCCGCAGCCGCGGGTTTCCGTCCGGATCGCCGCCCGCTTTGGCCGCGATCGTAATCTCTTTGATAACCCGCGTGAAAGCCTTGCCGCGCTTGGCATCCAGCGCGCCCTTCTTGTGCTTGATTGTGGCCCATTTCGAGTGGCCTGACATGACTACCTCAGACGTGTTAAAGATGGCGGGATATCCGCACCGTGACCATGCAAGTATATCCCAGGAAGACAAGGCGTGATGGCCTGCAGGATGGTCGCACACCAGCCGGCTTCAAAGAAAAAAACCTAAATTGATGCGGCCGCGATCCGAGAGAGCGTGATGGCGTCAGCGGTGACCAGACCGGCGACGGAGAGCAGCCCGGCGGCGCGCCATCTATCCCTAACGGTACTTGTTGATGAACCCTCCGAGCGTGCGGTTCCAGATGGCGAACTGAGCGTTCAGCGATTCATATGTGCCGCCGGGCCAGAGATCGATAGCCATTCCAAGCCACGGATCGTTAAGGTTGTCGTAATAGGCCGTGCACCAGCGGCTGTCGTAGTTCCAGGCGTTTATCTGCGAAATATCGAATTTGCCGTTGGTGGAAAAGCCGGCGACGAAATTAAGGAAAGCACAGCGCTCGCCCTTGAAGTCGACCATAATGGCGACCGAAGTGTCCTGTACACTGGTCTCGATATGGGGCTTGCCGCTATTACCGGTGACCACCTTCGCGGAGTAGCCTGCGCTCTCGAGCCACGCAACTACCTCTTCCATCGTTAATCCGCCGTCAGGAATCGCGTGCAACAAAGTTGGTGAAGGCTGTGGCGGGGCCGGTGGCGGCTGCGGCACGGCTTGCGCGGCAGCGGCGGCCACTGCACTCTGCGCACTTTCCGAAGTCTCTAATGCAGCGCCGCAATTCTTGCAAAATCTTTCATCCGGCCGGAACTCTGTGCCGCAACGAGGGCAAGACATGGCGATTCTCCAGTTCTGAAGAGGGGATTCGTAAAGTGTCTCTGCAAGATATCACTTCCGCATTCGCCCGGTAAAACGGTTCCGATCGATCTGGCGCCTGGCGGGCGGCCGGGCTCTGAGAAATGCGAACCCACCACGACAAGGGGCGCCCCGGAGCCGGGGTCCTCACGGACAGGTCTTGGTCCGTGGGGCGGAGAGCCTGTCTTGAGCGCAGTCGAAGGATCCCGATTTTGGGACCCGGAAACCGCGAACGCTCGGTGGGGCATCTATCCCAGGAAACGGATGAACCTGCCGAGCTTGTCGTTCCAGGCCGCGAACTGATTGTTCAGCGATTCGTACGTGCCGCCGGGCCAGAGAGCGATATCCATAGAAAGGCACGGATCGTTGACGGTGTCGTAATAAGCCTTGCACCAGAGGATCTTGCCGTTCCACTCATTCAGCTTCGAAACATCGAACTTGCCGCGGACGGAAATGCCGGCCACGAGTTCAATGGAGGTGCACCGCCCGCCCATGCAGCCGGGCGTAAAAATGTCGAACGGGGCTCCCTGCGTGTTGCTCACAATGTGGCGCTTGCCGTCTTCGCGGGTGACCACCTTCGTGGCGTAGCCCCCGCTCTGCAGCCAGGCAACTACGTCTTCAAGCGTTAATCCGCCGTCAGGAATCGCGTGCAACGGCGCCGGTGGCGGCTGCGATACGGCGGGCGCGGCAGGCGCCGCTTGCGCGGCAACGGCAGCAGCAGCACTCTGCGCGCTTTCCGCAGCTCCTAGCGGAGCGCCGCAATTCTTGCAAAATCCTTGATCCGGCCTGGACTCTGTGCCACAACGAGGACAAGGCATGGCGATTCTCCAATTCTGAAAAGGGGATCCGTAGAGGGTCTCTGCAAGCTATCACTTCCGGATTCGCCAAGTAAAGCCACTATCCGATCGATCTCGCACCTGCCGTCGAATCCCCTGCCGTTGAATCTCCCATACTTGCCGTGTTGAATCCTATCGATCGGCAGAGCCGGATAATCTGCGCTTCGCCCACACGCAGATTCTCAGTCATGCAGTGTCTCCTGATTTCAAATTTGATGCTAGCTTTCGTCCGGGCCTCACCGCGCTCTAAGGAAACACTTCCGCATCCCGCAGCAGCTTCCCCTTCGCGTCCTTCTCCGACACAATTGCGTCGCCGGCGGCAATCGGCCACTTGATCCCCAACTCCGGATCGTTCCACACAATCGTCCGCTCGCCCTCTGGAGAATAATAGCCCGTCACCTTGTAGGCAAACCCGGCCAACTCACTCAGAACCAGAAACGCATGTCCAAACCCCTGGGGAATCCACAGCATCCTGCCGTTTTCCCCGCTCAGCTCGACAGCCACATGCTTGCCAAATGAAGTCGAGCTGAGCCGCAGATCCACCGCCACGTCCAGCACCGCTCCGTGCGTCACCCTAACCAGCTTTCCCTGCGGCTGCGCGACCTGGTAGTGAATCCCCCTCAGCACATTCTTCTGCGAGACCGAGAAGTTGTCCTGCACCCAGTGCGTCGGCAGTCCCGCCTCCGCCATGCGCCGCAAGTTGAACGTCTCAGAGAAAGCACCCCGGTCGTCCCGGTAGATCTTTGGCATCAGCACCAGCACGCCGGGCAACGATGTCTCTTCGATCTTCATAATTACTCGGCCTTGGCCGCAAAGTACGGCTCTCGCAGCAGTGCCAGCAGGTACTGCCCGTAGCCGCTCTTCGCGATCGGCGCCGCCAGCCTCTCCAGTTGCTCGGCGTTGATGAATCCCTGCCGATAGGCGATCTCCTCAGGGCACGCGATGTTCAGGCCCTGCCGCCGCTCAATTGTGTGCACAAACGTCGCCGCTTCCAGCAGCGAATCGTGCGTTCCCGTGTCCAGCCACGCCATGCCGCGGCTCATGATCTCCACCTTCAGCTTCCCTGCCTCCAGGTAGCGCCGGTTCAGGTCCGTGATCTCCAGCTCTCCGCGCGCCGATGGCTTCAGCGTCTCGGCAATCCTCACTACGTCGCGGTCGTAAAAGTACAGCCCCGTCACCGCATACCGCGACTTCGGATGTGCAGGCTTTTCCTCCAGGCTTACCGCTCGTCCTTCTTTGTTGAACTCCACCACGCCATACCGTTCGGGATCCTCCACCGGGTACGCGAAGATCGTCGCACCATCCTCGAGTTGCGCCGCCGACTGCAACTGCTTCGAGAAGCCCTGCCCATAAAAAATGTTATCTCCCAGAACCAGCGCGCTTGGCTGCCCACCGATAAAATCCCGCCCGATCAGGAACGCCTGTGCTAATCCGTCGGGGCTCGGCTGCACAGCATAGCTGATCTCCAGGCCCCACCGCCTTCCGTCACCCAGCAACTCCGCGAACCGTCCTGTGTCCTGCGGTGTCGAGATGATCAAAATCTCCTTGAGCCCCGCCAGCATCAGCGTGCTCAGCGGGTAATAGATCATCGGCTTGTTGTACACCGGCAAAAGCTGCTTCGACACCACATGGGTCACGGGATACAGCCGCGTCCCCGATCCGCCGGCCAGAATGATTCCCTTCATCTTGCGATCCTCATCTTGGGCCTCATAATTGGGCCCGCTCCGCGTAGTTCTTCGCGATCCAATCGCGATAGGCCCCGGTCCGCACGCTCTCCACCCACTCGCCGTGTTCAAGGTACCAGCGCACCGTCTTGCGCAGACCCCTCTCAAACGCTTCCGCCGGACTCCAGCCCAGCTCGCCCGCAATCTTTCTTGCGTCGATCGCGTACCCCCGGTCGTGTCCCGGCCGATCTTGAACGTAAGCGATAAGCCCGCGCCTCGGTGCGGCACCCGGTCCCGGCCGCATCTCGTCCACCAGATCGCAAATCGCCGTCACCACATCGATGTTCGCCCGCTCGCTGTTCCCGCCAATGTTATACGTCTCTCCCGGCCGCCCCTTTTCGAGCACCGCCCGAATCGCTGCGCAGTGATCCTCCACATACAGCCAGTCGCGAACGTTTTTCCCGTCGCCGTACACCGGCAGCGGCTTGCCCTCAAGCGCATTCAGAATCACCAGCGGAATCAATTTTTCCGGAAATTGAAATGGCCCGTAGTTATTCGAACAATTCGTCGTCAGCACCGGAAGCTTGAAGGTGTGAAAGTACGCCCGCGCCAGATGGTCCGATCCCGCCTTCGACGCCGCATAAGGACTGTTCGGCGCATAAGCGGTCTCCTCGCTGAATGCCGCATCGTCCGGACCCAGCGTTCCGTATACCTCATCCGTCGAAACGTGCAAAAACCGGAATGCCGCGCGGTCTTCGTCGCCGAGCCCGCTCCAATACACCCGCGCCTGCTCCAGCAGCGTAAACGTGCCCATCACATTCGTGCGGACGAACCCCTCCGGCGACACGATCGACCTGTCCACATGGCTCTCGGCCGCAAAGTGCACAATCGCCGTCGGCTTGTATTTGCGCAACAGCGACCCCATCAGTTCCGCATCGCAGATATCGCCGCGCACAAAGGTATACCGATCGTCGCCCTCGAGTGGCGCCAGATTCGCGGCGTTCCCGGCATAGGTCAGCAGGTCCAGATTCACCACCGCGCTCGTCGGCGAACTGGCGCCGGCCTTCATCCAGTCCAAAACAAAGTTCGAGCCGATGAACCCCGCCCCGCCGGTCACCAGAATCGTGTCGTTCATGCGCTTCATTGCCACCGAGTATACGGCAGAAAATACACAACATGCGATGACTCCGGAGTGTCATTCCTTCACTTCCCCCAGGCGAAGCCTCCGCCGAATCTCCGCCGTCCCCGGCCCTCCGTCCCCCATTCTGAAAGGAGCTACTGCATTGACCGGGGTTTTTCGTTATATTAAAAACAGTGCAGTTCCGGGATGCGGCCGGCTCTGCTCAAGTAAAACCTCTCGATCTGCTGGTAAGGCGATTTTCGTGCTCAGAATCGCAGAGTGGTTGTGTACTTCGAATTAATCACGTTGTCGGAATCAGAATTCCTGCTCAAAAAGGCTGCCATGGCATCTTCCAATCGCCGTCTCCGCCAACCGCAAGCGCAAGGCCTCTATCATCCTCGCGATGAGCACGATGCCTGCGGCATGGGACTGGTCGCGAACATCAAGGGCGAGAAGAGTCACGAGATCATCCGTAAGGGCCTCGAGGTCCTCATCAACCTCACCCATCGTGGCGCAGCCGGCTGCGACCCGGAGACCGGCGACGGCGCCGGCATCCTCATCCAGATTCCCCACGCCTTCTTCGTAAGCCAGTGTTCCGGGCTGGGAATCAAGTTGCCCGAACCCGGCGCATATGGCGTGGCCATGTGCTTCCTTCCCGTCGAGCGCCAGAACCGCCTCCAGTGCGAGGGTGTCTTCGAGCGCATTGCCCAGGAAGAGGGCTGCACCGTCCTCGGTTGGCGCGATACGCCCGTCAACGGCGACGCTATCGGCCGCGAGGCCCGCAGCTCCCAGCCCTACATTGAGCAGCTCTTCATCGGCCGCCCCAAAGGCCTCGACGAAGACGCATTCGAGCGACTCCTCTACCGCGTTCGCCGCCGCACTGAAAACGAAATCTTCGCATCCGAGATCGAGGACAAGGACACCTTCTACGTCCCCTCCTGTTCCTGTCGAACCATCATCTACAAGGGCCTCATGCTGGCCCCACAGATTGAGAAATTTTATTTCGAGCTGGCCAATCCCCTCGTCACCAGTGCGCTCGCGCTCATTCACCAGCGCTTCTCCACCAACACATTCCCGAGCTGGAAGCTCGCCCATCCCTACCGCTACGTCGCGCACAACGGCGAGATCAACACCATCCGCGGCAACGTCAGTTGGATGAATGCGCGCCAATCCGTCCTGCGCAGCTCGCTTCACGGCGACAAAATCAACGAGCTCTATCCTGTCGTCGTCCCCGCTGGCAGCGATTCGGGCTCCCTCGATAACGCCGTTGAGTTCCTCTTCCAGTCCGGCCGTTCCCTGCCCCACGTCATGGCCATGCTCATTCCAGAAGCCTGGGCCGGCAACCCCGATATGGACGAGGACAAGCGCGCCTTCTACGAGTACCACGCCTCGCTCATGGAGCCATGGGACGGTCCCGCCGCCATCGCATTTACCGACGGCCGCGTCATCGGCGCCACGCTCGACCGCAACGGTCTTCGTCCCGGCCGCTACATCGTCACCAAGGACGATCTCGTCGTCCTCGCCTCTGAAGCCGGCGTCATTGAAGCTCCTCCCGAGGACATCCTCAAGAAAGGCCGCCTGCAGCCCGGCCGCATGTTCCTCGTTGACACGGTCCAACAGCGCATCATCTCCGACGCGGAAATCAAAAAGTCTCTCGCCGCGCGCCAACCCTACGGCGAATGGCTCAAGCAGCAGCAGGTCACCATCGACTCGCTGCCCGAGCCCGCGCGCATCATCGGGTTCAATGCAGAGACCTTGCTCCGCCGCCAGCGCGCCTGCGGCTACAGCGAAGAAGATCTTCGCATCCTCCTTGCGCCCATGGGCGCCGAGGGTCAGGAGCCGGTCGGCTCCATGGGCACAGATGTGCCCCTGGCCTGTCTCTCTGACCGCCCGCAGCCGCTCTTTAACTACTTCAAGCAGCTCTTCGCCCAGGTCACCAATCCGCCCATCGACCCCATTCGCGAAGAGCTTGTCATGTCGCTCATCAGCTACATCGGCACTGAGCGCAACATTCTCGACGAGGCGCCCGAGAACTGCCACACCCTCAAGCTGCCCCATCCCATCCTCACGAATCGCGACCTCGAAAAGCTGCGCCGCGTCTCGTCCGGCGATCTTCTCGCCACCACGCTGCCCGCGCTCTTCCGCGCCGAGGATGGCGAAAAAGGTCTGCGCCACGCGCTTGAAGACCTGAGCAACCGCGCCTCGCACGCCGTTGACTCCGGCTATTCGTTGCTTATTCTCTCTGACCGCGGCGTCGATCCAACCTACGCGCCCGTCCCCAGCCTGCTGGCCATGGCCGCCGTTCACAACCGCCTCATTCGCGAAGAAAAGCGCACCCAGGTCGCGCTCATCATCGAAAGCGGCGAGCCCCGCGAGGTCATGCACTTCGCCCTGCTCATCGGTTACGGCGCCAGCGCCATCAACCCGTATCTCGCCATTGAGACCATTCACGACCTCAAGCGCCGCGGCCTCTTGCCCGACAAAATCTCCGCCGAGTACGCCGAGAAGAATTTCATCAAGGCCATCAATAAAGGCCTGCTCAAGACTTTCTCCAAAATGGGCATCAGCACCCTGCAAAGCTATCGCGGCGCGCAGGTCTTTGAGGCCGTCGGCCTCAATCGCTCCCTCATCGAGGACTACTTTCCCGGCACCGCCTCGCGCATTGAAGGCGTCGGCCTCGGTGTGCTCGCCCAGGAAGCGCAGATGAAACATGAGTACGCCTTCCAGCCGCTCACTGACTCCGAAACCGATCTCGCCGTCGGCGGCCAATATCAATATCGCGAGGGCGGCGAGTATCACCTGCTCAATCCGCTCACCATCAGCAAGGTGCAGCACGCCGTTCGCAACAACAACCCGGCCACCTTCCAGGAATTCACTGACCTCATCGACGGCCAAAACCGCACCCTCTGCACCCTGCGCGGTCTGCTCAAACTCAAATACGCGGACGAACCCATTCCTATCGAAGAAGTCGAGCCCGCCAAGGAAATCGTCAAGCGCTTCACTACCGGCGCAATGAGCTTCGGATCAATTTCGAAAGAGGCGCACGAAACCCTCGCCATCGCCATGAACCGCCTCGGCGGCATGTCCAATACTGGCGAAGGCGGCGAAGATGAAGCCCGCTTCACGCCCGACGCCAACGGCGATTCGCGCCGCAGCGCCGTCAAGCAGGTCGCCAGCGGCCGCTTCGGCGTCACCACCAACTACCTCGTCAACGCCACCGAGCTGCAAATCAAAATGGCCCAGGGCGCGAAGCCCGGCGAGGGCGGCCAGCTCCCCGGCCACAAGGTCGACAGCGAAATCGCGCGCATCCGCCATTCCATCCCCGGCGTCGGCCTCATCTCGCCTCCGCCGCATCACGACATCTACTCCATTGAGGACCTCGCGCAGCTCATCTACGACCTCAAGAATGTCAATCCGCAGGCGCGCATCGCAGTCAAGCTCGTCTCCGAAGTCGGCGTCGGCACCGTCGCTGCCGGCGTCTCCAAAGCTCACGCCGACGTCGTGCTCATCTCCGGCGACACCGGCGGCACCGGCGCTTCGCCGCTCAGCTCCATCAAGCACGCCGGCCTGCCCTGGGAGCTCGGCCTCGCCGAAACCCAGCAGGTCCTGCTCCTCAACGATCTGCGCAGCCGCATCCGCGTGCAGACCGACGGCAAGCTCCAGACCGGCCGCGACGTCGTCATCGCCGCGCTACTCGGTGCAGAAGAATTTGGCTTTGCCACAATGCCCCTCATCTCAATGGGTTGCATCATGATGCGCAAGTGTCACTTGAATACCTGCGCCGTCGGCATCGCCACCCAGGACCCCGTGCTCCGCGAGCGTTTCACCGGCACGCCCGAGCACGTCATCAACTTTTTCTTCTTCATCGCCGACCAGATGCGCCAGCACATGTCCAAGCTCGGCTTCCGCACCGTTGACGAAATGGTCGGCCGCGTCGAAAAAATCGAGACGCACATCGACGACGCTCACTGGAAAGCGAAAGGAATCGACCTCTCGTCGATCCTCTACGCGCCGCCGCTTCCCTCGCGCGTTGCCCGCCGCCGCACCACCTGTCAGGATCACGGCCTCGGTCCGGCGCTCGATCACGCCCTCATCGCCAAGGCCAAGCCCGCGCTCGAATCGCAAACGCCGGTCACCGGCAGCTTCGCCATTCGCAACGTGCACCGCACCGTTGGCGCAATGCTCGGCGGCGAAATCGCGCGCCGCTACGGGTCGGCTGGCCTGCCGGACGGCACAATCCACTACAAATTCCGCGGCTCTGCCGGCCAGAGCTTCGGCGCATTCGTTCCGCAGGGCGTCACGCTCGAGCTTGAGGGCGACGCCAACGACTATCTCGGCAAGGGCCTCTCCGGCGGCCGCATCGTCGCATATCCGCCCAAGACCTCCAGCTTCCTGCCTGAGGAAAGCATTCTCGTCGGCAACGTCGTCCTTTACGGTGCTACCAGCGGCGAAGCCTTCCTCAACGGAATCGGCGGCGAGCGTTTCGCTGTCCGCAACTCCGGCGCTACCGCCGTCGTTGAAGGCGTTAGCGATCATGGCTGCGAATACATGACCAACGGTCTCGTCATCGTCCTCGGTGCCACCGGCCGCAACTTTGCCGCCGGCATGAGCGGCGGCATCGCCTACGTCTACGACGATCAGGGCGACTTCTCCACGCGGCGCTGCAACAAGGCCAGCGTGGATTTGGAGCCCCTGGTCAACTCCGAAGACATTGAACAAATCCGCGCTCTGCTCGCGCGCCATCGCGACCTCACCGGCAGCCCCCGCGCTGCATGGGTCCTCGAGCACTGGGCCGACGCGCAGCCCCTCCTCATCAAAGTCTTCCCGCACGAGTACAAGCGCGTTCTTGGTGTCGAGCGCGCACAAGCCGTCTACACTTCCCCGCTCGCCGCGCCGTCACTGGTCGCCGCATCAGCAGAGGTGCAGCATGGGTAAGGTCACCGGCTTTTTAGAAATCAATCGAGAACAACCCACGCGCCGCAAGGCCGACGAGCGCATTCGCGATTGGTTTGAAATCTACGAGCCGTTCCCTGAAGAAAAGCAGCGCGAGCAGGGCGCTCGCTGCATGGACTGCGGTGTGCCCTTTTGTCACACCGGCTGTCCGGTCAACAATCTCATCCCCGACTGGAACGATCTCGTCTACAACAATCGATGGCAAGCCGCCGTCCGCCGCCTTCACTCCACGAACAACTTTCCTGAGTTCACCGGCCGCATCTGTCCCGCTCCCTGCGAAGCCTCCTGCGTACTGGGCATCAATCAGCCCCCCGTCTCGATCAAATTAATCGAACGCTCCATCGTCGAGCGCGGCTGGGACGAGGATTGGATCCATCCCGAGCCCCCCGAGCAGGCCACCGGCAAGCGCGTCGCCGTCGTCGGCAGCGGACCCGCGGGCCTTGCCGCCGCGCAGCAGCTTCGCCGCGCCGGCCACTCCGTCACCGTCTACGAGAAAAACGACCGCATCGGCGGCCTTCTCCGCTACGGCATCCCTAACTTCAAGCTTGAAAAGCACGTCGTCGATCGCCGCATCGTGCAAATGAAGGCCGAGGGCGTCATCTTCCAGACCAACGCGCACGTCGGCGTCAACATTCCCGTCGAATCCCTCACTGAGCAGTTCGACGCCATCCTTCTCTGCGGCGGCTCCGAGCATCCCCGCGATCTGCCCGCTCCCGGCCGCGAGCTCAAGGGCATCCACTACGCCATGGAGTTCCTGCCGCAGCAGAATCGCCGCAACGAAGGCGACTCGGAAGAGAAGCTCCTTGCATCGATGGGAGCTTCCGCCCCCATTCTCGCCACCGGCAAGCGCGTCGTCATCATCGGCGGCGGCGACACCGGCGCAGACTGCCTCGGCACCAGCCATCGTCAGGGCGCAAAAAGCGTCCATCAGTTTGAAATCATGCCGCGCCCGCCCGCTGAGCGCGCCGCCTCAACGCCCTGGCCCCTCTGGCCGCTGCAACTGCGCACTGAAAGCTCGCACGAAGAGGGCGGCAATCGCGACTGGAACATCAATACTGTGAAATTCACCGGCGACGATGCCGGCAACGTCAAGCAGCTTCACTGTATTCGCGTGGGGCCGCCGCCCAAGTTCGAGACTCAGGCCGGAACCGAATTCACTCTCGATGTCGATCTCGTCCTGCTCGCCATGGGCTTCCTCGGCCCCGTCCGTTCTGGAATGATTGACCAGCTCGGCCTCGCCCTCGACAATCGCGGCAACATCGCCACTACGGACTACATGTCCTCGGTCGACGGCATCTTCGCTGCAGGCGACATGCGCCGCGGTCAGTCGCTCGTTGTCTGGGCCATCTCGGAAGGCCGCAAAGCCGCAGCAGCCGTCAACGAGTACCTCGCCGCAAAAGAAGAACAGGCCCCAACGCGCCTCCGCCAGGCCGCTGCCGCCGCCCGCTGACTTGTCCGCTGCGGCCCGCGCAGTTGACCCCAAAGGGGCAGATGCCACACAATACTCTTCTCCCCCAAATCGCGCCGACGGGTTGAGCGGCGGGCAGGGACGAGCGCGTCCGCGGTTTCTGCGAGATGCTGACGCTGACCATTCTTTCATGACTCACCTCCACTGTGAGGTCCTTGGAAATGGAAATACAGAAACACCTCAAAGACAACTGGCTGGCGTACGTACTCTGTATCCTTGGAGCAGTAGTTGGGATCTGGGGTGGATATAGGGCAAGTCACGTCTTTTATCAAAAGGGCCTCGAACTCAGGATCCTCGAACTGGAAGCGGAAAACCGCTACCTGGAGGCACAGAAGAGCGACCTTGAAAGGGACTTGAGTGCTCTTTCACAGCAAAAGACTGCCTCGAAAAAGTGTGGCGAGACGCCAGTGACGTACGCGAACCAGCCAGTCGGGCCATCAGGTGCGAATGGGACAATCCTAATCACGATTGTCCCCGCTCCTGACGGGGGTTCAGGCACCCTCGCACCCATCGAGGGCAGGATCGAAGGCATAAGCAACCCGAGTACGCTCAAGGTCATTCTCTATGCGCGGACCGACCGTTGGTGGGTCCAGCCGTTTGCCGACCAGCCATTGACGGACATTGCGCCGAACGGTGAATGGCACGCCCAGACCCACCTCGGCCAGGAATACGCAGCCTTATTGGTTCTTCCCAGCTATGCACCTCCCAGTGCACCGGAGGAGCTACCTCCCCTGGGCAATCAGGTGCTTGCTAAGGTCACTGCGCAGGCAAACAAGAGGTAGGTTTTTCAACGAGAGGTTTTCCAAAGAGAGGTGAGCTATGAAATCCAGAACGCTTCTGCCGTTCCTGCTTGCTATCGGCTTTCAGACATCGCAAACCTTCCCGCAAGCTTCCGAACAGAAACCGAAAGTCGATATTACTCTCGCTCCGAAGTGTGGCGATGGCGCGGACTCACAGGGGAATATTGAAGGCACAGTGACAGGTCTCCAGTCGCCTGAAAACTACAAAATCGTTCTTTACGCGCACACAGACAAATGGTATGTACAGCCGCTAGGAGACAGCCCACTCACGGAGATCGGAGCTGACGGGAAGTGGAGCAACTGGACCCATCTGGGTGGACGCTACGCTGCGCTTGTGGTCCCGGCATCCTTCTCCGCTCCCGCGGACACCCTGGCCTTGCCCACAATCAAGCAGGGCGTCATTGCCAACGCGGAGGTCTCCTGCAAGGAGTGAGTGAGGAGCAAGTTCAGAAGCGGGCGGACCTGACCTGCTTAGCGTCATATCGAGTCCGGACACACAGTAGGCAGGCTTCATGAGCTTCCCTTCTCCTGACCTGCACGGACTTGGCGCGATGCTTGAATCGCGAAGGCACAGAGGTCAGGGATTCAGGTGTTTAGTAGCACGAACTGCAACAGTTGATCGCGGACTTCCTGACCCTCCACTTCACTTCCCACACACGCACGCCCTGAACGCATCCGTCCCATCGTTCCTCAGCGCGCATGTGTACGGCTGCCAGAACAGTCCGAGTTCCCTCGCCCCGGTCCCCGAACCAAAATTCCGAATATAACTCTGGCTCGCTGCGGTCTGCGCTGTGGGATCGGCCTTGAATCCCGCAATTAAATCTCCGGCACTCGCCGCGGTGAACGCATCTTCTTTGTAGGCCTTCGCGAAATCGTACTCTTCCGTCCATTGCGTATCGACTCCCGTCTGATTCGAAGCCACAATGACGCGATAGTCCTTCAACTGGGCCGTAGCCGCATCGATCTGCGCCATAGTAAACGACGGATTATTGCCGTCAATCGGAGAAATCGATCCCACCATCTTGATCGCCACGCCCTGCGGCGGAGCTTCCATCGCTGCCGGCTTCAGCAGCCGCATCTCATCCATGTGCGTGTGCGCAAAAATCGCAAGTTCGATCACGTCGCCGTAATTCGCCATCGCATCCGGCAGCGCCTCCGACGAAAGAAACATCTGTGGCTTGCCTCCGCTGCATAGGTCAAGCACCTTGGTCGCCGTCGCGTAGGGATTCACGCCCGGCGGAATGTGCGACATCACCCACCCCTTCTCATGGCTCCGCCGCGCCGCGTCCAGTTGTTGCTCCATCCACGAAATCTGTGCCGCCGCAGGCGCAGGATTCGCCTTTCCGCCGCACGTCGCATATTTCCGCGACATAAACTGATCGTCCAGCACCAGCATCTGCGCGTGCGCGATCGGCGCGGGCAGCCTCACGCTGTAAAACCCTCCCTCGCCAAACGTTCTCTGCGCCTCGGCCCGCTCACTAGCCGGAACGTCGGCGGTCAGGGATTTCCCAATCTCCGCCAGAAACGCGCTGTCCGGATCGAGCTGATAGTCGCCGCAGTCCGAGTCGTTATTTCCCAGCGCCGCATATACCGGCACGCCCCGCAACGCGCCGCGCAGCTTGCGCATCACGTACTCGATCGTTTTCTCTACAAACGTCCGGTAATCGCCCGGCGCGGCCTTGGGAAAAATCGTATCGAACTCGCACGATAAAGCGTGCGAGATCAAATCTCCGCTCAACACCACGAACTTCGCGCCGCTCGCATCGTCGTGTATCGCGCCCAAACTCGATTCATACAGCGTGTACGACGTGTCCGCGCCGCGCGCCTTGCAGCTCTGCTGCAACTCGGCGAACTTCGCAGCCTGGTCAGCCGACACCGGCTCGGCCAGAATTGCGTTCCACTCGCTCACCGGCGCAGCCTTCAGCCGCACCGCCTTTGCCGGGTCCCAGAACGGCTCAAAGTGAATGTCGCTTACAAAGAGCGCCGCACCCGTGGCTGGCTTCTCCGTCGGCGCTGCGGCCTCTGCCATCACGCCCGGCGCCGCTGCAAACACCGCGGCGAAGCACAGGACAAAAGCTCCGTGCCACAGACCGGCTCCGCGGGTCTTCGTCATGAATTCTCCTTATGGACCCTAATTCTCTTTGTGGATTTGTCCGGCTCTCTCTAATCTCTAGGCGAGCTTCGCTTAGAATAACCCGCTTCTCCCGCCAACTCTCTTTCCGTCCGCGCGCCTGACGCTAACTTGCTAACTCCGCGCCTTGCTCCCTCGCTACCTCCGCTCCCTTCGACCCGCCCCGCTGCACTATCCTTTTCTCATGACCAGGCCGTCCCTCATTCCCTCAGCTCTTCTCGCCACTCTTTGTCTCCTCCCGGCCGCAATTCCAGCTCAATCGCCCGCACCCACTCCGCTCATGGGCTGGAACAGTTGGGACTCCTACGGCTTCACCATCGACGAAGAACAATTCAAGGCCAATGCCACCGTTCTCGCTTCTCTCGAACAATATGGATGGAAGTACGCCGTCATTGATGAAGGCTGGTACATGACCAATCCCGCCGGTCGTACGCTTGAAGAGAGAAACTATCTTTGGGACGCAAACGGCCTGCTGATTCCCGTTTCTACTCGCTTCCCTTCGGCCGCAAACGGCGCCGGATTCAAACCGCTCGCCGACTGGCTCCATGCGCAGGGCCTCAAATTCGGCATTCATATCGTGCGCGGCATTCCCCGCCAGGTCGTCGCCGCCAATCTGCCCATCGCAGGCTCGTCCTTTCATGCTGCCGACGCGGCTGACACCACATCTCCCTGCCCGTGGAACACCGGCAATTGGGGCATCAAAGACAACGCCGCAGGTCAGGCCTACTACGACTCCATGCTTCGCCTCTACGCGTCCTGGGGCCTCGACTTCCTCAAAGTCGACTGTATCTCCGACCATCCCTATCGTCCCACCGAAATCCGTCAAATCGCCGAAGCCATTCGCAAATCCGGCCGGCCCATCGTGCTCTCGCTCTCGCCCGGCCCCACACAGCTCGACCGCGCCGCCGAGGTCGCCAAATACGCTCAGATGTGGCGCATCGCCGACGATCACTGGGACGGCTGGACCTTCACGCGCCAGCCCGGCAGCGAATTCCCCATGGGCGTTCGCGACATGTTCGATCGCCTCGCGCAGTGGTACCCCTACACCGGCCCCGGCAACTGGCCCGACGCCGACATGCTTCCCGAGGGCTGGCTCGGCCCCAGTCCCGGTTGGGGAGAGCCGCGCCAATCCCGCCTGACTCGTGACGAGCAGCGCACCGAGTTCACTCTTTGGGCCGTCACACGATCGCCCCTCATCTTCGGCGGCAATCTCACTCGCCTCGACGACTTCACGCGCTCGCTTCTCACCAATCAATCCGTACTTTTTGTGGACCAGTACGCCACCTATAGCCGCCCGGTCGACCCGTCCGCCTTCGGTCCCGGCTTTCAGGATGCCCGCGTCTGGCGCGCTTCCATTGGCCAGCCCGGCGATCGCGGCTACGCAGAGTACTTCGCTTTCTTCAACCTGGCCGACAACCCTGTCGCTCTTCGCGCCACATGGCAGCAACTAGGCCTCGACAGCAAAAAGCACACCGCGCGCAATGTGTGGGACGATTCCACCGCCAAAGAATCAAAAGACATCAGCGTGACCTTGCCGCCTCACGGCAGCGCCCTCTTCGAAGTCCAATAAACTAACTCCTCCTTCTCGCCGGCAGAATCCTTCTGCTCGGTCCGCCCTTTTTTGCCTTACACAAACGTGTTAGCCGCCACACTTTCGCCCGTCTCCATGTGCGAAACTAATCTGGCTGCAGAGTGCGCTAGTGCGTTCTTCAGCAGGGGCGAGTCATGCCACTTCTTCGTTCCGCTTTCATTGCACTCTCTCACAACCGCCCGCTGCGCCGATTTGTCGAGCATTCCAAAGTAGGCACTCGCCTCAATGCGCGATTCATCGCCGGCATGCAACCGGAAGACGCGCTTCGCGTCGCCGAAGCTGTCAACCGCCAGGGCATCTCCGTCACTCTCGATTCCCTCGGTGAAAGCGTCTCTTCGCCCACCGATGCGCACCGCGCCGCCGACGTCTATCACCATCTCCTCGACTCGATCGCCGAGCGCGGTCTCGACGCCAACATCAGCGTCAAGCTCACGCAAATGGGTCTGAATCCGGAAATCGACCAATCTCCGGAGCTGGCCCAGTCCATCGCCGAAAATCTCGTCCAGCACGCCCGCTCCACGCAAAGCTTTGTCCGCATCGACATGGAAGACTCGAGACTCACGCAGGATACCCTCGACATCGTGCGCCGCGTCCACGCGCACGCCGGCCTGCGCGGCGCTGTCGGCGTCGTCATCCAGGCCTATCTTTATCGCTCTCAGGCCGACATCGAGCAGCTTCTCGCAGACGGCGTTCGCGTCCGCCTCTGCAAGGGCGCATACAACGAGCCGCCGGAAGTAGCCTTTCCGCGCAAGACCAAGGTCGACGCCAACTTTCTCAGGCTCGCCAAAATGCTCGTCGACAGTCCCATCTACCACGCGCTCGCCACGCACGACGAGGCCCTCATCGCCAAAGTCAAGGCATACGCCGCTGAAGCCGCGATCGCCCCCAGCCACTTCGAATTTCAAATGTTGTACGGAGTGCGCCGCGATCTGCAGCGCAAACTTATCGCCGAGGGATACACGGTACGCGTCTACGTGCCTTTTGGCACCGAGTGGTACCCCTACTTCATGCGCCGTTTAGCAGAACGGCCCGCCAACGTTCTATTCATGGCAAGAAATTTCTTCCGTTCTTGAGCGTCGCGGCGGGCGACCTTACACCGCAGTGCGTTTCCTGCGCCGGCGCTTCCGTTTCCGCAACAGCGCCTCGGCCCCGCACTCCTTGCATTGCCACGGGTAAAATCCGAAAAACGGAAACATCTTCTTCTGAAGGATGCCCTTCCGTTCCAACCGGTACATCCGGTCGCTACGACACGCGGGGCAGTAAACCGCGTCTCTCGAGTTGCCCATCTCAACTCACTCTTGTCCAAGACAGCATTTTCTGTGAATTGAGCGGTTGATTTTACTGGACATAGGTATCCTCTCCCGGCGATAGGGTCGGGTTTCTTCGATGACTCGCACTGGAGGACCTTCTACGTTCC
>Ga0224555_1000651_pt1 | contig 53416 bp, 40 predicted proteins | sample 714S23034metaG_FD_180687 | JGI IMG/M metagenome (GOLD analysis project Ga0224555, IMG submission 180687) | Peat soil microbial communities from Stordalen Mire, Sweden - 717 S2 30-34 | ecosystem: Environmental > Terrestrial > Soil > Wetlands > Peat | place: Sweden: Norrbotten County, Stordalen... | reverse complement strand
GACGAACGTCACCGTTCGGGCTGGAACCTGAGAATCCATTGCAGTTGCTCCGGAGTATCTGGAACCTGAAAGCCACGCGCCTGCTCGATGAGGCGCAGGACCTGGTCCGCCTGCCAGCCGAGCGCGATCATGACCGACGCAAGCAGGACGGTGGCGCGGCCGATACTCCCGCGGCAATGCGCACCGATGCTGCGGCCAGCGCGAACGTGATCGCGGAGCTCCGTGACCAGGAGGCGAAAGCTGGCCGTATCCGCGGGCGTGCAGCGGTCGAGAATCGGGTAGGAGATGAAGCGCATGCCAAGCTGATGGGCGATGCGGCTCTCCTCGTTAAGACCGAGTTCCTCGGCATCCTCCGCAGTCAGCAGCGAAACGAGCACGTCGACGCCCGCGGCACGGACCTCTTCGAGGTCGGCCGGCAGGCCGTCGTCACCGCGCGGGCGCAGAACGATCGCAAGGCGCGATGGATTTGCCTCGCCAATCCAGAGAACCGTCCTCATTGGCCTCCGCCCATGACGCTGCCCATGAATTGTTCGATGCGCTCGCGCACGCCGAGCACGTGTACCGGGAGCTCCAGCTGGCTGCCGTCTTCAAGCACCGGGATCAGCTTGTCGAACTCCGGGCCGGAATGGGAGCCGGTAATAGCGATGCGGACCGGGTGAAACAGATCCTTCCCTTTGGCGCCGGTTTCGACTTTGATTTCGTTCATCCACGTTTTGAATTGTTCGGGGTTGACCGACCCGGCATGCGCGACGACGCGGGCCGCGAAGGCAGCGAGGACTTTTGGGGCGGACTCCGTGGCGAGGAGTGCGGCGTTTTCGTCGTTCGCGTGCGCAGCGGCGGGATCAATGCGGAAGACGAAGGCGGCTTTCGCCGGCAGCTCATCGAGTTGATTGGCGGAAGGCAGGAAAAGCGCCAGTAGTCTGCCGAACCAGGCATCGACCGCCGCCGCAGGCGATGCTTCATCGCGCGGCGCCAGAAACCCCGCTGCTGCAAAGTACGACCATGCCAGCTCGGCGATACGCTCGGGATCGGCAGCCTTCAGATAATGGCGGTTGAGCCAGTGCAGCTTCTCCCAGTCAAAGATGGCCGGCGATGCGGTGACGCGCTCGAGGCGAAATTCCTTCACCAGCTCTTCGCGCGAAAAGAGCTCACGTGTTCCACCTTCCGCGCCCCAGCCGAGCAGCGCCAGATAATTGACGAGAGCTTCGGGCAGGATTCCCATCTCGCGAAAACTAGCGACCGACGTAGCGCCATGCCGCTTCGAGAGCCGCTCGCGGTCGCTGCCGAGGATCGTGGAGAGATGTGCGAACTCCGGTGGTTTCCATCCGAAGGCCTCGTAAATCGCGACCTGTTTCGGCGTGTTCGAGATGTGATCGTCGCCGCGGATGACGTGCGTGATCTCCATCAGCGCGTCGTCGAGGGTGACGACGTAGTTGTAAACCGGCATGCCGCTGGAGCGGACCAGGATGGGATCGCTGACAGTTTCGTTGGGAAACTCGACGACGCCGCGAACGATGTCGTGGAAGCGCAACGGGTGATCGGGGATGCGCAGGCGCACCGCAAACGGTTCACCCCTGGAGGCGCGCGCCGCGGAATCGGCATCGCTGAGGTTGCGGCAACGCCCGGAGTAGACCTGAGGCTTGTGCGCGGCGGCCGCTTCGCGACGCTCCTCTTCCAGTTGCTCCGTGGTGCAGAAGCAGCGGTAGGCTTTGCCTTCGGCGAGCAGGCGATCGGTGTGCTCGCGATAGATACCGAGACGCTCGGACTGGCGGTAAGGCGCGTGCGGGCCTTCGACGCCGGGGCCTTCGTCCCAGTCAATGCCGAGCCAGAGCAGGTCTTCCATCAACTGCTTTTCGTGGCGCACCTCGCTGCGATCGAGGTCAGTATCCTCAATACGCAACAGGAATGCGCCGCCAGTGTGGCGGGCGAAGAGCCAGTTGTACAACGCGGTGCGCGCATTGCCGACGTGAAGGAATCCCGTAGGCGACGGCGCAAAGCGGACACGGGGTGGCTGTAGAGATGGAGGCATGAGTGGGATCAATCTTTGATCTTAAGGAAGCCGCCCGCGCGCGACAACCGTGCCTTGCCTGCCAAACCCCGCAAGCCGGTTACTGGATGCCGTCACGAAAGACGCGCAGGGCTCTGCCGCCCACAATTACGCTCTCGCCGATTTCTTCCGCCGCGAACGGATCCTCGATGTTCTCAGTATTCAATACCTGACTCCACGGGTTCCCCGCCGGCGGCTCCGGCAGCTTAAACTCCACGCCTTCCGCGGCCGCATTTACCAGGATGACAAAACAGTCGTCGGCGATGGGGTTCCCGTCCTCATCGGTGATGGCGAGGGTTTTGCCATTGAGCATCAGCGCCAGCGAGCGGTTCCAGTCTGTTGTCCACGCTTCATCGGCCAGCTCGTTGCCGTCGGTGTTGTACCAGGCGATGTCGCGCACCACCGATCCGCGAATCACGCGGTCCTGGAAGAACTTGCGCCGGTGCAGGTTGGGGTGATCGCGCCTCATGTGAATCAGCTTCGCGGTGAAGTCACGCAGACGTTCCTGCGCCGGAGTCAGCTCCCAGTGGAACCACGCGAGCTCGTCGTCCTGGCAGTAGGCGTTGTTGTTGCCGTTCTGCGTGCGTGCCAGTTCGTCGCCGCCGCAGAGCATTGGCACACCCTGGGACAAAATGAGGGTCGCGAGGAAGTTGCGCATCTGCCGCTCGCGCAGCGTATTTACGGCAGGATCGTCGGTCGGGCCTTCGGCGCCCATGTTCCAGGAGTGGTTGTCGTTGGCGCCGTCGCCGTTGTTGTCGCCGTTGGCTTCGTTATGTTTCTCGTTGTAGCTGACCAGATCGCAGAGGGTGAAGCCGTCGTGCGCGGTGACGAAGTTGATGGAAGCGTAAGGACGGCGGCCATCCATCTCGTACAGGTCCGAGGAGCCCGTGAGGCGGTAAGCAAAGTCGGAGAGCAGACCGCTGTCGCCTTTCCAAAAGCGGCGAACCGTGTCGCGGTATTTCCCGTTCCACTCGGCCCAGAGGACGGGAAAGTTGCCGACCTGATAGCCGCCCTCACCAACGTCCCACGGCTCGGCGATCAGCTTCACGTCGGCGATGGTGGGGTCCTGGTGAATGGTGTCGAAGAAGCTCGACAGTTTCGAGACGGCGTGCAGCTCGCGCGCGAGCGTGCTGGCCAGATCGAAGCGGAAACCGTCGACGTGCATCTCGGTCACCCAGTAGCGCAGGGAGTCCATCACCAGCTTCAGAACCTGCGGGTTCATGACATTCAGCGTGTTGCCAGTGCCGGTGTAATCCATGTAGTAGCGGGGATCGTTCGGCACCTGCCGGTAGTACGTGGTGTTGTCGATGCCTTTCATGGAGAGCATCGGCCCCATGCGATTGCCTTCGCAGGTGTGGTTGTAGACCACGTCGAGGATGACCTCGATGCCGGCCTTGTGCAGGGCCTTCACCATCTGCCTGAACTCGACGACCTGCTGGCCCATATCGCCCGACGAACTGTAGCGCGACATCGGCGCGAAGTAGCCGAGGGTGTTGTAGCCCCAGTAGTCGCGCAGGCCGCGATCCACCAGATGGCCTTCGTCGATGAAGTGGTGCACCGGCAGCAGCTCGATGGCGGTGACGCCGAGTTTCTTCAGATATTCGATGCTTGATTCACAGGCCAGGCCGGCGTAGGTACCACGCAGGTTCTCCGACACGGCGGGGTTGAGTTTGGAGAAGCCGCGCACGTGCACTTCGTAAATGATGGAGTCCGCCAGGGGAATCTCCGGAGGGGAGTCGCCCTCCCAGTCGAAGCGCGGATCGATGACGACGGACTTGGGAACGCCGGCAGCTGAATCGCGGTCGTCGCGGGTGAGATCGTTGCCAATGGCCACGTCGTAAGGAAAGATGGGCGCTTTCCAGTCCACATCGCCGGCGATGGCTTTCGCGTACGGATCGACGAGGAGCTTATTGGCGTTAAAGCGCAGGCCTTTCTCCGGCTCCCACGGGCCTTCCACGCGATAGCCGTAACGCTGCCCGGGCTTGATGCCGCGGACCAGCCCGTGCCAGACGAAGGCGGTGCGCTCGCGCAATGCAACGCAGTCTGTCTGGTTGCTGTTTTCGTCGAAGAAGCAGACAGAGACGCCGGTGGCGTTCTCAGAAAAGAGGGCGAAGTTGGTTCCGATAGGAGTTGCAGCGGCACCCAGAGGATTGGGCTTGCCGGGAAGCAGGGTTCGATGCATGCAGGACTCTCGCCAGGGAATGGTTCAGCGAATAGTCAGATGCAGAAAACGTGACCGCTGAGACGCCAGAGCTACGTTGCCATTCCCAAGCCGACGAGGTTGGCCGCAGCGATGATGATGAGCATTCCCGACCACAGCAGCTGTACCGGGCGGCCGCGAGCGCCGCGCCACTCGCCGAGGGCCAGACCGACGATGCCGCCAAAGAGGACGTAGAGGCTCATATGGAGCATCCAGTTGACGAAGGTGAGACGCACCGGAATATTGGCCGCGCCCCACGCGTAGAAGAAAAACTGCAGATACCACATGATGCCGGCGGCCGCGGCCATGGAGCTGTTCACAAGCAACGTCCGATTTGTCTGAGAAAGGTCGGCGCGCAGGGATATATCCCTGCGAAAGGCAAGACGCGAAAAGCAGTAAGCGAAATTGACGAGCGCTCCCCCGCCCATGATGATGACGTAGCTGGGCAGCGCAGCATAGAGGTGGTTCACGCCAACGTTCTGCGCAGCAGCGGCGATGGGCCGCGCGGCATCGATGGCGAAAGACATACCCGAGGAAAAGATGCCGCACATGACAGCGAGCAGCAGGCCCCTGGTGAGATCGAATTCCTCCGCGCGGACGCCCATGCGCTGTTCCTTCTGATGCCCCGCCCAGGAGACGACCGAGATGCCGACAAGCGCCAGCACGATGCCGGCGATGGTGAAGTGCCCGCTGCGGCTGGCGATCAGATAGCCGAGTTGCCCGTGCATGATGGGAGGAACCAGCGTGCCGACGACCAGCGTGACGCCAATGGCGACACCGATGCCGAGCGACATCCCCAGATAGCGCATGGTAAGGCCGTAGCTCACGTTGCCCACACCCCACATGCACCCAAAGAGGAAGGTCTTCAGCAGCACGCTGCCCGCGATTCCAGCGTAGAAAGCATGGAAATCCGGCAGCAGAATGAGGCTGACGGTGATGGGCAGCAGAACCCACGAGAAAATGCCCGCCACGGCCCACGTGGTTTCCCAGGACCACTTCTTCACCTTCTCGATCGGCGCGTAGAAGGAAGCAGCACAAGCTGCGCCGACCATATGCCATCCGATTCCGCCAAGAATGGCAGAGGACATGAAGATTCCTTTCGGCGCTACGCGACCTGAACTGCGGCGAGCGCGGAGACTTTTTCGGCGATCGACTGTGGCCGGAGCGAGCCTGAGGACTGCTCGATCCGCGCCCATTGTATGGCGAAATTGCCAAGCGTGGAGCTTTCGGCGGAGCAGCGCTGCACCGGCAGACCAGTAATTTCGGCGGTAAGCGCGTTGAGATATTCATTCTGGCTGCCGCCGCCGACGATGGAGATGTGGCGCGGCCGCTGGCTGGTCATCTCCGCAATCTCAGCGATCAGCGATCCATAACGCGCGGCCAGGCTGTGAAAGATGAGATTGGCGTAGTACGGCGCGGCATCGCATCCGGAAGGCAGGGAGGCCGCCCCCTGGCGGTTGCGCTGTGCGTTGATGCGCGCGGTCATGTCGCCGGGCGGGAGAAGGGCTGGATCGTCGAGATCCAGCAGGCGATCGGGCGGAGGCAGCCCGCGCGCCTCGGCGATGAGGTCGGAGAGTTTCCATCCGCGTTCCCGATCCCAGGTGTTCATGCACTGGCGCAGGAGCCACATGCCGGGCAAGCCGCGGTGGAAGAGGGTTCCGCCGTCAGCAGCGCCAAGGTTGGTGAATCCGCGCGTGAAGGCCTCGTGCGTGCGCAGGCTCTGCTTCAGAGGCATGCCAACGAGCGACCAGGTGCCGGAGCTGATGTAGGCCCAGTCGCCGGGGAGTTCCGGAATGCCGGCGATGGCCGAGGCGGTGTCGTGGCAGGCGGGGGCGATGAGCTGCGTATGCGCGAATGCGGGCAGGCGGCGCAGATCGTCGCGCACCGGACCCAGTGCTGTTCCAGGTGCGACGATTTCCGGGGCTGCGGCGCGATCAAGACTTAATGCGGTGAAGATTTCGGCGGACCATTGACGCGTGTCCGCGTCGATGAGGGCGGTGTGGGTGGCGTTGGTGTTCTCGGCGACGCGCGGCGCGCCGAGCCAGTGCAGGATGTACTCCGGCAGATTGACCCACGGGGCCGCCTGGGGAATGCCGCTGCGACGATCCGCATAGAGCTGGTAGATCGTGTTGATGGGCTGGATCTGCACCCCGGTGCGCCCGTAGAGTTTCTCGGCAGGAACGATGGCGTGGACTTCGTCCATGGCACGTTGGTTGCGTTCGTCGCGATAGCAGAAGGGTGGGGCGAGAGGCCGGCCGGCAGCATTGAGGCGGACGTAATCGACGGCCCAACCAGTCACGCCGATGCCGGCAATACCTTCCGGCGACCACTCGGCGCAGGTGCGCAGACCGGCGTCGAGTTCCTGGCAGATGCGATCGAGATTCCAGTGCCAGCCGGCGGCGCCGTGATCCTCCGGGCCGTTCTCGAAGCGGCGGGCCATCGTGATGCCTGGTTCACCGCGTGGCCAGCGTAACAGGGAAATCCGGCAGCTCTCCGCGCCAAGATCGATCGCGACGAGCGCCGGGCCGTTGCTCACCGCAGGAAGGCCTCAGGCAATCCGCCGTCGACGGGGATGAGGTGACCCGTGGTGCAGCGCGTGTGCGGACCAGCGAGGAACAGAATGGCACGCGCGCAGTCGTCCGGCTCAATGGGCTGATGGGTCAGCGTTCGTTGGGCATAGAAACCGGCGAGCAGGTCGCGCAGCTGATCGTCGGTCATCGACGACTCGAATGGAATGTTGTATTTCGCGAGCGAGGTCATGACGCGGTCGCGCGGGAACATCGTCGAGCCTTTGACAACGGTCGCGGGACTGATGCCATTGACGCGGACATGAGGTGCCAGCGAAACGGCCAACTCGCGCACGAGGTGGCTGAGCGCGGCTTTGCTCACGTCGTAGGCTTCGCTGCCGCGCTTGGGAACGACCGCGTTGGCCGAGCTGGTCAGCACGATGCTGCCGTCGATCTCCTGAGCGTTGAAGATTCTTGACGCCTCTTCGGCCAGCAAATAATTCGCGGTGACATTGAGGTCGAGGGTTGTCGACCACATCGCGTCGCTGACGGTGCCCTGCGGTGAGGAAGGAAAGATGGCGGCGGTATTGATGAGGATGTCGAGCCCGCCGAAACGCGCGACGGTTTCGCGTAGAGCGGCAGCGATGGAGGCGCGATCGCGAATGTCGACGGTCGTCGCCGCGACGGTTTCCTTGCCTGCCGCGATACCAGCTTCCTGCGCGACGTCTTCGGCTCCGGCGAGGTCGCGGTCGGCGATCATCAGGTGGGCGCCGCGCTCGGCGGCGATGAGTGCCGCGGCGCGGCCGATGCCGCTGGCGCCTCCCACAATCAGGGCAATGCGGCGGCTGAGTTCTTTTTCCGGCGGCTGGCGGCGGAGCTTGGCTTCTTCGAGCAGCCAGTACTCGATGCGGAAGGCCTCGACGGCGGGAAGCGCGACATAGTTGGTGTAGACCTCGAAGGCCTCGCAGGGCGCGGCGGCTCCCGCCTGGGGAACGTCTTTCACCGTGGACTTGCCGGCGAGCCCTGTGGCGCCTTCCATCACGTGAATCGCATTCGTATAAAACTCGCCAATGACTCGGGATTCGCTCTTGCTTTTGCCGAAGGAGAACATGCCGATGCCTGGGATAAGAACCACGGTCGGGTTCGGATCGCGCATCGCAGGCGAGGTCGACTCCTGATGCTTCTTGTAATACCCGCCGTACTCGGCACGATACGTCTCGAGCGCGGCTTCAATTTTCTTCTGCAGCGCTGGGACGTCATCATTCGCGGCGGCGGGAACGAACATCGGCCGGATCTTGGTGCGGATGAAGTGATCGGGGCAGCTGGTGCCCAGATGGGCGAGAGCCGCGCCATCCTTTGAATTGACGAAGCGCATCACATCGTCGCCGTCAGACCAGCTGCCAATGAACCGCCGCTGCTGCGAAACGCGTCCGCGCACGAAGGGCAGCAAGTCAATGGCGAGTTCCTTTCGGTCGGGACGCGACTGCAGTGCCGCCCCGCCGAAGATCGCGGCGCCTTTGCGTTCGATGTGCTCCTGCACGAACTGGCCGAGGTGGTCGATCATGGTCAGCGTGTTCAGGTAGCACTCGCGCTGCGTTTCTCCCCAGGTGAACAAGCCGTGACCGCCGAGGACGATGCCATCGCAGCCGGGATTGTCACTCACCGTGCGCCGCATCATCAGCCCCAGCTCAAATCCCGGGCGCTGCCACGGCACCCACACCAGCTTGTGCTCGTACTCGCGGTTGAACTCCTCCATCTTCTCCTTGCCGTTGGCCGCCGCGGCCATGGCAATACCCCAGTCGGGATGCAGATGATCGACGTGGCGGAACGGGAGGAATCCGTGCAGCGGCGTGTCGATGGAGGCGACGGTGGGGTTCACGCCAAAGGTACAGAGAGGATAGAGCTCAACGACGGCGTCTTCCTGCGCCACGCCTTTGTACTGCTTCTCGATCGCCAGCAGCTTGTCGAGGTACAGCGTGGCAAACCCGGCGCGCCTGATGCTGCCCAGATCGCCACCACTGCCTTTCACCCAAAGCACATCGGCCGTCTGACCGGTGAGCGGGTCCGGTTGCAGGACTTTGGAGCTGGTGTTGCCGCCGCCGAAGTTCGTGATGCGGAGATCGGCTCCCAGCAGGTTGGAGCGGTAGCGCAGCAACTCGGGTTCATCCAGCGTGGCGGCCGTTTTTTCGTCCCACAGGTCCTGGAGGTAGCGCAGTGCGGTCAGGGTCTTCATCGATTCACCGTCCCAAATAATGCCATACCAAATACCAATAGGGCAATTGTTTCAGATTTTGAACGCCAGAGTCTGGTTCCTGCAAAAATGCGCGAAGCTGGTGAGGAAATGCTTTATGCCTTCACCTCCGTCCCCGCCTCGCGCACCATCTTTGCCGTGACCAGCTTGTGTTCCACAAAGTTATACGGCGGCACGGTCAGCCCGCGCAGAATGGAGAGCCCCAGCTGGATCAGCCGGGGGCCGTAGGTGCCGGCTTCATGGGAGACCGAGCCAATCCACGGCGTGTCCGGGCGCTTCATCTCCTCCATCGCCTCCGGAATGCAGTCCTGGCCGACAATAGCAACGTGCTTCTCGCGCTTTTGCTGGCGAACCGCTTCGAGCGCACCCAGGGCGCTTGAATCGGTGGCGGCGGCAATCAGGATGTGCCGGTCTTTGGGGTGGCGCTTCAGAAAGTCGGCAATAACGCGGAGGCTGGGCTCGCGCAGGCCGCGACCATCCACGCGCACGAATTTTTCGACAGGCACGTCCGGCAGTTGATTGCGAACACCCTGAAAGACTCCCGTGATGCGGCTTTGCACGAGTGGGCCGGCGTTCTCGATGTCGAGCCCGAGAATCCAGTCCACGTTGCCGCTCCACTTCTCGCCGACGTGCTCGGCCAGCAGGGCACCGGCTTCGACCCCGACGCGGTAGTTGTCCACGCCGAAATAGGTGGCGTGCGGGTGCGGAATGTCGACGGCGATGAGGGGAATGCCCGCGACGGCGATTTTGTCGGCAATGATGGGAGCGACTTCCTGGTCGATCTGAAACTCGATGACCAGGTCCACGCGGCTGCGGACAAACTCCTCGGCCACCTGCACCGCGGTCGTGGCGTCGTAGCGATTGTCCAGCACCGTGAGATCGACGCCGGCCTGGGTGGCGGCATCGCGCAGACTCGCCGTGACCGCTTCGGAAAAGGGCATCTCGCCGGACTGCTTGCCGAACCCGAATCGCACTTTGCGCGGGCGCGCCGCCAGACGGTAGAGGCCATCCTGCGACTGCGCGAGATAGCCGCGATGCACGAAGGTCTTGAGGATGCGGTAGACGGTGGTTTTGGAGATGTGCGTGCGCTGGTAGATGGCCTCCAGCGACATGGGCCGCTCGCTCTTCTGAAGGACTTCCAGAACATCGAGAGCCTTGGAAAGAATAGGAATGAAGTACAGGCGCTTCGTGGAGGATTTGGGCAAGGAGCAGCCTCAGGCAAATGTCACGGCAGTTATATCACCGGCGTTTCAATCCCGAAACGGGGTGCATAAATTGAAACGGTCTCAGGCGTAGCTGGCCACGGACCGCGCGTTGCGTTCCTTTCGCTCGTTCCGGATGCGTTCGACATATCCGCTTTGTCTAAGCGCCACCAGAGGATCCTCAGCCAGGCCGCGCGCCTTCCGCCATTCGCGCACCAGTGGCCGAACGTCGAACCAGAAACCCTGACGCAGGCATTCCTCCGCTTCCACCAGGCGGCACTCGTCCTGCAGGGTCGCGAGCCGTTCGCGATCGACCAGGGCCGCTTTCGCAAAGATCTCCTGCGCCGTGCAAACCGTCTGCACCATGGCTTCCATTTTTCCCTTCAGATTGTGGCTCTGGTCGATCATGAAGGCGGTCGTCTCCATGGCGCCGTTATCCGAAAGCAGTTCGTGGAAGATGCGGAAGACCTGGTACGGATCGATGGAGCCCAGGGTCAGGTCATCGTCGGCATAACGGCGATCGTTGAAATGGAAGCCGCCGAGCATCTTCTCACGCAGGAGCCACACAACAATTTGCTCGATATTCTGCGCCTGATAGTGGTGGCCGGTGTCGACCAGGACGCGGGCCTTGTCGCCCGTCTCCCGCGCAATCAGCAGCGACATGCCCCAGTCGGCGAGGTCGGTGTGATAGAACGCCGGCTCGAAAGGTTTGTATTCCACCAACAGCCGCTGATCCTCGCCAAGTTCACCGTGGATCTCGGCCAGTGCCGCCGCCATCCAGTCGATACGACGGCGGATGCTCTGCGAGCCGGGATAGTTGGAGCCGTCCGCCAGCCATAGCGAAACATCGCGGGAACGCAGCGCCTTTGCGACAGCGACGGACTCCAGCAGATGGTCGATTGCCCGCCTGCGGATCCCGGAGTCCGGATTGCAGATCGACCCAAATTTGTATTCCTGGGCTTCAAAGAGGTTCGGATTGATCGAGCCGGAGCGAATGCCGTACTCGGTTTCGAGGTCACGAATCTTGCCGGCGTCGCGCAGCCCACCCGGCAAGTCCCAGGCAACGTGCAGTGCCAGAGTTGGCGTGCATCCGGTGAGTGCGTGCACCTGCGCGGCATCGGAGAATTTCTCCTCGATTGTGGCCGCTGCCTCGGCCTGCAGAAATTTGCCGAACCGAGTGCCGGTATTGGCAAAACCCCAGGAGGGCAATTCAATGCGCAGCGAATCGAGAGCTTTGCTGACCTGCTCCAGGTGTGCCGTCACCGTCGTGATCTCCCATTTGAAATAAGTTCCCAGTTAAAATGTCATGGTACTGCCCGGCCTTCGAAGCGTCAAAGGAAGAATTTTGACGGCTGGGAGATATCTTCTCTAAGTGTACGAAAACCGACCAGGGAGGGGTGCGTTGTGACGCGTGTGTGTTTTCTGCTGAAGGTTCGCGCCGACAGACTCGAAGAGTACCGCAGGCGCCACCAGAAGGTCTGGCCGGAGATGCAGGATGCGCTGCGCGCGACCGGCTGGCACAACTACTCGCTCTTTCTGCGGCCCGACGGGCTTCTCGTCGGGTACCTCGAGACGCCGGATTTTGAGCAGGCGCGCGCCAGCATGCAGAACCACCCGGTGAATGCACGCTGGCAGGCGGAGATGGCGCCCTTTTTTGAATCGCTGGGGAACGGAACAGCCGACGCGAGCATGATGCCGCTGGAGGAAGTCTTCCATCTCGACTGAGCCCGCCGGAGTGGGCGAAGGTTTTATGGCTGCTCGCGCGGCGCCACGCCGGAGTCGCCGCTCAGTTGCAGGCCCGGGCTTTCGGTGAAGGTCAGTTGGCTGCCGTCCGCAGACCGAATCGTCACATCGGACAGCGTCCAGTTGTTTGCATCGGCGACTTTGCCCGCGGTCTGCGCCTGGATGGAAATGTGATCCAGGCGGAAATCCTCCAGCGGGGCCTCAGGCGACGCGCTCACTTCGAAGGCGGTCCGGGCGCCCGTAGCTTTGATGTTCGTGATCCGGACATTACGAAAATGCGCAAGCCCCTGGGCGAGAGGAACCGGCGTCGCCAGCACTTTGTAATACGGAGGAACCTCTGTAAGTCCCGGCGGAATCTTCGCATAGCTATAGCTGGGGTTCCAGTTCATCGTGATGTGGATGGGAATCGCGACGTCCTCCAACTGCAAATCGTGGATGCGGATGTTGTCGGCCCAGCCGCCGCGCGTGTGCGCCGACTTGAACAGAACCCCCGAAGGAACATGGCCAAAAGCGTGGATGTTGTAAACCTCAACGTTGCGGAAGCCGCCCGAGGTTTCGCTGCCGATGGTGATTGCCGCGGCGCCGTCGCGCACCGTGGAATCGCGGACCACAATGTCCTCGTCGGGACGGTTCACGCGCAGGCCATCAGCATCACGGCCAGCCTTGAGGCAAAGCGCATCGTCGTTCACAGAGATGTCAGCGTGCTCAACCAGCACGTGTTTCGAAGAGTCGATGTCGATGCCGTCGGTACTGGGTCCGCGGCCGCCAACGTTGTTGCGGATGGTGACGCCGTCGACGTGGACATCGTCGGAATAACAGATGTGCACGGTCCAGAAGCCGGAGCGCGTCAGCAGCAGCCCGGAGAGCGTCACATGCTTCGCATTGAAGATCTGGATCAGACGTGGTCGGCGCGAATCGTAGTCGGCCGCCCAGCGCAGACCTCTGGAGTCATATTGCCGGCGAAGCGCCCAGTAGCTGTCCCACCAGACTTTACCGTCGCCGTCGATGGTGCCTGCACCGCTAACCTCTGCATCGTGCTCGCCGTAGACGTTGACGAGCGCGGCGGGCCAGCTCATTTCGATCCCGGCTACACGGGTCGGCATCATCGGATAGTCGGCCAGGCTTTGCGATCCAAGGATCGTCGCCCCCTGCTCGAGGCGCAGGGCCACATGCGAGCGAACGAAGATCGACCCGCTGCGATAGATTCCCGGCGTGACGATGACCGTGCCACCGCCCGCATGGGCTGCGGCGTCGATGGCGGCCTGAAGGCCCTTCGTATCGAGCGTGGCCCCATCGCCTTTAGCGCCGTAATCCTTTACGCGGAAATTCTCCGCGTGAGCACAGGTCGCGCACACGATACAGACCAACGCAACGCAGACGATTAGCGCACGCCGCCGCACTGATCTTCCCAGGCTCACCCGTGTGCCTCGACAAACACAATCGCGTCGCCGTCGGGATCGTGGATGACCAGCGTCCTGCCATATTTTTCTGCGGCGAAGCCGAGGGCCCGCAGCCGGTCGCCGGTGCGACTGACGTTCGGCACGAAAAAGATGAGGTCGAAGGGCAGGCCATCGTTCGTGCTTCCGGAAGAGGACGGCAGAAATTCGATTTGCTGGTCGGGCGTTCCAGGCAGCTCGAGCGCCGGGTATTCGGGCTGAACAGGACGCGCGCCCCGCTGAAACGACAGCTCGTCGACATAGAAAGTCACCGCCGCCGCCGCATCGGCGAAGGGAATGCCAACCCCCGCGATGCGGTCGGCGATGCGATCCGGACCAAGATGCTGGCCCCGGTCGAGCGTATGCCGCGAACCCGGCATGTACTGCGTGTATTCGATGTTCTGCGTCGCCGCGCCGCGCAGGTCCGACGGCAGACCAGGCTGGTCCGGCCCCTGAAGCGTGAAGAGCAGGTTGCCGGCGCCGGCGCGTCGGACCTGATTGGGCGCGAGTCCATGATTCACGTAATCCTGATGAACCGCATTGAGGTCCGCGGCTTCGAAGCATACGTGCATAAAGCCGACGGCAGAGGACACATCGCGCCGCGGATACAGCTCGATCAACTGACGGTCGTTGATCTTGAAGAACGCCTCCGTCGGCGTTCCGCCCGTGTCCATCGCGAACGCCTCTTCAAAGCCGAGCTTATGGAAGAAGGCGCGCGCGCGTTCGAGGTCGGCGACGCGGATGGCCACGTGCGCGATGCCGGTAAGGTCAGGTGTCGCCGATGGAGCGGATGCCGGCGTCTGGGCTGGCGCGGGAAGACAGCAGGTGACAGCGATCGCAGCCGCGCTCAATAATAAACGGCTCAAATTGCAGCGAGCGATCCGTAGATTCATTGTTCCCCCGCCGCGGTTTTCTCTGCGTGCCCATGGTGAGCTACTAACTCCTCGACCTCCGCTCCGGCCAGCAGAAATGCGCCCACTCCATACGTGTAGCTCGAGGACGGCAGGTAGTGCGCAGGCGCCGCGCCGGTTTGCTGGATGTTGCCCAGGCGCCCGTCCGCATAGATCTGGCCGATGAGCCCACGCCACGCTTTGGCGATGACCCGCTTGTAGATCGCGCGATCGAGCACACCGTGATTCACACCCCACACCAGCGCGAACGTAATAAGCGCGGAACCGGAAACTTCCGGCTGCGGGTAATCCGCGGCGTCGAGCAGATCGGAGTGCCACAGCCCGGTCCGCTTGTCCTGCAGTGCGGCAACGGCTGCCGCCATCTCGCGCAGCTGCGCCTCATATCTGCCGCGCGACGGATAATTCTGTGGCATGTAGGCCAGCGTGCGCGCAATGCCCCCCATCACCCAGCCATTGCCGCGCGACCAGAAGAGCGGATTGCCGCGATCGTCGGTCTGATGCAGAAAGGTGATGTCGCGGTAGTAGAGGTGGCGGTGCGGATCGTAGAGAAGGTTCGACGTCTCCCACCAGTGCCTGTCCAGGTAGTCGAGGTACCTGGCATCGCGCGTCACCCCGTACATGCGCGACCATACCGGAGGCGCCATGAACAGCGCATCGCACCACCACCAAGGAATCTGCGCCTGGCCTTCGGGAATGCGCGCCGCACCGCCCGCGAGCAAATCGTCGAGCGCGGCTTCGGTCGGTGGGATCTTCTCCGGCGCCGGCTGGAGCAGGTCCAGTTCAAGATAAGTCTGGCCAACGCTTTGGTCGTCGGCATTCGGATGCTCAGACCGCAGTTCCCAGTGAAACTTCTCGGCCATCGCCTGCATCGCGTCGCGATACTTCGGGTCATCGAGGGCGGGTGAGGCCGCCATGAAGCCGCTGTAGAGCACGCTCCACGTCCAGATGCGATCGAACCAGGGCTGCGACCAGGCGAGTTCCCAGTCCGCGACCTTGCGCATCGCGGCGCGCACATCGGCGGCCCGCATCGCTCCGGAGAGATTCGCCTTCGGACCCGGATTTGCGGGAGCATCGCCGAAGTGGCGGGCGATATCGCGATCGATGCCCTGCTGCTCCTGGGGCGTGATGGACGTCGGCACGGATTGCGAAGCGGCCGGCGATTCTTGCGCGAGTATCGGGATTGCAGCCAGCAGTGCTGCGATCAGAACAGAGCACACGGTCACGAGAGTTTTGTCCTTTCGCAGCGCATCATTGCGCGGAGTCTCCTCTGTCGGATGCGTCGCGCGCGGACACCAGACGCAGAGGGCCAGGGATGCCCGACGGCAGCGGCTCCAGATGATCCATGTCCTGGGGCGCGAAACGCTTTCCATACAGCATCCACAGCAGCCGGTAGTCCGCAGGCGCGCGTCCGGCCAGCTCATTGATCGCCGTATTCGCCACCACGATCTTCAATCCGTTCGAGCCGGCGTGCAGAAAAGGCCCGATATCCAGAGCAAACGGCGGGTGCCACACCGAGCCCGCGACCGTTCCGTTCACGTACACCACGGCTGCGTCGCGCACCGGCGCATCGAACCACGTACGCATGCCAGGCAAATTCAATTTCGAGCGGTTCACCGGCGAGCCGGTGCCGAAATCGAGTATTGCAGCCCCGCCATGTGGGAAGTCCGCCGGAAGATCGAGGGTGCGCGTATAGGTCGCCGTGCCGGAGTAGTATTTGCCTTCTTGATTGTCAGACCACGAATGCAGCGTCTGCATTGCTTCGCTGGCCCCCGTTCTGTCCAGAATCACTTTCCAGTCGTGGTCGAGATCGATGGGTGCGAAATTTGTCGCAGTCTCTGTGCCTTTTTGCGCGATGGAACGATCTGTGAAGACCATTACGCGGGATTCATAGGGAGCGAGAGTTATCGAGAGGGCGGCACCGTCACTCGCGGGCGAGATCTTTCCGCTGAAAGGGTCAAAAACAGACGCCTCTTTCCGCTTGGTACGGAAGGTCGCCTTGAATGCGTGCGGACGATTATCGGTGTTGGCGAGAAAATAGATATCCGCATCCGCGAGCTGGCGATGAATGAACCCGACTTCGGGCGTGATGGGATCAAGGGCCACGTCTGGCTTGAGTAAAGCCGTCATCACGGATCCCAGATCCGACGTCTTGTCGACGACCTTCGCGTTCTTCGCATCCGGAACGAACAGCTGCTGCGAGATTTGCCGAACCGCCGCAGTGTCGCGCGGGCCTTCCAGAAATCCAGGCGCGCGCGAGGGCGGCTTCCGGGTCGCGATTACGATTCCGCCGCTTTGCGCGTAGGCCTCGATCCTGCGGTAGGTTGCGAGCGGCAGCCGCTCGATATTGGGAATCACCAGCACAGGGTAGCGAATGCCGACGCGGTTGATCGCCTCCGAATCGATGAAGTCGAAGTTATAGCCGGCATCGAGGATCGCCGGGACCAGATCCGGTCCGAGTAGTTTTGTCATCTGGTCGCTGACGGAGGCCTCGCCCAGATGGAACCGTCCCTGCGCATCTTCTTCCGGAAGCAGAACAGCGACGTCATTCGCGGGCTGGCCCTGGCGCAGCAGCCAGCTCACGCGCGTGAGGTACGCAGTGACGTCGGGCATCACGATCCACCAGGGATTGTGATTGTTGAAGACTGCTGCGGCATAAAACGAATACCCCGGATCGCCAGCCGATGGCGGCGAGTACGGCCAGCCATGGCCCATCAGCTGATTGATGCCCTGCAGGAAGAAGGTGTCGGCCTCGGCTTTCATGTCGAGGGGCGTCGCGCGGAAGGCGGGCGAGTGCAGCCACGTCCAGGTCTCCGATGAAGTCACAGGGCGTCCGTAAACATGGCTGGCCGAAGTGGCCCAGCGCGTAAATGAGAATGGCCCGTGCCACTGCGATCCCTCGCCCTCCGGCAAATCAACGCGAGCATTGCTCGACAGCGTGACGGCGGGGATGCCGTAGCTCTGGGAGCGAAACTCGGTGTGGTGCGCGCGGGCCCAGCTGTTGATGGCCGCCAGATAATTCTGATCGATCAGCTCCGCCAGCGTGCGGCCCCAGTCGTAGCGCAGATCCACCGCCTCCGGTCCGGTTCCTGCGACCAGCGCGGGCAGATGCGGGGTTAAATCGTAACCGCGGCGGTTGCGAAATTCGGTCAGGAGGTCCGGCGTCCAGTCGGACTCGTAGACTTCAAGGCTATCGCTGAAGACGGAGTAGGGCGGATGTTGCCCAAAAGCCTGCACGAGGGGATCGGCGACGTTCTTCAGATGGTCCTGCACAGCGGCGGCGCTGAAGTGGTCGATGACGAACCCCTCAGCTCCGTAGGCAGGGCGCTTGACCTGCTGGCCAGTGCGGCTGGAGATGAAGAAGAGACCGACTTGCGGATCACTGAGGCCGGGAGGAATTTGCAGACGACCGTCCCTGATGTCCTCGGCCTGCCTCGCGTGATCTGCATCGTATTGTTCCGGCGTTCCGGCGGCAACGAAGGCAGCCAGGAGCTTCTCTCCGTTCTCGAGCGATGGCACGGCAACCGAGCGTTGGTCAGCGGGAACAGGGGCAACGACAACGCGCAGGCGGCCCGCCGATTCCGTCACCGGCACCCATGCGCCGCCGTAGGGCCATCCGCTGCCCAGGGTGATGCTGACGCGCATCCCGAGTTCGTGCGCGGTGTCCGCGGCGAAACCGACCATCTTCAGGAAATCCGGCGAGAGGAATTTCATATTCCGAAACCCCCTCTGCGGATCGTCGAGTTGGAGCGGATACACCGGCTGAATCTCCACCCCGCCGATTCCGCCGGCCTTCATCGTCCTTAATTCTCGTGCGAGTTCCTCAGGCTCGACCGCCGGCCCGAACCACCACCAGCGCATCATGGGGCGCGCGTCCATGGGAGGCGAGACGAAGCCCTGGCGCAGCGCCGTCAGTGAATCGGTCGAAGATGACGCCGCGGAGGTCCGCTGAGCGCGGCCGGCAACGGCGATCGCGAAGCAAAACGCAGCCGCACAAAGAATCGATTTTCGAAAGCGCATCATGGATACAGGAACCCTCCCGAAGCCGTGATCGTAATCCCGTTCGTCCGCAGCTCAGTGCAGGGTAATGTTTCCGCCCGCGGCCTTGATAATTCCCGCACCATCGGCGGCCTGGACGCTGACGTTTTCGCCCGAAACGTCGGCGTTGCTGATAGCCAAACCGTGCTGCGCCTGGATGTGGACATTCTTCAGGACCACGTTGCGAACGGGCGCTTCCGGCAAGCCTGCGATTGCGCCGGCAGAAACAATATCCGTGGCAGTTACATTTTCCAGCGTGATGTCGTGGAAGTGCGGAGTCAGACGCGTAACCGGCTGCGCCGGGTCGGAATCGGGCGGCAGAATCTTCGGATAGTACTCGCTGATGATGATGGCGTTCTTCACCTTCTTCATGTCGATGTCACGGAAGACGAAGTTGCCCACGTTATTGCCGCGATCGCGATTGGCCTTTACGCGGATGCCATTATCGGTGCCGTCGAAGTGGATCCGTTCGGCGCGGACATTCTGCGCCCCGCCGGCCATCTCGCTGCCAATGGAGAGGCCGTGCCCATGCTGAAAATTGCAATCGGTGATAGTGATGTCGCGGCTTGGATCGTCCGGGCCGGGCGAGTTGGCCATCCCGGACTTGATCGCGACGTCGTCGTCCCCGACGTCGGCGAACACATGATCGATGCGCACGTTCGAGGATGAGAAGGGATCGATGGCGTCGGTGTTGGGCGAGTGCTGCGGAGCCAAAACCCTGATATTCCGAATCGTCACGTCATCGGAGTAGTACGGAACCAGTTGCCACATAGGCGAGTTTTGGATGGTGACGCCCTCCACCAGCACGTGCCGGCAATGGTCGAACACAACAAGACGCGGACGCGTGTGGTCAGACCCCATCACTCCGTGGTCCTTAACCGCGCGGGCCTCGTCCCACCAGCTCTGTCCGTTTCCGTCGATCACTCCCTCGCCTGTAATCGAGATGTTGGTGGCATTCGTCGCACTCACCAGCGACTGCCGGCCCAGAGCCTTGAATTCTGTTATTGCCGGAAAATCGTCATGATTCGGAGACCCAAGCAGCGTGGCGTTCTTGTCCAGTTGCAAGGTAATTCTGCTCTTCAGCACGATCGGCGCACTGAGCCATGTGCCTGCAGAAAGGCGCACGGTGCCGCCTCCATGCTGCTCGCACGCATCGATCGCGTGCTGAATGGCCGTCGTATCTTTGGTGACGCCGTCCACTTTGGCGCCGTAAGAATGCGGATCGCAAACGGTGGACGCAGCCAGAGCAAGTGAAGGTGCTGCGGCTATCAATCCGAGTACAACCAATCCGGAAAACAGAGGGACACAACCAACTCGAATTGGCATCAGGAGAATTTCCTCAGGGGGCAAGGTTCCAATTGCGAAACCCATGATACGCTGCACGGCGATCAGTGGTCATACCACTAGGCGAGACCCGCACATTTGCCAGCGGGACATTTCTTCTGCGAGGATCGTGCCGCTATGAACTCCTTCCGCTCCAACCGTCGGGAAATTCTTCGCATGAGTGCTCTGGGACTGGGAGCCGTGGTTGGCTCTTCGCTGCCCGAGGCATACGCACTTCCTCACTCGCCGGCTTCGCCAGGCGGCATGCCCGGTGTTTTCGACGTCCGCACCTATGGCGCCGTGGGCGACGGGAAGACGGTGGACACATCGGCCATCAACAAGGCGATTGAAGCGGCTGCCGCTGCCGGTGGTGGCACGGTGGTGTTTCCTCCGGGAACCTGGCTGAGCTTTTCGATTCACCTGACGAACCACGTGGGACTCTATCTTTCGCAGGCGGCGACGATCCTCGCCGCTGACTCGCCGCTTCCCGGGCAAACGACCGGCTACAACGGCGGCACTTATGACGCGGCGGAGCCCAATACGCCGTGGGAGGACTACCAGGATTATGGTCACAATCACTGGCACAATTCGCTGATCTGGGGTGAGAATCTCACCGACATCAGCATCACCGGCCCCGGCGTGATCTACGGCAAAGGTCTCAGCTTCGGAGCCAACCGCAACGCGCGCGGGAATTATCCGATCTACGTGGCCGAGCAGGCAGGCGTCGGCAACAAGAGCATCGCGCTCAAGAATTGTCACAACGTCCTGTTGCGCGATTTTTCGATTCTGAAGGGCGGACACTTCGGCCTGCTGCTGACCGGCGTCGACAACCTCACCATCGATAACCTCACCATCGACACCGATCGCGATGGTATGGACATCGACTGCTGCCGCAATGTGCATGTCTCTAACTGCACCGTTAATTCGCCATGGGACGATGGCATCTGCCCCAAGAGCAGCTATTCCCTCGGTTATGCCCGAGCCACGGAGAACGTCACGATCACGAATTGCTATGTGACCGGTGACTACGAACTGGGCACCGTTCTCGACGGCACCTTCAAGCGGTTTGCAGCCGATGCCCACGTGGGACGCACCGGCCGCATCAAGTGCGGGACCGAGTCGAACGGGGGCTTCAAAAACATCGCCATCTCCAACTGCGTCTTCGATACCTGCAACGGACTGGCTCTCGAAAGCGAGGACGGCGCTCTTTGCGAAGACATCGCCGTCACGAACATCACGATGCGTAACATCACGACGTCGCCAATTTTTATCCGCCTCGGCGCGCGACTGCGCGGCCCAAAGGAAACGACGAAGGTCGGCACCATGCGGCGGATCCTGATCAGCAACCTGACAAGCTATAACTGCGCATCTAGACTCTGTTCCATACTCAGCGGCATCCCGGACTATGCCATCGAAGATGTGAAGCTTGACAGCATTTACCAACACCACGTCGGCGGCGCGTCGCCCGATACGCTTTCGATCCGTCCTCCGGAAAATGAGGCAAAGTACCCCGACCCCGGTATGTTCGGCCCCATGCCATCGCAGGGGTTCTTCCTTCGTCACATCAAAAACCTGGAGATGAGTCACGTCGAAGTCGCAGCTGCTTCGCCCGATCCGCGCCCTGGTTTCTATCTCACCGGTGTGGACCGGGCTGACTTCATCGCGGTCACCTCACCCAAAGGTGTGGCGGCGTTTCATCTCGATCAGGTGACGGACCTGCGCATTTTGCTAAGCCGAGCGGCGAAGGATACCCAACTGGAGAGCGCAGACAACCAGACTCTCTAACCGGAAATGGCGTTGCGGGCGGCAGCCCTGACGCCGTACGGGGACGGCGTGGTCTGACCAAATGACGTACTTCACTCCCGGGCGGAAGCCTGGCGCCGGAGCGATTGACACCCGGCCCGGCAGCAGGTACCGCTGGCCGCCCCGGCCTCCTCCGCGCCCCGAAACCCCATGACCGTCCCTCCTGCCGATGCCTGGGCTCGCTTTCAGGTGGCTGCCCATAGATCTTGGGAAAACCGTGGAAAAGACAAAGGAATGAGCGCCTGTGAAGCGCTGGAAACAGCCCGCCCGCTCACGTCCAGGGAGAGTTAGTTGCCTTAAACGGGACAATCGGCAATTCGCTTCTTGACAGGTCCATTGGGGCTCCACGATACTGTTGCGGTTTTGAAGACAGGTCAGACCTCCCGACCCGAAAATCTGCCAAATTCCAAATTCTTTGGAGGCTGTATGCAAGTCAGGCGTACCAGTTTTCTCTGGAACCTCGTGTTCCGTTTTGCCGCTCCCGGCTTCCTTCTGTCGTGCCTTACGCTGCCGGCGATGGCACAAATCGCAGGAACAGCCAACGTGCAGGGTACGGTTCAGGATAGTTCCGGAGCGGTAGTTCCGAATGCGGCCGTGATAATTATCGACGCCGCAACCCAGGTCAGTCACTCCGCAAAGACCAACAGAGCGGGCGTCTATGTATTTCCCGGACTCATCACCGGGACTTACAACCTGAGCGTTGCCGCCTCGGGTTTTGAAACCTACCAGCAGACTGGGATCGTGCTTGAGGTGGGCAGCAGCATCGCCATCAATGTCAACCTGAGGGTGGGCCGAGCCGAGACTAAGATCGAAGTCCGCTCCGAGGGCCTGGCGCTCCAGACTGAGGATGCTTCCTATAAACAGACCATCGATTCAAAAGACATCACAGAGATGCCCCTGAACTCCGCCGGCCGGCAGATCACCGGTCTGCTCACCCTATCCGGCGGAGCGAATACCGCACCGGGCAATGACTTCACGGGCAGCAAGTACTCCTACCAGACAATTTCTATCTCCATTGCCGGAGGTAATGGCAACACGACTCTGTGGCGGCTGGATGGCGGCGACAATCAGGATTACATGGCCAACGGCAACATGCCCTTCCCATTCCCCGATGCCGTGAGCCAGTTCAGCGTAGAGTCAACCGTGCTTGGCGCCCAGGAAGGCGAACATACCGGCGGCTACGTCAACGTCGTCACCCGGTCGGGCACCAACACCTATCACGGTTCCGCTTTCGAGTTCATACGCAACAACATCATCGACGCGACGAACTTCTACTCTGTCACCCCCGACACGTTGCACCAAAATGAATTCGGCGGTACCTTTGGCGGCCCCATCCTCCACGACAAGCTCTTTGCCTTTGCCGGTTACCAGCGGCTGAATTACACCAAGCAGCAGGCCAGTACCAAGGCTTTTGTTCCGACGGCGGCGAACCTGACCGGCGACTTCTCCGTGACCGACGGTCCCAATTGCGAGTCGTCGAAGAAGACTGTGCAGCTCGTCGATCCGTTGACCGGGACGCCGCTGACCGGCGACAAATCCGCCACTCCTCCCGCCTACCTCGCGCAGTCTCTCGCCCTCGAGAAATACCTGCCCGCCATCAACCCCGCGGTCGATACCAACAATTGCGGAGAGGTCTCCTATTCGATTCCACTGGCAGAGCATGACAATGAGTTTGTCACCCGCATGGATTACACCATCGGTCCTAAAAACAGCCTCTATGGCAGATATTTCATCGACGGATATCAACAACCTGCGTTCTTCTCTCCGACAAACATCCTGATCACGACGCAGTCAGGAAATATCGAACGTACCCAGTCGTTCATTCTCGGCCTGGTCACTGCGTTCACACCTAATTTCGTCAACCAGGCGCACGCTACGGTGATGCGCCGCGTTGACAATCGCGGTTACGCGCCGAACGACATCAACGCCGGCACGCTGGGCATAAGCATGTACCAGGCAGTCCCCAATGGGCTGCAGATCACCGAAGGCAAATTCACCATCGGCGGAGGAACCAATTCGGTCGCCCATTTCAACGACAATACCCTGGCCGTCCAGGACGACATGACCTGGGTTCACGGGAAACATCAGCTCGCCTTCGGCGGCGAGTGGGTTCAGAACGAACTCAACATCGGCAACTCCTATGAGGCCAACGGCACCTTTACCTTCAACGGCGAATACAGCGGCAGCGGGCCGAATGGAGGAACCACGATCGGCGACCAGGACCTCGACTTTCTGTGGGGGACGCTCAGCGCCTTCCAGCAGAGCAAGCAGCAACAGAACGCCCTGCGCGGACCGATCCCCAGCCTTTATCTCCAGGATACCTTCCACATGACGCCGCACTTTACCCTGGTCGGGGGTCTGCGCTGGGGCCCGAACTTCATGCCCGTCGACTACTTCAACCGTGGCACCGTGTTTAACTACGACGACTTTGTAAATAATGTCTCCAGCACCGTCTATCCCAACGCGCCGGCGGGAGTCCTGTTTTACGGTGACAAGGGAGTACCGAAGGAGTTCACTGAGAATTCGCCCTGGCAGTTCTCACCTAATCTTGCCGTCTCCTGGGATCCAATGGGCAACGGCAAAACCGTCGTCCGCGCCGGCGGCGAGCTCGCTTACGACAAACCGAACTTCTTCACCGGACAGCGCGCTCAGCAGAATCCGCCCTTCGCCACCGCCATCAGCAACACGCAAACCTCGGGCAGTGCACCATTAAACTTTGGCGCGCCATGGTCGGTTGGACAATTCACCACCAGTCCTTTCCCTCAGCCAGTCGTTCCTACGCCCTCGCAGGCGCAGTTCTTCGCCCAGTCGCAGTACATTGTCATGCCAAAGCAGTTCTTGTCTGCCTACACCATCCAGTGGACGCTCAGCGTACAGCACCAGTTTGGCCGTGGCTGGCAGGGCCAGGTAGATTACATCGGCAACCGAACCGTGCACGACCCGATGGGAACACCGCTGAGCCCGGCGCTCTATATCCCCGGCAACTGGGGGCCGGGTGGAACCGGTTGCTCCCCGATCGTGACCACGGGGCCCGGAGCCGTGAAGCCCGGCGCCGCGGGTACTCCGTGCTCGACTACGAAAAACCAGGTCTCGCGCTTTACGCTGAGCATCGCCAACCCAACGCAGGGCAACCAGATTCAGGGAGGCGGTACGGGCTCGAACTATGTCAACGATACAGGCTATGCGAGCTATAACGGCATGGTAGCGACGCTCCAGCATCGCATCTCGTCCGACTTCAGCCTCCTGGCCAACTGGACCTGGTCCAAGTGCCTCGACGTCGTCGACGGCCAGGGCGACATCGCGCAGACCCTGGTGCAGGACCCCTACAGCCCGAGAATGGACTGGGGACCCTGTGGCTTCGATTACCGTGACGTAGAGAACGCCGCCCTCGTTGCCCGGAGCAATTTCCAGCGCTTCGACCGTGTGGGACGAGCGCTCATCGATAACTGGGAAATCGCGCCGCTGATTCACATCACCAGCGGCGCGGCCGTCAACGTACAGACCGGAACCGACGTCTCCTTAACCGACATTGGCGAGGACCGCCCCAACCTCGTCTCCGGCGTCAGCCCCTACGCCAAAGTGAACTTCCGCGCCCTGTCCGGAGAGGCCAACCGCGAATACCTCAACCCGGCTGCCTTTGTGGCCGCCGCTTCCGGCACTTATGGCGATGCTGGCCGCAATGCCTTCAGGACCCCGCCATTCTTCCAGTTCGACAGCCAGATCTCGCGCATCTTCCCATTGCACGAAAGGCTGAATCTCGATACGCGGCTGGAATGCTTTAACGTGCTCAACCACCCGAATTTTGGCAGCCCCACAGCCACTATTTCCTCGTCGACCTTCGGTCAAATTTCCTCGACAGCGTCGGCGAACAACTTCAGCGCGCGAGTTTTCCAGGGGAGCGTCAAGCTCAGCTTCTAGCCAGGACTTCGCGTACTATCCACGGCCGCCACTGCCTCCCGTGGCGGCCTTTTTTTGTCTCAAATCGGAGACGCGCGTCAGCGAGCAACCGGCTCCGGCGGCAAATAACTCCTGCTCACCGACACATATCCTTCCCGCGCCACCATCTTCCCGCGCTCGCGGTACATGGCTTCGTCATGAGGCTGCGTGGTTGCCAGTCCGTCGACGTAGCGATTGAACATGCAGAAGGCGGCGGCGATGAGCACCGTGTCATGAATCTCGAGATCGGTGGCGCCCAGGCTGCGCGCCCCACCGACATCCGCAGCTGTGACATTCTTTCCGCCGCGCTGCACTTTCGCCGCGATCACCAGCAGGGCCTTCAGCTTGTCCGAGATCGCCGCATGCTGGAAGTCGGCCTTCACGCGCCGCACCAGCTCCTCGTCGCCGCTCAGATGAGCGGCAGCAATGGCGCCGTGAATGCTCTGGCAATAGTGGCAGTCATTCAGATAAGAAACGTAGGTTGCGATCAGTTCTCGCTCGCCAGGGGTGAGAGTATTCGGCCCCACCAGCAGGGCCTCTACCAGTTCGTTGAGAGGCTTTGCGGTTTCAGGCCGGAACGCCATCGCGCCGCGGATTCCCGGCAGCCCTTCCGGGAGCTCAATGTGAGGCATGGGGTTGGGTCCTTTCCATCTGGGGATGCCAGACCGTAAACTGAGCCAGAATCTTCCCCAGCGGTGAACATCGTCAAGCAACTAAAGTTGGAATTCCTGCGCGGCCTGACCGGCGTTCTGAAGAAATCGCCCGCGATCGATCCATCGCCGGACCCGGCTCCATCTTTGGGTGGAAGACATTCTTGTAACGAGTCCGGTAACTTGAACAAGGCCTTGCAGTCTTATTGCAACCCCGGTGCTGCCGACTCGCGAGCCGTCGCGCCACAGACGATTGCCGTCCGCGCCAGGCGTGCGGAAGTTTCCCGCACGCTCGCCTGCCTTGTCGCGTTTGCGGCGATTCTCACCGCCGGTTGCCATTCGGGTTTGCCGAAGCCAGAGTCGGCACAGTACACGCAATTCGTGCAGGCGTTCTACGTTGGTCTTGGCGCGATGGAGGTGGGCAACGATGTGCGTGCCGAAAGCGAGCTGTCGCGAGCCACGCAGCTGGCTCCGGGAGAACCCGCGGGATGGGCGGACTGGGGCATTCTCGCGCTGCGTCAGCGCAATTTCGATCCTGCAAAGCAGCGCCTGGATCGCGCGCACTCGCTGGCTCCCCGGAACAGCCAGATTGACGCCGACCTGGGCGTTCTCGAAAGCACGCGCGGCAATTCGGCCGAAGCAATCGCCAATCTGCACAGAGCCGTCGATCTGGACCCGCGCAATCTGCGCGCGCTGTACCTGCTGGCCGTCGAAGTGGAACGGCAGGGAGGGCCGAACAGCGATGCCGAATTTCAGCAGCTGATTGAGAAGGTTCTCGCCGCGCAGCCCAACAACCTCGCGGCGCTCGTCGAACTGGCTCGTATCGCGGCCAAGCGCGGAGACGCAGCGACTCTTCGCTCGGCGGTCAGTCGCATCGCCGCACAGTCGTCCTCCGCGTGGCCGCCGAGCGTGCAGCAGCAGCTGACTGAGCTGCAGAACGCAGCGCAATCCGCGCCCGCCACCGCCGCCGTACGCAGCGTCTTCCTGCGCAACGTATTGATGCAGGTGCCGAACTTCCGGCAAAGCCTGGCCGCAATCAAAGCGCAGCCTGGCGATGAAGCCCAGCCGTTTGTCACCTTCCTGCGGCTGCCATCGCCATCTTCGCGCCCCGCACCACCGGATATGGCACTCACGTTCACGCCCGCACCCCTGGCCACAACTCAGGGCCAAACGTGGGACTGGGTCGGCGCCGTCATGCTGGATGATCAGCTACCTCCGGTCGTCGTCACGGCAAACGCAAAAACCGTCAGCCTGACAGGCGGCCCCTCGTTTCCCTTCCCCGGTGGCGCGCACAATGCGTCGCCGGGCCCGGAGTCAGTGTTGCCGCTGGACTTCAACTACGATTTCAAAACCGACCTGGTGCTCGCCGGCGCTGGCGGCGTGCGCTTCATGCGACAGGACTCGCCACAGAAGTTCACGGATGTAACTGCGCAGACGAAGCTCCCGGCTGCGATTCTCAACGCGTCTTACACCGGTGCCTGGGCCGTGGACATCGAGGCCGACGGCGACCTCGATGTTGTACTCGGCACTCAATCCGGTCCGGCGACAATCCTGCGCAACAACGGCGACGGCACGTTTGCCCCGATTCATCCGTTCGCAGGCGTTTCAGGCGTCCAGCAGTTCGTCTGGGCCGACCTCGATGGCGATGGGAATCCCGATGCTTCCCTCATCGACGGCTCCGGACAACTGCGTATATTCCATAATGATCGCGCCGGGAACTTCCATGAGATGGACTCCACGCCGAAGCTGGGCGCGGTCGTGGCCATCGCAGCCGCGGATACACGTAACAGTGGCAGTCTCGATTTGCTGGCAGTCCGGGCCAACGGCGCCATCATACGTCTCGTAGACGACAACGGAACATGGACCTCTGCGCAAATCGCGCAGACCCCGAACCCCGCGACAACCTTAAAGTCTCCGGTTCGTCTCCTCACACCCGATCTCGATAACAATGGCGCCGTCGATCTGGTACTGGCCAATGTCGGCGGAGCCACGCCGCTCATCTGGCTCGGCAGCGATGATGGGAGCTTCACGCTCCTGAATCACCCGATGGGCTCTCAGCGGATTTTCGCTGCAGCCGACCTCGATCGCTCCGGTCAACTCGATCTGCTCGCTCTCGATGCGAACGGTCAGCCCGTGAAAGACATAAATCACGGGACGAAAAACTACCACTGGCAGGTGATTCGTACCCGCGCGGTCACGGCGGTGGGCGACCAGCGCATCAACTCCTTTGGCATTGGCGGCGAAATCCAGGCGCGTTCCGGCCTGCTGCTGCAAGCCCAGGCCATTACGGGTCCCGAAGAACACTTCGGACTCGGCGAGTGGACCACCACGGATGTCGCGCGCATTCTCTGGCCCAACGGCGCGGTGAATGCCGAGTTCCAGATGTCTGCCGATCAGCAAGTGCTCGCAACCCAGCGCCTCAAGGGATCATGCCCGTTCCTCTTCGCCTGGGACGGCCATACGATGAAATTCGTCAAGGACACCGTGCCATGGGGATCGGCCATCGGACTGCGCATCAACGCGCTCGGTCCGGCGCGCATCGCCGCCACCCAGGAGTGGTACAAGATTCCGCGCAATGATCTGGTTCCGCGCAATGGCACCTACGACCTGCGCATCACCGGAGAATTGTGGGAGACCTATTACTACGACTGGCTGCAGCTGATGACCGTCGATCATCCGCAGGGCACGGAAGTTTTCACCGACGAGCGCTTCGTCGTGCCGCCGGTGAAACTGGCGATCACGGCGACAGACACGCCGCATGCGATTGCGCGTGCCGTCGACGACCGCGGAAATGATGTAACCGATCGATTGCGTTCGCTGGATGGACGCTATCTCGATACCTTCGGACGAGGCCAGTATCAGGGCATCACGCGCGATCACTACGTCGAGATCGATCTGGGCGATGAAGTCCCCACGAGCGGCCCGCTGTACCTCATCGCGCGTGGGTGGCTGCATCCTTCCGACTCATCCATCAACGTCGCGCTCGGCCAGGGCCAGCACGAGCAGCCCATGCCGCTCAGCCTCGAAGTCGCCGATGGCCACGGCGGATGGACCGTAGCGCGCCCCAATCTTGGCTTTCCCGCCGGCCGTAACAAGATTTGCCTCATCGACCTCACCGGCGTCTTCCGGCCCGGAACGCTGCGCAAACTGCGGCTGCGCACCAACCTCGAAATCTACTGGGACCAGATGCAGTGGGCGCGTGGCCTGCCCAACACGCCTCTGAAAATCACGCACGTCGAGCCATCGACCGCCGACCTGCATTATCGCGGCTACTCGACGATTCATCAGGCGAACGCCTCGTCCCCGGAGATTCCCGACTACAACCACATAACATCGACCACACAGATCTGGCGCGATCTCGAGGGCTACTACACGCGCTTCGGCGACGTGCGTCCGTTGCTCAATAAGATTGACGACCGTTACGTAATCATGAATGCCGGCGACGAACTGGCCCTGCGTTTCGCCGCTCCCCCGCCCCCACCCGCCGGTTGGGTGCGCGACTACGTGCTGGCCGGCGACGGATGGATCAAGGACGGCGATTACAATTCCACGTTCTCCGCGACAGTACAGCCGCTGCCGTATCACGGCAAATCCTGGTACGACACGCCGCCGGGCCCGCTGGAGAACGAGTGGGTCTATCGCCGCCATCCTGAGGACTGGCTGATCTGGCAGACGCGCTATGTCACGCCGGAACCCTTCCGCGACGTCCTCAACGATGAATTTCAGCGAAAACAGGAGGCGCCGCCGTCACGATGAAGCGCCCCCCGATCGCTCGCATCATCGTCACGGTCGTGTTCATCGGAATGCTGGCCACGCCCTGGATGATCCGCCATTTCTCCCACGCTCAGGCGAGGCCAGTCGCCTCTCAGGTTGATTGCCGGGCCGCGCTGGCCCGTTATGGTTTTTGCTTCCAGCAAGTCGCACACCAGGCGGGCATCGACTTCGTCCACCAGGCCCCGGTCCTCGATCACAAACTCGACGGCATCATGCCTGAAGTGGCCTCGATGGGTGCATCGGTCTCCATCGTCGACTTCGACCGCGATGGCTGGCCCGACATCTATGTAACGAACAGCCGCATCGGCAGCCTGAACCATCTCTACCGCAATAACCACGACGGCACCTTCACCGACGTCGCGCAGCAGTTGGGCGTCGCGGACGTGAATCAACCCGGAACTGGCGTGTCGATGGGCGCGGTGTGGGGCGACTACGACAACGACGGCTATGAGGACCTCTTCCTGATCAAGTGGGGACGGCCGGAACTGTTCCACAACGACCATGGCCACGGATTCACGCGCGTCAGCGAGGCGGCGGGTCTGCCGCCCTGGATCAACGCGAATACTGCGGTCTGGTTTGACTACGACGGTGATGGTCTGCTCGATCTGTTTGTCGCCGGCTATTATCCCGAGAACGTCGACCTTTGGCATCTGAAAAACACGCGCATGATGCCGGAGAGCTTCGAGTACGCGAAGAACGGTGGCCGCAAATACCTTTTCCACAACCTGGGCAACGGTCATTTTGAGGAAGTCAGCGCGAAGGTTGGCATCAGCAGCCGGCGCTGGGCGCTGGCCAGTGCGGCTGCGGATCTGCGTGGCACAGGATACCCCGACCTCTTCGTCGCGAATGACTACGGTATCGCGGAGTTGTACCTGAACGATCACGGCCATTTCCACGAGGCGGGCGAGGAAACCGGCGTCGGCTTCGCGCCCAAAAGTGGCATGAACGCTGCCTTTGGCGACATCTTCAACCAGGGAAAATACTCCATCTATGTTTCGAACATCTCTGAAGAGGGCATACTTCTCCAGGGCAATAATCTCTGGGTTCCCCAGGAAGGCGCCCGCCTCCATTACGCGAACCTCGCGCGCGACCTCGGGGTCGAGCTCGGTGGGTGGAGCTTCGGCGCGCAGTTCGGCGACTTGAACAACGACGGCAACCTCGACCTGTTTCTCGAGAATGGCTACATCTCGCTCTCGCGCTCGCGCAGCTACTGGTACGACTTCTCCAAAGTCGCCGGCGGCAACAGCTCCATCATCAGCGACGCCTCGCACTGGCCGGCGTTTGAAGGCCGCAGCCTCTCTGGCTACCAGCAGAAGAAGGTCTGGATGAATGACGGCGCGGGAAAATTTGAAGACGTCGCGCAGCCCGTCGGTGTAACCGACACCTATGACGGCCGCGCCATCGCCCTCGCCGATTTGTGGAACACCGGCGTGCTCGATGCGGTCGTCGCGAACCAAGGCGGCCCTCTGCTGATTTACAAAGACACTGTCGCGCCCGGCAATGACTGGATCGAGTTCGATCTTGAAGGTACGAAGAGCAATCGCAGCGCGATTGGCGCCCAGATTACGCTGTTCTGGAACGGCCAAAAGCAGATTCAGTACATCTCCGGCGGCAACGGATTCGCGTCGGAGAATGACCGGCGGTTGCACTTCGGCCTGGGAAAGAACCCACAGATCGAGAAGGCCGTGATCCGCTGGCCCTCGGGAACCCTGCAAACGCTGGATCACCTAACGCCTAACCAACTCCTTCACGTGAAGGAGCCCGCATGAGTTGGACCATCGTCGCTCCCTCGACCCAGCCCGAGCCGGCGCTGTGGAGGCGAGTACTCGACAGCCGTTTCATGCCGCCTGTCTTCATTACCCTTATCCTGCTGGTCGGCAACTTTTCATTCGGAATCCTCGAGAGCTACACCCGTACGCTGCTCGCCATCGTCACCAGCATCACGGGCGAATTAATTCTCGGCCGCATATTTCTCAAGAAGTGGCCGCACCCGGCCAGCGCCTATATCACCGGCATCAGCGTCGGCATTCTGCTGCGCTCCCCCGCGTACTGGACCTACGCGCTCTGCGCCGCGCTCTCCATCACATCGAAATACACCCTGCGCTTCCGCAACCGCCACATCTGGAACCCCTCGAATTTTGGCATCTGCGCAATGCTCTTCCTGGCGTCCGATTCTGTCGCCGGTCTCAGCATTCAGTGGGGCAACAACCTCACCTCACTGATCGTCATCTGGATTCTTGGCTCAGTGATCGTCTGGCGCGCGCGCCGCTTCAATATCACAGCGACGTACGTTGCCTCTTTCATCGCACTCTCGTTCCTGCGCTCCTGGATCACTGGCGATCCCTGGCAATCGGAAATTTCCCCCATCACGGGTCCCATGTATCAGCTCTTCATTTTCTTCATGATCACCGACCCGAAGACAACCGTCCGCTCGCAGACCGGTCAGTGCCTCGTTGCCTTCGCCATTGCCCTGGTGGAGTTCTTCATGCGCCTGGACAACAGCATCTACGCGCCGTTATACGCTCTGTTTTGGGTGGGACCCGCGGCGTTGTTGATCGAGATGTGGCTTGACGCGCGCCGCGCTCGCGCCCTTCCCGCGGTTCTGCCGGGAGCGCAGCCGGCCTAACTCGAAACTGGCTCACGATCCCGCGTGAATCCGCAACGTTGCACCATCTCCTCGATCTCGGCGTGCGTCACATTGAGTTTGTCAGCGCTATCCAACAAATCCTGTGCCTCCACCGGATACCAGTTGCGTCGCTCAGCCCGGCCCAGCCCTGCGACGTTGATGGGCTCAATCGAAGTGTGAATATCGCGGATCAGGATTTGCGATTCCGCCTGCGTCAGCGGCTCTCGCGCATGCTCGATCAAACTGCGGCTGGCCGGGCCAAAGACAGGATCGTCCCACAGGAGAAAGGCCGGTGCCAGATGCGCCTTGCCCAGCCTTCTTGCTGCTTCCGAAAAGCTGGCCGCGGCAAAATAGAGAAGCGTGAGCGCGATGAACACCGGGAAGTTGCTCATGTTCGCATAGAGCGCCCCGATCAGCCTGGCCGTTGCGAGCAGTTCCCTGTCGGTCTGCTCGGCGTATCCCTGCAGGCGCGCGGCAAACTCCGGCTTCTCCCAATCCTCTTCGAGAATCCTCGCCAGACGTGCCAGACCGAGCAAAGTTAACGGAAATCCTGTCGAGAGCAGCGGATCGACAAAACCCGCAGCCGACGGCAACAGCGCCCAGCGATTCCCGGCAATCCGGGCCGAGCGGAAACCCAGCCGCGGCATATGGGTGAACGGTCTCTCTGCTGTTGCGCCCGCAAACTGCTCCTTGAGCGCTGGAATCTGATCCAGGAGCCACTCCCATGCGGCTTGCCCTTCCGGAAATCGTAACCGCGATGCGCACGAATCCGTCGCAGCCACACCAGCGCTCGTGATTCCGTTGTTGAATTGCAACACCCAGATCCATCCGCCATCGAAGATATGATGAACAGCCGCGTCATCGATGGGATAGGGCGGCGCGGCGCCCGCTGTTCGGTCGAATCGGATCCTTTCAAGACCCCGTACTCCGGAGAAATGCGAATAGAGCGACTGTGTCGGAGGGAAATCCAAATCTCTCTCTCCCAACTGGAGCGCGCGATGCAGAAATCCGCGCGGTCCCGTCGCATCGATGACAAATTTTGTCCGGAACTGAACTTCACGATCGTTCCGTACTCCTCGCAGGGTCACTCCGTCAGCTTCCTCCTGGATTTGGCGCAGATCAACCTGATCGAGGTACACCACACCCAACTTTTGCGCTTCCTTTAAGAGAAAGTGATCGAAATCCGCCCGATACCAGTGCGTATCGGCGATCTCATCGCGGGGGCTCGCAGCCACCAGCAACTGATCCTGCCGATCTGGATCGGCGATCCTCGATACGCCGAGCACATGATGATGAAACGTGAAACCGCGTTTCAGGCCCACCGCAACCTTCGGATAGGATCGCTGCCAACTCCCCCACTTCGTCAGCGGCCGCACCGACGGCAAGTCGTAGCGCACCGCGAGTTCATCGAGAAGCAGATTGGACAGTGGTGTCGATGACTCGCCAATGACGACACGAGGATGCGTGCCCTTCTCGATTAGAACAACCGAGCGTCCGAACTGGCGCGCAATCATCGCCAGCAGTGATCCGGCGAATCCTGACCCTGCGATCGCGATGTCGTAGACGTCGATCAGCTCAGCCCTCCGCACTGCTGACAGCTAATTCGAAGCGGAATCTCCTGGAGCAGGTTCATCGCCTGCAGTCGCTCGATACGTCGCTCATGACAAGCACCGCATTTTCGATGAGCGCGCAGATCCCAAAGATCGACAAACACGCGGCCTCGTTTCAAACCGATCCCGTATTCCGTCGCAGCCTCCACCGTGGCAAGCGATGGCGGAGAAAATTCTCCCCTCGCCATCAGCTCTTCCATTGCACCATTGCCAGCCCGGGTTGGGATCAACGCGGCCGCAGTGGCTCCGCATTCGAAGGCGAACTCCAGCGATCGAGCCGCCCATTCGACAGCCTCCTCTTTGCGCATAAACGGCGGCTTGATCAGAATAAACACGCGTAAATCGATATCGTTCTCGTGCAGTCGATCCGCAGCCGCGCGGAACTGATCGAGTGTCATTCGCTTGTTCAGCCGGCTGAGAATCTCCGGATGTACCGTCTCCAGGCCCATCGCGACTTCCAGTCCGCCGCTCAATCGGTCCCTGAATCGAAAGCAATCATCGCCGATCAGTGCCGGATGGCTCTCGACGATCACCCGCTCGTAACCCTCGATGCGATCCGCAATTGCCGCATGATCTTCCAGAGGGATCGCCCTCCGGTCGAAGAAGCTGCCGCTGTTGTAGAGCTTGATCTGGCGTGCTGGCGTTAATCGCTCCAGCGCGTGGTCAATCTGCGCCGGAATTGCACCAGGGGCCGTCTCGCTCGCCAGAGTGTTGCGCCACAGATCGCACATCAGGCAACGCCATGGACATTCGCGATTCGTCAAAAACACGGTCGCAACTGGCACGATTTCACCCGAAGCACTCCGCTCGTTCTCGACAAAAAACGCCCACGGCCGCAGCGGATCGACGGCGTTGCGCGGCCCGCGCCGCGCGAGGATCCACGCGTCCCGCTGAGCCAACGTCTCTGGATGCGCGGCCACCGAAACCTCAGCGGTACAGGGCAAGGAACTGCTCGCGGTATTCCGCCTCGCGATACGGCAGCCGCTCCCGCAGAGTATCCATGGACACCGCACCGTGCTGGAAGCGCCGCTTGGGAAAGACCGGCATCTCCAGTCCAGTGACCGCCCGCACCCCCCTCGCGACGATCTCGCCCTTCAGCTCGTAGAGCCGATCTACACTGTATTGCGTCAGTTCGATGAACGGAATCGCCTCGGCCACCGCGATCACTTCGGGCCGGGTGTACGGGCTGAAGCCTTCGAAGTCAAAGTGATGTGCGGTTGCATAGGTTCGCACGTACGAGCGGCTCAACCCGCCGCTGTACGTCAGTGAATGCTTGATCTTGCCGACCCCCCACCCCTCCTGATACAGCATCGGATTGTTAATCACACTGCGAATCGTCAGCTCAGGATTCTCTTCGATGGGATAATCCTTCAGATTCTCGTCGCCGCCGTCGCCGTCGATCAGATACCGCCATTCCGGATAGCGGCCACGAATACCGTGCGCCAGCGCCAGCGCCATGGTCGCCGACTCCACGTCCAGCAATTTGTAATCTTCGATGATACGAATGGTCTCTCCCACGTTGAGTGAGGCCGCCTCAGCATGAATCGGCTCAAGAAACATGCCCAGTCCCAGCTCCTCCAGAAAACTCCGAGCCTGCTGCACATCCGGGCCATCTCCCAGATCAAGGACAAACGCCTTTAGCCGGCTCGGATTCATGCCGAGCTTCCGCATCACGTGATACGTAGTCAGAAAGACGCTGCCGCTGTCGATCCCTCCGGAAAAGCACGCTCCTATCGGCTCCTTTTCCGGGATCGTTCGCAGCCACTGCGCAATCTCCTCGGCGAGCGCGGCAATGTAGGCCTTTCCGATGGCATCGAGGTCTGCAGGCAGCGAGCCCATCACCGGCGTGAAGAACCTCGTGTAAACCGGATCCGGATCGGGGCAACCGATCAGTTGCAGATCGACCACGTAGTGCGCGGGCACCATGCGCGTATAGCTGGGATGAAACTGACCGTCGAGGCCCTCCGCCTGCAGCCACTCGCGAATCGCGTCGATTCGCGAAGCTACGATCAGCGCGGGTCCCTCCTGGCGCTTGGCAAGGAAATAGCGCATCGGCCGATCAAGCGAGCGGGTCATCCGCACCATCTTGCCCGACTTCGCGGTCAGGGCAAACGAACCCCGGATCCCACGCACCGCCTCGGCGGGCCCATCCAGAAGAACCCTGCGAGCGTCATCGACGCTCATGTTGTAAAGGTGATTCGACCCGGGTTCGACCAGATCGACAACTCGTTCGACGTAATGATCCATCTGCGCCTCGCAAGCAGTTTACGCGGAGCGGCTCAGGAAAATCTCCGCTCCGCCCGCCGTCTGCTTATGCGCCCATCGCCGCCAGCGATTCCTTCACCGTCGGGTTCTGGCCTGCTTCAACCGACCGCCTGCGCATCTGATGGAACTGCGAAAGCACAGCATTGGCTTTCGACAGCGTCTCAATCCGTTCCGCATAGGCCGCGAGCTTCGCGCCGGGAATCGCGAAGATTGCCACATCGTCCGACAGCACATCCAGGTAAGCTCGCGCACCGCAACAACCCAGGCTCAATGCGGCGCGGCCCGTGTTCATCACCTGTGGAACCACGGCACAGGCCGGACGTCCCATAGCAGGCGCCACCTGATTTTCCACCTGCTGTGCGGCCTCGGAAAGAATCAGAGTCTGATTCGAGTTCACAAACAGCATCACGATGTCCGGCACCTCTTCCGCCTGCGCGAGGGGTCCGTACACCACATAATCCGGCTGCGACTGCAGCACCGGTATCTGCGGCAGATCCTCAGGACGGACATAGCCAAGATCGCCAAAGACCTTCAGCGCATCCATCAAATCCGTCTGCTGCTCGGGCGACGGCTGCAGGTTGTGCGTGTGGACGCCGATGGCGCAGCTATAGTGATCGGCCGCCGTCGTTGCGAAGGACCCCGCAGCTCCGTCTTCCCAGAATCGGCATCCGGCGGCAACGCGGCCGGAATGTGCGGGCACGCCTGCCGGCTGCGAATCGGAAAATGAGATCGCTACCGGCGGCTGCTTCAGATGCAGCGACTCGATCAGACTCCTGGCGATTGATGCGAAATCCGTGTGGCTCATGACACTCCTTTTATCGAATCGGACCCTGCTATTTTCGGAAGAGTCTTAGCTGTGCGCTTCGGGCTCAGCGGTAAAGCCCAGTTCGGAGATGAATGCGCGCAGCCGGGCTTCATTCACCGATGCCCGGTCGTATTGGATCGTCACCTGCCCCTCGGGATAAGTGGCCCTCACCCGCTTCACGCCCTTTTGCTCGCGCAGCATGGTCTCCAGACCCACCGCGCACGTGACGCAGGTAAAGCCCTTCACGTGCCAAACGACCGTTTTTGTCTCGCCAGCATGGGCCAGTTCCGCAGCTGCGACCGTTCCCACGCTGGCCAACGTCATCATCTGCACGAAGCGTCTGCGTTGCATGATGTCCACCTCCTCTGCCCGATCACCCAGGGTCGGACCACAAAATTCTTATTTCGCTGCAGCCAGGCCCGGGTCGTATTTCCACGCCGTCTGATTCGACGCCTGATCGGAAAACCGCGTATCCGTGTATTGGTTGAACTCGATCCTCTTGTTGAGCACACCGGTTTCGATCATCAGGTCGCGAACCATATCGAAATCGGCCTTGCGCGGCGCCAACTGGCTGTAGACCACGCGATCCATCGGCTTGGTCAGCGCCCATCGCAGCAACGCCGGCTTCTGGTTGTAGTAATAACGACCCACGAAATCGGCTGCATCCTCACGATAGGTTCTGCCCTTCTCCAGCCACAGCCCGGAGCGCGCGATGCCATCCACCAGAATTTGCACGGTCTCGGGTCTCTTGTCGATCAGGTCCTGGCGGACAACCAGGATGCACGACATGTAATCCGGCCAATACTCGCGCGCCTGGAACAGAACGCGCCCGTAGCCGCCCATCTCTGCCTGTGAAGGGAACGGCTCTCCCATCACGAAGCCATCGATCGCGCCGGCGGCCAACGCGCCCGAGACGTCCGGCGGAGCCATCTCGACCATCCTGATGTCGCCCGGCTTCATGCCCCAGACCTTCATTGCGCGAAACAGGATCAGGCGCTCGTCGGAAAAGCGGCTGGGAATGGCAACGGTGCGACCCTTCAGATCGAGGAAGGTCTTCACCGGCCCATTCTTCTTCACCACCAGCGCGCTGCCATAGCGATGCCCAAGATACACCACCTTGATCGGCACGCCCTGCGCTGCCAGGGCGATAGCCAGAGGCGCGACGATAAACGCCGCCTGCACCTTGTTGGAAATCAGCGCCTCCTTGATCTCCGGAAAGCCCTGAAACATGCGCGGCAAAAACAGCTCGCCGTTCTCCGAAAACTTCGAGATATAGTCGGTCACCGGACAAGTCAGCTGGCATGTCACAGGAATGTAGGCAACCACGATCTTCCGTTCGGCGGGCGGACGAAAATCGTTCAGCACCACGTCCCAGTTCACGTTGAGCCACGCGTGCAGTCCGGTGATCAACACCAGCCACGCCCCGCAAATGACCACCGCCCTCTTAGGACTCATGACGGAACCCCCATCGCACCGAGCGCAGTGTCTCCAGCCGCCGGAACGCCACATCCAGAATCAGACCGATCGCACCAATCAGCAGAATGGCCGCAACCACAAGGTCGTAGCGTTTACCGGAGTTGCGCGAGTCAATAACAAGAAAGCCGAGTCCGGAATCGACAGCGATCATCTCCGCCGCAACCACCACCAGCCACGCAATGCCCAGCGCAATGCGCAGCCCGACGAGAATCTGCGGCAGCGCCGCAGGAAACAGAACCCTGCCCAGCAGTTGTGGCGGCGTCAGCCCGAAGTTGCGCCCAGCGCGGCGATACACCGACGGCACATTCGCCACCCCGTTGATGCAGGCCACCACGATGGGAAAGAACGCCCCGAGGAAGATCAGGAAGATGGCGGCATTGTCACCGACTCCAAAGAAGATGATCGCTACAGGGATCCACGCGATGGGACTGATCGGCCGCAGAATCTGCATGGTCGGATTCACCACCTGGTTCGCGGCCGGATACCAGCCCAGCGTAAGTCCCAGAGGGATGCCGACAAGCACAGCGAGTCCAAAGCCCACAGCAACACGCCGCAGGGAATCGATAATGTCCTTCCACAAAACGTGGTGTCGCAGCAGTTCTGCCAGGCCCTTTTCCACTTCGCGAGGCGAAGGAAACACCTTCGTGCCGGTCCAGCGCACGGAGTAATACCAGAGCGCGAGCAGCAGCCCCGTGGCGACCACTGGCCAGAAGAACCGCTCCCACTTCGCGGGTTGGCTCAGGGCGTTCATACCTTGTGGGCCAGTCCGATCTGCTGGAAGATCCCGTCGCGCAGCTCGAGATAGCGGGGCGCACTGATGTCCCGCGGATGCGCAATATCGATGTTGACGATCTGCCGAATCGATGCTGGCCGCGCGCTCATGACCACCACGCGATCGGCCAGCTGCACGGCTTCGTCGATGTCGTGCGTCACAAAAATGATCGTCTTGCGCTCCGCTTCCCAGATCCGCAGCAGCTCTCCACGCATGACCAGCCGTGTAATCGAATCGAGCGCGCCAAAAGGCTCGTCCAGCAGCAGCATGTCAGGGTTCACAGCCAGCGCCCGCGCCACTTCCAGACGCTGCTTCATACCGCCGGAGAGCTCCTGCGGGTACGTTCTCTCGAATCCCTGCAGGCCTACCATCTTCACGTAGTGCGCGATTCGCTGTTCGCGCTCGGCTTTGGTCAGCTTCGACAACCCGAAACCGATGTTGCCTTCGACCGTCAGCCACGGGAACACCCCGCGCTCCTGGAAAACGAAGACGCGCCGCGGGTCCGGCTTTCGCACCGGCTCGCCATCTACCGTGATCTCCCCGCTGGTTGGCGACAGGAATCCCGCCATAGCGTTGAGCAGCGTGGTCTTCCCACAACCGGACGGTCCCAGCAGGCAGACGAATTCTCCGTCGCCCACCTCCAGATTGATGTTGTTAAGAACCTCGGTCCGCTTGCCATCGCGCTCGAAGACCATGCTGACTCGATCAACGGACAGTTTGCTCTTCACGGTGAAGGGCAGTGGCGCGGCAATCGGCTGCATGCTCGGCATCAATCCTCCGAATATCCCCAGCGAAATGACTTCACCTTCTCGAGCGACTGCATCCCCAAATCGAGGAGAAGTCCGATGATCCCGATGATCAGCATTCCTGCAACGACCAGGTCGTAGCGATTACCCGCGTTGCGCGCGTCCACAATGAGGAACCCAAGTCCGGAACTGACCGCGATCATCTCCGCCGCCACCACAACCAGCCACGCGATCCCAAGCGTGATGCGCAGCCCGACAATCAGTTTCGGCACCACGGCCGGATACAGCACCCGGTACACCAGCGCCGCCGAACTCAGGCCGAAGTTTCGCCCGGCATTCACGTAGACCGCGGGAATGCTTTGTACCGCATCGATCGCGGTGAGCATCAGGGGGAAGAAGCAGCCGACGAAGATAAGAAAGATCGCGGCGAGGTCTCCCACTCCGAACCAGAGAATCGCGATCGGAATCCACGCCAGCGGCGAAATGGGCCGCAGGATCTGGAGAATGGGATTCAGCGCCATCTCCGCCCGGCGGTACCAGCCGACCGCGAGACCCAGCGGAATAGCGGTCACCACAGCCAGCGCAAAACCCCATGTCACCCGAAAGAGCGACGCAACTATATATTTCAGCAGGAGCCCATGACGCACCAGATCGACAATGCCACCCACTACGCCCCACGGGCCGGGCAGCAGATGACTCGCCTGGCGACGAATGCCGATCTCCCACAACAACAGCAACAGCGCAATGAACGCGAGCGGACGCCACAACAGAAGCAGATTCGTTCGTGTCGCGTGTTCGTCTCGCATCGTCCGTGCCTTGTCCCGCACAACACGCAAGAACGCAGCCGCCGGCCACCATCACGACCGTAGATCCACGTTAATTTTGCGAGCCTGGGGAGCTCAGAGATCCTGTTGCGCGTTCATCTTACTTGCACGCGCACGCGCCCCACCTCCACCGAAAGGTGGATAATGCCACACCTTGCTCAGGATGACATCCCCGCACAGAGGGAGCCTTCGCGCTCATTACCCGCGGGCTCGATCAGATCGCAACGAAGATCGCCCCGCCTTCCACCGTGAGCTCGATCCCCGCGGCTTTCGCAGCTTCCTGGAGAGCCGCCTCCAGCATCACCACCGGATCCCGGCTCACATCCAGGCGGCGCATCAGGCCCTCACCCTTTTTCGCCCCTGCCGACAGCGTGATCTTCAGGCCGCGCCGCTTGCATCGCACCGGCGTGCCGTCCTCCAGCTTCACGTTCAACGGCTTGATATACGCGTCGACGTAATGAACACCGATGCCGGATTTGTCGCCGCTGTGCTCGGGCAGCTTTTCGGCTGCGGCTGCGTTCACATCGCAAAGTTTCACTTTCACGCTCGGCTCCGCTCCAGGGCAACGCCCTTCGATTCCAGATACTGATCCATCGTCTTCCGGAATGCGCGAATGTGGTCCGGTGTGCTGCCGCAACAGGCGCCCACGATGTTCGCGCCTGCATCGAGAATCGGCAGCAGATCCTTCACCATCTGATCCGGCGTCTCGTCGTAGACCACCTTCATCTGCACCAGCTTCGGCTGGCCGGCATTCGGCTGCACCATCACCGGCAGCCTGGTCACAGACTTATATCTCTGCACGGCAGTCAGCGCCCGCTGCATGTCCATCCTCGTGCCGCAGTTCAGCGCCACAATATGCGCCCCGCGCTTCTCCATGAAATCCGCCGCCTGCTCCGGCTCCACGCCCATCATCGTCCGGAAGGTCGATCCGTCCAGCGTTACGTCATACGCCATCGAGCCGATAATGCACCTCGCGCCCGCCTTCTGCGCCGATTCGATGCCGATCCCCAGTTCCTCCAGCGAGGTCTGTGTCTCGATGATGATCGCGTCCGCTCCGCCTTTGACCAGCGCGCCCGCCTGTTCCTCAAACGCGCTGCGCACCTGCGCCTCGGTAAAGTCGCCATACGGCTCCATCAGACCGCCGAACGGCCCCATGTCCCCGATTACGTAACCGTCGCGGTCACCAAAGGCCCTGCGCGCGATCTCCACGCCGGCTTTGTTGATCGCCACCACGTGGTCGCCCTCGCCGTGCCGCGTCAGCATGATCCGCGAACCGCCAAAGGTGTTCGTCAGCAGGCAATCGGATCCGGCCTCCACATACCGCTTCTGGATGCCCAGCACTCGCTCCGGCTGCGTGAGATTCCACGCCTCGCCGCAATTGCCTTGCTCGAGCCCGGCCAGCATCAACTGCGTGCCCATAGCCCCGTCACAGAGCAGCGGCCGCTCCAGAATCGCCTCCTGCAGAAGCTTCTTCATCGTCATTCCGTTTCCTGTGCCAGCTCTTTTTGCGCCAGCGCGTAGTGAATCGTTTCCAGAACCAGTCCCCATTTATGATTGCGGCTCGCTGCCTCGCAAAAGCAACCCGCCCCGCTCGCTTCGCGACGCCACGATAACACAGCGTTCAGGCGTTCTCCGCTTAGCGGCTTCTCACCATCGATCGCGCCCATCACCCCTTCAGGGTCGGCGATGTACTGGCACATGTGCGTGTAACCTGTGTCGCCTTCCGCCGGCGCGCATTGCTGTTCCCGGATCGGATATCCGTCTTCGCGCGGGCCGAGCCTCACGCGGTACTGGAACGCCAGCGGCCGTCCCATATTCGTGCAGGTTGTCCCGTCGTAGCGAAACACAGCAACGAACGACCCATCCGGATGCTCTTCCATCGTCAGCCGCTCCTGCGCCCAGCGCCGCAGCGCTCTCCGATTCACGCTGTAGGAGGCGTCCTGATCCAGAACCGCCGCCCTCACCGTCACGCGCTCGCCCGTTCCGCGCGGCGACTTGCGATAGGGCGCCCTGCGATACTGGCACGGCCCGAACGAGCAGTTCTCGCACGGCACCAAACTCGTCAGCCGGCGCAGCCGATCCGTGTGCCGCGTCAAGCCAAACAACGCCAGCTGTGATTTTTTTGGCCGCAGCATACCGGACTCCATCGCATCCAGCTGCGACGGGAACTCCGCATTCCTTGTGTGCTTCATCAATTCCAGCAATCGCGGCTGCTCGGCAATATCCCACTCCGGGTAGCCCGGGCTGTAGTGTGGCAGCACGGCCATCTCATGCTGCTCCGCCCAGTCGCACAGCCGCGCGCCAGCCGCGGTCGTTAGATACTCCACCACCGCCGAAGCAAACATCTCGAGGAAGAAATACTCATCGGGCTTTTCCTGCGACCATAGCCGCCGCGCTTCTTCCTCTGCCTCCGGCCCTGCGCCAACGGCAACCAAAACCGCGCTGTGCGCGCCCGCCTGTTCCAGCGTACCCCTCAGGCGCGCACTGTTGAAGCGCTGTCCGTCGACGCAAATGGAGGCCGCATCCAGCGCAAACGTCTCCACCTGCCGCGCATACACCCACGGACGTCCATGTTGCGCATACCATTCGCGCGCCCACCTGGCCAGTTCCAGCGCCCGCCCCTCCATCTCGTATCCGCGCGGATAACCGAGCAGCCGCACGTATTCCTCCGGCAGCACGTTGACCGCAACGGGCGAATCAGCCAGCTCGATGCTCTCCGTTACCGTGCGCATGCCATCGGCTCCACGGGCTTGAACTGGCATCCCTCCACAAAGAAATCGAAGAAACTCGGATGCGTCTCCAGCCGGCAGTGCTCCACCTTCTTCACCAGCTCTTCCATCTCCTGTCGCTTCGTCTTCGAAAGCAGTGCGATCGTCGCTCCCTCAATCGCGGTGTTGCCCGCCTGCACGATCTTCGCCGAATCGATCCACGGCACCAGCCCGATCCGCTTCGATGCCTCAACCTTCAGGTGCCGCCCAAATCCTCCGGCGAGATAGAAAACGTCGATCTCGTCGAAATCAATCCCGTAAGTCGAGAACACGACGTGCAGCCCGGCCACATTCGCGCCTTTGGCCTGCGCCAGTTCGTTCACGTCGCTTTCCAGCAGATAAACATTCTCGTCTTCTTCCGCGCCATGCCAAAGCGTAATCCGATGGACATCGTCTTCGAAGCGGCCCTTATCGTTCATCTGTCCAGTGCGCAGCAGCTCGCTCAGCGCATCCACCAGACCCGATCCGCAAACCCCCTCCGGCTTGCCGTCGCCAATCACCCCCAGCCGGAAGCTCCCATCGTCCTCAATCGCGACTTCCTCAATCGCCCCCTCCAGTGCCGGCATCCCGCACGTAATCGCGCCGCCTTCAAAAGCCGGACCCGCCGGACACGACGCTGCCAGAATCCGGTCCTTGTTGCCGACAATCAGCTCCGTGTTCGTGCCGATGTCCATGATCGCGATCCGCCGCGTTTCATGCGCCAGGTCAACGGCCAGCATGCAGGCTGCAGCGTCCGCGCCCACATGCCCGCTGATGATCGGCGCGCCATACACGCGCGCCCTGGGGTGAATCGGCAGCAAACTGCGCAACCCGCTCTGCTCCAGGCTCGTCGTCGTCCGCTTGCCTTCAGCCATTTCGATTTCCGTAATCGACCGGTACGGCGTCTGCCCGATCGAGTACACGTTCTGCCGGAAAAACAAATCCCGCATCGTCGAGTTACCAACCACCACCATCTCGTAGATCGTCTTCGGATCGACCGGGAACTTCTCGATCGCGTGGCTCAGGTACCCGGCCAGCGTGCGCATCAGCAACTTGCCCGGATGATCGGTGTCGTAGGCGATGCGCGACATCACCTCCGCCCCGCCGAAGCGCTGCGGATTCTCAAACGAGGTATCGGCGACCAGCTCTCCCGTTTCGAGATTCAGCAGCCGCACCACAATGGTTGTCGTGCCCAGATCCATCGCCAGGCCATGGATTGGGTGTACGCCCGGCCCCCCGCAACGATCGACTTCCACACCGTCGATCAGGATGCGATCGCCATCGCGCGTCACCGCCGGATCCAGAGGAATCGCATCGCGAACCGGCAGCCCAGCAGTCAGCGTTAGCCCCTGCCGCTCGATGCGCATCTGCCCGCGCCGCATCGTGTGGCAGCGCACATGGCCGCTCACGCCGGTCACGTACGTCTGGCAGGAAAGCCGGAACTTCCCCTTCAGGTGCTGCTCCGCCTCCGTCATCGGCGACAGCAGCTCGGCGCCCTCCACCACCTCCACCATGCATTCTTTGCACTTGCCCTGCTTCCGGCACGAGGTGGGCACATCGATCCCGAGCGCCTCCGCCTGATCGAACAGCGAGAGCCCGCCCTGTGCCTCGACCGATTGTCCGTTGATGGTGAGCTGAACCGCCATTGTCATCCCGAGCGCAGCGAGGGACCTGCTTTTCTCACTTCAGATGTCCTGCCAGCCCTTCTCCTCCAGCTCCGCCTTCACCGCCTCCGCCACTTCGCGCGCCGAACCCTCGCGCTCCTCTTCCTCACTCCACTTCCACTGCGCCAGGTAGTCATCGGCGGCCTGCAGTCCGCGTTTCGCAGCAAGAATATCCACCTGCTGCATGAACCTGCCATCCAGCATCACCGTGACGTCCTCGTCGTCGTCCTCGGCCCTCACCTGGGTCGGGATTTCCTGCCAGTAGAGAACCTTATAGATAACCATCTCTGTTTCCTGATGTCCCTGCCCCCCGAGGCACGTTCAGCAATCGTATTTCGACTTCGTGTCAGGGCACGACTTCAGTCGTGCCGCAAAGACCTTTAGGGACGGGCGGGCTTCAGCCCCTGAGGTCGGTTTTTCGCGCGCATCCAATTTCTCAATCCAATCCATTTCAGGGACACGGCTCTAAGTCGTCGCCGCAGCCCGCTGCTCCGCAAGCAGCAGAAACAGATCCACGGCCGCCGAAGCGTTGGCCCCATACCCATCGGCGCCAATCTCGTCGGCGAACATCTGGCTGATGGGCGCGCCGCCCACCGCCATCTTGATGTCCGTCCGTCCGGCAGCGTTAAACCCATCGATCACCGTCTTCATGTACATCATCGTTGTGGTCAGCAGAGCACTCATCCCGATGATGGTCGGTTTGACTTTGTCGGCCGCGGCCATGAATTTCTCCAAACTCTGGTCCACGCCGATGTCGTGCAGCTCGAAGCCCGCGCCTTCGGCCATCATGCCCACCAGATTCTTTCCGATGTCATGCAGATCGCCGCGCACCGTCCCCATCAGCAGCACCCCCTTCGGCTTCGTGGTGCTGTCCTTCGACGTCAGCAGCGGCTTCAGCACCGCCATCCCCGCCTTCATCGCACGCGCCGCAATCAGCACCTCCGGCACGTAGAGCACGTTGTGCTTAAAGTCCTCGCCCACCACGCTCATCCCCGCAATCAGCCCCTCGTTCAGGACCTCCTGCACAGTCCGGCCCTCGGCAAGCGCGTCCTTCGTCATCTGCTCCACCTTATCGGCGTTGCCTTCGTACAGATACTGGTTCATCAGCGCATAATCGAGCATCGATCCATATCCTCAGCGAACGCTCGCCACCGCGCCGGCCGCGCGTTTCGCGTTAAATTCGTTCAGGGCCTCGAGCATCGCGAGAATGTTCTCCCTGGGCATGCCGGGGCTCGTACCGCCGCCCACCGAAAGAATGATCCCCTCGCCCCCAGAGCCTTCGAGCACCTCAAGCGTCTCGTCCTTCACTTCCTCCGGCGTCCCGCGCACTCCAATCTCCAGCGGATTCACATTCCCCATCAGGCACATGCGATCGCCCACGCGCCGCTTCACTTCGGCGATGTGGCGCTGCTTGCCCCAGTTCAGCACGTTGAATCCGGTGTCCGGCAAGTGATCGAGGCAGGCATCCACTTCCGCGTCGTTGTGGTACAGCTTCACCCAGTCCTTCGGGAACGCATCGCAGATTCTCTTTAAATAAGGATGGGCGAACTCCAGGTAGTGCTCTTCGTTGATGAATCCAACGATGTCGTCGAGGATGAAGATGCTCTCGACCCCGTCCCCCATCACTTTCTGCTGCGCCTTCAACCAGTCGATAATTACCCGCGTGCACAGATCGATCAGCTTGTGCGCGCCCTCCGGGTTCTCCACCAGGTCGATCATGAACTCCGTCGTGCCCCGCACAAATCCCGCCGTGCAGAGCGGCCCGCGCGACGTCACCATCGGCAAAATGTACCCCGCGTCCAGAATCCGCTGCCGCGCCATCTTGATCCGGTGCAGCGTCAGTCCGGCAAACCCGTCCGCCTCCACCTCATACTCTGGAAAATTGTCGATGTCCTCCAGGCGATACAGCGTGTGATACTCGCTCGGCGTGTTGTCCTGCCAGAACTTGATCTTCGACCCCAGCACCGACGGCTCCGCCGCCATCCCGTACTCCATCCACCACGACGGAATAAAGATGATGTCCGGAAATTCCCGCATGATTTTCAAATTCGACTGGAACCACAGCTCCGGATCGAGAAAATAATCCAGGTGCTGAATCCCGAGATATCCCGGAATCCAGGGGCTGTCCACAATCAGCGCCATCGGGATTTTCTCCATCTTTTCCCGCCGTGCCGCGCGCTTAAATGTTTCCCATTGTTCTGGCAGCATACTTTTTCCTCCCACTCGCCGTCAGGAGCCAGGAACCTTCTCCAGCTCAGCAATATCGCAGTGCTTGCCGCCCATCCCATCCAGCCACTGCCGGGCGCCCGCTCTTCCCGTGCCGATATTGTTTACCATAACAACAAATCATTAGGCAAAGCTATTCTTTGAGCCTCCGCAAGGCGCTCCCGCCATGCCGAAAGGACGGTGCTGCGAGCGTTCTTGCCGCTCCTCTTTCTCGGCTCCGGTGCGGATAACATCATGTTCGCATGAGTTCCCCACCGGTCGCCCCGACTCGCGCAACTCGCCTTTTCCGGTAAAGAAAAAGTCCCCGGCCCGGCAAGCCTCGCCGGTTCCGGGGACCCCCGTCGTGTTCGTGATCAGACCATTCATCCACCCACGACAAGAGCCCGCGGGCTCCGGATTCTCCCTCCATGTATCGATCCGGATTGCGGCTCTGCTATCGAAAAACCCCACTTACCTGCCCGGCTCCGCCAGCATCGCCTTCTCCGCTGCCGCCAGCATCAGGATCACGCCCAGCGCCGCGAGCGGCACGAAAAATCCCACCCGCAGCGATCCCGTCCTGGTCGACACCAGCCCCGTCACCCACGGCAACACCGCACCGCCGCTCGCCGTCATGGCAAAGACCCACCCCGTGTTCCAGTGGTCGCCCACCCGCCCCAGCATCCGCGAAACCGCGATCGGAAACACCGGCCCGAACCCTGCCCCAGCCAACGCTACAGCCGCCAGCACCACAGCTGTCGAATGCGGCGCCACCAGCCAGACCACCGCCGTTAGTGACAGGACCAGCCCGGGCAGCAGGACCGCCCGCTCCGGTACTGCCTTCAGCGCCCACGCCCCCAGCCATCGTCCCCCGAGCAGCGCGATCCAGTAGAGCGAAACCACCAGGCTCGCCCTCGCCACCGTCATGCCGCTGAATCGATGCGCATAGGTTGTAATCCACCCGCCCACCACGGTTTCGACGCCCACATAGAGGAAGAGAAATACAGCAAAAAAGACAAGAACTCCGGCTTCTGACCGAAGCGTCGCGCCCCCTGCTCCGCTCCGCGCCGGTTCCGGCTCTCGCCACTGGGTCAGCAAGGCTGCGAACATCGCCGCCGTTCCCCCCGCCAGCAGCACCAGCAATCCCCCCACGCGTCCCGCGCGTTCTCCGGCCGCAATCAGCCACGGACATGCGACCGCGCCAATCCCCCACCACAGATTCACAATTGAGATTCGCCGCGCCCGATCCCCCGCTCCTGCTCCCCTCTCCCCCATCATTCCCACCATCAGGTTCGTCGCCGTCACAGAGAGTCCCACACCCAGGCCCACCAGCGCGAATGCGGTCAGGGCCAGAGCATGTCCCAGCGAGGCTCCCGCTGTTCGGCCCGCCGCGATCAGCAGCAGAACTCCCGCTGTCATCGAGGAATAACCCAGCGGCAGGTTCCGCCGCAGACGGTGCGGTGAAAAAATCGATCCCACCGTCGAGGCCATGAATAATGCGGCGAAGAAGGCTCCCGACTGCACGTCGCGCAGTCCCCAGCGTGCCGCCAGCACGGGCAGCAGGGGTCCCGGCAGCACGGTCACCATGCCGCACACCACAAATCCGGAACACAGGAGCGAGAAACGGGGGGCGCGCGGGACGGTCATCGAAAGCCGATTCTACTGCCAGCGAACTAGCTTCCGTCCGCTGTCCGCTGCCCGCTACCCGCTACCGGCTGTCTCTTATTTTCTCTTCATGCGCGCCGGGTTCGGCGGCAGCGTCGATTCGCGAATGATCAGTTCCGGCACAATCGATACCTCATCGCGATGTTCCTGCTGCCCGCGAATCCTCTGCAGCAGCATCTTCGCCGCCGTGTTGCCCATGCTGTTCAGCGGCTGCCGGATCGTCGTCAGGCTCGGAGTGTGATACGCCGCCCCCTGGATGTCGTCGAAGCCGATCACCGAAACATCCTCCGGCACACGCAGGCCTGCGTCACGCAACGCCCGGATCGCCCCGATCGCCGCAATGTCATTGAAGGACACCAGCGCCGTGAACGGCCGCTTCGCCGCCAGCAGCTTCGGCACCACCGGATAGCCCAGTTCCGGCGACGACAGGTTCTGCTCCAGCTGCACCACCAGTTCCGGCACAATCTCCAGCCCCAGATCTTTTGCCACCGCCATCAGGCTCTTCCACCGGTCGTCAGAGTCCGAGCTGAACGTCTGCCCGCGCATGAACGCGATCTGCCGGTGCCCCAGCTGATACAGATGCCGCAGCGTCAGCTCCGCCGCCCGCCCGTGATCGAGCACGATCCGCGTAACCCCCGGCAGCGCCTTGTGCCCCGCCACCGCCACCACCGGCAACGGCAGACTGTGCTGCAGCGCCGTATCGATGGCTATAAATCCCTCCACCGAACGGTCCATCAGAAGACCCGGATACTCCTCGATCAGGTCCGCTTTCCGCCGGTGGCTCGCAGTCAGGTAGAAATACCCCTCTTCGATCAGCACTTCCTCGATGCCGCTCATCACCAGCACCGAGTAGCCATCGCTCAGTTCCGGAACCAGCACACCCACCGAGAAGCTCTGCCGCCGCCGCAGCGAGCGCGCAAAAAAGCTTGGCCGGTACTCAAATTTCTTCGCCGCTGCGATCACCCGGTCCCGCGTCTCCTGCGGGATCGATCGCACCCCCGGCGCGTTGTTCAGAACCAGTGAGATCGTCGCCGGCGAGAGATCCAGATAGTCGCCCAGCGTGCGCAGACTGATCGGCCGCGGCGGCAGGAATTGGCCCTTTGCCGCTTCACCCGATGCTTCCGGTGCCTGCTCCACTTTCTTCGCCGCTGCTTTCCGTCGTCCGCCCATTCCCAAGTTGTAACGTTGCCGGCGGGAATCTACAACTAAAATGCCACTCCTGCCGTCCCCGCCTGGATTCGCGCTATCCTTATATCACCCTTTCGCATAAAAGGATGGCCCGTTTTCAAGGCACGCTGCGGGCCTGGAGCCTCCCTGATCTGTGCTGAACCGCGACGAAAAACTCCCGCCACTCCGCCTCGCCGTCATCCAGTACATCATCGCGGCGATCCTGGCCATTCTTGTCTTTGGCCTGTGGCACCTTCAGGTGGTCGGCGGCCAGAACTACCACGCACTCGCTGAAGCCAACCGCATCCGCAAGGTTCCCATCCTCGCCCCCCGCGGCAAAATCTTCGACCGCGAAGGCCGCCTGATTGTCGACAACTATCCCTCCGTCTCCTGCTTCCTCGTTCGCGAGCAGGGCCACGACATCACCCCCGACCTGCCGCTCATCGCGCGCGGCCTCCACATGACCGTCGACCAGATCGACGCCATCCTGAAGAAGTATCGCCTCGCCCCAAAATACGAGCCTCTGCCGCTCCGACAGGACATCACCCCGGACGAAGAGGAGTTCATCGAAGCGCACAAGGACGAGCTACCCGAACTCGACACCATCCAGGAGCAGCGCCGCCTCTATCCCCGCGACGGTTTCGCCGCTCATCTCGTCGGCTACGTCGGCGAGGTCAGCGAAGAAATGCTGAACGACCCTCGTTACGCCATGTATGAGCCCGGCGATGTCGTCGGCCGCTCCGGCGTTGAAGCCTCTTACGATGGCATCCTGCGCGGCGAAGACGGCTCCGAAGACGTCGTCGTCGATAGCCATGGCCGCGAGGTTGGCCGCCTCGGCACCGAGCCCGCTAAACCGGGACAGAGCCTCCGCCTCACTATCGATCTCGACGTCCAGCGCGCCGCTGAAAACGCTTTGGGCGACCGCAATGGCGCCATGATCGCTATCGATCCCCACACTGGAGAAGTGCTGGCCCTCGTCAGTCGTCCAGCATTCGATCCCAATGCCTTCGCGGTGCGCATCAGCCGTGACGAATGGAACAAGTACATCACCGATCCCGACCACCCCCTGATGGACAAAGCCATTCAGGCGCAGCTCGCCCCGGGTTCGACTTTCAAAATCATCATGTCCCTTGCCGGCCTTGAGGAAGGCGTTGCTCAGGACATGACCGTCCACTGTTCCGGCGGCGTAAACCTCTTCGGCACCTATCAGCGCTGCTGGGTCCATAGCGGCCACGGCGCGGTCAACATCGACAAAGCCATCTACCAGTCCTGCGACGTCTTCTTCTACACACTCGCTGCGCGCCTTGGCATCGACAAAATCGCGTACTGGGCTCACGCTGTCGGACTCGGCTCCAAAACCGGCATCGATCTTCCCGATGAAGCCGCCGGCACCATGCCATCCGCCGAGTGGAAGATGAAGACGTTCCATCAAAGGTGGTACCCCGGAGAGGTCACCTCCGTCGGCATCGGCCAGGGCGCAGTCGCCGCGACCCCCGTGCAAATGGTGCGAGCCATCGCCGGCATCGCCTCCGGTGGAGTTCTCCATCGTCCGCACGTCGTCTTCTCCGACGAGCTCAAGCCCGACGTCTATCAGTCCATCATCGACTCCTACCCTGGCTCGGGCGATTCCACCTTCCACATGGACCCCTCCATCTGGGAAACCATCACCGACGCGATGGCCCTGGTGCCCACTCCCATCGGAACCGACAACAGCGCGCATCTGGAAGGCATCGACTTCGCCGGCAAGACAGGCAGCGCGCAGACCATGAGCAACGCCCTCGCCGCAAGGCTGGGCCATGCCCATTCCGTCAAAGACAATGCCTGGTTTGTCGGCTTCGCCCCGCGCCGGAATCCCGACATTGCGGTCTGCGTACTCTTCGAGGCCGGAGAGCACGGCAAGCTGGCGGGCCGTCTCGCCTCCCGCGTCATTGCCGCCTACGTCGACAAGCAGCGCACGATGAACCACAACCTCATTGCCCAGCAACCGAAACCAATTCAGGTTGGCGCGATGTGGTCCGATCCGGCCAATCCCAGCGGCATGGGCGGCAAACCCCTGCCCCTGAAACCAGACCAGAAATCGAACCCGGAGCTGGCTTCCATTCGCGCGGGGCATTTCGCGGTCCCGGTCACCGCGAGCCCATCCACAGCAAGCCACTGAACACACCAGACCACGAACCCCAAAAGCCAGGCACTCTTCTTTTTTCGCTGCCCCCGCCTTCGGGTGTGCGCGTGAGAGCGTGAGTTTCGAAATCTTCGGCCACAATATCTTGCGGTCCTGTTCAAATCGCAAAATTGTGCTCCGCAAAACCCCAGGGCTCCGATCGTTTGATTCGGGGGACCTTTCGCGAAGCGGTCCCGCTTGAACGGGAACGCGGTAGAAGCCCTGGCCTTTAGGCCGGGGAACAAGCAACTCGAAAATCTCCGGCCTTTAGGCCCGGAAACCTTCAGGCGGTCACGCTGGTAATAAGCCTCCGGCAGAGCCGGAGGCTTTGGGTTGCTGGCCCCTCAAAGGGGCCTGATCGCAACCGCTGCAAAGTAAAAACAACTACACCGACCGCAAATCATTCCATCAGTGGCTTTGTAGATCAAAAGTCACAGCGGGTCGATAACTCCCGGAATTCTCAAAGTTCGACTGCCTCCCCGGCAGAGCCGGGGGCCTCCCATGGTTAGCTGGTGTCCTGTCGCAGAAAAAACGTTTTCCCGAAGAGTCCGGGCCGAAACCGAATTGCGAGCCGACTTCGCCCGCACGCCACCAATCTATGGACTGCGGCGCGCTGACGAACTCTCTGCGACAGTCCACTGGTTCTCACGCTCACACTCCAGGCCCCGGCCAGGTTCACCCCACAGCAAGAAGCTCACGGACCCCGCCTTAAGGCCCCGGCCAGGTTCACCCCACAGCAAGAAGCTGAACCCTTTGCGCTCCGACTTTCAATGGTTTAGTCTCCGTCGCTCAACCGAAAGTACCCGCCCGAGTTCCCTTTTGGGAACACTCCCAAACCAAACTCCCTTCGCTGACTCCTGTGCTTTTC
>Ga0224555_1000648_pt1 | contig 53453 bp, 46 predicted proteins | sample 714S23034metaG_FD_180687 | JGI IMG/M metagenome (GOLD analysis project Ga0224555, IMG submission 180687) | Peat soil microbial communities from Stordalen Mire, Sweden - 717 S2 30-34 | ecosystem: Environmental > Terrestrial > Soil > Wetlands > Peat | place: Sweden: Norrbotten County, Stordalen... | reverse complement strand
TCAAAGTACATAGGCTTCCGTGGGGGCGGCTTCCTTCAAGTCGCTGTATCAGAAGCGCCCCCTCTGAGAGCATGCAGCTGCGCAATGTTGCGTGGCGGGGCGCTCCAGATACAGCACTAAGACTTCTGAGGACTAATCCGTCCATCGCTGAGTGCATTGGTGATTTGTCTTAAAGTCGAAATCGCACCTGGCGACGCCAGCGGTCAATTCTGTCGCACCAGGACCCATCCTGTAGCGTGGTTCGGTCAGACTCCTGAATAGGGGAACTGAACTTGCCCGAGTGAGAATCGCCGATTTCGGTTATCCAACAGGATCACTTCCCGTTGAAGTGGCTTCTTGCGCTCTGCTGTAGAGTCTGCGGGGCGGAAGTCAAGGACTGCGCGAACTGGCACACCTGGCGCTAAGGAGAGTTCCGAAATTGGAACCTCGTAGTTTCCGTCTCTCGGTATAAAGATGCCGTTGAAAACGACCAGATCGGTACCGGCGAGACCGGCCCGAAGGATCGTCAGGTCTTCTGTGCCACCTCCACAGGTGAACGTACCGCCCAAGCGCAAATTGATCTGTGAGTCCGTCTGTCTCGACCACAACGTGTTGTACCCATCGGGAATGAAGTGAATTTTCGCCTTCCGCGGACGCCTGATGAGATGCAGCAAAATGGCAACCGCACTCCAGAGCAAAAAAGCGACGGCAAGGGTGAAGACCCACGCGGGTATGGTCACCCTACCCCTGATGAACGTTTGGGAGAGACCCCGCAGCTTAGCCAGGCCTGTGAGCGGTTGGCCGGTCAGCCATGCAGTGATGATCGCCGACACTACGAGGTTGAGGAGTACCGCGCCAGCCCTCACTGCCGGTTTCTTCAAATCGAACCTTTTGAGCATTGGAATCAGCAATCATGATAGCCCGCGAGTCGTGCGAGGTTGCTGTGCTAGTTCAGAAGCTCGGAGTCGTCGTCGTCTGTTGGAGCGGTGGCGTGGGACTCTGACTCGTGGAAACGGTCGCAGCGCCGGTAATTTGATGTGGTGCGGGATCGCAGCGATGGATGCCTCGCCCGTCGCGATTACAGACTCGACGTGGTGTGACACAGACAGGCGGGCGTAGCTCATGCCGCTATCCTTAGCGATCTCCTCAGCCGTGGGGCTGTACGGCGCGTCGCCGTCAGGCTCGACCGGCTTGGTTCCGGGCGTTGCAATTGATTGCAAAAACAGATTCACCAGCAGGGGTATACGCTCCAGCATAAACACCAGGTGCGGTTGAGTTGGGGGTACCATGGCTAGCCCGGAAGTAGGCTTCGCTTCTTCCGTAAACCGCGACCAGTTCCTCGGCTTGCAAGCCCAATCCAACACCTTGAACGGGTTGGCGGCGCGCCGCCGATTGCCTTGACGAAATGCTTTAACTGCCCGACGGCCTTGTAGGTCAAATCGAACTGGATTTCCGGCATTCCCAGCATCTCTGCCTGCTTCAGTTGCCAGTGCTCCGCCAAACTCATGATCTCCTGACTCCCGTATTTGTTCCTCTCCCACACCGTCAGGTTCTCTTCCCCGTTCGGTGATTCCCAAGTTGTTCTCATATAGTCTCCTCTCTCTTTCTTCTTTCGGGACTACCCGGCCATAGGCGCATTCACTTCAATTGATAGCACTTTCGCTGGGCTACTTTAATGCTTGTCAACCCCGCAAATCGACAGCACTTTACATGCTGCGAAAACCTTCAAAACATTACAATCAATAGCACTGAATACGCGCCTATGAGCGGGCAGTTGCAGAAGCGGACTGATACCTTTACCCAGGTATCAGCCGCGCGAAGTGCCCTTGACCGGTTTAGTCGCGTTCGCCAACCCTGCTCGCCTCCCTGAGACTCCGAGCCTGGTTGCTGGTGGGTATTCTGGCTCGCTTGTGTAGCCATCTCAGAAAGATGGCCGGTCTAACGATCCGAGCCTCGGTTTCACAAACGGAACTACTAGCCTTTTCAGGGGCCTGCGCTGGCTGAGCTCTTTGAATATTGCTCAACCACCGTCGTCCGTTCCCGCTACGCGCCCGCGCCCGCAATGCCGATTGGCATCCGTCGCCGTCGAGTCAACGCCTCGCGACCACAACCGCTTTACGACCGTCTGCCGTCGCCGGCAGAAATTCAGAATTAACGTGGTGGGTAACCAACGCCAGGACCAGAAAGCAGACCGGGCGCATCTTACAGAAATAACAACTGCGAACTAGATGAGAGGTACGGACCGGCGCCGTCTCTTTCGTGACGTGCCACTTGTGGCTGACTCTTCTTTAGAACGAAGCCATTGCCGGACTGAGTCCAGGTTGTAAAGGATTGTTCTCCCGATGGCGACGCGCGGGGGACCGCACCGCAAGGTCTGCCACCTGTCGATGGTTCTCGGGCTTACGCCGAGCTGTTGAGCGAGCTCATTCCGACGCAGGTAGCCGTCGAGGAGAAGTTGGTTGCATTCCTTTTGAGAAGGGATAGCTACCGGGTTGATGGCAGGTGATTCGGCCAAACTGGAGTGGGGCATTAAATACTCTCCTCGCCACTCCATTGGCAGTCTTCATGTTACAACACTGCGCTCATATGTCAAGGTGAAATGCCCGGCAATGATGTCTTGTGCGTACCCGAAAGTGTTACGTCTCCTCAGACGGTCCGCATTGTCCGCACATCGCCACATATCACCCATGGCTGCGGCATTACGTGGGCGTCGTGGGTGGATCGTCACCCTCCGAACAATTACTTCTTCCTGAGGTCTCGCGCCCTGGAGCCGGTTGTTTCCGGTGTACCGCCCGAGGTGAAACACTTCCTGCGCAAGGCAAAAGGAGAGGGAGGCTTTAATCAAGGGAAGCTAGAATCGAGCGTTTAGTGTGTCTCTTGACGCTTGATCGTGGAAGGGTTGGTTATTCGTTGTTATATCCTTCATAGAAGTCCGCCGCGTGTCTAGCCACGAGTTCCTCCACATCGACATATTCTTCAGGGTCGATCCCAAAGAATTCAATCGGGTCCTCTTCCTGGACGATCGTGTAGATGTTTCCCATTCCCGCTTCATTTACCTCTTGGAAGCTATTTAATAAGAGTCCGCAAAATGAACAGCGCAACTTGTTAGGAAGGACCCGGACTTCACGCCTAATGGTGTTGGAATCCTCGTCGATTTTTACTGGGCTGCGGCTGACGGTCTCGCCGCCGATCACAGATTCGTTCTTGCACGCTGGACACTCGCATTCTCTTCGAAGCTTACTTCCTTTGAGCCAGTCCGCTCTCCTTTCGGCGGCCACATTTGAATGGGCTTCTCTCTGTTCGGGAGATTGGGCTTCGTAAGAGCGTCGAGCGGTCATGATCTTCTCGCGCACATCCTTTTTGATGGTATCGCGCCTATCTTTCAGCGTCTCCAATGCAACTTCGGAATGATCCTCAATGAAGTCCCTGAAATCGCGTTTCAGGTGTCTGAGGAGGACGTCCATAACCTCGTAGGTTGCTGGCAGCCATTTCGAATTGTCGATTCCCTCGAAGGCCGCTGCTCCTGAATGAATTTCCGAATTCCGGCGATCTGCCACGATTAGGCAATGGCCAGCCATCTTGTCGGTAAAACCGTTGATGAAAACCGAGCAGCGAGCGAAAAGCGCCTTAGCGGTATTGATTTCGGCGGATTTTTGGGGTTGATCCCAAAGGCATAGTGAATATTGTCCTGTTCTCGGGGGTCGGCAAGGAGGACCGGGTGGATTTGTGCGAGTGCAGAGCGAGCCAGCAACTCCAGAGCGAGACTCATCCAAAAGGCGAATAACGAGGAATCAACAGATTCGTTGTGAGCGCGGCGAGCATACAGCTTAGCTTTTGCGTAGAGGGATTCGCTTTCCCATTCCATAGTCTGCTCCGATACACCAGCGACGAAGTCTTCTGGAGGGAGCCATTTCGGCACCGCTGCCGCGTGCGTGCAGGCACCGCCAGTTGTCAATGATCAATAATTCGTCGTTCTGCCAATTGAAAACCAATTGTTGAGTATACCCCTGAAGTGAGTGTTCAGCCCGCGCGAGTGTATGGCGGGAAAACGACGCGGGGCGCATGCAGTGGGGATCGTATCTAATTCTGGGCCTGCCATCCTTTCTCTCCACAATAGAGGAATAAAAAGGGACATCAACCCCATTCTCGAAAACCCAAGTGGGTTCGGTCAGCACTGGAGGATGGTCTCTAACCAACTTGACCTCGTCCAAGGTCCAAACATTCGTCGGGCAATCGTGCTCGCCTCGTTCCAGGCATTGAAGCGCGACATAACGTGGCGGTGAAGGTGAAAACGCAGCATCCGTGTGCATAGGTTGTTCGGCGGTACCTATCAGCGAAGACATCGATGCTCGTGGTGCTGTGGCGATCTCGTACGGGACCAAGTCGCAATGATCGGCTCTCGTTCGAGGGTTTGTAACGACGTCGCCCAACTTCCTGATGAGCAATTCTGCTTCGGCAGCTTCGGGCAGAGCCACGTGTACCCATCCCCGGCGATGCAATTCCACGGCGATCTGTTCATGGAGGCTAGGCGTCATAATCGGTGGTCACCGCTCCCGGCCTGTTATGAGGATCAGCTTGGAATAGCTTACAGCGTGCGCGTTACGGCTGACGGCTAATGGGATCAACAAACTTGTCTTTCCAGATGCACCGTGGCTGGAGGAATTGCACTTGATTGCACCGATTACCTCGTTTCCTATGTCAACATGAAGAGCCAGATAATGATGACCTGTGCGCGCCGAAGTCATTCCTCCTCGGACTTCATTTTGAGAATCGTAGCAAATCGCTCTGTTGCGTTTCGGAGTGCCTCGTCTGCGACGTGCGCATATCGGGCGGTCGTCTGCGGTTGCGTATGTCCAAGCAGCTTCCCGACGATTTGAAGAGAGGTTCCCGCCGATACAAGATGACTCGCATAGGTATGTCGCAGAGTAATGTGTAGCCTGCATTGGTCAATGGGAAATGCGTATTGGCAGCGCGGACAACTTCGCTCGCGGCGTGCACGCGCGCAGAGCAGGGCTCTCCCCAGCGGCAAGCAGTGTAGAGTTGCCCAATGTGCACCGATCTACATCTTGTGAATGGTCCGAACGTCGGGCGAAAACAGGCGTAACCTATTTGATTTCGTTCTTGTTGGGCACGAAGTCCCGTTTGAACGTTATCCACAAGCGCATGTGGAATCCATGTGGAATCTACATAGCACGTTGAGTTGGCGCCACCGCGGCCAGGGGACCTTTTGGGAGGGCTATTGTCACCGGATGGGGAAAGGGAACGTGAACAGTCAGGGAACGCATGGCGGCAGAATATGCCTCTTTGGTATCGGGATTTGGGGAGAAGACGGAATTGCAATTGATTGCACGAAGGCTGTGAAGGGTTGGTGGCCTTGAACGTATGCGTCTGGTGAGGCCGGTGAGCCCCAGTGTAATCCCACATTTCCGATTTGAATCTGAGCAACTGAGTTTATGATGCCCCTGGAAGCCTTGATTCATGCGGGTTTCAACATGACCGAGGCGCTCCGGAGGTACACACCCAGTGGGTGAGAATCAAAATCAGCCTTTTCAGCTCTCCTTCAACCCCTCGTTAAGAGTGGATTTCCAGGGATCGCGGGTCACCTCCGATGGTGGTCTAGTTCTGGTGCGCGAGTTAGACGAACGTCTGGGATTCAGCGATCTCATCGCACGGCACCTGACCGATTCTCGGGCGAAGAACACCCAGTTGCCGTTGGTTGCAGCAACCAAGCAGTAAACATAACGGAATCATAGTGAAGACCGTGCATTTTGACATTGAATACCTGTAGCTGGCTGAGTTCCTTGACAGACAACTCACGCCCCAGGCTTTCGCGCCAAAGAACCTTAATCGTGCGTAGCGAACCTTGGACGTCAGGCATAACTGTCCTCCCAAATCCAATTATAACTCAGAACTACTCTTGGCAAGTATCCACCAATCACCCGTTTGTCAAGAGGGCAGCCCGGAGTAAGGAAGTGTAGAACTGTGAATCTTGGGCGCGGTCGCGTACATTTCCTCAATCGCGTACATTTCCTCTTCGGATAGGGGCGCGTCATCGGGGTCTGGTGCTGTGTCGTACACGGGCTTGGCTTCCCACGCAGCCGCCTGAGCCGCCTTGGCTGCCTGCTTTGCCTGGGAGGCAAGATACTCGCTCACCACCTCGTTCACATGCGTCAAGACAAAGCCTGGGTTGGGGTCAGACGGGCCTGTCTCGCCCCCAAGATGGCTGATTGTCCACCAGCTGCCGATGTCGAAGAGCCAATCGACCAATTGATTCGCGTTCAGCTTGGGGTCTATCTCGGCGACCTTCTGGGCAAACAGGGTAAGCTGGCCTGCTTCCTTGTCAGTCAGTGTGGAGGTGGGCAGGCCCAGGGCCTTGGCCTTTTTCGAACGCCAGTGGATTTGAATGCTTGGCTCGACTTGAAATCTGAGTTTGTCGGCGAACGCGGCGGCCAAGGGACTTCTTTTCACGGCCTTCTCCTCACTCACGTTTGTCAATCCCGGAGAGAGTTTCTCAAGTTCTGTTTTTTCTGTATTTTCAGTTTTTGTAATTTTTTCGTCCTGGTGTTTTTCAGGAACTTTTTCCTGCTGCTGTTTTTGTGAGCCTGCTTCTGGCTCACCAGTACTTGGTACTTCTTCAGATTTACTACTTAAAGAAAAGTTCACTACTTCAGGTGCAGAACTTGCACGAGGGGGTCGTGCAGAACTTGCACGAGGGGTCGTGCATAACTTGTCCGATGGCGCAGGATTTAGAAGCGTATAAACGTTCGAAGTCCTGTTCTTAGCTACAACCCGCTCCGTCTTCCCGAGGAAGCCAGCAGCTACCAGTGCCTTAACGGACTGCTTCGCGGAACGGAGGCTCACCCCGGCGTCAGCAGCGATGGTCGGGTAAGAGGGGAAGGCCGTCCCGGTGGTGCGGTTGATGCGTCTGGCAATGGCAAGGAACACCCAGGCTGCGGACTTGCTCAGGCCCGCCCTCTTGAGGGCTTCCAGAGAGTCCAGAGCCCGATCCAGGGCATCGTGGTTGGAGTATCTACGCTTGCTGGTAAGATCGTTCAATGGAAAACCTCTCTAAAAGAGGAGTCACACCAAGGGGCACCGTCGTGGGTGCCCTCTTTAGGTGTTGGATAGTTCAAGTGGTCAAGGGGTGTATGGCTAGAGGGCTCTGTGGTCCTGCACAAATCTAACCGTAAATCGTGTAGTCGCATAAAACGGATTGTCAACGCCTTTTCTCGCACTTCAGTTCCTGGGCGCAAAAAGGGGGCAGCCCGTTAGGAACCGCCCCTGAGGAAAAATGCGAAGGTGTCTTGGTGTGTCTGGTCTTAGTCGAGCCTCCAACTCAGCAGAGTGTCAGTTTGAAACTCCGACCTTTGTCCCTGGTCGTGCGTGACGGTGAAATACATGTAGTCAGCACTCGGGTCCAAGGAGGTGCAGCCACACAGCACGATGGGTTGGCCACCGCTCCGCCGCCGCAGGGTGAGGGTGATGGGCCCAATCGGCTTCCTCATTTTCTTCCTCCCATTTTTCTCCTCCCCATTTTTCTCACTCCTCTCGTTTTGTCCCAGGTGCACACGTGTGCACCACACTAAGCAGCTTCCTCATTCTTGTCGAACGGCATGAGCGAAGGGCCTAACAGTGCTCTGATCGGCGGGTTTGCATGGCACCCGGTCACGGTGGCCCCTGTGGTTCGATACTCAGGGTCGTAGGCCGTACGGACCATGGCACAGAGGATATCCAGCACCACGGAATCGGCCTCAATATGCAGAACGCCCTTCATCAGGGCCATGGTCTGAACCACGTTGTCGAGCTGATCGGGCCGCAGGTCCACAGCCCATCGGATTGTCTCTTTGGTTGTCTTGGCGTTGCGTGGTACGTACTCTACAGGCGGGTTCAGCATGGCGTGCAGTTGGAGCACCGTCAGCGGCCCGGCTATGGCAACCCACTCACCCACATTTTCAAGAGTGAGAATCGGGGCGAGCATTTTTACTTTAGTCCAGCCCAGATGCTGCACTTTCGACCACGGAATTTTGTTCGAGACCAGGCTGTCGTACGTCGCGATCAAATATTGCGCCTTGCGCAGCTTGAATCCGAACTGCTCGAACACGTAAGCCTCAAAGGATGCGAACTTCGACCACCAAGTGTTGTCGTTGATGCGCTTCAGATAGCCGCCGACTCGCAGGAACTCCACCTCTATGTTGTCAGCCGACGCCTGAGCACGGCTCAGTGCTTCGGCTTTGGTCGCGTCCTCGACCTCGTGGGCGATGTCCATGATGAGGTCGCCGCCGGTCGGGGTCACAGGATCACCTCATGATCTGCCCGGGCAAACCGTTTCAATTCGCCAGCAGGGATCAGGATTCGCCTGCCGACACGGCGAACGGTGAGCTGCTTATTGCCGATCAAGCGGTCTACGCTGCGGACGCTGATGCTAAGCAACTTAGCAGCGGTCCTGCGGTCGTAGAGAAGTTGGGTTGGGATAGCTGGCGCGGCGGAAACTGGCATACTTCACTCCGTGGCTGCCAGCCTTCACTCCATTGAAAGTGCACCTTTGTGCATGCACCAGCTATGACCCTTATACACCCCACGGCCTCTCAGGGCACAGAATAATATGGTCACTTAGAATGGTCACTGCCATCACATGTCCTGGAGTTACTGTTGAGGGGCGTCCAGCTTTTCCATGCACCAGATTGACAACTGTGCCCGGTCTGGTGCATCTTGCCCTCATGCCGAAGAAAATAGCGAAGATCAAGGGCGTCTACGAAAAGCTTCCCGGCAGTGGGATTTGGTGGTGTCGATACGCGGATGTGACGGGCAAACTGCGCCGCGAAAAGGCGGGCAGGCACGGTGACGCAATCGTCCTGATCGACAAGCGGCGCACTGAGACCCTACAGCGCAAGAAACTCCCGGAGCGATTCCGCGCAAAGGGCGTGACCTTCCGCACCCTCAGCTCCGATGCCCTGGAGCACTCACGGGAATCGAACACAGAGCAGAGCACGAGGGAACTCGAACTCAAGATGAACACCCTGCTCCCGGTGTTCGGTGACCTGGCTGCGGAGCACATCACGAAACAGGACATCATCCGCTGGCTTGCATCCGAGGCCGAGGAGCGGGGCTGGACACCGGCAACCCGCAACCGCTGGCAGGCTGCTTTCTCTCTCATCTTCCGGGTCGGCATGGATAACGAGAAGATCGAGCGCAACCCCGCCGCGCGAATCAAACGCAGGGCAGAGAACGGTCGCGTCATCCGGTACCTCACGCACGAGGAAGAGCAGATACTGCGGGCAACCATCACGAAGCCCCGCCAGTTGGCCGCGTTCGAAATCAGCTTGCACACGGGGATGCGTTTATCAGAGCAGTTTGGTCTGGAGTGGTACCAGGTGGACCTTGGGCGAAGGGTGGTCTTCCTCCCCAAAACGAAGAGCGGGAAACCTCGTCACATACCCCTTAACGCCGTCGCCGTGGCCGCGTTTGAGCGGCTGAAGGGGAAGGGGCAGGGGAAGCACTCACCCGTGTTCCCGAATGCGTCTGGGGAGCCGGTGAGTGGTCCTCGTGGCTGGTTCGAGGAAGCGGTCACACGAGCGAAGCTGGCCGACTACACCTGGCATTGCAACCGGCACACGTTCATCTCACGCCTGGTGGTGGCGGGTGTCGATATCCGCACTGTCGCTGAGTTGGCGGGTCATGCGACAATCCAGATGACCATGCGTTACGCTCACCTGGCTCCGTCTCATACCGCGTCGGCAGTGGATCGCCTACTGGCACCACAACTGACACCGGCAGTTTCTGGGGTAGAGGGATAGACTGTAAGCAATTGATTCTAAACGTGCGAAAGTGGCGGAATTGGCAGACGCACCAGACTTAGGATCTGGCGGGGCAACCCATGGGGGTTCGAGTCCCCCCTTTCGCACCACGCTACCCGGAAGGTCGGTTCCTTAGAGGTCCTTCGACTCGCTGCGCTCGCTCAGGATTTCGGCTGCGGGCTCGGACGCCCGCAAAGCGCCTCAAGTTCGAGTCCCCCCTTTCGCACCAGAGACTTGTTTCGCAACTTACGCCGCAACAAACTCTCCTCGCTGGATCTCGCCCGGCGATATTTCATCCACATAGCACCAGACCCAATATTCGCGCGGCTCGATCGAACGGATCAGTGGATGCTTCGTCGCGTGAAAGTGCTTTGTTGCGTGCTTGTTTTTTGAGGAATCGCAGCAGCCTACGTTCCCGCACTCGAGGCACAGTCGCAGATGGACCCAGCGATCGCCCATCTTCACGCACTCTTCACAAACATGGATGGTTGTAGTTTTTATCTTGATGGTTCCCAGATGTGAACATTCCGCTGCCATTGCCAATCCTCCTTCGCCTTTTGATTCGCCCGGACCGATTACCTAGGCCGACCGCTCCAGGGCGCCACGATCCCATTGCCCAAAACGCGCCGCGGCCTGATAGGTGCTCCGGCAGAACTCCAGCAGCGCGCGGCTCGGCGAGGCGCTCGTCCGCACATCGTCATACATCAGCAGGAACTCGCCCAGCCCCTTGTCCCACTTGGCCGCTTCCGGACGAACGCGGGCCTCGGCAAATCCTGATGGCGCCGGCGCTGCGTAGGAATAGAAGGCCGCACCCGGGACGTTGCCGCCGCCCGGCCAGAAACCCACGCTGCTGACCTCATGCGAGTAGGCCTCGCGCGTAATCACATCCGCGCCGGGGCGCTCGGGGGCCTTCCGTCCCGAGAATCGCGTCACAGCAAGATCGAAGCTCCCCCAGAAAAAGTGCACGGGGCTGGCCTTGCCGATAAACTCCGACCGGAAATCCTGGAAGACCGTGTCCACGCTCAGCAAAATCCGCCAGAACTTCTCTACCATCACGGGGTCGTAGGCCGCGTGCACGGTGTCCTGATCGAAGGGGATGGGATCGGGCACCTCGACCGGCATGTGCCAGATGGTCACGTCGATGCCCTCGGCGTGCAGCATTTCCATGCAGGACCGGTAGAAATCGGCAACGGTCCGCGGTTTCAGGGCGAGGGTTCGGACGGTCCCTTCGCTGGTTTCGAGCACCAACTGGTGCGCCAGAAAATCGAAGCGCAGCTCGAAGGCACGCGCACCATACGGAATCCGCGACGTCGTCAGCCCGCGCGCCGTCACATACAGCGGCACGTTCCACCAGTGATTCACCAGCGGCGTGAGCTTCAGGCGAACTTTGCCGACGATCTGCGTCCACATGTGCAGGGTCGCGCAGGTGTCCTTCCAATCGTCGAGCGGCAGCGCGGGCCAGCAGCCGGGATCATCCGGCAAAGCGATTTTGCCCATGAGGCCTTCCCTCTCTTTCGAGAGACTTCTTCCAAAGGATGCTGTGATCGGAAAACAGATGCGGTTTCTGCGTCGCGTTGCCGAGACGAGAGCACCATCATATCCGCCAAAAGCGGCGTCCGCCTGGACGGCCAGTCCCTCACGCCAGGATCGGTACGCCGGCAAACTCCGTCTGAATCTTCGCCTTCCACTCGCGCGGGCCAGTCTCGTGGACGGAGGTTCCCTGCGCATCGACAGCCACCGTCACCGGCATGTCCTCAACCTGGAATTCGTAGATCGCCTCCATGCCCAGATCTTCAAACGCCACGACACGCGCTGCGCGGATCGCCTTCGACACCAGATATGCCGCTCCGCCCACCGCCATCAGATACACGGCGTGGTTGTCGCGGATCGCCTCGACGGCCGCCGGTCCGCGTTCGGCCTTGCCGACCATGCCCAGCAGGCCGGTCTGCTCCAACATCTGGCGCGTGAATTTGTCCATACGCGTCGAGGTGGTCGGTCCCGCCGGACCCATCACCTCTTCGCGGACTGGATCCACCGGTCCAACGTAATAGATGAAGCGGTTGGTGAAATCCACCGGCAGCTTCTCGCCTCGGTTCAGCATGTCGGTCATGCGCTTGTGCGCGGCGTCGCGCCCGGTGAGCAGCTTGCCGCGCAGCAGGATCACTTCGCCCGGCTTCCACGTGGCCACTTCCTCGGGCGTCACGGTGTCCAGATTCACGCGCCGCGCCGACGAAACGTCATACGTCAGCGTCGGCCAGTCATCGAGAGACGGCGGATCGAGCGCTACAGGCCCCGACCCATCGAGCACGAAGTGCGCGTGCCGCGTCGCCGCGCAGTTGGGGATCATCGCCACCGGAAGATTCGCGGCGTGGGTTGGGTAGTCGCGAATCTTCACGTCGAGCACGGTCGTCAGGCCGCCGAGACCCTGCGCGCCGATGCCCAGCTGGTTCACTTTCTCGTAGATCTCGATGCGCATCTTCTCGAGCCCGTTCTTCGGCCCGCGGTCGAGCAGCTCACGCATGTCGATGGGATCCATCAGCGCTTCTTTAGCCAGCAGCATGGCCTTCTCCGCCGTGCCGCCGATGCCGATGCCGAGCATGCCCGGAGGACACCAGCCGGCGCCCATGGTCGGCACTGTTTTCAGCACCCATTCGACGATGGAATCCGACGGGTTCAGCATGGCAAACTTCGACTTCGCCTCGCTGCCGCCGCCCTTGGCTGCGACGGTCACTTCGACCTCGCCCCCCTTCACCATCTCGATGCTGACGACCGAAGGGGTATTGTCGCGCGTATTCTTCCGGGCGCCTGCCGGATCGGCCAGGATCGACGCGCGCAGCGTGTTGTCGGGATTTTTGTAGGCCCGGCGCACGCCTTCGTCCGCCATCTCCTGCACGGTCAGGGTCGCGTCCCAGCGCACATCCATGCCGATCGTCAGAAAGACGGTCACGATGCCGGTGTCCTGGCAGATGGGCCGGTGCCCTTCGGCGCACATGCGCGAGTTGACAAGAATCTGCGCCATGGCGTCCTTCGCAGCCGGCGACTGCTCGCGTTCGTACGCCCGCGCCAGGCTGGCGATGTAGTCCACCGGATGGTAGTAGCTGATGTACTGCAGCGCGTCCGCCACACTCTGAATGAAGTCTTCCTGCCTGATCGTCGCCATCGTTCGGTTCACCTGATCTCAGGGTAATCGAGTTGACGGCCAGGGGCCCTGGTGCGGGCTGCGGTGGCACAGTACTACCGGTTCGACGAGCGAAACCAACGCGGGCGCCGGCGCATGCACCGCTCGGCTGTCCTACTACCTTTGGGTCAGTCCATATCCCCTTCGCGTCATTAAATTTGCGACGCAAACTGCCGTTCTTTACTGTTCACCGATACCCGAGTGCGGTGGAGTCGTCGGTCTTCTATGGAACGCAAGCGCAAGATCACATCGCCGCTGGTGTGGAATGTCGCCATCACCAGTTCGGCTGCCTTCCTGGGCATCGCTCTTTCCGTCCATTTGCTGGCGGGCCGGCTCGCTGCCGGAAACGGGGCGCATTCGCTCGGGCTCTCCGAACTCAGTTCGGTGGGAATTGCCGCCGGCTGCCTGATGCTCGGTGCACTGTTCTGGCTTGCCGGGCGCCGCAACCGGCGACGGGAACTCGACCGCTACCTGCTCCAGGCCTTTCTTGACTACATCCCGGACAATGTCTTTTTTAAAGATCGCAAGAGCCGCTTTGTTCGTGTCAGCCGTGGCATGGCGAAACGTTTCGACGTGCCGGATGCCGCCGACCTGATCGGCAAAACCGACAGCGACTTCTTCAGCGCCGAGCACGCCGAGCAGGCCTTTGCCGACGAGCAGAAGATTCTCTCCACCGGCGAACCGCTGGTGAGTATCGAGGAGAAGGAGACCTGGCCGGACGGCCGCGAGGCCTGGGTGCTTACCACCAAGGTGCCGCTCCGCGATCGCGCCGGGCGCATGATCGGCACGATGGGCATTGCCCGCGATATTACGGACCGCAAGCAGGCCGAAGTTCGCATTTGCCACATGGCGCTGCACGACGAGCTCACGGGTTTGCCGAATCGCGCGCTGCTGCATGACCGCCTGGTACAGGCCATCGCGCTCGCCACGCGCAACTGCAAACGCGTTGGCGTGCTCATGCTCGACCTGGACCACTTCAAGTCGATCAACGACTCGCTCGGACATTACGTGGGGGACACTGTGCTGCAGGAGGTCGCCCGGCGTCTGAGCGTCTGTCTCCGCGAAAGCGATACGGTTGCGCGGATCGGCGGTGACGAGTTCGTGATCGCGATTCCGCTTGCCGGTTCCAGCGACGAGATCCATCAGGCCGCACAGCGCGTCCAGGCCACGCTGAACCGGCCGTTCCGCATCGAGGGTCACGAGGTTCACATCGGCGGCAGCATCGGTATCTCCGAATATCCAGCCGACGGCGAGCAGCCGGAAGTCCTGCTGCAAAATGCCGACTCCGCAATGTATCAGGCGAAGACTGCCGGCCGGGGCGCCTGCCTCGCCTTTACCGCGGAGATGACGGAAGCGACCCGCCGCCGCCAGAAACTACAGAACGATCTGCGTTACGCACTGAAGCGCGGCGAATTCTCACTTCACTATCAACCGCTCGTTTGCACGGCCACCGGCGTGATCAATGGTGTTGAAGCTCTGCTGCGCTGGCACCATCCGGAACTCGGCTCGATCCCCCCCGGTCAGTTCATTCCTCAGCTGGAGGAGCTGGGACTGATGGCGGAAGTGGGCAGCTGGGTACTCAGGACCGCCTGCCGACAGAATGCCGAATGGCAGAGCCAGGGCATTCCTCCGGTGCGCATGGCCGTCAATCTCTCCGCGCAGCAGTTTGGCACCGGAGACCTGGTCAGCACCGTCGAAAGCATCCTGCGCGAGACGGGCCTCGACGCGCGATGGCTCGACCTTGAACTCACCGAGAGCCTGACGATGGATGAATCCGAGGTCACCATCGCCGCCATGCGCAACCTGAAGAAGCTCGGCGTGAGCCTCTCGCTGGACGACTTCGGCACCGGGTGGTCGTCGCTCGGCTATCTCAGAAGATTCCAGTTCGACCGCATCAAGATCGACCGCTCGTTTATGCGCGACCTGGCCTCGCAACCCACCGCGGAAACCGTCGTCCGCAGCATCATCAACCTGGGTCACAACCTCGGCCTCACCTGCATTGCAGAAGGCGTTGAGACCCACCAGCAACTCGACTACCTGCAGAAGCAGATGTGTCCGGAAATTCAGGGATACCTTTGCAGCCCGGCTCTGCCCCCGCAGCAGTGCGCCGAGCTTCTGCGAGCGCGTACCTTCGGGTTCACCAACGATCATTCGCGGCTGGATGAGGATGCCGACGACCCATTGAGCAGCGTGACGCCCCTGGCCTCGCTCGCGAATTAGAAGCGCGGGCCCTTCGGGCTCCACAGCGGCGCCCGGACGTTTCGACCAATCCGGCTGCGAAAAACCACTGCCCATTTCCGAACAATCCGGGGCCAATTCCGGACACCAGCGAGTCCCTGCGCAGGGCATCATCGTCTCAAAAATCAGCCTCTTGCCCGTCTCCCGGCCGCCGTCGGAACCGGCGCTACAATTGCTGATCCAAACTCGGAGAGCTGCGCATGACTTCTCTGCCCCAGGACCTTCGCTACGCCCTGCGACAACTCAGAAAGTCCCCCGCGTTCGCCGTTACGGCGATCGTTACGCTGGGGCTGGGCATTGGCGTCAATGCTGGGATGTTCTCGGTGATCGAACAGGTTCTGCTGCGGCCCATGCCGTATCGCAGCGCCTCGCAGCTGGTCATGATCGCGCCGCATCCGCTGAATGGCGGCGGATTCGATCCCGCTTCCCTGCCCGACGTTCGTGACTGGAAGAGCCGCACGCACGTTTTCTCCGACATGGCCTGGTGGACGATCCAGGTCCCCACGCTGGGCGGCCGCGATAATCCGGAGCTGGTCGCGCAGATCAGTTCCAGCGCGAACTTGTTCGACGTTCTCGGAGCGCAGCCCGCCATCGGCCGCGGCTTTCTTCCTGAGGACGCGAAACAAAGTCGCGCCCAGGTCGTGATCCTGGGCGACTCCGTGTGGCACAAGGTCTTTCATGCCGACCGATCCATCATCGGACGCACGGTGCCCATCAACGGCGAGCCGTACACCGTGATCGGCGTGATGCCGCCCGGTTTCGATTTTCCCCAGACCACCGGCGATGAAATTTACTCGCCTCTGCCCAACGATCCCTCATTTGAGGATCGGGGCAACTCCTCGCTGTCGGCCGTGGCGCGGCTGCGGCCAGGCATCTCCATCGGGCAGGCGCAGGAGGAGATCTCGGCCATCCATGCGCAACTGCTGCACGAGTATGCCAATGAGTCGACCGAGCCGGTGCGCGTGGAGTCGCTGCGCGACGTGGCAACCGACAATGTGCGCTCCGGCCTGTACGCGCTCGATGCCGCGGTCGCCGTGGTGTGGCTGATCGCCTGCGCGAACCTTGCCGGCCTGATGCTGGCGCGCGCCAACGGCCGCCGCCGAGAGCTGGCGATCCGCGGTGCACTGGGCGCGGCGAAATCGCGCCTTATCCGGCAATTCCTCACCGAGAGCCTGCTGGTCAGCCTCGCCGGCGGAGCTGCCGGGCTCGGCGCTGCCTGGGTTTCGCTGCGCATCCTCAGTCATTACCTCGCCAATGCGATGCCGTTTGGCGAACACATTCATGTCAATGCCGCCGTCTGCGCGGTCCTGATTCTCTTCTCGTGTCTCTCGGCAGTTCTCTTTGGCGTCGGCCCAGGTCTGTACGGCGCGAATCTGCCCATGCAGGAAGGCCTGCGCGACGGTGCCGCCGCATCGGGCACCAGCAGGAAGCATGCGCGCTGGCGCGATGCCCTGATCGTGGGCGAGATCGGCATGACGCTGGCGCTGCTGATCGCGGCGGGCCTGCTCATCCAGACGCTCTGGCAGCTCCGTCGCACGAACCTCGGCTTCTCCCCCGACCAGGTCGATGCCACTTCGATTTTCATGCCCACCCACGGCGCCTGGTGGGCGGGCGGCGACGCCAAGGCTCCGAGCATCGTCACCGGCTTTTACGATCCGCTGCAGGAGAAGCTGCGCCACACGCCCGGCATTCAGTCCGTCGGCTTGTCTACCATCCGCCCCTTCACCTCGAACCACTTCACCCTCGATATCTGGCCCGCGGATCAACCCCAGCCGTCCAAACAAGATGTCGGGGGTGCCGCCGTGCGCGCCAGCAATGCCGACTATTTCCGCACCATGGGCATTGCCATCACCAGCGGCCGCGGTTTCCAGGAAACCGACCATGCCGGCGCTCCGCTCGCCGCTGTTGTCAACTAGGAATTTGTTCGCCGCGTGCTGAAGGGCCGCGATCCGCTGGGCGTTCGGCTCAAGTGGGATGACGACAACAAGGCACTCACCGCCACGATTGTGGGGACCATTGCCGACGTTCACCAGGATTCCGTGCGCGCCGCATCGACCCCTGAAATCTACTTCGATCTCGAGCAGCTCGTCCCCGGGCAGGACATGTACTCGATCCTCGCCGGCTTCCACATGGATATCGTAGTGCGCACCCATCTGGCTCCTGAAGTGGCTTTCCGGGCCGTCCGCGACGCCGTTCATGAGCTGAACCCGAACCTGGCTTTCGCCGACCAGACCACGATGCAGCAGGTGGTCGATAACTCCCTCGGAGGACAGACTCTGGCCGCCCGTCTGCTGGCCATCTTTGGCTTCGTTGCACTGCTCATCGCGGTGGCGGGTATCTACGGCCTGCTTGCGTACTCGGTCAGCCAGCGCACCCGCGAACTCGGCCTCCGCATTGCTCTGGGCGCGCAGCGCGAAAACATCCTTTGGCTGGTCCTGCGCCACGCTCTCGTTTTGCTGGCGGTCGGCATGGCTGCGGGCCTCGGTGTTGCCTGGGCGGGCAGCAGCGTGCTGCGCTCCTTCCTTTACGGAGCCGCCGCCTGGGATGTTGCCACGATTCTGCTGGTCGTTCTGACTCTGGGTCTTTGCGGACTCGCGGCCAGCTACCTGCCGGCTCGCCGTGCGGCTGCCGTCGACCCCATTGAAGCGCTGCGCACGGAATAGGGTTGTGCATTTGTAACCATTGCTGTTACATCCATCGGGAGGAAGCACGATGTTCACCCTCACACAGGATCTTCGCTTCGCGCTCCGCCAGCTCCGCAAGTCGCCAGGCTACGCCGTGGTGGCAATCGTCACCCTGGCCCTCGGCATCGGCGCCAACACCGCCATCTTTCTGCTCACTTGGTCGATCCTGCTCAGGAGCCTCCCCGTCCCGAATCCCGGCGAACTGATCCGCTATACCTTCCGCAAAGGCGAGAGCGAAATCGGGCTTTCGTATCCGCAATACCAGGCGTTGCAGAAACAGCAGAACGTGGCCACCGGGCTGTTCGCATGGCAGTCCAGCGAAGCGACCCTCACGCGCGATGGCCATTCGCAGAAGATTCCCGTCGCGCTCACGACTGGATCCGTCTTTCCTGTTCTGCAACTGCGCCCGGCCCTTGGCCGCGCCTTCGAGGCGAACGTCGGAGAGAAAGGCAATGGCTGGCAACCGGTGGCTCTCCTGAGCTACGACTACTGGCGAACCGCGTTTCATGCCGATCCTGCTATTGTTGGCCAATCCATCCGGCTCGACAACACCAGCATCACCGTTATCGGCGTGCTCCCTCGCGGCTTCGACGGCGTCGCGCCGGAAAGCCCCATCGACGTTCTGCTTCCGCTGGACTTCGAGGGCATCCTGCACCCGAAGCATTCCATGCTGTATCAGCCCGGGGCATTCTGGCTCACGGTGATGGGGCGGTTGCGGCCCGGCGAGAGCGTGGCTCAGGCACAGGCGAACCTCGCCGCTATCGACAAACAGGTCACCGAGACAGCCGATCCCTCGCACAACTTCCTCACCACGGGATTCTTCGGCGACTTCAGGCTCGGTGTCGAATCTGGCCGCGCGGGACGCTCCTGGCTGCGCTGGAAATACGCCAAACCTCTCGTGGCGCTCGAAGCTCTCTGCGGCCTGATGATGCTGCTGTGCAGCGTGAATGTCGCGCTGGTCGTGATCTCGCGCGTCAGTTCGCGGCTGCATGAGTTCGCCATGCGCACCGCCCTCGGAGCCACGCGACGGCGGCTCCTTTCGCAGGTGCTCACGGAGACGCTCCTGCTGGGTGCCGGCGGCCTGGCCGGCGGAGCTTTCCTCGGTTGGGAGATGGCGCGTCTCCTCGTGGGCATGATCTCGAATCCAGGCATGCCCGGGGTGCTTCAGCTGCGGGCCGGCGCCGTTGTCTTCCTGTTTGCGACCGCGATCAGCCTTGGTGCTGCGCTCTTTGCCGGTCTGTGGCCTGCCTGGCGTGCTTCGCGCACTGCGCCTGCTCTGGATCTGAAGCAGACCGCCTCCAGCCGCACGGCGCATCGCCTCGGCCGCTGGATCATTCCGGCCCAGGTCGCGCTGGGCGTTGTGCTGCTCAACGCGGCACTGCTGCTTGCCGGAACGCTCTCGAGCTATTTGCGCGAAAATTCCGGCTTCAACGCGGACCAGACGATGCTCGCGGAAATTGAGGTAGCGAACATCGGAGTTGCCCTTCCCGATCAGGCGGCAAAGGTGACGGCTCTCCTCCGGCAGGTTCACAGCTCACCCGGAATCCGCTCCGCGGCCCTGATGTCGATGGCGCCCATCAACGGCGGCTTTTCCGTCAGCGGTTATTACACGCACGACGAGAAAGGAAATCTGCTCAGCAGTCAGCAGGTCTGGCCTGAAACCGCCTCCACCGATTACTTCGATGTGATGGGCACGCGCATTCTTCAGGGACGCGGCTTCCAGGCATCGGACGCTTCCGGTGAGTCGGTCTGCGTGATCAGCGCCTCTGCGGCGGCGTACTTCTTTCCCGGGCAATCGGCCCTCGGAGCTTCGCTCAATGAGGGTGACAGCACAGAGAAGCCCGCCGACCGCGCGTCCTGCCGCGTCATCGGCATTGCCGAGGATGCGCGCATGAGGAGCCTTATCGAACCCGCGCCCCCAGTGGTCTACGCGCCGCTGAAACCGGAAGCGGAAAAAGCTTTCGCCTTCTTCAGCCTCGGCGTGCGTGCCGCGAATCCCGCCCTTGCCACCGCTGCGATCCGGCAGGCATTCGCCCGCGTCTTCCCCGGAGCGCCCATGCCTCGCACCTGGCTTTTTCAGGATGCGGTTCGTTACGACCTGAGCCGCCAGCGCCTGCTCTCGAGCGTCTCCGGCGGATTCGCGCTGCTCGCCCTCGCCCTCGTCGCCACGGGCCTCTACGGAATCCTCTCGCGCTCCGTCACCGAGCGGCGCCGCGAAATTGGGATCCGCATGGCGCTCGGCGCACGCCGCCAGCAAATTGTTTCTACCCTGGCGCGCGGAACCGCGTTGCGCATCCTGATCGGTGTCGTCGCAGGCGCCGCTCTGGCTGCCGCTGCCGGCCGATTCCTGCAGTCGTTACTTTATGGGGTGAGCGCAGGCAGTCCGCTCATGGCGCTCGCCACGCTGGCGGTGCTGCTGGCGGTGCTGACCGTCGCGTTTATTTTCCCGGCGGGACGCGCGGCCTCCGTCGATCCCATGGAGGCGATCCGCGACGAATAGAGCGACTGCGGCAAGACAGAAGCAGGAAGCGTGAAGCACGGTGCCGCGGTCTTCGAAGCGTCCCGCACCTTTCGGTTCTGCTGTCTCATCTAACGCAGCGTGTCTCTTCCTGTTTCCATCCTCGACCTGGTCGGCATGCGCCCCGGCGAGCAGCCCGGACCCGCCATCGCGCGCTCGGTCGACCTCGCGCAGCGCGCGGAAGCGTGGGGCTACCGGCGCTTCTGGCTGGCCGAGCATCATTCCATCGCCGGAATTGCCTGCTCCGCAACCTCGGTCCTGATTGGCCACATTGCAGCGGCCACCAAAACCATCCGCGTCGGCAGCGGTGGAGTGATGCTGCCCAATCACGTTCCGCTGGTCGTTGCCGAGCAGTTCGGCACCCTCGCCGCCATCTATCCGGATCGCATCGACCTCGGTCTGGGCCGCGCACCTGGCGGCGACTTCCACACCCTGCGGGCTCTGCGGCGCGACCATCACCAGACCGGCGACGACTTTCCGGCTCTTCTTGAAGAGTTGCGCACCTACCTCGGACCGGAGCGACCCGGCCAGGCTGTTAAAGCGATTCCAGGACAGAACACGAACGTCCCCATCATTCTGCTGGGCTCGAGCGATTTCAGCGCGCAGCTCGCCGCGCAGCTTGGACTGCCCTTCGCGTTTGCGGCGCACTTTGCGCCCGACCTGCTCTACCCGGCCACTCAGCTCTACCGCCAAAACTTCCGCCCCAGCGAAGTCCTGCAGCAGCCATGGCTGATCGTCGGCGTGCCGATCGTCGCCGCGGAAACCGATGCCGCTGCCAGGCGCCTCTTCACCACGCCGCAACAGCGCTTTCTGCGCCTCATCCGCAGCCAGCCCGTCGAGCTGCTGCCTCCGGTCGATTCGATGGATGCTATCTGGCAGGAGTGGGAAGCGGCGGTCGTCGAAAGCAAGCTCCGCGCCGCCATCGTCGGCTCCATGCAGACCGTCAGGGAAGGACTCGACTCCCTTGTCGCTGCAACGGGCGCCGATGAGGTCATCGTCGTCACCGATACATGGGAGCATGCGGACCGGCTGGAATCGTATCGCCGGGTGGCGGAGATCGCAGCCGCCATTGAAATGAAGTCTGCCGCTGCGCTCAGGGTCTGACGCCAAAGGCGTCCGCTGCAAAGCGGAGCATCATGCGCACACACGAAGGGGTGAGACAATAGCGAATCGTGAAATGGTGGAGAGGTTAGAGCGAATCCGGCTGCGAAACCGGAGGAGCGATCTGGGTTTTGGCACGCTGTGCCGCTACTGCGCCCGCCTGGCGGAACAACTTCGCAAATGCGGCGCGGCACATTCCGTAAGCCACCAGAACTCCCAAAGCCAGCGAGGCGAGCGCCGCGCAAACCAGCATCAACGTGTTGATCGCTTCCTGCATATCCTCAATCCACTTCCCGTTCGGGGCGGGACACTTCACAACCGGTGATTTGGATGCTCGAAATCAGCATCCCGACAGATTCTTCCGATGCCATTCCTAACAGAACGAGGACACGTTGACCCACTTTTCTGTTGGCGAATAAGATACGAAAGGAATCAGCTTTCCCGAATTCTAGATGGAATGTCCCATTTTGCAACTGGCACTCCAGTGCTATCCGCATAACCGTCCATTTAGCCGAGTTTCCGATTTACAATCCAGCTCTCCTGTGCTATGGCCATCACCCAAATCACCGTGCGCGGCGCCCGCCAGCACAATCTGCGCGACATCAACGTCCAGATTCCGCGCAACGCTCTTACTGTTGTCACCGGTCTTTCCGGATCCGGGAAGTCTTCCCTCGCCTTCGACACCATCTACGCCGAGGGCCAGCGCCGGTATGTTGAAACGCTATCGGCCTACGCCCGCCAGTTTTTAGATCAGATCGAGCGCCCCGACGTCGATTCGATCGAGGGCCTCTCACCGGCCATCTCCATCGAGCAAAAGACCACCAGCCGCAGCCCCCGCTCGACCGTCGGCACCATCACCGAGATCTACGACTACCTGCGCCTGCTCTACGCCTCGGTCGGCGTGCCGCACTGCCCGCGCTGCGGCCGGCCGATCTCCCGGCAATCGGCTGAACAAATCGTCGAGCGCATTCTCGCTCTCACGCCCGGCGAGCGTGTCACGATTTACGCGCCCGTCGTTCGCGGACGCAAGGGCGAATTCAAGGATCTGCTCGACAAGCTCGATCAGCAGGGCTTCCGCGCCCGCGTCGATGGCGAAATTCGCGACCTCTCTGACCCGCCGGTTCTCGAGAAACGCAGGAACCACACCATCGAGGCCGTCGTCTATCGCGCCGTCCTCAAGCCTGGCATCGAGAAAAGCCTCCTCTCCTCGGTCGAAAAGGCGCTGCAGATGGCCCAGGGACTCGTCCTCGTCGCCACCCAGGGAGGATCCGGGACAGCCGAGCAGATCTACTCCTCCTCGATGGCGTGCCCCGACTGCGGTCTCGACATACCGAAGCTCGAACCGCGCAGCTTTTCCTTCAACTCCAGCTATGGCGCCTGCCCGGAGTGTCACGGGCTCGGCAGCATCTACGACTTCGACCCGGCGAAGATCATCACCGACTGGTCCAAGCCGCTGCTCGATGGTGCCCTCGGCCCCGGCTCCGGGTCGCAGTACCTGATCCGGCTCATCCATCTTGCGGCGCAAAAATACAAGATCAACCTGAAACTCCCCTTCGAGCAACTCACGCTGAAGCAGCAGGAACTGCTGCTCGTCGGACCGCCGCAATCCGAAGCGCCGCGCACTGGCTTTCACGGCATTCTCGCGTATCTTCGCGATTCGCTCGAAGAGGCGCGATCGGACACCTATCGCGAGTGGATGATGCAGTACATGTCGGCCTCTGAGTGCCCGGCCTGCCACGGGCAGCGGCTGCGCCCGGAGTCGCTCGCCGTGAAAATCGATAGTATGTCCATCGCCGATTTCACAGCGCTTTCCATGGAGCGCTCGCTCGAACGTGCACGCGCCATCACCTTCACCGCGCGCGAGGCTCTCATCGCCGAACGCCTCCGCAAGGAAATCGTGGAGCGCCTGCAGTTCCTGAACGCCGTCGGTCTCAGTTATCTCTCTCTCGACCGCAGCGCCGCGACACTTTCGGGCGGCGAAGGCCAGCGTATCCGCCTGGCAACGCAGATCGGCTCACGCCTCCGCGGCGTGCTCTACGTCCTCGACGAGCCGTCGATCGGTCTCCATCAGCGCGACAATCAGCGGCTCATCCAGGCGCTCGAAGCGCTGCGCGATCTCGGCAACACCGTCCTCGTGGTCGAGCACGACGAAGAGACGATCCGCCATGCCGACTACGTTCTGGATCTGGGTCCCGGCGCCGGCCGTCTCGGTGGCCAGGTGGTCGCCGAAGGGACGCCGGCCGACATCATGCACGCCCCGGCCTCGCTCACTGGCCGCTATCTCTCCGGCGAAATCTCAACACTCCACCGGCTCGTCCCGCGTCCGCTCACCGGCAAGTGGATCACGGTGGACGGAGCGCGCAGCCACAACCTCAAAGACATCGCCGCCAAATTCCCCGTAGGCATCATGACCGTCGTGACCGGCGTCTCCGGTTCCGGCAAGAGCACGCTGGTCAACGACATCCTGTACCGCGCTCTCGCCCAGGAACTTTATGGCTCGCGCGAGGCTCCGGGCGCGCACGGCAAAATCAAGGGCTTCGACCTGATCGACAAGGCGATCCGCATCGACCAGTCGCCGATCGGCCGCACCCCGCGCTCCAATCCGGCCACTTACACCGGCGTGTTCACGGCGATTCGCGATCTCTTCGCGATGCTGCCCGAATCCCGCGAGCGCGGCTACAAGGCCGGACGATTCAGCTTCAATGTCCAGGGAGGGCGCTGCGAAGCCTGCCAGGGAGAAGGCCAGCGGCGCATCGAAATGAACTTCCTGCCCGACGTCTACGTTGAGTGCGAAGTTTGTAACGGACGCCGTTACAATCAGGAGACCCTGGCTGTCAAATTCAACGGCTACTCCATCGCCGACGTGCTCGACCTGACCATTGAGGACGCGCTGCCTGTTCTGGGCGACATCCCGCAGGCGCGCCAGAAGCTGCAGACCCTGGTCGACGTCGGTCTCGGGTATATCCATCTTGGCCAGTCGGCCACGACGCTCTCCGGCGGCGAAGCGCAGCGCATGAAGCTGGCTCGCGAGCTTTCCAAACGCCAGACCGGCCGCACCCTTTATCTGCTCGACGAGCCCACCACCGGCCTGCACTTCGACGACGTGCGCAAGCTTCTGGAAGTCCTGCACCGGCTCAGCGACCTTGGCAACACCGTCATCATCATCGAGCACAATCTTGACGTCATTCGCAATGCGGACTGGATCATCGATCTGGGCCCCGAAGGCGGCGAAGGCGGCGGCCATATTGTCGCCGAAGGTCCTCCCGAACAGGTCGCCCGCATCCCCCATTCGTATACTGGGCAATTCCTGCGTCCCTTTTATTCTGGATTGAATGCGCCCGTCGCGAGCGATGGCGCAAAACTAGCCGCGAACGGAAGCCGGAGCCTGCGCGCGAAGTCAGCCAGAAAAGAGCCAGGAAAAGAGACCCTTCAATGAGCGATACCCCTTTCGAGGCTCCGCGCGATCCGGAACAGATACACGAAATCCTGCCAGCCCCGCCGGAACCTCCGGGCTATCTCTGGCATCCCATGGAGCGTCCTGTACCGCAGCTGGAGCTGGCTCCTCCGCCTCCCGCTCCGCCGAAACTGATCCCCAACATCGGCCACGTTGTGGTCTTCCTGCTGCTGCTCATTCCGTCTTTTGTCGCCGGTTTCCTCATCACGTTTTTCGCCCTGATGGTGATCGTTCACCCTCGCAACGCCGGGGCGCTCGCCCCTCTCATCCTGAAAAACGTGGCCTACGCCGTGACCATGCAGGATGTCTGGTACATCCTCCAATGGGCGCTCGCCGCTCTCGTCTTTTCTCTTTGGTGGCATCGCTCCTTCTTCAAAGGCATCCACTGGAACTTCTCTACTGCTCTGCGCCGCTTTCTGCTCCTCGCTGGGCTCGGCGCCCTCACCGGACTCGCCATCACGCTGGCCGGCAACTTCCTCCCTATGCCTAAGGATCCGGAGATCCTCAAGGACCTTACGACCTCTCGTGCGGGCGCGTGGGCTCTGCTGGCCTTCGGTGTCACGCTCGCTCCGCTCACCGAGGAGCTCGCCTTCCGGGGATTCCTTCTTCCCAGCCTCGTGAACATCTTCCGCTGGCTTGAACGCAAAACTATCATCGGTCGCGATACCGTCAGCCTCATCGGAATTCCAATCTCCATCGTCCTCACCTCGATCCCCTTCGCGCTGATGCACTCCCCGCAGGTCTCCGGCTCGTGGGGGCCCGTCCTGCTCATCGGCTGTGTCAGCGTGATCCTCTGCATCGTGCGCCTCGCCACGGACTCGGTCGCCGCCGGCGTCGTTGTCCACGCCTGCTACAACCTCACCCTCTTCTCCGGCCTCCTGTACCAGACGGACTGGTTCCGTCACCTGGACAAGCTGAAGATGTAACGACTCCAGAAAGCCACGACCTCCCGCCGTGCGCCTGCGTAACGGTTCAGTGAGCAGGAACACATCGTGCTCCTGCCGCCCGGCGTTACGCTGAGTTCGTGATGAATGACATTGGCCGGCTCTTTCAGGCTTTCGTAGCGCCCGCCATCTTCTTTTCCGCCACGGCTCTCTTCATCCTCTCCATCAATGTGCGGCTTATGGGTATCGTCAGCCGGCTCCGGCAGTACGTCCGCGCGCGGCATGAGGCTGTGAAGAACGGTCACACAGCGGAAGCCGAAGCCTGCACCGCGCAAATCGAATCGATGGAGCAGCGTGCGGAGATGATCCGCCGCACCTTTTTGCTGAGCCTGATCGCGCTCGTCGGTACCCTGATTTCCTGCCTGTTGCTCGGCTTCGGTCTTTACTGGAAGCCCGCCGCCCCCGCCGCTGCCGCGGTCTTCGTCGCCGCCATGATCGCTCTGCTTGCCGGCGTTCTCTACTACATTCGCGAGGTCACCGTCGCTCTCAGCTCGGTGCGCCAGGAAGCCGAGGACGAACGCTTCGAAGATCCGGAACCAGAGCCGGAGCTGCACGATCGCAGCATCTTCTAAAAACTTCCCCCTGCCCTGTTCCCTGGGCCCGGTGCCCGATCAACCTGTACCCTGTACCCAGTGAAAGCCCTCCGCACCGCCGGCCTCGCTCTCTTTCTCCTCACCTGCCTGAACCTCTTCAACTTCATCGATCGTTACGTCCTGCCCGGCGTGCAGCCGCTCATCCAGCGCGAATTCCACATCGACGACGCGCAGGTCGGCCTGCTCACCTCCGCCTTCTTCTTCACCTACATGATCATTGCGCCGCTCACCGGATGGCTGGGCGACCGCCTGCCGCGCAAGCCGCTGATCGTCGCTGGGGCGCTGATCTGGAGCGCAGCCACACTGCTCACCGCCTTCGTGCACGACTATCACACACTCCTCATCCGCCACGCCGCGGTCGGGATCGGCGAAGCGACGTTTTCTATCTTCGCGCCCGCGCTGCTCTCTGACTTCTACCCCGAAGAAGACCGCAACAAAATCCTCAGCATCTTCTACGTCACCATCCCGGTGGGCGGCGCGCTGGGTTATCTCATGGGTGGCGAACTCGGCGGCCACTTCGGTTGGCGCGTGCCGTTTTACGTCGCAGCCGCCCCCGGCGTTCTGATCGCTTTTTGCTTCTGGCTCTTCGTCCGCGAACCCAACCGTGGCTCGGCCGACACGCTCAAGCCGACCACCACGCGCACCAGCTTCTCAGGACTCTTCCGCAATCCCGCCTTCTGGACGGCCACCCTCGGCCTGGCGATGTGGACCTTCGCGGTCGGCGGCATCTCCACCTGGCTGCCGACGTTTCTCGAACGCTTCGGCGGCTACTCGCTCGCCGGCGCCGACCGCCTGGCCGGGGCGGTCACCGTTATCGACGGTCTGCTCGCCACCATCGCCGGGGGCTGGATTGCCCAGCTCTGGCTCCGCCGCAATCATCGCGCACTCTATCTCGTCTCCGCGTGGAGCGCGACCCTCGCGATTCCTTTCGCTGCCCTCGTCTTCTTCGGACCCTCGCGGCTTCTTCTCCCCGGCGCCTTCCTTGCGGAGTTCTGCCTTTTCCTCAACACGGGACCGCTGAACGCCGCCATCGTGAACTCTGTCGCCGCGCCCATTCGCTCCACGGCCATCTCCGTCAACCTCTTCGTCATTCACGCCCTCGGCGATTCGTTCTCTCCCGGCCTCATCGGCCGTATATCCGACGCCACCAATCTGCGCATCGGCCTCGGCGTCACACTCATCTCTCTCGTTCTCTCCGGCGTCATCCTCTTCGGTGGCTCGCGCTTCGCTCCCCGCCTGCCGGACCTCGAAAAAGGCGCGCCTGGCAACTCCTGATCCGATGCACCCGCTCTTCATCCTCAGCGTCGTCTTCTCCTGGTCCATCGCCCTCGTCTGGACGCAGCGCGTTCTGAGCGTGGCCCGCAATCTTCCTCGGGTTCCCAATCTTCTCGATCGCCGATACGATCCGCCGCAACAGGCCGGTCCCGGCCGGCCGCAGATCACCGTCATCGTCCCGGCACGCAACGAAGCCTCTGATATCGAGACAACGCTGCGCTCTCTCCTCGCGCAAACCATCCCGCTGGAAATCCTCGCCGTCGATGACCGATCCACCGACGCAACGGGTGCCATCATGGACCGCCTCGTCGCCGAAGATGTTCCTGCGGGCAAATACCTCAGCGTGATTCACGTTGAATCCCTTCCTTCTGGCTGGCTAGGCAAGAATCACGCCATGGCTCTCGCCGCCAGGCAGGCCGCAACCCCGTGGCTCCTCTTCACCGACGGCGATATCGCCTTTCGCGAAGACAGTCTCGAGCGCGCATTGCGCTACGCGCAGGACGCCGCCGATCATCTCGTTCTGCTGCCCACCCTCATTCTCAAAACAGCCGGGGAAAGCATGATGGCCGCCGTCTTTCAGTCGTTCACGCTGCTTGCATGGCGGCCCTGGAAAATCGCCGATCCCAGGGCTCGGCGCGAATCCATCGGCATGGGCGCCTTCAATCTTGTACGCAGCGACGTGTATCGCGCCGTCGGTGGATTCGAAGCGGCGCCCCTCGAAGTCCTCGAAGACCTCCGTCTCGGCTACGCCGTCAAACGCGGCGGCTATCGGCAACGCTTCGTTCTCGGGCGCGGACTCGTTCGGCTGCACTGGGCGCCGGGTGCCTTCGGCATGGTCCGCAATCTGACGAAGAACATTTTCGCCACCTTCCGCTTCCGGCTCTCGTTGCTCTTCGGCGCATGGATTGGGCTGTTTCTCCTGTGCTTTGCTCCGCTGGCGGCCCTCCTGGGTCCGTGGCCGATTCGCTCCGCCGGCCTCGTGTCCATGGCGATGATCGTGATGCTTTACGCGCTCACCTCTCGCTACTACAACCGTGTCGGCCTCGGATACGTTCTCGCTTTTCCCGTCGCGGCCGCTTTGGTCCTGTACGCGATGCTTCGTTCCACCCTGGTCACGCTGCTACGCGGCGGCGTGGTCTGGCGCGGGACGTTCTATCCCCTGGACGAACTCCGCCGGAACGCCGGCCCGCTGCGCTGAGGGCCCTTTTCTGAACGCTGAATCTGTGCCCTGAGCCCTGTGCCCTGTGCCCTGTAAACTGTACTTGAGGTTCTCCATGCCTGAAATTCAGCGCAGGAAGACGGTTACCATTCGCATCGGAAGCGTAAAGGTCGGCTCCGAGGCTCCCGTCGTCGTGCAGTCCATGACCAACACCGACACGGCCGATCCCGCCTCGACCATCCAGCAGGTCGCCGAGCTCGTTGAAGCCGGCTCCGAACTCGTCCGCGTCACCGTCAACAACGACGAGGCCGCCAAGGCCGTCCCGCACATTGTCGAAGGCCTCGCGAAGCGCGGCATCCACACGCCGATCATCGGTGACTTCCACTACAACGGCCACCTGCTGCTCAAGAAATACACCGCCTGCGCCCAGACGCTTGCCAAGTACCGCATCAATCCCGGCAATGTCTCCATCGGCCGCAAAGACGACGACAATTTCCGCACCATGATTGAGTGCGCGGTCGAGAACGACAAGCCGGTGCGCATCGGCGTCAACTGGGGCTCGCTCGACCAGGCGCTGCTGACTCGCCTCATGGACGAAAACTCGCGGCGTCCCGACCCCGCACCCGCGCGCGACGTGATGCTCGAAGCCATGTGCCGCTCTGCACTCGACTCCGCCGCCGCTGCCGAGCGTTACGGCCTCGGCCACGACAAGATCATCATCAGCGGCAAGGTTTCCGGTGTTCGCGACCTCATCGACGTCTATCAGATGCTCGCCGGCCGCTGCGACTATCCGCTGCACCTGGGCCTCACCGAAGCCGGCATGGGCATGAAGGGCATCGTCGCTTCGACCGCCGGCCTCACGCCACTCCTGCTCCAGGGCATCGGCGACACGATCCGCGTGTCTCTGACCCCGAAGCCCGGTGCCAGCCGCACCGAAGAAGTCCTCACGGCGCAGCAGATCCTGCAGTCGCTCGGCATCCGCAGCTTCGCGCCGCAGGTCACTGCCTGCCCCGGTTGCGGCCGCACCACCAGCATCTTCTTCCAGGAGCTGGCCCAGCAGATTCAGGACTACCTCCGCACCTCGATGCCCGCCTGGCGCCAGCAGTACCCCGGCGTGGAAGAGCTAAAGCTCGCAGTTATGGGCTGCGTCGTTAACGGTCCTGGGGAATCGAAGCACGCCAACATCGGCATCTCACTGCCCGGCACCTTCGAGGAGCCGAAGGCCCCGGTCTACGTCGATGGCCACCTGATGACCACGCTGCGCGGCGACACCATCGTTGCGGACTTCAAGAAAATCCTCGACGATTATGTGAAGAACCGCTACGGCAGCCGCGAGCACGAGCTCGAGACGACCGCCGTCTAGCTCAGTTCAGGAACGCCATGGCCACGGAAACGAAAGCAAGTGCAACAGACATTGGCGCGCAGCGCGTCCGCCTGGACGGCCAGTCCGATCTCGCCCGCATCGCCCTCCAGGAGAGCACTCTGGTTTTTCCCGCGTTTGATGAAGAGACCGCGTGGCGCATTGGCAACCGCCTCCGTGCTCTCGCCATGGAACGCGGGCTGTCCATCGTCATCGACGTCCGCCGCCTTGCGCAGCAACTCTTCTACACCGCGCTCCCCGGCACCACCTCCGACAACCCCGAGTGGGTACGCCGGAAAAGTAACGTCGTCTTCCGCTTCCACCGCAGCTCCTACGCGGTCGGCCTCGACCTTGACCAGAAGCAGTCCAGCGTGGAGGCCCGTGGCCTTCCCACCGCCGACTACGCCAGCCACGGCGGCAGCTTTCCGATCCGGGTGCAGAACGCCGGCCTTGTCGCGGCCGTCGCGGTCTCCGGCCTGCCACAGCGCGCCGACCACGAACTCGTCGTCGAAGCGCTCTGCGCCGAACTCAAGCAGGATTACGAGTCCCTCCGCCTGAGCTCTGCGCCCTGAGCTCTGTGCCCTGATTTCCCAGCGGCAGCCAAAAGGCAAACCGCGACCCCTTCCCCGCCTCGCTGATCAGCTCGATGCCGCCTCCGTGCGCCTCCACGATGGCCTTCACAATCGCGAGTCCCATTCCCGTTCCGCCTGCCTGGCCGCGCTGTTTTCTGCCGCGAAAGAACTTGTCGAAGACGAAGGGCTGCTCGCCCGGCTCAACCCCGGGCCCTCGATCCGCGACCATCACCCGCAGCCGATACTCATCCCTGACCGCACTCAGCTCGATCGGCGAGCCAGCCGGCGAATACTTCACCGCATTTTCGATCAGATGCCGCAGCACCCGATGTACCAGCGCGCGATCCATCGGCGCGCGCCGCACATCGGCGGCGACCTGCACCTCCACCGCCCGATCCTTCAGCAGGGGCCGCATCTCCTCCACAGTCATCTCCATGAGCTCCCGCACATCCTGCGGCTGCGCCCTGATCTGCACTGTCTCCGCGTCCAGCTGCGCCATTTCCACCGCCTGCCCAATCAGCCGGTCCAGACGCGCGCTTTCCTCATCGACCACCGCCGTGAGCTCCGCGCGCTCGGCCTCCGGCAAATCCTGCTGGCTCGCCAGGGTTGTCGCCGCCGCTCGAATCGATGTCAGCGGTGTTCGCAAATCGTGCGTTACGGAATCGAGCAACGCTGTTCGCAGTCGCTCGCTCTGGCGCGACGCCTCCAGGCGGCTGCTGCGCTCCACCGTCGCCGCGCGCTCCAGAGCGATCGCCACCAGGCTGCCGATGGCATCGTAAACCTGTAGCGAATATTCGCCGCCCGTCACGGCCAGAACGCCGAGCGAGCGCATGCCCAGCGCCAGCGAAATTACATGAAGTCCATCGCGCGGTGACACTCCCGCTTCGCCCTGATCTGCAGCCAGCTTCAGATCCAGCAGCGGCAGCAACTCATTCTGCGGATCGGAATAATACGCGCCATCGTCGTCGCGCACGTACAGCGCCACCGCTCGAAACCCAAACACCGTCGCCACGACCGACGGCGTCGTGCGCGCGACGGTGCGCAGGTCCTCCTGCAACAGCAGCTGCTGGCTGAACTCGTACAGCCGCTCCACCTCCCGGCGTCCCCGTTCCGCATTCTCTGCGTGCTGGTGCTCCCGTTCCGACAAATGACTTACCAGCACGCTGCAGGCAAGGAAGGCGGCAAGCGCCACCCAGTTGTTGGGCTCCGTAATGGTTAGCTTTCCCACCGGAGGCAAAAAGAAAAAGTTGTACAACAGCGTGCACAGCACCGACAGATACACCGAATATGCCAGCCGCCAGCGCGACGCCGTCACCAACACCAGCATCAGGAAGCCCAGCGCGACCGTCGTCGGATTCGCATGCAGAACCCGCCGGAACACCGCCACAATCAGCAGCGCCGCGGCTGTCAGCAGCGCGTATCGCAACAGAATCTTTACGAATCGCGGCGTATCCTTCTCCATGACAGGCGATGATACCCCGGCGGCATCACGGCGCCTCGAGGAATCGCCTGAGCAAGCGGACATGGCCGAACGCATCCTGGTCGTTGACGACGAAATTCAGATCACGCGCGTGCTGCGCGCCTCGCTCTCGGCTCAGCGCTACGATGTGCGCACCGTGAACGACCCCGAGGAAGCCGTGCGCGTCTTCGAGGACTGGAAGCCCGACCTCGTCATCACCGACCTGATGATGCCCGGCATGTCCGGCGTTGAACTCTGCCGCGCCATCCGCAGGCAAGCCTCTATCCCCATCCTGGTCCTCTCGGTCCGCGACCAGGAACACACCAAGGTCGAGGCGCTCGACGCCGGCGCCGACGATTACGTCACCAAGCCCTTCAGCATCCAGGAACTTCTCGCCCGTGTGCGGGCGCATCTGCGCCGCGTTCCCGAGCGGGTCGGCGAAAGCGCCATTCAGGTTGGCGACTTTCTCGTCGATCCCGCCGCTCACAGCGTTGCCGTAGCCGGCCGCCCCGTGCACCTCACGCCCAAGGAATTCGACCTGCTCCTGCTCTTTGCGCGCAACGCCGGCAAGGTGCTCACCCACCGCGTCCTGCTCACCGCAGTCTGGGGCGCGCAATCCGCCCAGCAGCCCGAATACCTCCGCGTCTTCATCGGCCAGCTTCGCAAAAAACTCCAGGGCGACGCCCATAAGGAGTACATCCAGACCGAGCCCTGGGTCGGCTATCGATTCCTCCCCGAAGGCGCCCCCTCATAACTGCGGCTCCCGCCACACGACCCGGCGCACTTACGAATTCTTTATGCCTTCCTTAGGACGCCCTTGCGGCGCGGGCGTTTTACTAATCACGAAACGCCATGACCGACCTTCTGATGATTGTCTTCACCGTTGCGTTCTTCGCTGTCGCACTCCTGTATGTCAGCGCGTGCGAGAAGCTGAGGTAGCCCATGAACATCACCACACTCGCCATCGCCGCCATCACCGTCCTCCTGCTCGGCTACCTGGTTGTAGCCCTGCTCTATCCGGAGAAGTTCTGACATGACCTTCAATGGCTGGTTCCAGTTTCTTGTCTATTTTGTCGTTCTTCTCGTCTGCATGCGGCCGCTGGGCAGTTACATGAACGGCGTCTTCGCCGGGAAATACAAGTTCCTCGGCCCACTCGAGAACCTGGTCTATCGCGTATCCGGCATTCACCGTGAAGAAGAGATGACATGGCGCCAGTACACGGCGGCTATGCTGCTCTTCAGCTTCGCTTCGCTGTTGCTGACTTACTTCATCGAGCGTCTCCAGCTTCACCTCCCCTGGAATCCACAGCACTTTCCCGGCGTGAGTGCCCTGTTGGCCTGGAACACGGCGGCCTCCTTCACCACCAACACCAACTGGCAGGCCTATACCGGTGAAGCCACCATGAGCTACTTCACCCAGATGGTTGGCCTCGCCTATCACAATTTCTTCAGCGCAGCGGTCGGCATTGCCGTCGCCATCGCTCTGGTTCGCGGCATCGCTCGCCGCGAAGCGAAGACGATCGGCAACTTCTGGGTCGATACGACCCGTGCCTGCCTTTATGTGCTGCTGCCCATCTGCATCGTTTATGCGCTGGCGCTCGTCAGCCAGGGCGTGATTCAGAACCTGCATCCGTACTCGGTCGCCCACACCCTGGAGAACCAGACGCAAACCATCGCCCAGGGTCCGGTCGCCTCGCAGGAAGCCATCAAGATGCTTGGCACCAACGGCGGCGGCTTCTTCAACGCCAACAGCTCCCACCCCTTCGAGAATCCGACACCCTTCAGCAATTTTCTGGAGATGTTTTCCATCTTCTTCATCGGTGCAGCACTGACCGTCACTCTGGGGCGCATGACCGGCTCTCCGGGCCACGGCTGGGCTGTCTTCGCATGCATGTCAATTCTCTTCGCCGCAGGATTCACTGTCGCTTACTGGGCCGAGTCGCACCCTAACCCAACACTGCACAATGTCGCGCAAAACTCCAGCGCGTTGCAGGCCGGCGGCAACATGGAGGGCAAGGAAACCCGCTTCGGCATCGCCGACTCGGCGCTCTTCGCCACCATCACCACCGACGCCAGTTGCGGCGCCATCAATTCCTGGCACGATTCCTTCACGCCGCTCGGTGGCATGATCCCACTGCTCAACATCGAACTGGGCGAAATCATTTTTGGCGGCGTGGGCTCCGGCCTCTACGGCATGATCGTCTTCGTTGTGCTCTCTGTGTTCATCGCCGGGCTGATGGTCGGCCGAACTCCGGAGTATCTCGGCAAGAAGATCGAAGCCTATGACGTGAAGATGTCCATGCTTTATGTGCTCATCTTCCCGCTGCTCATTTTGACCCTTACTGCGCTCTCGGTGCTGTATCCGGCAGGTCTTGCCGGCATTACCAATCCTGGCCCGCACGGACTAAGCCAGATTCTCTACGCGTATTCCTCCGCCGCAGGAAATAACGGTTCGGCTTTCGGCGGCCTCAACGCTAACACGACCTGGTATAACACCACACTCGGCTTCACCATGCTCTCAGGTCGCTTCCTGATGATGATCCCCATGCTCGCCCTCGCCGGCAATCTCGCCCGCAAGAAGAGCATTCCGCCTTCACCGGGAACGTTCCCGGTCAACACTGCTCTGTTTACGGTGTTACTGACCGGCGTAATTCTCATCGTTGGCGCGCTGACATTCTTCCCGGCACTTAGCCTCGGTCCTATCCTGGAGCACTTACTTCTTCAGCACGGAGTCTTGTTTTCCTAACTTCGGATAACTTCAATGGCAAAAAAGCAAAATCTCTGGAACTCTGACATTCTCCGCCAGGCCATCATCGATTCCTTCCGCAAGCTCGACCCGCGCTTGATGATGAAGAACCCCGTCATGTTCGTGGTCGAAGTCGGCAGCGTCGTCACAACGGCTTTGCTGATCGAGGAATCGATCCGTCATCTTCCCATTCGGTTCGATCTGCAGATCACGCTGTGGCTCTGGTTTACCGTCCTCTTTGCGAACTTCGCGGAAGCCATTGCGGAAGGCCGCGGCAAAGCTCAGGCCGACACGCTCCGCAAAGCCAAGGGCGAGACCATGGCTTACCGCTTCCGCACCGATGGCTCGCTTGAAGCTGTCTCCAGTTCTCAACTGCGCGTTGACGACATCATCAGGGTCGAAGCCGGCCAATACATCGCGGGCGACGGTGAAGTGATTGAAGGCGTCGCCTCCGTCGACGAATCCGCCATCACTGGCGAGTCTGCGCCCGTCATTCGCGAAGCCGGCGGCGATCGCTCCGCCGTCACCGGCGGTACGCGCCTGCTCTCCGACTGGATCAGGATCAGGATCACCTCCAACCCCGGCGAGACCTTCCTCGACCGCATGATCGCGCTCGTCGAAGGCGCCACGCGCCAGAAGACGCCTAACGAGATCGCGCTCAGCATCCTGCTCGCCGGCCTCACTGTGATCTTCCTGCTCGCCGTGGCCACGCTGCAGCCCTACGCCATCTACTCGCACGCGCCACAGACCATCTTCGTTCTCGTCTCGCTGCTCGTCTGCCTTATCCCGACGACCATCGGCGCGCTCCTCTCCGCCATCGGCATCGCGGGCATGGATCGCCTTGTGCAGTACAACGTGCTCGCCATGTCCGGTCGCGCCGTTGAAGCCGCCGGCGATGTTAACACTCTCCTGCTCGACAAGACCGGCACCATCACTCTGGGCAACCGCCAGGCCACGGAATTCCTTCCCGCCCCTGGCATCAGCACCGAGCGCCTTGCTGACGTCGCACAGCTAGCGTCTTTGTCCGACGAAACGCCCGAAGGCCGCTCCATCGTTGTGCTCGCCAAGGAAAAGTACAACCTGCGCGGCCGCGACGTGAGCGGCATGCGCGCCGAGTTTGTCCCCTTCAGCGCGCAAACGCGCATGTCCGGCGTCGACCTGCCCGGCAGCAAGATCCGCAAAGGCTCGGCCGACGCCATCGCCCGCTGGCTCGAGTCGCAGGGCTCCAGTCTTCCCCGCCCCGTCAATGATCGCGTCGAGGAGATCGCGCGCCAGGGCGGCACGCCTCTCGTCGTCTCAGAGAATGCCACCGCGCTCGGCGTCGTCTACCTCAAAGACATCGTCAAAGGCGGCCTCAAGGATCGCCTTGCGCGCCTGCGCGCCATGGGCATCCGCAGCATCATGATCACCGGCGACAATCCCCTCACCGCCGCGGTCATCGCACGCGAAGCGGGCGTCGACGACTTTCTCGCCGAAGCCAAGCCCAAGGACAAGATGGACCTCATCAAGCGCGAGCAGGCGAAGGGCAAGCTGGTCGCCATGACCGGCGACGGCACCAACGACGCGCCCGCGCTGGCTCAGGCCGACGTCGGCGTCGCCATGAACACCGGCACGCAGGCGGCCAAGGAAGCCGGCAACATGGTCGATCTCGACTCCAACCCGACCAAGCTGATCGAGATCGTCGAGATCGGCAAGCAGCTGCTGATGACGCGCGGCGCCCTCACCACGTTCTCCATCGCCAACGACGTGGCGAAGTACTTCGCGATCATCCCGGCGATGTTTGCCGGCGTCTTCCCCGTGCTCAACGCGCTCAACATCATGCACCTTGGCAATCCGCACTCGGCCATCCTCTCCGCTGTCATCTTCAACGCGATCATCATCATCGCGCTCATCCCGCTCGCGCTGAGGGGCGTCAAGTACGAGCCCATGTCCGCGCAGTCGCTGCTGCGGCGCAATCTCATCCTATACGGCATCGGCGGCATCATCGTGCCGTTCATCGGAATCAAGATCATCGACCTGGCCATCATCGGCCTGCACCTGGCCTGACCGGCAAGGAGATTCATATGGCTACAACGTCGTACACGCACGAAGAACAGCTCATCCCGCCGACGGAATCGCATCCCAGCGTCACCACCCGCGGCAGCCTCCTCGTCGCGGTCCGTTACACTCTGGTGACGACCGTCCTGCTCGGCATCGTCTATCCGCTGGTCATCACCGGCATCGCGCAGCTCACCATGCGGAACAAGGCAAACGGCCAGCTCATCACGCGCGACGGACAGGTCATCGGCTCGGCCATCATCGGCCAGGGCTTCGCCAGCCCTCGCTACTTCCACAGCCGTCCTTCCGCCGCTGGCAATGGATGGGACGCGACGAACTCGGGCGGTTCGAATCTGGCGCAGTCGAACAAGGCGCTGGTGACGCGGATCGACACCGATGTCGCCAACTGGCAGAAGCAGAATCCAGGCAAGCCGGTTCCCATCGGCCTCGTCACGACGTCGGCCTCGGGCCTCGACCCGGACATCGCCCCCGCCGATGCACTCTATCAGGTCCCGATGGTCGCCGCCGCGCGGCACCTGCCCGAAGCCACCGTGCGCTCACTCGTCGAGTCCCACATCCAGGGCCGCCAGCTGGGCTTCCTCGGCGAGCCCCGCGTCAACGTGCTGGAGCTGAACCTGGCGCTGGACGACCTGCAGTCCGGCGGCAAATAGCGGGTCTCGCGAGATCCTGCGATGGAGAGGGTTAAGCCCTCGTACCTATTTCATTCCATTGAGTGGGCGTTTTTGGGACGGTGCGTACCAATTTGATTCTTAAATACTTGCGGGTATCTATTTTGGAATCAAATTCGGAGCGCTATTTTTCGGCCTGTTCGATCGCCTTTTCCGCCAGAGGAGCCATCATCGCAAAGCCTGCCGCGTTCGGATGCAGCCCATCCTGCGTCAGCTCCGCCTTCAGCATTCCACGGCCATCGACCATCGCCGAGAAGTAGTTCAGATAAACCAGCCCGTTGTCCGCGCAGTATTTCTTCAGCCATGCATTCAACTGGAGGATCTTCTCCGGCGAGCGCTGCAGGAAAAACCACATCGCCCGCTGGTTGTAGTCGTTGATCGGCGTGAGCGACGAGAACACCAGGCGGATCCCGTTCACCTTCGCGAGCTCAGCCATCGTCGCGTAATCGCCCTCGATCTGCTCCAGCGTTTCTTCGCCCGTGTTGCCGGCGATGTCGTTGGTCCCGGCCAGCACCACCACGACCGCCGGTTTCAGATCGATCACGTCAGCCCGGAAGCGAACCAGCATCTGCGGCGTCGTTTGCCCGCCGATCCCGCGGTTGATGTAATGCTTCCCCGGAAACGAGTCATCCAGCTTCCAGATGTCCGTGATCGAGTCGCCGAAGAACACCACGCGCTTCTCGCCTGCCGCCGGCGCTCCCAGCTTCACATCGTCGTCGTGATAGCGCGCCAGCTGTCCGTAATCGTTCATCAGCATCCTGGCATTTCCTTCGCGGTACAGCTCGAGGCTCCGCGCCGCAGCGTATCCATCCTGCGCCGTCGCCTGCATCGGCGTGCCGGCCACGGAACCCGTATCCTGCGACCACGCCCCGGCACACGATGCCGCAACAACGACCAACCCCATCGCCAGTTTTTTCATGCCAACACCCTACCACTTCGAAGCGCACAACACCGCAGAGCAGGCCCCAAATCAAAAGGGGAGCAGCTGTCGCCGCTCCCCTCCGCTTTTCTATTCCCTATTACCTGGTCCCTGCGCTTACGCTACCATCGCCAGCGCGCGAATCTCTTCCTTGCGCACGGTCAGCTTCTCCACCAGATCGGTCCGCACCGCGTAGCCGCGGCCCGGGGTATCCGGCACGGCGATCTCGCCGGTCTTCGACACGACCACTTCCGGCTCGATGATGTCTTCCTTCCAGTAGCGCTTCGAGGCCGATACATCGCCCGGCAGCGTGAAGTTATCCAGCGACGACAGCGCGATGTTGTGCGCGCGGCCGATACCGGTCTCCAGCATTCCGCCGCACCACACCGGCACGCCCCGCTCCTGCGCAGCGTTGTGCACCGCGATGGCCTCACTAAAGCCGCCCACGCGCCCGCATTTAATGTTGATGATCCGGCACGACTCCATCTCGATGGCCGCCAGCGCATCGCGCCGGTTCCGAATCGACTCGTCGAGGCAGATCGGCGTCTCCAGCCGTTTCTGCAGCATGGAGTGGAAGTAGAAATCGTCCGCCCACAGCGGCTGCTCGATCATCAGCAGATTGAACTCGTCCCAGGTGACGATGTGATCCGCATCGTTGAGCCGGTACGCCGAGTTCGCATCCACGCTCAGCTGAATCTCGGGCCAGTGGTTCCGCACAGCCTCCAGCACCTTCACGTCCCAGCCCGGCTTGATCTTCAGCTTGATGCGCTGGTAGCCTGCAGCGACTTCCTTCTCCACTTCGGCCAGTTGCGCCTCCAGGCTCGGCTGGATCCCGATGGAAACGCCGCAGTCGATCGTCTCGCGCGTTCCGCCCAGCAGGCTCGCGAGCGGAATCCGCCTCATCTGCGCCTCGAGATCCCACACAGCGTTCTCCAGCGCCGCCTTCGCCATCCGGTGCCCGCGCACCTGCTTAAAAATTCCCGGACACTTGCCGCCGTGCTCCGGATCGGAGGCCGCCAGCAGCGGCGCCAGCTCCTGGTTGATCACCAGCCAGGCGGTGTCGACTGTCTCGTCGGAAAAGAATGGATGCTCCCCGGCGACGCACTCCCCCCAGCCGGTCAGGCCCTCGGCGCGCAGTTCCACCAGCAGGATGCGCCGCTCTGTTGTGGTTCCAAAACTGGTTTGAAATGGCTTAACGAGGGGAAGGCGTAGTTCGCGCAGAAAGATGGCATCGATTCTCATAGAGCTCCGAGGTTTTCCAGTCTTGCGAGTTCGAAAGCGCCGCTACCGTGTTGGTCGACCCGATATCCCACCACCGCCAGACCGCGAGCAAACGCATCCAGAAAGCGCTGGCGATTCTCTGCCTGCACCGCCATCGCCCTGGAGACACCCGTAGCAGAAGCTTTCCACTCGTACACTTCCTTCGGGACCACAATTGTCTCCTGGATTTCAGGCCGTGCGTAGGGGGACCCGTTGAGGATCGCCTTCACGCGTTCCGAATCCATCCACCATTCGGCGTGGAGACGGTCCGTGGGAAGCCCACCCTGCAGTCGAGAAGAGGATACACCATAAAAATTTGGCGTATAGGATCGGACGATGACGCCGAGTCTGTGGATATTGAGGAAAGCGTTTTTGATCTCCAGCGGATCGAAGGTCCACTCCATCAGTTGGACACCGCGGCTCAGCGCTTCATCTCGTTGAAACAGCTTGAGCTTTCGCCCGATCCCAGCGTTGCGAAATTCCGCTTTCACCGCCAGCATGTGCGAATGCAGATACGGGAACGGCTCTGCTGGCGGCGTCGTTCCTGACTTCACGCCAGGCAAAGACATGGCGAAACCCACCATCTGTTCTCCGTTAAATGCGCCGACAACCTGGCCGCCGATCCGTTGCGCCACGATGAACAGGCGCCGCGGAATCACATCGCCGTCGTTGTAACCCCAGGTTTCCACCTGCAGCTCCACGCAGGCACCGAGCTCGTCCAGGCCCTGGCACTCCCGCAGAACCACATCGATTCCCGCCGGAGTCCGAATCGTTGTCGCGCTCACGCTCGCCGCTCCGCCCCCTTGCTCCGTTCCCACAACTTCTCCAGCTCAGGCGCAGAAAGCTCTTGCAGTGGACGCTCCGCCGCCGCCTCCATCTCTGCAAACCTCCGCCGGAACTTCGCGTTCGCGTCGCGCAACGCCAGCTCCGGATCGACCTTCAGATGGCGGGCCAGGTTCGCCACTGTGAACAGCAGATCGCCCAGTTCTTCACCAGCGGCCTGCACGTCACCGGCTGCAACTTCGGCCTCCAGTTCGCCGCATTCCTCACGCAGTTTCTCCACGACGCCCCGCACCTCCGGCCAGTCGAATCCGACCTTCGCCGCCTTCGAGCCGATCTTACCGGCCTCGCTCAGCGCGGGCATTGCGCGGCTCACCCCATCGAGCCGGCCCGATCCGGACTCGTGCTGTTTTTTCTCCAGCTTCTTGATCTCTTCCCAGTTGCGCAGGACCTCGCCCGCGCCAATGCCGTGCGTATCGAGACCCTCCGCCCGATTCCCCGCCGCCGCCGAGGCCTCTTCGCCAAACACGTGCGGATGACGCCGCACCAGCTTGCGATTGAGATTGGCAATCACGTCCGCGATCCCGAAGTGCCCCGCTTCCTCGGCCATCTCCGCATAGAACAGCACCTGCAGCAGGAGATCCCCCAGCTCATCGGCCAGGTCCGCCCAGTGCTCGCGCTCGATGGCGTCCAGCACCTCGTAGGTTTCTTCCAGCGTGTATTTCCGGATCGACGCAAAGGTCTGCTCGCGATCCCACGGACACCCACCCGGCGCCCGCAGCCGCGCCATGATGGCGACGGCTTCGGCAAATAGCTCGCCCGCACGCACATCTCCCGCGCGCTCATGAACGGCGCTGGCCAAAGCTGCGTCCTTTTCAGGGGGCATATTCCTACTCTACAACGATGCCCTCAACGCTTCCGCGTATGCTGGCAAAGCAAAGGAGAGACTGCGATTCCGTCCTTCGCTTCCGGCGTGCCCGAAATTCTGATCGCCGTTTTCGTTGTCCTCTTCGGGCTCGCCTTTGGCAGCTTCCTCAACGTCTGCATCTCGCGGCTGCCGCGGCATGAGTCGCTGGTGCATCCGCGCTCGCGCTGCTTGCGATGCGGCGCTATGATCCGCGCTCTCGACAACATCCCGATCCTCAGCTGGATTGTCCTTCGCGCTCGATGCCGTCATTGTCACCAGCCGATTGCCTGGCGCTATCCCGCTGTTGAATTCGCGATGGCGGCTCTGTTTCTCCTTTGCTATTTGCGGTTCGCTCTGACCATCGCCGGCATCGGCTGCGCGGTGTTGTGCTTCCTGCTCCTCGGTCTCGCCGTCATGGATACGGAGACGTTGCGGCTGCCCGACGCTTTTATCTTGCCGGGGATTGCCCTGGGGATTACATTCGCGGGACTCTCAGCGGCCATGCCTGATCGAACCGGTTTCAGCGACGACCTCGTTTCTTCGTTGCCCAGACTGGTGGTGTACGCGTGCATTCGGGCGATCGTCTGGGCAGCCCTCGCTGCGCTCTTCCTGCTTCTCATTCGCTGGCTCTTTTTCGCGATCCGCCATAAGGAAGGCCTGGGCATGGGCGATGTGAAACTCTTTGCTATGATCGCCGCCTGGCTCGGCCCCGCGCCCGCCGTCCTCACCTTGCTGTTGGGAGCGCTCGCCGCCGCGGTTTACGGCATCCTCGCCGTCGCGCTCTCCCGCGGGCGCCGGTCGTTCCTCTCTACGCGCCTGCCCTTCGGATCGTTTCTCTGCGCCGCCGCTCTCTACACGATCTTTGCCGGCGACCCCATCATCGCGTGGTACCTGCACTTCTACGGGATCTCTCGCTAATTCAAACGCGCGCCGGCGCGATGACTCCGCGGCACTCGCCGAACCCAATCCGCGGGAACCCCTCGCGCTCACACCAGCCCTTCATAATCACCTCATCGCCGTCCTCGAGGAACTTCCGCTGCTCGCCATTCGGCAGCACGAGCGGCTCGGCTCCGCGCTTCGTCCGCTCCAGAAGTGAGCCGACCGACTCCGGCGTCGTCCCCGATACGGTGCCGGTCGCCATCAAATCCCCTGGCCGCAGATTGCACCCGTTGCTTGCGTGATGGGTCACCATTTGTGACAGTGTCCAGTACAAATCTCTGAGATTTCCCCGGCTGACCCGCACCGGCGCCTGCCCCGCAGCTCTCATTTGCGCGGTCGCCAGCCACACTTCAAGGTTCACATCGAACCCGCCCCGCGCCTGATCATGATCCGACCACAAATACGGCAATGGCTTCGGATCGCCCTCGGGCCTGGGTGCTGCCGGCACGCGATACGGCTCCAGGGCATCGAGCATCACGACCCACGGCGAGATCGTCGTCGCGAAGCTCTTGCCCAAAAACGGCCCCAGCGGCTGGTACTCCCACGCCTGAATGTCGCGCGCCGACCAGTCATTCACCAGACACAAGCCGAAGATGTGCTTCTCCGCCTGCTCCAGCGGAATCGTCTCGCCCAGGTCATTTCCCTGGCCAATGAAGAAGCCGACTTCGAGTTCGTAGTCCAAACTGCGCGAAGCCCCAAACGCCGGCTCAGCCGCATCGGGAGCCTTCATCTGCCCGCACGGCCGCCGTACCTCTGTCCCACTGATCACAATCGACGACGCCCGCCCGTGATACCCGATGGGCACCCACTTGTAATTCGGCAGCAGTGGATTGTCCGGCCGAAACAACCGCCCCACATTCGTCGCGTGGTGGATCGAAGCGTAAAAATCCGTGTAGTCGCCGATCCCGCCCACGCCGAACGAGGGCAGCATTCTCACATCTTTCTGCGGAATGAGGTGCGGATCCACACGATCGCGATACGCCGCATCGCTGAGCAGCTCCGCCGCGCGCCGCCGGATTTCGCCCGCTCGCCACGCCTCCACATGTCCCAGCCCGCGCGGTCCCAGGCCAATGCTCTGCGACGCATTCAGCAGCCCCTCATGCGCGCAGCCCGGCAGATCGAGCACCTGATCCCCGATTGCCACGCATGTGTGCCGGCGCTGCCGATCGTCCTCGTACAGTCCAAACGGCAAATTCTCCAGCGGAAAATCCGTCTCCGGATCGTTTGCCGACTCCACCCAGCTCCGCTTTCTGTCCGGCATCAGAGCCATCCCAGCGCCTTCAGCCCCTCCACCGGCTCATCAAACGAGCACGACCCGAAGCTCATGGCAAACTCGCTCCGCACCTTCTCGATCTGATCGGTGATCAGCACCTGTTCCTGGCTCAGGCTTGCCGAAGACGCCGCCTCCCATCGCACGACATCGTCTTCAAATCGAAACTCCCGCGGCCCGCGCACCTGCAGCGTGTTCGCCACCGCCTGGTCGTCCGCTCCATAGAACGCCAGCGCGCCGGCCAAAAATAAATTCACAAAACCATGATGCATCTCCGCCTGGCCCGCCTCGCGGACCTCCGCTCGCAGCGGAGCGTGCAGCCCCGCCGTCGCCTTCCACGCCACTCGCTCCCTTGCGCACGCCAGCAGAAACCGGGCCACGACATCGACCGGCGGCACCATTCCGGGTGCCGTCCCGCCCATTCGGATCTTCGCCCATGCCCCATACTCGGCCAGCACCGGCAACACCTGCGCCGCCTGCTCCGGCGGGAACTCCACGTAGCGGGCCCGCGCTGCCGGCAGCCGCTCCAGCACTTCCTTCGCAGCGCGCGCATTCGCGGCCTTCGCTTCGAGGCTCCCGATAAACACCGCACCCTGCTGGAACTCCTCAATCGCGCGCGCATCGTCGGCCGTCTCGCCCGCGCAAACCACCTTCAGCGTCCACGGCCTTTCCTGCTCGGTGCCCCACACCCGCTCAAACGCCGTCTCAAATTCCCCAAGCCGGCTTGCGGGCAACACGAAACCACCCAACAGCCAGAACTCGTCCGTCTTCGTATAGCGCTGGTAGTTCCGCAGCGCGCTCTCCATATCGAGCGCCGCCGGCGGAAACAGCCCGGCATACTCCACAATCCGCGCCAACAGCGCTTCTACCGCACTCATTTTCCCGGCCCCTTGAAGTGTTTCTTCAGCCCCTGCCAGCACTCGAAATACTCGTGCTGCAGAATCTTCGTCTCCAGTGCAAACTTCGTCGGCCGCACCGGCAACCCTGTCTCCCACATAAACGCCAGCGTGTTATCCAGCTTCACCGGCTTCAGCTCAGCGTTACTCGCCTTCTCCCACGTTTCCGCATCCGGACCGTGCCCGCTCATGCAGTTGTGCAGGCTTGCCCCGCCGGGCAGGAATCCCTCCGCCTTCGCGTCGTACTCGCCGAACACCAGCCCCATAAACTCATTCATCATGTTGCGATGAAACCACGGCGGACGAAACGTGTGCTCGGCCACCAGCCACCGCGGCGGAAAAATCGCAAAGTCCACGTTCGCCGTTCCCGCCATCACCGAGGGTGACGTCATCACGGTGTAAATCGACGGGTCCGGGTGATCGAAGCTAACGGTGTTGATGCAGTTGAACCGCGCCAGGTCGTACTTGTACGGCGCATAGTTGCCGTGCCACGCCACCACGTCCAGCGGCGAGTGATCGATCTCCGCCTCCCACATCCGTCCCAAAAACTTCCCTACGATCTGGAAATCTCCATCCTCATCCTCATACGCCGCCACCGGCGCCAGAAAATCCCTGGGATTCGCAAGCCCATTCGCCCCAATCGCACCCAGCTCCGGCAGGCGGAACGGCAGCCCATAGTTCTCGCAGATGTATCCGCGCGACGGCCCCTCCATTGTGACGCGAATCTTGATCCCGCGCGGCACCACGCCAATCTCGCCCGGGTTCACATCCAGAATGCCCAGCTCGGTGTGGATCCCCAGCCGCCCCTGCTGGGGCACGATCATCATTTCGCCGTCGGCGTTGTAGAAATACCGTCCCTGCATCGGCGCGTTCGCCGCGTACAAGTGGACCCCCACGCCCACCTGCATTGCCGGATCGCCGCTGCCCCCCATCGTGACGATCCCGTCCACGAAGTCCGTCTTCTTCTCCGGCATCGGGATCGGGTTCCACCGCATCTGGTTCGGCGGAGAAGGCAGTTCCGTGAACGGCCCGCTGCGAAACAGCTCCGTCCCAATCTCCGAGAACGGCTTGTGCGTCACCGAGGGACGAATGCGATACGTCCACGTCCGCCGATTCGTCGCCCGCGGCGCGGTGAATGCCGTCCCGCTGAGTTGTTCCGTGTAAAGCCCCAGCGCCGACTTCTGCGGCGCATTCTGCCCCTCGGGCAGCGCTCCCTTCACCGCCTCAGTCGCAAACTCATTTCCAAACCCCGACTGATACTTCAGCTCCGCCATCCGCTCCTCCCGATCCCGTCAAAACGTACCACCCTACCGGGATCGAAGGAGGATTGGCAACCTCACTCCTCTGCCTTCCACTGGAAGCACAGCTCGTACCCGTCCGGATCCTTCATGTACATCTGCTTCATCCCGTACCGCGCCACCTTCGGCGGCTTCACCGCCACGCCCTGCTCGCGCAGTGCCTCATACGCCCCATCCACATCCGGGCACCCGAAGAACAGCCCCGTGTCCCCATGCGCCGCCACGCGCGCGCGATCCGCTGGCACCGGCCGCTCGCTGTCGAATTCGTACGCCGTGTTCAGCATCACGTCCGCGCCGCCAAGGCGCAGCCACACCCAGTGGTACTTGTCCGGCCCCAGCTCCGGCGACGTTCCGACGACCTCAAATCCCAACACGTCGCGATAGAACTTCAGCGCGGTTGGCATGTCATACACCTGCAGCAGCGGGCACACTCCACGCACATCGATCGCCATCGCTCACCTCACCTGGATGGCCACCAGCATAGCGCTATTGCCGGTTGCCGAGTGCCGGTTGCCTGATCTTGCGCGGCTCACGGGTTTCCTCCTCCATCAGCCACCGCCGCAGCTGCAGGATGTCGTTCGCGCGCGCAATCCCGATCGGCTTTCGCGGCCCCTCCGGCTGCACCACCACCACGTTCTCGGTATTCTTCAGCATCATGTCGCGATGCACCTGGTCCACCAGCTCGCCCGGATACGCCAGCACGTAGTCCCGCCGCGCCAGCTCGCGCATTTTGACGTGGTGATCCGGCGGCTCGGTCCGCAGCAAATCGTGCGGCTCCACGATTCCCACCAGTGCGCCCGCCGCGTCAATCACCGGCATGAGCGCGTTATCGGTGGGCACATACTTCTCCAGCACCGACCGCAGCTCGTCCTCGGCGGAAAACTGCGTAAACTCTTTCCGCATCACCTGATCGATCTTCGCTCGCATCAGCACCGGCACCGAGTAGTCCTGCAGCACAATCAGCCCGCGTTTCACCAGCTTGATGGTCATGATCGAATCGCGGCTGCACAGCCGCACGAAACCATCCGACACCATCACGCACACGATCAGCGGCAGCAGCGCGTTCGGATTGTGGCTCAGCTCGAACAGGAACACGATGCTGGTGAACGGCGCCCGCGCGATTCCGCCGAACACCGCCGCCATGGCTGCCAGGGCGTAGAACGCAGGATCGCTGACCACCGTCGGCAGCAGGTGCTGCATCCCCATTGCGAACGCCGCCCCCAACCCGCCACCCACCACCAGCGACGGCGCAAAGACACCGCCCGTGGTGCCCGACCCCAGCGAGATGGTCAGCGCCCAAAATTTTGCCACCGAAATCCCCACCAGATGGCCCGCGGTCACGCGATCGTTGAGCATGTCGCGGATCGTGTCGTAGCTGGTGCCCAGCACCTGCGGATAGAAGTATCCCAGCACGCCCAGGATCAGCGCGCCGATCACCGGCGACCAGATTGCGGCCTGCTTGAGCGGCAGATGGTCGAACACATCCTCCAGCCACCCGAGTACACGGATCATGACCCATCCCACGACGCCCATCAGCAAGCCCAGCACAGCGAAGAGCCACAGCTCCTTCATCCCCGTCATCTTGAAGGCCGGCGTCGGAAACAGCGGCGCCCATCCGGCAAAGTGGATCCGCACGCCCGTCGCCACCGCCGCCGCCATCGCCACAGGAATGAAGGACCGCGCCCGCAGCTCAAACAGCAGCAGCTCGATCGCTACCAGAATCCCGGCGAGCGGCGCGGTGAACGTCGCCGCCATGCCCGCGGCCGCGCCCGACGCCAGCAACACCCGCCGGTAATAAGGAGTCAGCCCCACTGCCTGCCCGAAGAGCGAACCCAGCGCCGCGCCGGTTTGGATGATCGGCCCTTCGGCGCCGAACGGACCGCCGGTCCCGATCGCAAAGGCCGTCGCCAGCGGCTTCAGGATCGCCACGCGAATCCGCATGCGGCTGTGCCCGAACAGCACCGACTCCATCGCTTCCGGAATGCCGTGCCCCTTCAGCGTCGGCTCCCAGAAATAGATCATGATGCCGACCACCAGGCCGCCCAGCGGCGGAATGAGAATCTCCCATAACCCCAGATGGTTGTGCGCCGGGTTCGTGATCGCAAACGAGAAGTGCCCGTAGAAGAAGATATTCGTGAACAGATAGATCAGCTCCAGCAGCCCCTGCGCCACCAGGCCAGCCACCAGACCCACGCCCAGTGCGAACAGGCAGATCTTCACGACCTCCGGTTCCAGCGCGACCCCGAATTGGCCCTTCCTGCTGGACTGAAATTCCGGGTTTGTTGCAGCTTCCGGAATCGGAAACTCTGCCATTGCGCTCCTCCTGTTCCTTTCTTGCTTTCACTGGGACTGGACTTTTACGCCGCCAGCGACTCCTCGAAATCCCCCGCGCCCTGTGCCTTTCGCGTCTTCAGCGCATGCAGGATGTCCGTCGTGGTCACAATCCCCTGCATCTTCCCTTCTTCCGAGACCACCAACAGATGGGCCGCGGCAGCGGATGCCGCACCAGCCAGCCCCGCCTGCGGCCATTCCCAGGCCTCTCCCTCATGCGGATTTCCTGCGTGCGCGACTCGGCTTCTCATCCCGCATCTGGTTTCGCAAAAAACCCGCCCGCAGCCGTCGCACCTCATCGTGATGCAGATGGGTCAGCGTCGACAGAATCTCCTCGCCCCGCGGCGTGAGCGTCACTACCACTTGCCGGCGATCCGTCTTGCCCGCGCTGCGCCGCACCAGTCCGCTGTCCACGGCGCGCTCCACCAGCCCCACAACGGAGTTGTTCCGCTCCTGCAAAAACTCCGCCAGCTCGGAAATCGTGGCTCGTCCGTTCTCGGTGTGGCCGGCGATCCCCAGCATCAACTGGTGCTGCTGCGGCGTCACTCCGCACGCCCGCGCCGCCTTCTCGCTGAAGCGCAGGAACCGTCGAAGCGTGTATCGAAACCACGCCAGCTCCCGCATCATCTCCTTGTCTTTCTCGGCCTTCATCCGTGTGCCAGCTTCCTGCTTCCTGCCGAAGTTAGATCGTACTGCGATCTATGTTACATCGCACCGCGATCTTTTGCGTGGAGGAGCCCTGCTCCCTCCCTGCTCCCTCCCTGCTCCCTCCCTGCTCCCTCCCTGCTCCCTCCCTGCTCCAAAAGGCTTACCCTGTAGCCAGCATGCGCATCCTCATCTCCGGCGCCGGCGTGGCAGGTCCGACACTCGCCTGGTGGCTGGCTCGCGACGGATTTACGCCCACCCTGGTCGAATCCGCGCCGCGCCTGCGCACGGGCGGCTATGTCATCGATTTCTGGGGCCCCGGCTTCGAGATCGCCAACCGCATGGGCATGTTGCCCAGCATTCGCCCGCACGGCTACATCGTCCGCGAAATCCGCGTCGTCGATGATCGCGGCCGAACTGCCGCCTCGCTTCCCACCCAGGCCTTCTTCAAAATGACCCAGGGCCAGTTCCTCAGCATTTCGCGCGGCGATCTGGCCGCCTGCATCTACGACGCCCTCGACGGCAAAGTCGAAACCCTGTTCGGCGACCGCGTCGTCCGTCTCGAGCAGTCCGGCTCCGGCGTCGATGTTGGCTTTGCCTCTCGCCCCGCTCGCCACTTCGATCTGGTCGTCGGCTGCGACGGCCCGCACTCCGGCATCCGCCAGCTGGTCTACGGCGACGAGTCTCAGTTCGAGAAATACCTCGGCTTCAAGGTTGCGGCCTTCGAAGTCCGGGGCTACGCGCTGCGCGATGAGCTTGTCTACATGATGCACACGGGCGTCGGCCGCCAGATCGCGAGGTTCTCCATGCGCGACGACCGCACCATGTTCCTGTTCACGTTCAGAGACGAAGATCGATCCCTTCCTGCAACGCTCTCCGAGCAGAAAGCACTCCTGCGCGACCAATTCGGCCGCATGGGCTGGGAGACGCCGCGGATTCTCGATGCGCTCGACCGGACAACGGACCTCTACATCGATCGTGTCAGCCAGATTCACATGGGTCCCGCGCCGGATTCGTGGTCGCGCGGCCGCGTCACCCTCCTCGGCGATGCCGCTTTCGCCGTTTCGATCCTCGCGGGCCAGGGAACCGCGCTCTCCATGATCGCCGCCTACATTCTCGCCGGCGAGCTGCGCCGTGCGGGTGGCGACCACACTCGCGCCTTCCTCGAATATCAGCAGCGCTTCGGGCCCTTCGTGCTCGCCAAGCAGAAGGCCGCGACGCGCTTGGCTGGCTTCTTCGCTCCCCGCTCGCAGCTCGCGCTCTTTGCGCGTAACAAAGCGATGAGCCTGATGAAAATCCCCTGGATCGCCGACCTGGCCATCCGCCGCGACATCGCCGATCGCCTCGAATTGCCGGATTACTGAGGCGCTCGCTTCTACGCCAACCGCTTCACCGCCGACCGATTCTTCGCTAGCCGCTTCATCAGCTAACCTGCTCCTGAAGGAGACCCCCATGCAGACCAGCGACAACACGATCCTCATCACCGGCGGCAGCTCCGGCATCGGCCGCGCCCTCGCCGAAGCCTTTCACAAACTCGGCAACCAGGTCATTGTCGCCGGACGCCGCAAGGCTCTGCTCGACGAAGTCACGGCAGCCAATCCTGGCATGGCCTCCGCGGTCCTCGACGTGGCCAGCCTCGACTCCCTGGCCCCCTTCGCCGCGGACCTCATCCGCCGCTTCCCCGCGCTCAACGTCCTCGTCAACAACGCCGGCATCATGAAGAATGAAAACCTCGCCGACGGCTCCGACAACACCGCCACCGCCGAAGACATCGTCACCACCAATCTGCTCTCCGTCTTCCGCCTCACCGCCGCCCTGCTCCCGCACTTCCGGAAGCAGCCTCGCTCCACGGTGATGACCGTCTCCTCCGGCCTGGCCTTCATGCCGCTGGCCGTCACGCCCACGTACTGCGCCACCAAAGCTGCGATTCACTCCTGGACGCAGTCCCTCCGCTATCAGCTGCGCAACACCTCGGTCGAAGTCCTTGAACTGGTCCCGCCCTACGTCCAGACCGAACTACAGGGGCAGCGCCAGGCCACGGACCCCCGCGCCATGCCCCTCGCCGACTTCATTGCCGAAGTCATGGAAATCCTGCGCACCCAGCCCAACGCAAAGGAGATTCTGGTCCAGCGCGTCTACCCGCTCCGCTTTGCCGCGGAAAAGGGTCAGGCTGCCTATGACCCGTTCTTCACGACCCTCAACGACTCTATGCACTGAAAGATCCGGCCGGGCACCGTGCCATCTCACGCCATTTTCCGGGCGATTGTGACGGGCATCACATTCCTCCGCCGCCACGTAGAAGAGAATTCCGGAATGGGCCCGACTGCCAATTCGATTCGACGGCCCGCCGTGGTTATGGTGCCGAAAGAATTCTCTGAACTAGCAGCCGAGTTGGACCGCGTGGCCTCGAATGTCTCCCTGCGTAAGGGCACGGCCCTGTTCCACTCCGGCGACCCACTTTCCGGGATCTTCGTCGTCCGCAAAGGCGCCGTCGTGATGTCGGTCGACAGCGAGAGCTCCATTTACCCGCCGCGCAACCTCGGCCCGGGAGAAATCGCCGGCCTTCCGGCCACACTCACGGGCCACTACAGCCTCACGGCCAGGGTGGTCGAGGACTCAGAGCTGGGCTTCATTCCCGGACCCAGGGTCAGCGAAATACTCGAGTGCTCCCCCCGCCTCTGCCTGATCGCCATGCGCCTCATGAGTGAGGAAATCGCCCGCGTCCGCACCGCCCTGAAAGAAACTCCCCGCATCGCGCATCACGAATAGCCGTCATCTTCTGTCGATTCCCTGGTCCCTGTCTCTATCAGTCCCGGCAGCACTTCCCCCGCATTCCCCAGCACCAGCCGCGCAAAGGCAGGCGCGTTCATCGGCTCTTCCGGCCCGATGTAGTATTTCCGCACCCGCGGCCCCGCCCAGCGCACGAAGTTCGCCGCCGGATACACTGCCCCCGACGTTCCCACCACCAGCATCACCGTCGCCCGATCGATCTCCCGCTGGATCCGTTCCATCTCCAGCGGAATCTCGCCGAACCACACAATGTGCGGCCGGATGCGCCCGCCGCACGCGCACCGCGCAATCGCTGCCTCCGTCTCATACAGCGCTCGATCGCGAAACGGCGGCCGCTCGCAGCCGGACCCGAGCATCCCCGCACCCAGGCCGCTGTTCTCGCAGCGTGACATGAACAGCTCGCCATGCATGTGTACCACTCGCTTCGATCCGGCGCGCTCGTGCAGATCGTCCACGTTCTGCGTCACCAGGAAAAGCCGCTCCCCCAGTTTCTCCTCCAGTTCGGCCAGCGCCCGATGCGCCGGATTCGGCTGTGCCTGCCCCGCCCCCTTGCGCCGCTCGCTGTAGAAGCGCCACACCTGTCCCGCATCCGCCGCCCAGCCCTCCGGCGTGGCCACGTCTTCCACGCGATGCCCTTCCCACAACCCGCCCTGATCGCGAAAGGTCTTCAGCCCGCTCTCCGCGCTCACGCCTGCGCCGGTCAGCACAAAGACACGATCCTCCGGCCCTACCTGAATCGGCTCTTCCTGCCTGCCCATCGCCCTGTCCTCATCCACTCGTAACCGTCCTGGTTACAATTGCGCCTGCCGCCAAAACTCTAATTCCTAAACTCTAAACTCTGTCGGTTACCGGCTACTGGCTACGGGCTACGGGCTCCACTATTCTGATCCCATGCTCCCTGCCGGCGACGCTCAGCTCGTCCAGATCGTCGACGCCGCGGTTGCCGACGCTGCCCGCCGCTCCGGCTCCTGGCTGCTGTGCGCTCCCGGATGCACGCAGTGCTGCATCGGCGTCTTCCCTATCTCGCAACTCGATGCCGCTCGCCTGCGCGAAGGCCTCGCCGCGCTCGACGCCGCCGATCCTCAACGCGCCGACGCGGTTCGCGGACGCGCGCGGCAATCCATCGCCCGCATCGCTGCGGATTTCCCCGGCGATGCGACGACCGGCGCTCTCGACGAAGCTCGCGCCGAGATCATGGAAGATTTTGCCAACGACGAACCGTGTCCCGCGCTCGATCCTGCCACCGGCCGCTGCGATCTCTACGCCGCGCGGCCCATGACCTGCCGCATCTTTGGTCCGCCGCTGCGTGTGGAGGGTGGCGTCGGCGTCTGCGAGCTCTGCTACCACGGCGCGACGCCGGAAGAAATCGCTGCCTGCGAACTCCGCCTCGACACCGAGGACCTGGAATCCTCTGTCACCGCGGAAGCTGAGCGCTCCGAAAGCCGCACCGGCAACACGATCGTAGCCTTCGCGCTCCTGGGCTGACTGCGGCATCGCTTTTTTACCCGCCGAAAACCCCACCCTATGCGTTTTCGTGAGAAGATTTCTGCGCAACCCGTGCTCCCCGGCCGGGTTCCATCGGCTGTGCGGCAAGTTCTTAGACCATGAGCCGCATGCGGTGCTCAATCTATCTCCGAA
>Ga0224555_1000647_pt1 | contig 53462 bp, 55 predicted proteins | sample 714S23034metaG_FD_180687 | JGI IMG/M metagenome (GOLD analysis project Ga0224555, IMG submission 180687) | Peat soil microbial communities from Stordalen Mire, Sweden - 717 S2 30-34 | ecosystem: Environmental > Terrestrial > Soil > Wetlands > Peat | place: Sweden: Norrbotten County, Stordalen... | reverse complement strand
CGCACCTATCTTGAAAACGCTTGATAGACCTGGTAAGGCAATGGCGCAACAAAAAAGTTTCCTCCCCGATCAAACTGGGTGCCCTGGCAGCCAGCGGCGGAGCTGAACTCTAACTTAACTTGTGGTAAAAGTATTTGGGGCAGATCAACCGCATTTGTTTTGCCACGGCTGGTACCTCGTAGCTTAGTTAATTTTGTTGCGTATCAATTAATATAATAAAGCCTCAAAAAAGGAGAATAAAATAATGAAAGTATATGATCTGTTTTATAAAGCAAAAGCTCCCAAAGGCATCAAGAAAAAGAAAGCATACATCGTTGGCGGAGGCCTGGCAGGATTGGCGGCGGCGGCTTTTCTGGCAGACGATATTCATATGCCGGCCAAGAACATCACTATTTATGAGAAAATGAACGATGTCGGCGGTTCAATGGACGGAACCGGCAACGCCATGAGAGGTTATCTTTGCAGAGGAGAAAGAGAGCTGGAGCCCTTCATGGAGTGTCTGTGGTACCTTTGCAGCAAAGCCCCGTCTTTACGGCATAAAGGCAGAACTGTTCTGGATGATGTCGTGGACTTTAATAAAGACGAACCTATTCACTCGGAATACCGCATCATCGAAAAGTGTGGCAAAGTTGCTGATTATCACAACTTTAAATTGGATGCTGAATGCAGTACTTTGGCGACGATGCTCTTGTACGCTCCAGAAGAAACACTCGAGGGGTTGGCTATTCAAGATTATTTCCCGCCCCGGTTTTTTGAGTCCAACATGTGGTATTGCGTTTCCACGATGCTGGCGTTCAAAAAATATCACAGCGTCATCGAAATAAAAAGATATTTCCGAAGATTCACACATTTGGGTCCGGAAATAGACTATCTACATGGCATTCTGCACACAGACCTGAACGAATATGATGCCATAATCAACCCGATCCTTGTCTGGCTTAAAGGACTGGGCGTCAACATTATCATTGATACCGAAGTGACGGATATTGAATTGACCAAGGACAACAATACTGTTCAAAGCCTGGAATTTCTCAAAGCGGGTCAAAAACAATCAATAAAAATTGCACCTGAAGATATGGTTTTTGTAACCAACGGAAGCATGGCGCAGAATTCCGCTTTCGGAGACAACAACACCGTTGCGCCGACAAATCGCGATACGAAAGACAGGGGTGTATTCACCTTATGGGAAAAACTGGCTGCAAAAGACAAGAAGTTTGGTAATCCGGCTACTTTCATCAGTGATATTGATCAAACGAAATGGGTATCTGTCTTCCCGACCATCACGGACTATCCGCAGTTTGTGGAAAGGATTGAAAAGGTGTCCGGAAGCAAAGCGGGATGCGGTGGCGCAATCACGATCAAAGATTCAAGTTGGTTGATATCTTTTGAATTACATCACAAACCCTTCTTCCCGAATCAGCCAGACAATGTTGAGGTGTTCTGGTTAATGGGGCTTTATGGCGAAAATACGGGCGATTATATTAAAAAGCCCATGTGCGACTGCACAGGCAATGAGATCATAACAGAGCTTTTATATCATCTGGGTATGCTGGACATGAAAGATGATCTAATTGCCCACAGTTATATTTCAACCTGTATGATGCCGTATATTACCAGTCAGTTCATGCCCAGAAAAATTGCCGACCGTCCAAAGATTGTGCCGGATGGATGCACCAATCTCGGTTTTATCGGACAGTATGTCGAAACGCCGGAAGACGCCGTTTTTACGGTGGAGACGTCAGTCCGTACCGCCATGCAGGCTGTATATTATTTAACGAAAGTCGATAAAGATCCAATTGAAGTTTATCCCACACGTTACGATATGCGTTATATATTGGCGGGGATAAAGAAACAAGCCAATGTCGACAAATTGACCATAAAGGATTTGCCAAAAATAGATCCGAATAAAATCGAAGATTTTCAGAAACTACTGGTTGATTTTCTAAATAATAATATTGAACCCATGCCATCGCTTTATCCGGGCAGGGAGAAGAAGTATTAGGATTATTATTGTTGAAAGCTTTCACAGCACCTCATCAGGCCGTAAGATTTCGCTGCCTGATGGGGTTTTCGGCCCCCCCCCAACTATCAAATGAGTGATTCTGTAATAGAAGTTTCATTGAACCTTTCAAATGTAACAATTGTCAAGGCACATCTTGATTGGACACTATCTGACAAGTCAAGTATAGGTCAGTACAAATTACGGTAGCGAAACATGGCGCATGTCGGCCCACATCCTGGCACCATTGAAGCGCGACCGTTTCCAATAGTCAAAGGCCATTGGATAATTCGACTTACAAAATTCAGTCGTAGATGACCTTCAGGTTATTAACTTTGCTCCTGAATTTTTATTCTCATTACAACTAACAAATTCTAGTTTACTACGTAACTGTAATTTAAGTTTCACTGCCGTTGCCAGCCAGCCCCACCGGATAAAGTACCGGCAACTAACCAGAAGATAAAATATATCGGATAACGGGTAAGCATTTGTATGTTGTTGCGAGGAATAGTAACGACCAAAGCAATTTTGATTTTTCTTTTTCTGGATTCCCTTATCTCGCCCATGCTCGTATAATCTGATAACCTAATAACCTGAAGGTCACGCGAGATCACAAGCAAGAATGACGAAAATGGTTTAATTACGAGGCACACTCATCTTTGACGCCAACACAAAAAGACGCCGTAAGCAAAAAAAGACTATAGCTTTGATGGGTCAATTGATACATCACATACGATTTGTTTTTTGCCTTTAATGATATTTAATTCGCCTGTTTCAGTAGAAATAAACCAGTTATCCAAATCAAACTGAACATCGCGAATATGAGGCAGTCTTATTAATTCCGCTGCTAGACTTTTTATGTTAGCAAAACTGAAATCTTCAGAAGTGGTTTTATTTAAACAGCCATACACATATATCGTTTTTTTAATACAAGAATAGTAAATTTTCGTCATATCAACGTTGTGGCTTATTAAGATTTGTCTCACTCTTGTATTTATTTCATATCTAAAAAGTTCATCTAACATAAGCACCTTATGCAAAATTGATAACTTTTTCTTTTAAATTAAACAATATTTGAAAAAATGTCAATATTTACCTCATCCCAGTGTCAATGCAATATGATTAGGTCACCCCCTAATTGTAAAGTAAAAATGTCACCCCAGTCTTTCTATAATTGAAGTTCTCCGCGGCAAAGCGCGGAGAATATTCGATTCTTAAGGAATAATACCATTCAGTATTAGCTCGCTTACCACGCAGCAAGCTATGGGGAATACGCTCACTACTGAATTCAAGCGTGCCAGCCTCAGCACCGTAACCGGTGTGATCACCCAATGTTTGGCAGCTTTTGGGCCACGACAAACTAACGGATGATATGACTCTTCCATATTTATAAGACTCCGATTCCAAAATAATGTGCAGTAAAATTCCTTGACAATGGCATACCTTAGATATAAGTTAAATTATATAAAAGATATCTTAGTAGTATTTAAAGCCTTTAACAGATACGGAGGTATTGATGAACCATGCTAAAAACATTTATACATAATGATATAATCATTTACAAAATGGGACGAAGTATCGGAAAATTTGTTCCCTATTTTGTTCATTCCTTTTTATTAGCAGATACGCTGATAGATACAGGGACGAGGTTTGCCGGTGAAGAATTTTTATCTGCCCTTAAGGGAAAGCAAATCAACAGGATCATCAACACTCATTACCATGAAGATCATACAGGCAATAATCATAATATACAGCAAAAGTATTCGGCGGAAATATTTGCCCATCGGGAATCCATACCGTACATTGAAAATCCCCAAAATGTGAAGTTGAGATTATATCAAAGATTTATCTGGGATTATCCGGAAGGCTCCAAGGCAAAGGCGATTGGAGATTCAATTGAAATTGGCCGGTATCAATTCCAAGTAATCCATTGTGATGGCCATTCTCAAGGGCATATCTGCCTCTATGAACCTCAAAATAAATGGCTTTTTACAGGAGATATGTTTTGCGGGATAAAGAATATCTATCTGCGTCAGGATGAGGATTTCAATCTGATACTCAAGTCTCTGGAGAATTTGTCCAATATGAAAATCGATACGATTTTTTGCAGTCTTAAAGGCGTGGTAACTAATGGCAGTCAAGCCTTATCGGAAAAAATAAAATATATGAAAAACCTGCGCGATGAAATATTGGGCCTGCATAAGACCGGAATGACATCAATGCGGATTAGAAATAAACTGCTCGGCAGGGAAGATTTGATGTTCTACATAACAGGCGGTCATTTTTCGAAACAATTTTTGATTAAAAATATACTGGAAGCTAACCCATGATCAAGGAGACAATATGTCAGTCAAGTACATCATTCTCGGCGGTTTGATGTTCAGTTGTTCTTACGGCTATGAGATTAAGTCACAATTGACACAGAAGAGGTTCGGTGAATTCGGAATCAATGATGGACAGTTATATCCGACACTGAAGAAACTGGAAAAAGAAGGTCTCGTCATGAAAACAGTAAAGCATCAGGATGGCGCGCCAAGTCGTCATGTATATACGATCACTGAAAGCGGACGGGCGGATTTTGGAGAGTGGCTGGAAAGTAGAGAGGGCGAAGACCGGGCATTCCGGTATGACTTCTTCCGTAAGGATATTTTCTGCATCAAATCTAATTTTCTGCGCTTTCTTGAAAAGAAAAAAGCAATTGAAAAAATCCAACGCCAGATAGAAACGGTTAAAAATACGATCGCTGATTTGAAAACAGCCCGTAGTCATATGGTCGAAAGAAAAGTCGACCCTTTGCATGTCAAGATTTGGGAATATGGAATAATGAATTACGAGACTCGTCTTCAGTGGCTCGGCGAATTTTTACAAGAAGTCAAGAAACGGCGCAAGTAAAGTACTGCCTGCACTGCGGCTATGAGCTTTCCTTTTCTGGGAAAAAACCAGTTCATTATTGCCTACCACGTATCAGCAGATAGTGAGGTTACGATCGGAGAGGATGGTCCTCATCCTTCGGCTTCGAACAGAAGTGAATTCCGATGAGACCAATAATAGTCGTGTAACCTCGCGCGCCCACCAAGGTATTAGGTTGTACTTAAACGCACCGGGAAGCTTTACGGTATTTTGATTTTTCTTTTTTCCGGTTTGGGATGCTGGCGGTAGAAGATGGCAATATTGCCGATTATACCGACCAGTTCGCTTTTTGTGGCTTGCGCGATTTGGGAGGATATTTCTTTTTTCTCTTCTTTGAACTCGCCGAATTTTACCTTGATAAGCTCATGATCTTTCAGCGCGAGATCAACCGAACCGATAAGCTGATCCGTCACGCCTTTCGCGCCGATCATCACCAGCGGTCTTAAATGATGCGCCTGCGAGCGTAAATATTTTCTTTGTGAGCCTTTGAGTTTATCCATAAATTTCCCTTTTGCCGGTGAATCAATATCACAATTGAAACGAACAATAAACATTTTTTAAAGCCCTTATTTTAGCCCCTATTTTAGACTTTACAAAATCCCCTGATCCTGATTAAAGTAAAAGCACAACATCTAAGGGAGGCACTTTCCGTGAGCAAAACAAAATTGCCGGAATATGATCATGATACAATTATTATCGGGGGCGGCCCGGCAGGCTATACCGCGGGCATTTACGCCGCCAGAAGCGGACTTAAAACATTGCTCGTGGAAGGCGCGGCAACGGTAAGTCAAATAACCATCACCGATCTGATCGAAAATTATCCGGGAATTCCTGACGGCATTGATGGATTTGAACTGATGCAGCTCTTTAAAAAACAAGCTCTTAAATTCGGTCTGGAAATAATAACCAAAGATGTCCTGGCAATCAAAAATAATGCCGCCGCGCCTGTTATCTGGGATGTTACCTTAGAAGATGATTCCTTCAGAACATTAAGCATAATTGCCGCGACAGGAGCGAGATGGCGCAACCTAGAAGTCCCCGGGGAGCAAGAATTCGCAGGAAGAGGAATTTCCTACTGTGCTACGTGCGATGGACCATTTTATCGCAACAAGGATGTGGTAGTTGTCGGCGGCGGCGATACAGCGATTCAGGAAGCGCTTTTTTTGACTAAGTTCGCCAATAAAATTATCGTAATCCATCGCCGCAATCGGTTGCGTGCGGCTCAAATCCTGCAGAAAAGAGCATTTGCAGAAAAGAAAATCGAATTTGTCTGGAATGCGACACTGACAGAAGTTATCGGCCGGGATTTTGTCACCGGGGTTAAGGTGGCCGATGTGCAATCCGGAGGAATTAAAGAAATTGACGCGGAAGGTGTTTTCATTTTTGTCGGCCGTCTTCCCCACACCGGCATTTTCCGGGATATCTTAAGATTAGACGCGGGCGGTTACATCATAACGGACGATAATATGCGCACTTCAGCTGCCGGCATATTTGCCGCCGGCGACTGCAGGGCAAAACAGTTCCGGCAGGTAGTAACGGCCGCCGGTGACGGGGCCAATGCAATATACAGCGCCGAGTTATACGTTGAAGAACTGAAAGGCGAAACATACTAAATGAACTACCCCGCAGCAAGCTACGGGGTATCAAAAGCCTCTATAAGGAATAGGCCTTTCGTAGCAAGCTAAGGGGAATTAACCCCAAACAAGATTAAAAAATTGACAAAAGATATTAATTGCTATTTTTACAGATTTTCAAACACTCGAAATGGGAATAAATAAATTATGGAATCTTTAATAAATGCCTGGCAACATTTACCGGCACAAATCAGTCCCACTATTTTCAGCTTAGGTTCATTTCAACTACGCTATTACAGTATGATGTACCTTGTCGCTTTCGCTGTTGTTTATTTTCTGACTCTCTACCGGATAAAAAATGAAAACTATGAATATACAGCCGAAACTATACAGGACTATCTCATCTGGGCAATGCTCGGTGTGATAATCGGCGGCAGATTTGGTTATGCCCTGTTTTACAATTTCGGTTATTACTTCCGGCATCCGCTCGAAATAATTTTGCCTTTTGATTTTTCCCACGGGTTTAAATTTGTCGGAATCAGCGGCATGTCTTATCATGGAGGCCTTATCGGCGTCGTTATTGTTTTCTTTTTATTTTGTCGCAAACACAAGATTAATACTTGGCATTTTGGCGACTTGTTCTGTCCGGCGATACCGCTGGGCTATACCTTTGGCCGGATCGGCAATTTTATCAACGGTGAACTATTTGGCCGCGTAACTACCGTGCCCTGGGGAATGTATTTTCCGCTTGATTCGACACGAAGCCTACGCCACCCCTCTCAGCTTTACGAAGCGCTGTTCGAGGGAATTGTTTTATTCATCCTGCTCTGGCTGATTAGAAAAAAGAAACTGTTTGACGGATTTTTAGTTGGAATTTATATTTGCGGCTACGGTTTTGTGCGCTTCTTTATTGAATTTTTCCGCGAGCCCGACTATCAACTTGGTCTCGTTCTGGGCTTTATGAGCATGGGACAAGTCCTATGCCTGTTAATGATGGCGGCAGGCATGGGTATTTTGATCTGGCGTAAAAATGCCGCTTAGATATTGCAGTGAACAATCTCTGATACCATTCCGCTTTCAAAGGATAACGAGGCGGTAAGGGGGAGGATCCGCAGGCGTATTACTAATACGTTGAGGAAGCCGACGACGAAGCCAACAAAATTAGCCAAAGAAAGCGGAATGGCATCACCTTAAAGGAAATATGATATGATTTTATGGTGGATATTCTTTGGCGTTTTTATTCTCGCGATGCTGACACTGGATCTTGTTGTTTTCAGCCGTAGAGCGCACGCGGTAAAAATTAAGGAATCCCTCTATTGGACATCGTTTTGGATAGTGCTGGCCCTGCTTTTCTGCGCGGGCATCTATTCTTTTTACGGCCATCAGAAGGCCTTGGAATTTTTAACCGGTTATCTTATTGAATATTCTCTCAGCATCGATAATCTTTTCGTCTTTTTACTTTTCTTCCGTTATTTTTCAGTGCCGGTCGAATACGAACAGAAAGCTTTAATCTGGGGGATAATTATCGCGCTCATTACGCGAGGCATTTTTATTTTTGCCGGAATCGCGCTGATCAATAATTTCCACTGGGTGATATATATTTTCGGTGCTTTCCTGATTTTTACCGCCATTCAGATTGCCCGGGGCAAGGAACAGGAAGTTCATCCGGAAAAAAATATTGCACTCAAACTGCTTCGTACGTTTATACCGGTCTCCCATGAATATTCCGGACACAAATTCGTTACCATTATTAAACGCAAGCGCTACGCCACACCGCTTTTGGTTGTTATTTTGGTTTTAGGAACAACAGATGTTTTTTTTGCCGTCGATTCCATCCCTGCGGTTTTAGCGGTCACAACCGATCCATTTATCGTTTATACTTCCAACGTCTTTGCCGTTTTAGGCCTGCGTTCTCTTTTCTTTGCTATTTCCGGTTTGATGAAACTCTTTCACCATCTGCAATATGGCCTGGCGGTGATTTTGGGTTTTGTGGGAATTAAAATGCTGATCACTGATTTTTACAAGATTCATATTGGCGCTTCTTTAACTGTAATAGCCTCTGTAATAGCATTATCCGTTATCGCTTCGCTAATATGGCCAAAGAAACTGCCCCCAATTCTCGCGGAGGAAAAATAATCAGGATTTCATGATGGCCGAATATTTAAATATTTCACAAGCCCTGTTGAAAAAATGGGCAAAGCTTAACGACGCCAAAGCGCGACTGGAAGAAAAATTATTTTTAGCCGAAGGCGTAAAGGTGGTCGAAGAACTTCTGGCAAGCGACTGGCAGATTAAAGCATTGCTCATCATGCCGGAAAAAATAAAATACTGGGAGGGGCTCACGCTTCCCGCTGCCAAAGATATTCCCGTTTATCAGCTTACCCGTTCCCAGTGGCAAAAAATCGGACAGGACAGAGAACCGGAAGGAATCATGGCGGTAGCCGGCATGAAACAGACGCCGGATTTTTCTTCATGGCTCGCTAATACTTCCGGTAACATTTTGATTTTGCATGAAGTAAACAATCCCCGCAACCTCGGAGCGCTCATGCGCAGCGCGCGATGGTTCGGCTTTGACGGAATAATTTTAAGCATTAACTCGGCGGATTACACCAATCCGAAATCCGTGCGCGCTTCCATGGGGAGTATTTTCCATTTGACAATTATTCCCGACATTGATTTATCCACTGCATTGCCGGAAATTAAAAAAAACTTTTTCCTCATCGGTTCTTATGTGCGCGTTGGAAAATTTCCTCACGCCGTGCAGAAAAAATCCGCCCTGCTTTTGGGCAATGAAAGCCACGGCCTGCCGGAAGCTCTTTTACGAATGGCTGATGAACAATGGAGCATTCCCGGAAGCGGCAAAGCGGATTCCTTGAGTTTACCGCAAGCAGCAGCGATCATGATGTATGAATGCGTGAAAAAATGAAATCTTACATTCAGATATCTACCACAACCGAAACTAAAGAGCAGGCGCAAACCATCGCCCAACATTTGGTGGATACAAAGCTGGCCGCGTGCGTGCAGATCACCGGTCCGACTACCAGCATTTATCGCTGGAAGGGCAAAGTGGAAAATGCTCAGGAGTGGCTCTGCCTGATCAAAACACGGGATGATCTTTTCAAAAAAGTGGAAGCCGCGATTAAAAAATTGCATCCTTACGAAACACCAGAGATCATTGCCATGCCGATTGTTAAGGGCAGCAAGGAATATATGAAGTGGATTGATGAAGAATCACACTAGCACAAAAATCAGCCGTGATTGTAACAAGTCGGCTGGGTTAACTTGTTTGGTAATATCGTAATTGGGCTCGTTTATTTACGGCATCAAGCCGCGTGTTTCTTCACCCATGCTATATATTTATCCATCCAGTTCTGCATGAATTGTTTGCTGTCCGCGCCTATGTTGCCGGCCTCGTCAAACAACCCGTCCTTTACCTGAATGAATGCTTCGGGTTGGCAAAGTGCTGGTGTGTTCAGAGCTGCAAGGATGTTGCGTAAATGCTGCTGCGCCATGGCCGTGCCGGTGGCGCCGGTCGAGACGCCCAAAATACCAGCCGGCTTACCCGTCCAAGCGCTTTGGCCATGAGGGCGCGAAGCATGGTCGATGGCGTTCTTGAGCACACCGGGTATCGAACGGTTGTATTCGGGCGTAACGAACAAAATGCCCTGGGCGCTCTTGATTTCATTTTTCAGCCGTTTGACAGACTCGGCCTGATTTTCGTCGTCGTCCTGATTGTATTGCGGCAGGTCACCGATTTGAACCTGCTGGAAAGAGAACTCCGGCGGCGCCAGCTTTACAATAGCATTAGCCAGCTTGCGATTGAATGAATCCGTGCGAAGACTTCCGACAACAACGGCGATTTGATATTTGCTCATAATGATCTCCTTTTTTTCTGGCCGGATTACCTGCACCGGCCTGCTGTTTATATGTTTCCAAAATAAAACTATCTGCCGCTTTCCATCAAAATTAATTTTCCTGCCGGTTGTTTTCTATTCGTGAAACTCCAATTCCAAAAGCGAAGCGCAGTGGAATTGGAATGTTGAACAATCCCGCGCAGCGGAGGGTATGAATCTTCAGATGTCCATAAAGTTCATACCCGTGATTTTTTCTTGATAAACGTTCCTTCGTCAAGCTCTCTGAAAGCGATTTCAAGTTCTTGTTGGGTATTCATGACGATTGGACCGCCCCAGGCAATCGGTTCGTTGAGCTGCTTGCCGGTAACAAATATGTAATGGATATCTTCAATCACCTTTACGGCAATGCTGCCGGCTTCCGTGAAGAGAATCAGCTGTGCTTGTTCCAGTTTCGTGTCATCAAACTCGCCTGTTCCGAAGATCAGATAACAAAAGTTAGTATATCCTTTTTTAGCCGCATGGGAAAGAGCCGTTCCTTTCTTTAAACGGACATCCAGGTACTCGATATCTACCACCAATTCCTGCACAGGCCCGTTTACATTTTTGTAAGCTCCGGCTATGACCCGCACTTCTCCGCCCGGTATCTTGACGACCGGCACTTCATTTTCGAGTATACCCCTGTAGCGCGGTTCCATCATCTTATTTTTCGCCGGAAGATTTACCCACAACTGCAACCCGTGCATCATTCCTTTTGAAGGTTTCGGCATCTCCTGGTGAATTACACCGCCGCCCGCGGTCATCCATTGAATATTCCCCGGCCCGATCGTGCCCGCGTTACCGATATTGTCGCCATGCTCAACCGTTCCACCGAGCATATAAGTCACTGTTTCAATCCCGCGATGAGGGTGCCAGGGAAATCCTTTTACATAATCAGCGGGATTGTCCGAACCAAAATGATCGAGGAGTAGGAACGGATCGGTGAGTTTTGTGTGGTCATGCGCGAAAATACGCTTCAACTTAACTCCGGCTCCGTCGTACGTTGAATGTCCTTGCAAAATTAATTTCTTCATATGATTCTTCTATTAATCATGATGTTAATCTTTACTCATACGGACTCAGTTGTTACGTTTTGATTCGATTGATTGATTTCTTAGATTATATTTGCAAGTTGCTTGCCAATAAGTGAAAGAGAATTAGAAGTATTGTTGTTCATTTAATAATAGTGATTTAGATTACTAGAAGAGAGCAGTGTAGAAATATGAAATGATGCGTTTGCCCTCAGTATTTGGTGGAACCTCAGCATATTGAGGGATACCTTGCTGGTATGTGGATAGCTCGACCGGATGTTTGTCGTCTGGCGAGAATTATGTTTATTATGGATTAAAAGCAAGCATATTCTGGAAAATCATCCGATGCTACATTTTCCCTGAAAATAGATTTATGTTCGCTCTCCGGATATCTTATACCAAGGATGTTCATGACGGTTATCTATTTTAATTATTATTTGTGCTGACTCGTCGGCGTGTGTGTTTCAGGAAAAATTGTTTACTGAACATACCTACTACCGTTGAGTGGCAGGCAGTTTTCAGAGTTGATAATTTACGTATAGAAAGAGAGCAATAGTCGGGGCGTGACCTGCTTGACAGTATTTGCCGCTTCAAATTTTACTGACTATCTAATGAAATTTGTCCATACCCTGTCTTCTTTTTCAGGGAGGGGAACACCTGCATTTTTACCCGCTTCTATTGATTGTAAGAGCCATGCCATATTTCGGCCAAGTGTCCGCATTGTCTGCAATCCTTCAAAATCTTGTAATACTTCTTCCGGTGTGTTGCCATGTACCATATTCCAGTACTGGGATGACACAATTGGCATATTATTGATAGAAAAATATTTATTCAGTTGTTCAAATGCAGATATAGCGCCACCCCTTCGGCAGCTTACGATTGCTGCACCTGGTTTATATGCAAATACATTACTACCAGAATAAAAGCATCTGTCTAAAAACGATTTTATGAAGCCAGAAGGTCCCGCATAATGGACAGGAGAGCCAAAAATAAAGCCATCTGATGTATTCGCCTTATCAAGTCCTACGTTAACTGCATCATCATCAAACACGCATTCCCCTGCATCAATACACTTTCCACATGCTGTACATCCTCTTATAGGTTTTTTTCCAAGATAGAATATCTCTGTTTCAATATTAGACTTATTCAATTCCTTTTCCACTTCGCAAAGGGCTGTGTAAGTACATCCTTTTTTATTCGGACTTCCATTTACCAATAATACTTTCATTTTATAAGCCTCCTGACAACGGATTAATCACATGTTAAAAATGGATTAATGATCCGATGTTCGATCTATTACTAAAAAAGTGGGATATTCTTTTGCTTCTCTGTGAAAGAATATAATGTAGCGACTGCTTCGGTAAAGTAAAAGGTCACAAACATCTCATCGTCCGCTCCTTTGGGGTAAATCCTCAGAAGATCAGGCATGTGCTCAAAAGCCTTGGCTTTTGCCTCACGGGTTTCATCAAATGCAATTCTGCCTCTTATCCTTAGCCATGTAGAATTACTTCCCATATCTGAAATCTCAATATCTGGATTCTGCTTTAGTTGCTTATACACATCCTTTGTTTTATTAGTACAGAAATACAGTGTATTGTTCCTTTTCATTATGAAGCCAAAGGGACGGACCCTTGCCTTAGCTCCATCTACAGTAGCAATGTGAAAAACAGGGCTGGTTTTTATAAACTCAAGAGCAGTACTCATCTGAACCTCCTATAAAAGAATTTTTTTGGTATATTGAAACTATTATTAAACAGTTTATCACTTATCACTCTATAGATGGATCCCCATCTTTAAATCCAGTTGGGAAGTGTGTCCCGTCACAAAATGGCTTATTCCGTGATTTTCCGCAGCGGCAAAGTGTCACACGATTTCTTTTCTCGTACATAGTTCCATTTGCTGATTCTATTAGGATATTGCCTTTTACCCAAAGAGGCCCACTTATTTTTCGATATGGTGCTTCTGTCAAACTGATAGAAGGTTCAAATTTTGGTTCAATCGCTTTTTTAGAATTTTTATCCCAGGCAACGAGTCTCCCTGACGGACAATCACAAGCTTCTTCGATTGCAATCTCTTTAGATTTTGAATCATCTGATTTTTTTGTAAGATTCCAAGTATTTCCTGCGCGGTGACAAAACCTTGCCTTTGCACATAATTCTTCAGCATCAATCATTATGAGATCTGGTCCTTCTATTGCTTCAGCTTGGTCAACATATTTTCTACGGTCAGCAGTTTCAGTCCCATCAAAACCTATTTTTGTATGGGTTCCATCACAGTATGGTTTATTTTTTGACTGACCGCATCGGCACAGCGCATATGTTTCTTGTACAGGATACTCCCCAACACGTTCCCATTTCAGAGGATTTCCATCAATACCAGTAACTATGGTTTCTTTAGTTACTGGTATTGATCCCGAAACAAGATAAGGGCCATCTTTTAGTATTTTTATCTTACCTTTAGTATTTTCCCCTTTTTCCTTTTTTTCAGTATCTTTTTTCATAATCTTCCTCAGTTATATTTGTATAAAAAAATAATATTATGTCGGATCTTTTGACTTCCCGCATGAATCTATCATTTCCACAAACTGTTTTTCATTCAATCCTTCTCCCGCAATCCCATCCAGGCGTTTTGCAATCTTACCATTCTTAAAGAAAATCACAGTTGGCACTACATCGATAGAATAGTCTTCTTCACAACTTTCAATTTCATCTGTTAAAACACGACAGAAATCTTTCTCATCATTCTTAGTATATTTTTCGAAAATCGGCAGAAATCTTTGCGAGAAAGGACACCACGAAGCATAGAAAAGAACAAATATACGAGAGCACTCGCTCAACACCTTATCAAGATCAGACTCGCTTTCAATCATTTTACTCATCACAACCCTCTTTTTCCTATTGTTCACAGTGAGACGGATTTCACCTTACGCTTCCGATATCCTAAAGGGTACGCGTGGCAGGACGTACAAAAATAATTACGTAAGGTGAAAGTTTAGTGTGGCAATCTATTTTTTATAACCGAGTATGAATACGTGCCTAACACTGCGCCAATTAATGTACTAATTGCCGCCCATTCGCCAACACCTATCTGTGCAAAGATTGGCCCAGCACAAGCGCCGGTCATTGCCCAGCCAATACCAAACATTACTCCGCCGATGACGGTTCCTTTATTCAATGCCTTCGAATTTATTACGATCTCCTTTTTATCAAGTGTCTTTACTTTAAAATACTTAATCAGCAAAACAGAAAGGGCCGCAGTGGCAATTGCAGACCCTATTATGAGATACATGTGTGCTTCTTTAAAGAGAAACATATTATGAATTCTAAACCAGCTTATCACTTCAGCTTTTGTCAATATAATACCGAATGCAATTCCAAATAAAATATATTTTATATCTTTCACGATTCACCTAATTAAAAAGAGGGAAAAGACAATGCGTATAAATAAGTCCGCCAACAAAAAAAGAAATGGTTGCGATCAATCCCGATAGCTGCAAAGTTGAGATGCCGGAAATTGTATGGCCTGCTGTGCAACCATTTGCATAACGAGTGCCGAACCCGACAAGAAATCCGCCGGCAAACAGAAGTATCAATCCTTTCAATGAATAATATTGCTGTGGAAGAAAAGAAACGTTTCCGTCACCCAAGAAAAGCTTTGCTGTCAACCCGCCCAATGTAATCCCAATAACAAAGAAAATTTTCCATCGGTTCTCTGATGCATTGTAACCGGAAGCAGCAAATTTTTTTGTGTTCAGCACAATGGAACAGATATGCTGAAACGAACTGGAGATACCCAGCAACTTATTGCCAACGATCAAAAGGAGTGGAACAAACAAACCCATTAAAGGACCGGCAACGTACCATGGCCAAACATTTAAAATTGTTTCCATCTACACCCCAGACGATGATTTGCGTTTGAAACGTTTGATCTCATAGTTCTGCTCACAGCGAGATTGAATTCCGCATACTGAGAAACCATTTTACACCTTGATTTCCAGTATGCGGAATGCTCTTACTGTATTTCTACTTTGCTATCCCTAGTTGCTTCATGTATGTCAAATTATCCCAGAACAGCCATTCTTCAATCATAACGCCGTTCTTCCAATGACCCACCGTGCACATGTTAATAGAATATTTCTTGCCGGTTGGCTGGATGAACTTGCCGTCCCCGATCGGCATGGGCTTGGTGAATGTTCCGGACATCACTCCTATTACGGAAGTCCATTCCCCTGATCCGATTTTTACGGGATGAACTTTTATGTTCGTGTCGGGCGCGTATACAAACATAGCTTTTAGGTCTTCAATATGCTTGTCGATGCCGTTCGTAGAGTGCCCGTCGGGCCAGTTAACCTTAACGTCTTTTGAATGGCTTTCGTGCAGCCTTGTCCATTCCTGATTGGTGAAGACCACAAAATCCAGTTCATCGAAGGTCTTCAGGTGTTTTGCTGTCAGTGCTCTCTCATCGGTGAATTTTTTCAGTTCCTTTTTCGTCTCTTCAATCTTCGCCTTCATTTCCGGTGAATAGCCTTCATCATTCGAGCTTCCTGCAAAAGTTGAAGGGATTATCAAACCGAAAACCAGAACTGCCATCATGCCAATGCTCCAAGTTAACTTTTTCATGCTTTGCTCCTTTCTTCAAGGCTGAATTATCTACATCGTTTATTATTTATATATTTTCCAAATAAAAACTACCTGAATCCTAACTTAACACATATGGTACAAGCATTTGGGGCAGGTTAATATATCCATCGAAATGATATGTAATGAACTTACAACAGACCTTCAGGCACCATCAAGGCCTGTCCTCTCCTTGATCTGATACCATGAGCCAGGATCAGTCATCAGCTCCTGGGTGTCTTTTAGGGAAATATAGTGCTCACGTTCGATATTGGACAGGAGATTAAAGAAATCCTTTTCTCCGGAATCGATACAATCATCCCGCAACTTAGCGTAAAATTCGACACCTTTGGCTTCAAAATTAATAGCTGTCTCAAGAGCTTTGAGGTCATCAGCATCCCCCTTGGGTAAACTGGATGCTTTTTTTACCATATCCTTGAGAATCGCGGAAACTGTTGTCTCTTTCACTTTTAGGGGAATGGTCTCTGGCCATTTCTGCTGCTTGCCCCAAATTTCAGCAAGTTGCTTAAGTCGCTCGTAGTGTTCTAGTTCTTCCACTGCAATTTGCTGAAACATAGCCTTCCCGGCCGGATTATTAGTTCGTTCGGCGTTTTTAAGATAAAATTCCCTTTCCCTCATCTCATTGTTGAGTGCCACTTCCAAAGCATTAAGACGGTTTTTCATGCAGGACCTCTTTGAGTATTTTTTGATCAATTCAATAGAATCGCTACTTAAACATATGCTCTGAAAGCGTTACAGAATATAGTACGTATCATCTGTTCCTTTCGTCTATATCTCGGACTTCCAATAGCCATGGATACTACAATTCTCAACGATAGTAATTTTACCTCCCGCTTCTTTCAAATGGAAACATGCTGCCGGATATACACTTAATGGCGTAAGCTCCGTTCGAGCAATAAATTTATCATTCTGATAAGCGTCTATGAAACGAATGTAGTGCTTTTCTTCCATAGGGTGCATTACTTTGCCAATTCTTACAACCACGTCCATGCAACTGGATTCCGGGATAAGGCTACAACTCTCATCATTAACAGCGATAGAAGGAACGTGTTTAATCTCAGCTTCAGGGCTCTTTTTAATGGATTCTTTAAAAATTGCATCATTTTGTAAAAATTTATCTTTTTCCGCACCACAGACCGGACATTTGTCTTGTAGATTGTTGAATGCAATATGCCCGCAAACCTGGCAAATATAAATTTTCATAAGCACCTCCCTGTATTTCTTTATTTTTTATTTTATTTCGCGAAATTTTATAAGTCTAATAGATAACTCTCTGTGTGATTCACTTAAATCTTTTCCTTCATGTAAACTGTTCTGACAGGAAAGCGATCTTGGGCGTTCATTCTTTCACTTTCTCCACCTCGAAAAAGATTTCCGGCGCGCCGATTACTTCGGCTCTTTCCAATGCGCTCTTTATAAATTTCGATTCGAAAAAAGTTCGAGCCTTCGCCATGTCCTCCCACTCAAAAAGAATAGCTACATTGTCAGGCTTTTGTTCATCGCGGAATATTCGTCCTCCTTTCGATCCCGACTCTTTTCTCACTTTTGCGTACTCATCAAACACCTCTTTCCATTGGGCATAATCCTTGACTTTATGATGAACTATTACATGAACCATGATATTTTCTCCTTTCGTTTATGTTTTTTCATTTTTAGGGTAGCCCGCAATCGGCTATTCGGTGGCACCCCGATTACCTGCAAACAGGTTGCTGCGCACTATTTTTGGTAAATACTATCTGCCAGAGCTGCATTTGACGCGCCCGGAATGCTCCGGCACAGGAAAGCAGATAGTATTCAAACATCCGCCGGAACTTTTCATCGTATTTGTTTTTTAGCCCAAACCAAGCCTTGTTGAGATTTTTATGCCAGGCAAGCACAGTTTTTTCATAATGTTGACCAAGATTGTGCCAGTCTTCCATCACAAACAGGCCTTCAACAGCATTGCCTATTTGGGCAATGCTGGGCAATTTGCCGTTGGGAAATATATATTTGTGAAACCAGGGATCGCAGGCAACTTCGGTTTCATTAGATCCGATAGTTTGCAGAAGAAAGACGCCGTCATTTTTTAAACAGTTATGAACAGCCTTCATGAATGTTTTATAATTTCTTGGTCCGACATGCTCAAACATTCCGATAGATACGATTTTGTCAAATGACCCGTTAAGATCACGATAATCTACCTGTTTTACTTCTACCGGCAGACTTTTACAAAATTCCCGAGCATAATTGATTTGCTCTTCGGCGATATTGATCGCTGTTACCCGGCAATTATAATGTTCAGCTATGTACTTGGCCAGACCACCCCATCCGCAACCTATATCCAGAACACTATCATCGCGGCTGATGTTCAGTTTCCGGCAAATCAGGTCAATTTTCCGGAGTTGTGCCTCATTCAGATCATCCGTTTTATCAAAGTAGGCGCAACTATACTGGACGTAAGGATCAAGCATTGCTTCAAATAGTTTGTTATCCAGGTTATAATGTTGTTCGGCTACCATATGGGAGCGCAGTCTTGATTGCAGATTAAAAATTAATGCCGGTAAGTTCATCAGACGTAAGAGTTGGCCGCCTTTAATTTTTGCATCCAATCGGGCCTTCAGTATCCGGCAAATAAATTCATCTAACTGCGGACAGTCCCACCATCCTTCCATGTAGGCCTCACCCAGTCCCAAATTCTTGTTGCGCAGGGCCTGCATAAAGGTTCGGTCGTCGTTGACCTTCATATCCCAGGGATTACTACCATTAATGTTAATTCCGATACCGGCAAGCATATCTTCCATTATGGCAGAGTATTTGGGCATAATTCACCTCCCCTAAATGATCGCGAAAAATCATGTTCATATAAAAAATTAACGGCATATATTTTGCGAACTACTCAACGTCACCAATACAATTACAGTTCTCTGGCGAGTTGATTGGCGCCCCATATCGCATCCATAATATTATGCACTTTACGGGAATCGCCTGTGTTGTAAACAATCTTCTTGGAATCTTTCATGCTGTCATAGAGATCTTTTTGGGAATGATAACCCACGGCAACCATGACCGTATCCGCCTTAATTTCTTTTTCGCCCTGTGGAGTTTTTACCGTGACGGAAGTATCGTTTACCGCTTTTACGGTGGAACTGCGGAATACATCGATCTTGTTAAAAACCAGCAGATCTTTGAGCATATCGTAATTTGCAAAACACATGTCCGCTCCGCCGCCAAGTATCTCCGGCAACGCCTCCACAATGGTCACATTCTTGCCTTGCTGACGCAGCCACAAGGCTGTTTCGCAACCGATCAATCCGCCACCCACAACAACAACGTCCTTCCCGGCTTTCTTTTTGCCATTGAGAAGTTCAATTGCCGTGTAAACGTGGTTTTTGCCGCCTAAGTCCAATTTTACCGGCGTGGAACCCGTGGCAAAAACAACGACATCCGCTTTTGATTTTTCGATCATTTCACGATCGACTGTGCATTTGAGTTTGATATGTACGGACAGCTTTTTAAGTTGCAAAGCGTACCACTTCAGAAGGGCGCGGTCGTCCTTCTTGAAATCCGGCACAGAACCGGGGATAATGTTGCCGCCGAGTTTATCGCTCTTTTCCATAAGAGTGACCTTATGCCCGCGAATGGCGCAGACCCGTGCCGTTTCCATTCCGGCAAGACCACCGCCGATAATCAATACTTTCTTCTTAGCGATAGCTTCCGTAATCGCGAAAGATTTTTCCCTGCCGCAAGCCGGATTGACCGCGCAAGAAAGCGGCAAACCCTGGGCGAGCCTGCCCAGGCACCCCTGATGACAGGAAAGGCAAGGCCGGATATCCTCCAGCTTTTCGGTCCTGATTTTTTCCGGCAGATAAGGATCTGCCAACAGAGGTCTGCCGTAGCCGATGATATCGCAGCAAACACCGAGGGCCTCGCAAGCCATTTCCGGGTTGTCCATTCTGCCCGCAAGGATGATTGGAACACTTACATTTTGCTTTAAGATTTTACCGAACTCTCGGTACATGCCTTTTTCGAAATACATGGGCGGATGATTCCAGTACCATGAATCATACGTACCGGCATCTACGTTTAACATGTTGTAACCGGCATCAACCAAAATTTTGGCGGCTTCAATGCCCTCGGCAATATCCTTACCCAGTTCCACAAAATTTTCACCTGGCAATGCGCCATGGCGAATTGCTTTAACAAAACTTTTCAAGCTGTACCGCAGAGATACAGGAAAGTCCTGCCCGCAGGCGGCCTTAATGCCCTTAACAATATCTATGCTCAGTTTAAGGCGGCCCCGCAAATCGCCACCGTATTCGTCGGTTCTCTTATTATATAGAGCGATAGCGAACTGGTCCAATAGATAACCCTCGTGAACGGCATGGATCTCGACACCGTCAAACTTGGATTCCTTGGCAACAACAGCGCAGGTTATAAAAGACGCAATCAATTCCTTGATTTGATCAATAGTCATCGCCTTGTGGTGAATGGAGGGATCCCATCTGTTTTCCTGGTCAGAAGGAGCAATGGCGTTTTTCATTAGATGTGGAATCGCCGTTCTGCCGAAGCCTCCAGTAAGCTGCAGAAAAATTCTGGAATCATATGCATGAATTCTTTCATTCATCGGAGCGCATGATTTCATAAACATCAGAGGGCTGGATGCTGCGCAAGGCATGAGCAGGGCCGGCATTTCGTTATAATTGACGTTTGTTATGCCGGTAATAATCAATCCGGTTCCGCCTTTAGCACGTTCAACATAATATTCCTGGGCGTTTTCGGTGAAGCCACCGCAGGGATCGGCCATTGCAATCATCCCCAGGGGCGCCATGGAGATACGATTTTTAATGGTTAACTTGCCCACCGTAAGGGGCTCAAAGAGTTTTTGATATTTACCTCTGGACGTTTTCGTTACTACTTTTTTTTTCATTTTATTTCTCCTTTTTTGCCAGTTTAAGATAAGCTTTAGGAAAGATAAAATCCCCTTCAGCTCGAGCCGGTCAAAGACTTGGTTAATAGCATCCTCCAACAATTCATGAATGACACTACAAACCTCTTTACCCTACAGAAACTCCAAGGATTTTACCGATTACAGCGGTCACAGCCATCGCAAGAGCGCCTCCAAGGGTGACTCGCAACGATGCACGGCCTAGCGGCGCGCCGCCGAGATAACCGCCAAATGCACCAAGAACCGCGAGACACACCAACGAGATCGCTGCGACCACGAGGATACGCAAAGCCGCCGGCGCTATGAGAACAGCCACAATCGGAACGAGGGCGAAGGATGCAAAGCTCGCGGCTGATATCCATGCAGCTTGCATAGGACGCGAGAGGGATGTTTGGTCGATCCTAAGCTCATCCAGCATGTGTGCACCAAGCCGATCATGCGCGCTGAGTTGCTCCGCGACTTTCATTGCGAGATCATCATCGAGGCCTCGCTTTACATAGATCCTTGTAAGCTCCTGTAGTTCAGCTTGCGGCTGCCCGGTAAGCTCTCGCTTTTCACGCTCGACGTCCGCCCGTTCCGCGTCGCGTTGCGAGCTAACCGAAACATATTCGCCCACAGCCATCGACATCGATCCTGCGACCAGACCCGCCACACCAGCGATCAGGATGGTTCCCTTTGGCGCGGAGGATGCCGCGACACCAATCATGAGGCTCGCGGTCGATACGATTGCGTCGTCCGACCCGAGCACGGCGGCACGCAACCAGCCTGTTCGCCCGCTTCGGTGCATTTCCCCTTGCTCCGTATGAATGGCAGGTTTCGTATTCATATACCACCGCGCTTGGGCACATGTTTGGCGAACTCGCGACCGAAGCCGCTCGAGCATCTAGTTATAAACCAGGCGGGATTTGGGATTATCGCCGCTTCGTTGGTATTTGTTGTCATACTCGTATCTCCATTAATGAATTATTGATTTTTATTCCTTGCAACAGTTTAGTGCTGTTTCCAATATCTGGGCGTAGTGTTCGTGGTATGCATTGATATGGGGCGGCAGCGTGGTTTCTTTCAGGAGTGTTTTTAGTGTTTGGCCTTTTTCTTTCACGGTGTCCCACATCCAATGCTTGAACATCGTGATCACTTCTTCGCCCATATAGCATTTATTGTTGTAGCATGCGAAGGGTACTTCCAGTTCTCTTTTGGGGTCGATGCATTTCTTGTATAGGTCTTCCATTTCTCTATGATTTTGCTCGTTCAAGGAAACTTCCTTCTTTTTTATGTTGAATATTGTGTATAGACCGTTTTTACTTAGAAATAATTCTAAGTTTTTGCAGTGTTCACATTCTATGTCATAGAATAGGGTGATTTCCTTTTGATCGTATTCCGGTTGTATATTGTTTGGTTCAATGGGTTTGATGTCTGTTATTTTATCTCTCAGTTTGAGGTTTATCTCCCAAAATATCATGTAAAGCCTGTAGGATTGCTCGAACAGTCCTTTCGCTTTCTCGTCTTCTCCTTTGGTTAAAGCTTTGGTCCCTACTTCCATGAGTCGCATTGACGCTGCAAGCAGGTGTTTGCTTATGCACCAGATCTCGCCCTCATAGTCCTTGATTATTTCTTTAAGGAGGGTTTTTCTAATCTCCCGAATCTCGTTTAGCAGGGCATAATATTTGTCTTTGTTTGTCTTGTTCGCTGTAAAGAATAAATGCTCCTCGATGCTGATGAGGTTCATAATGCCGATGCTCAAGTCTTCATCAGAAGATAGATCCACGCCGCCTTCTTTGATGACATTTTTTACTTTCTCTAAAAAATTCTTTACTTCCTTGTCTGTGCTTGCCATAGAAAATGATCCCTAAATTGATAATGACTTCAGTTTCGTTAGAATATTATGCCTTCCATAGCTGTTTACTTTTTCAGCTTGGTAAATTTCGAACCTTCTATTGTGGCCCCGGCTATAAGCCCTTTCTGTCCAAAGACAAACCCGGCAACAGGTTGCATGAATTTTGGTGCGTGGGTAGTTTAAGGACTCACAGAAATGACCTGCCTATTACTACACCTTCAGGCGTTTTATCAAATCCTTCATTATGACTGCTCTTTCTTCCAGTGCATGGAGGAACTTCTTGCTGTCCGTATCCGCCATTTCTCTTTCCAGATCAGGTAAATATCTTTCGAGAATCCGCAGTAGATCTTCTTCTTCCTTAGGTGTTAGATTGATTTTTGACATGGCTGTTTCTCCTTTTTTATGATTTTTTTATAACATTAACAATGTAACAGCAAGTAACCTGCCAACATCTGAAGGATAGCCAAAATATTTAATTCATCCTTTCAGAACAAGAAATTAGATGAATAGGAGAGAATATTAGAAAAGCATGAAATGACTCGTTTGACCTCAGTATTTGGCGGACCCTCAGCATATTGAGGGGGACTTTGCCGGGATATGGATAGTGAGACAAGCTAAAAACGAACGAAGTGAAGTTTGAAGCGCAAGTCGAACTATCCCAGAAGCGATGCGATTGTGACTCTCGCTGAGAGCGAATGAAGTGAAGCTCAAAGTGCAAGAGGAACAATCCCGCCAATCCACGACTTGTCAGGATTGGTAGGAACGCGGGACAGTTCAGCCGGATGTTTGCCGTCTGGCTAAAATAGCGTATATTATGGATTGAAAGTTAGCATATTTGACAAGGATAACGATTTGTTTCTTTCAGAAAGAAGTAAACAAAATCAATATTTTCGAACCAGCGGAACCATTGATTCAACTTGCCACCAAGGCGCTCGGCAGAATGGCATCGGCTCGACTTAATCATCGTCAAATGCGATTGAACACGCTTATCAAAACTTGTAGGTTCCCCATATGGAGAAATAATTTACGTCTTTTCCGGGACCGCTCTCCTGCAGAAAAGGGCCTGCAAAGAAGTGGGTATAGGCACCCGTGAGCATGGAATGGTGGTCGATGCGCCATACAGCCTCTGTAGATAGAGCGCTCCCTATGTAACGGGCACGACTTGTGAGCCCGGAGCTGACGAGATTGCCTGCAACCCCATAGATTCCGTCGTACAGGCTTTGGCGCCAAAAAAAATCCCAATCCACATCGAGTGATACCTGTTCGCTGAAATGGACTTTAAGAGAAGGATGGAGGTCTTCAATGTTTGCAGGACCTAACATCTGTGTTCTATTAAAATACTCCCCTTTGAAAAACATGGCGTTAAAAGTCTGAATGTCCCGGTCATTGGGATCACGGTCGCCACTTGCAATGTCAGCCTTTAGACCGATCCGCGGGAGCAATGGCAAGTTCCGGAAAGTATAGCCGGTATCGGAGGCGACCATCCACGCCCGAATATTACCTCTTCCAAAGCTACCCCATTGAAAGATAAATTCAAAATTATAGTCCAACGGTTGTTCTTGACGCCAAACTCGCATTCCCGTTGAGTTTCTCTGCTCGTATGCAGTTCCCTGAAAGAATTCTGCTTCTTTCCGATCAAACTTAAGGAAGTATAGATCGACTTTACCACCAGGGACAATCGGAAGAGGAGCCACACCATAGATACCCCAAAAGAAACGTTCGGTATCAGACTTGTCATCAAAAACGCCCTCATTGGTTTCAACGGGTCTGACTACAAAACCATCCACCCGCCAGACACTTGCATCTAAAGCCAATTTCACTCCATCAAAGCTTTGGCGGACATTGGGGCCCTCCCTTACCGAAATGAGGCGGGACGACCCATAATCCATCTCTTGCCGCCCTGCCCGTAGTGTGAGGGATCGAGAATCACCGATATCTGCCGATACATCCATGAAGGCCTGATGCACATCGAACTTGTCTCTGTCTGTAGGACGTGGTCCTCCATCTCTTCCATCTTCCAACCCGCTTTTAAGCTGACCGAAGATACGAAAATGTTGGCCAAGGTGAAAATCGGCATGCAGCATATACCGTTGAAGAATGTAACCGTTCCTGGATTGAGGTTCCTGTCCCCATTTATAATTGTCAAAATATTCATATCGTTCACGAACTTCACCGCCGACTGAGAAAAACCAGTCGCCCTTTTCACTGAATGGAATATATTTGATGATATCCCATGGATCAGTGTGGCAGGTTCGGTTAAGCAGATAGCTGTAATCCTCTTCATATCTGAGTTGCTCGTATGGAGTGGGTGATGGGCACCGTTGTGATTCGGCAAAGCAAGGATTTGCCCCCCAAATAGTCATGGCGATAATAACAAGAAAAAACAAAGCAATTGGGCAGCCGCGTTGAGGCCCGAGAATAATTTGGATCGGCTCATCATCTTGTCCATTGCCCATGTGACTGTAAGCCCCATCAAAGCAGGAGTTGTGATCGCGCTATCAGGGTCGCATTAGTTCCGGCCCGCCTTCTATCATTGTCTCCATCAATCTGTTAATGGGCGGCAACCAGCCTTGGCGACGTTACGATCGCTGAATTATTCTTGCTGGAATAATCCGGTACTGGATCGCAACAACACAACCAAAGGCCGGTTCACGCCCGATGTTACACGGCTATGGCAAACTGAAGATGATGATCCGCGAGGTCCCGCTCTCCAACGGCCAGAGTGGAGAAAGCTTCCCCGCCGCCACAGCTATACGTTGATGTCCGAGCGCCTCATATGACACAACGCCGGCGGCCATGGGATTACCGACATGATCGCGCCACAGGATTTTTCCGGACGCAGCATCGAAGGCGAGCACGTCGCCAAGCAGATCACCGGTGAAGACAAGCCCGCCCGCAGTGGGCGTCACAGCAGCGAGAAGCGGCGCGGAAGAGTGGTACTTCCAGCGCGCGGCCCCGGAGTCTGCGTCAAAGGCGGTGAGCCAGCCACCCCACATTTCCTTCGGATCCTGCCTTCCGAACGGCGCCTGTGGGTCGGCAGAACCCGTCCACGGCATTCCCGGCTGGCCTCGCAATGTATCTGGATTGGCCAGCTTCACTGAGGTGCACCAGTCGGTGGCATTGACAAAGACAATGTTAAGAGTCGGATTGTAAGCGGGGCCGTTCCATTCGCTGCCGCCTTGGGCACCAGGGCAGAAGCGGACGCTTTTGTCGGTGCTCAACAGTGTGTCGAGATTGTCCCGTGTCGTTGTTACCGCACGGTAGCGGATGACCAGCGATTGCGGCGCAAGTTTTTCCCGGGCATCAACTGAAGCATCGAGGCGCACCTCGCTGCGATCTATTCCATACAGTATGCCGTCCTTCGCTGCGGCCAGTGCGAGTTGCTGGCCTCCGCGCGTCACGATGAGAGCCGCGGCAGCAGCCACATCATGGTCATGCTGGTCATCTTGAACAGGCTGGACGTACCCTGCGATGCGCCCGGTCCGGGCGTCGAGGGCCAGCACAGAAGTCGTGTAAAGACTTTTGCCGGGATGAAGCGCGACAACGAAGTCCGGTGCATCATTGCCTGTAGGAATGTAGAGAATACCATTTTGAGTATCGATCGTGTAAGATGTCCAGGTTGCACCGCCGGTCGGTGGATTTTCAGGAGACGCATTAGGCCAGGTCGCCCTGGCCGGACCCGCCTCCGGCACAGTGTCGAATCGCCAGATTGTGTGCCCATCCATAGCACTGAGTGCATAGACATGTCCCGTCACGCCGAAGGTGTCACCACCGGCGTTGCCAACGAATACCATGCCATTCCATGCTATGGGTGCGAGTGGAATGGTCTCGCCTCGTTTGGGGTCGGAGATGGAGACGTCCCAAACGGTGCGGCCCGTCTTCGCATCGATCGCGTAGACATGTCCGTCTCCGGAGCCACGGAATAATCGACCATCTAGATAGGCTACGCCGTGATTATTTCCCAACCAGGAATGTGGGGAATAATCACGGATGTGCTTCCACTTTTGCTCACAGGTCGCGCCATCAATGGCATAGGTATTGACGTCAGTCGTCAGAAAGATTACTCCGTCGACGACGACGGGACCGTTCTGAAAGGTTCCCTTCTCGCCGGTGTCAAAAGTGCATGTCTTACGAAGGCTGCTGACGTTCCGACTGGTTATCTCATCAAGCCGGGAGAAGCGATCCCCGGCATACGAGCCATTATATGTAGGCCAGTCGTTGGTTACTCCCGTGGCCACCATCGCCTTTTGCTGCGAAGTTGCCTGCCCCTGCATAGTCGTGCATCCGGTGCTGACTGCCAGGACTGCCATGAAAGACAGTATCCCAAAAGTCTTGCACCATACCATAAACTTTGGATATTTTTTCATCGTGACCTCCTTTTCCCGTAGATTGTTGTTTTTGAATGTTACTTGCTTTTCCATAACAGTCTGCTTTTTGTATGTTTATGTAATAGCTTTTATCTGTTTGACCAGATCCTCGGATCGAATCCCAGAATGACTTTTTATTTAATATATCCATCGAAATGATATGTAATGAACTTACAACAGACCTTCAGGCGCCATCAAGGCCTGTCCTCTCCTTGATCTGATACCATGAGCCAGGATCAGTCATCAGCTCCTGGGTGTCTTTTAGGGAAATATAGTGCTCACGTTCGATATTGGACAGGAGATTAAAGAAATCCTTTTCTCCGGAATCGATACAATCATCCCGCAACTTAGCGTAAAATTCGACACCTTTGGCTTCAAAATTAATAGCTGTCTCAAGAGCTTTGAGGTCATCAGCATCCCCCTTGGGTAAACTGGATGCTTTTTTTACCATATCCTTGAGAATCGCGGAAACTGTTGTCTCTTTCACTTTTAGGGGAATGGTCTCTGGCCATTTCTGCTGCTTGCCCCAAATTTCAGCAAGTTGCTTAAGTCGCTCGTAGTGTTCTAGTTCTTCCACTGCAATTTGCTGAAACATAGCCTTCCCGGCCGGATTATTAGTTCGTTCGGCGTTTTTAAGATAAAATTCCCTTTCCCTCATCTCATTGTTGAGTGCCACTTCCAAAGCATTAAGACGGTTTTTCATGCAGGACCTCTTTGAGTATTTTTTGATCAATTCAATAGAATCGCTATGGAAAGTTCCTGATCAAATAACGCAGACTCCTGCGTATTTCTATTTTCCTATTGAACAGTTTCCGGGAATCTCTGCGGAGCGAGGCAAATCTATCCATTGGAAACGATCTTTGCGCGATTTGCTCCAAGAACTATTTACTTCTTTTTCTTGATTTTTTCTTCTACTTCTTTTGCCCCTTTGGCATAGAACTTTTCTTCATCGGGGGCAAGCTCGTGAAGCAATCTCAGAAATTCTCCAACGTGTACAAGTTCCTCGTCCGCTATTTCCTTGAGCACTTCCACGGCAAGCTTGTTGTTTGTTGACTCGGCAAGTTGCATATACAGCTGAGTCGCTTCGTATTCTGCGGCGACCATAAAACGAATTGCTCTGATGAGCTCTTCATCTGTAAGTTTCCTATCGTTTGCTAATCCTGAAAAGGGTGATCCAAACTCTGGCATATTTAATCTCCTTTATTGCTTCTTTCGGGCGTCCGCCCAATAAATATGAAATTTGCTCCTATTTTACGGGACATTCTTCTTGTGTAATTAACGACCCTCCTGTGCTCCCTAGATGATTTCATCTTCAACCATTATGTGGATGATACTAGTTAAAATCGTCAAACCACAAAGGGGAAAGGATGTGTTCCATAACAATCCCCACTGGGAGGGCTACAGTTTCGATACCTTCAGTTTCTAACTTTGGATTGTCGCTTAGTTTCCCGGCGACCTCCTTGGTCTTACCTTTCGCTTCGTCCTTCGTACTTGATTTCATAGTATTGCTCCTTTAGAATTTTATTTTAACTGCTGGGCTGGCGTCCATTCCGCATCCTTATGGTACCGCACCGTGAAACAATGGTCTGTGGCAATTCCATGCACTTCTTAGTAAGGACACTTGTATTATTATGACCAGCATCATACAAATAGTAGTTGCAAGTGTCCTGCCAACAAGTGAAAATAATAAGAAGCTTTAATTCATCCTTTAATAGTAGATGGTTAGATTAATAGGAGAGACCCGTAGGGATGTATAAAATGACTCGATTAACCTCAATATTTGGTGGAACCTCAATATATTGAGGGGTACTTTAAAGGGATGTGTATAGCCTGCTAATCTGGCTATTTTGTCTCTGGTCAAACTATGTCCGCTTATGCAGTCTAGCTCTTAACTTGCTTGGATGAATGCCCAATATAGCTGCGACTCCATCATCTCATTATTTTCACTTAACTCTAATTTAGATTCGGTGCACTTAACCTATCTGGACAGCAAGCATGGAGATTGAACCACCATCCACCCCTTGTACCGGAAAACTGACCTTCTCCTTTTTCCGGCGAAGACCAAGCACATAAAGCAAAGGCAGATAATGCTCCGGTGTCGGAGCGGACAGCATCGCATCACGGCCAAAGCTCTGGTAATTGACCAGCGGCGCATCGTCGCCTTTGAGCAACAACTCCCGCGCGTGTTCTTCAAATCGGACAGCCCAGTCAAAAGGCTGAACATCACCCTCTCCCCATGAGCAGGCCGATAAATTATGAACGATATTGCCGCTGCCGATGATTAAAACCCCTGCTTCCCGCAGTGACGCCAGCCTTTTCCCCAATTCATAATGAAATGATGGCGGCTGTGTCTCATCAATGCTGAGCTGAACAATGGGAATATCTGCTTTCGGGAAGACATGTTTCAGCACCGACCATGTTCCATGATCAAGTCCCCAGCCCTCATCAAGGCTTACCGCAACAGGGACAAGCAGATCTTTAACACGCAACGCCAGCTCACGACTGCCGGGCGCCGGATATTCAATCTGGTAAAGCTCTTTCGGGAAGCCCACAAAATCATGGATTGTGCGAGGATTAAGATTTGAGGTTACCGCGCAGTACGGTATATACCAGTGAGCGGACACGGCAAGCACGGCCTTGGGGCGTGGAATTGATTTGCCGATAGAAGCCCAACCCTCGGTATAACTATTCTTCGACAACGCGTTCATCGGATTGCCGTGTCCGAAGAAAATTGTTGGCATCAGACTGATCAATGTAACGCCTCCCTACCATTTCTAAATCAAAGCGCTATTTTTGTTGGCCGCGTTGTCGGCTAGCCGCCTCAATATCATCTTTGATTTAGAAATGGTATTTAGTACTGCCGTCTTTGATAACTTAATAAATTTAATTTAATCGGTTCCTTTCTTTATTTTAACGTAAATCCACCATAGCCGATGCCATCTGTGAAAGGATACTCGCCTAAACCCGCACATTGATGTAGTTCATTAATTATTAATTCAATATCTTTCTTTGCTATTTTTGCATTTTGGGGAGTGCAGTATTCCTTCCATGCGGCCTTCGGGATGTGATCATACGGGTCGCCAGATGAAGATAAATGCAATACCTTGGTGCTCTTAAGAAATACAGACCTTCCATGGGCTATTGCATTTCTGAATTTAAAAAGTTGTGGCAAGGTTTGATATGGCCGCCTTGAATAATCCGGAGACATCTTTAAGTGTTTACAAAGCAAAGTATATTTCTCCATTACCCTTATTGAATCTACTTCCTCCCAAAATTCGAAAGTCTTTGCTCCCAGATGATTTAGATATGCCTCAAACGTAAAGGTGCGAAGAAGAATACTGCTCATAATTGTGTAATTACTACCTTTCGGAAACTCCTCAGCAATCCGGATCAGGGCGTCCGCGCCATGATTCAAATCATAGTATGTACGAATTTCCTTAGAGCCTTCAAATATTACTTTTTTCATAAATTATCATACCACCTGACAAGACATCCCACAGTTTCACTATAACTCCACATTCGAGAGCTATATTCCCCTTAACATCAATATTAAACTAAGCTATTGTTTCTAATATATAATCTTTTGGTATTTATTTTACAATAAAAATATAATTCAAGAAAAGTTTTAAATATGTTAGTACAATCATTATTTTTAACCATAATGTTTTGTGCTAAATGCAACATGATCCAAGTAACTGACTTGCCGGTACTTTAAAAAATTAGATTGCCACGACGCGCAAGGCGCGTCTCGCAATGACAAATGAAGGAGACTATATGTCGAATAAAGCAGAACTAGAAAAAAAATGCATTGATACTATCCGTTTTCTGGCTGCCGATGCCATTGAAAAAGCCAAATCCGGACATCCCGGCATGCCGCTGGGCGCCGCTCCCGCCGCTTTTACTCTATGGACGAAGCACCTGAAACATAACCCGAAAAATCCGCAGTGGCCGGATCGCGACCGCTTTGTTCTTTCTTCCGGTCATGCCTCGATGCTTTTATATGCTCTTCTTCATCTCACCGGGTATAACCTTTCGCTCGACGATATTAAAAATTTCCGGCAATGGGGAAGCATCACTCCCGGCCATCCTGAATATAAGCACACGCCCGGCGTGGAAGTAACCACCGGCCCTTTAGGACAAGGTCTGGCCAATGCAGTGGGCATGGCTATCGCCGAGGCGCATCTGGCGGCACGCTTTAACAGCGATAGCGCAAAATTAGTTGACCATTTCACTTACGTGATGACGGGTGATGGCGACATGATGGAAGGTGTTGCTTCTGAGGCCTGCTCGCTTGCCGGGCATTTACGACTGGGGAAGTTAATTGTCCTTTATGATGATAACAAGGTTACGCTTGCCGGTTCCGCGGCGATTTCCTGTACGGAAAATATTGAGCTTCGTTTCAAGTCCTACGGCTGGCAGGTACAAACAGTTAAAGACGGAAACGATGTTGCTGCCATCGACCGGGCGATTAAAAAAGCAAAAAAAGATGGCGACCGGCCATCGTTAATTTGCGTGCAATCGATAATCGGTTACGGCGCGCCCTGCAAGCAGGGAAGCTGCGATGCGCATGGCGCTCCTCTGGGAGCGGATGAACTCAAGGGCGCCAAAGCGGCTCTAGGCTGGCCCGCAGAACCTTCGTTTTTTGTACCGGACGAGGCGCGCAAACTTTTCCGCAAAGCGCTCACCCGCGGTAAAAAATCAGAAAATAAATGGCAGGAAGATTTGACTGCCTTCAAGCAGACACAACCGGCAATTGCCGCTGAATTTCTGCGCGCTCTGAGCGGTGAACTGCCTGCCGACTGGGAAACAGCTCTGACCGAATTTCCCGCGGGCTCCAAAGATATCGCCACGCGTAAAGCATCGGAGACAGTGATGCAGGCAATTGCCGCTAAAGTTCCGGAATTTGCCGGCGGTTCCGCTGACCTGAACCCATCCACTTTTACCTGGCTCAAAGGCCTTGGTGATTTTCAAAGTCCCGCTACCTCCTCTACCGGTTTGCAAGGTTTGGTTGGCGGGCCGTGGAGCTTTGCCGGCCGCAACATTCATTTCGGTGTCCGCGAACACGCGATGGGCGCGATTGCCATAGGCATGGCGCTGCATGGCGGCATCATTCCTTATACTGCCACATTCCTGCCCTTTGCCGATTACATGCGCCCGCCCATGCGTCTGGCCGCGCTGATGGGTGTGCGCACGATCTTTGTTTTCACGCACGACAGCATCGGTGTGGGAGAAGACGGCCCCACGCATCAACCCATTGAACAGATCATGAATCTGCGACAGGTGCCTAACATGACAGTTATCCGGCCTGCCGACGCCAATGAAACAATGGAAGCATGGCGCATTGCTGTTTCCAACACGAGTGGCCCGACAACATTGGTTTTCAGCCGCCAGAATTTGCCGGTGCTGGATCGAAGCGTTTGCAGCGCCGCAGCAGGCTTAAGACGAGGCGGCTACATCTTATGGGAGTCAGCGCCCAATCCTGAATTGATTTTAATCGCCACAGGCTCGGAAGTCTCTTTAACGCTAACGGCTGGCCGCAAGCTCGCGGAAAACGGCACGAAGGTAAGGGTTGTCTCTCTTCCCAGCTGGGAAATTTTCGACCGCCAGCCCCAGGAATATCGTGACAGCGTTTTGCCTCCCCGGATCACTGCCCGCATCTCCGTGGAAGCGGGAATACGGCTGGGCTGGGAGCATTACACCGGACTACAGGGAAAAATCATCGGCATGGAAACATTTGGCGCTTCCGCTCCGGGGCCGGTGCTCTATGAAAAATTCGGCTTTACCGTTGACAAGATTATCACGGCAGCGGAAGAATTACTCCATCGCGCCTAGCAGGAAAAAAATAAAATGGATAATGCTAATATTGCCTTTTTTCTGGGAGCATATCAAAACTCAATCATCAGTGCGTTGGACAAAATGCGCCGGGACAATATTATCGCCCGTATCTGGGCGAAAGATTATACCGTCTGGAAACCGGCGCCGGATGAGATTACCAACCGGCTGGGCTGGCTTGACGCTCCTGCGGAAACATTAGAAAAGATAAACTATATTCGCGCTACCCTTGAACCATTTACCAACGGCAGCATTAACGATGTTGCTTTGCTGGGAATGGGTGGATCGAGTCTGGCGGCAGAAGTATTCAATAAAATATTCGGCAGTGCGGCTGGTCATCCCCAATTACATATCATGGATACCACCGACCCGGTTTTAATTTCCCAACTTACTCAGCGTCTGGATTTGGAAAATACTTTTTTTCTTGTTTCCTCGAAATCGGGAACAACGCTGGAGATAACTTCCCTCTTTCACTACTTCTACAACTTGACCCTGGAGAAAATTGGCAGTTCCGCTGGAAGCCACTTTATCCTGATTACTGATGAAGGCAGCCCTATGATAAAGACGGCGCAGGAGCTTTCTTTGCGGCACACATTCCTCAACAATCCCACAATCGGTGGGCGTTACTCCGCCCTTTCCATGCCGGGTATTATTCCCGCAGCAATTATCGGCGTTGATGTGGAAATACTTCTGCTCACCGCGATAACTGCGGCGCAAAGGGAAAAAGTGGATAATTTTTCCGGCGAGCTTGCCGCCACCGGAGCGGTTTTAGGCGCCATTTTGGGTACATTGGCGCAGAGAAGCCGAAACAAAATTACCTTTATCATGTCGCCTCAGTGGGCTCCTCTGGGCGACTGGCTGGAACAGCTTATCGCGGAGAGCACCGGAAAAGAAGGAAAAGGAATCCTGCCTGTTTTAGATGAACCATTGGCAGACCCGCGTTTCTACAGCCAGGATCGCGTATTTGTTTTTTTTCAAGATGGAGTCGACGATAATTCGCAAAAGGTTGCCGGCCTTGTTGCAGCCGGACATCCGGTAATTACTGTCAGGCCTAATGATCGTTACGATTTGGGCAGTCAAATGTTTCTTTGGGAAATGGCCACAGCCGTGGCCGGGCATCTTTTGGGCATTAACCCTTTTGCTCAGCCGGACGTGGAGACGACAAAGTCGCACACCCGCCGGACAATTGCGCTTTGCCGCGAACACAAAGAACTTCCTTCCGAATTGCCTTCCTTGACAACTCCGGAATGCGTTATTTACGGTGGACCCAAAGCTATTACGTTTGCCGGCGCGTTGAAAAGTTTTCTTTCTGAAGCCGCGAAAGATGATTATGTTTGTTTGCAGGTTTATTTAAGTCCGACGCCGGAAGTGGACGAAGCTCTGCAATCACTGCGCGAGAAAATTTTCGCCAAATATGGACTTGCGGTAACAATTGGTTACGGGCCGCGATATTTGCATTCCACCGGTCAATTGCACAAAGGCGATTCCGGAAATGGATTATTTGTTCAGTTAACCGCTGATGATTTGCTGGACATAAAGATACCCGACCGTATCGGCGTTGCGGATTCAACACTAACCTTTGGCGCGCTGAAAGCCGCTCAGGCTCAAGGCGATTGGCAGGCGCTAAAAGACGCGGGACGAAGAATCATTCGTTTTCACTTTCGGGCAAACCCCGCCACAGGTTTAAAAAAGATCTCGGAACTTCTTTAGTCTCTCTTCTTAGCTGACTATCTTGAGAATTTGGGGAGTATGCCGCTCCGACGCTGCGGGAATCTCTTTTGGATAGCCGATAATAATGGGCGCAACAATCCGGCAATTATCGGGCATACCTATTTCCGCTTTAATTTTTTGATCTCTGATATTTGACCCTAAATGGACCCAGCAAGTGCCCAAACCTCTTTGGGTGGCGCCAAACATAATGTAGCTTATCGCCAGCGCGCAATCAACGTCCAGTGAACTAACGCTTTTCGAACCGATAACGTAAATCAAACATGGAGCGTTATAATAAACATTAAAGTTTTCATCCTTCATCCGCGCTTCATAGGCCGGATTAAGGGAAGCAGGGTTTTTGAAAAAATCCTGCAGGAGATTTTTTTTGCTTTCGTCAGAAAGCTTTTTTAAAATCTCCCTGTTGTTGATGATAATAAACTGGCAGGGTTGGCCATTGCTGGCCGAAGGCGCTAAGCATGATTCTTTGAGAATTTCTTTTACTATGTCCAGCGAAACATCTTTGAGTTGGAAATCACGAATTGCTCTTCTGTTTTTTAACAACTCTGTAAATGTCATCATAACAATATTTCCTCCTGTTAGTAATGATTTTATCTTCCGGATTATCTATCACGTATTAGGGCAAAAAAACAGAAATAATGGTCAGAATTATATATTGAAAAAAGTTTATCACCGGATCAAGAACATGTAAATAGAGCAACCCTATAACAATAAAAAATCCAAAAGGTTCAATTTGATAAAGTGCCCTGTTTACGGATTCCGGCGCGAATCCCATGAGTATTTTAGAACCGTCAAGCGGCGGGATCGGAATTAAATTAAACGCGGCTAATATAATGTTAATATGGGCCAGCAAAAGAAGGACTTGCCCGGCCATCCCTGAAGGTTCAGGAGAAATCAGCCTCAATAATAAAAGCGCGACAAAAGCGAAGATAATGTTTGCCGTAATCCCTGCCGCCGACACGAGAATGATTCCTTTGCGTCTTTTATTGCTGGGGATATTTCCCAGATTTACGGGAACAGGTTTTGCCCAGCCGAAACCGATAAACAAAAGCATCAATGTTCCGATAGGATCGAGATGTTTAACCGGATTGAGCGTCAACCGTCCCAGCAATTTAGCCGTGGGATCACCCATTTTATAGGCAACCCAGCCGTGAGCTAACTCATGAAAGATCACTGAATATAATAGCAACACCGATAATATTACAAAAGCCAGCGGATCTTTAATTAATATCTGTATAAGTCCCATAGATAATCCCTTCAATTTCTGTTTTGCTCTTTATACAATATTTTTCAGAATGAAAAACAGAACTATTCGCGCGCGCATGCAGTTTGGCTGCGCTGCCAATAAATATAGCGCTTTGATTTAGAATTGGAATAAGGTTACTTGATAATCTCGTAACAAGTTTTAACATCCATGCCCGGCTCCAGCAGGGGAAAGAGTTTTTCCATATTTTTCATCAAATTGGCGGAATGCAGTTTCAGGGCATCCTTATCGCTGTATTTCTCATAAAAAATAATGGTCTTTTCATCACCGCGGACAGTGTGTGGTATATATTCCAGACATCCCGGTTCACTCGCTTTAACTTTTGGAACGATCTCTTTCAGAACATTGATCGCCTCTTCCATTTTTCCTTCTTTAACTTTTAAAGTCGCAATTAGTGTAATCATTATCTTATCTCCTATTTTATATTTCACTATAAAGTATATTAGTATTCTCCTAGACACCCTCTATGCATTTTTCAGGAAAGCAATAATCTCATCAATATCCGGCAGCTCTTTGATGGGATAGACCTTCAGAAAACAAACTTTCCCCGCCTGATCGAGGACGACGTTTGCCCGTTGTGAAAAACCGTTCTGTTCCCGGAACAGCCCGAGGCTTTTGGCTACATTCCCGTGAGGCCAGAAGTCCGCCAGAAGCTTCGTCTGTTTGATCTTTATAGCTTTGGCCCACGCCGCCTTGCAGGGAACGCTGTCCACGCTCAAGCCCACGGCGATCGCATGAAGATTATCGAATTCTCTTTTGTTTTTTTCGAGGGATTGCATCTGCAGAGTGCAGACTGGCGTCCAGGCCAGGGGATGAAAAGACAACAAGACGCGCCGCCCCCTCAGCTCTGACAGGACAAAGTCCAGGCTGAACTGATCCTGCAGAGTGAAATTTTTAACCATCTTGCCTAATTTGATAATTGTTTTTTCTGCCATAGAGCACCTCTATAAATATTTTTTTATCTTTATACCTTCTTTTCCATTCAGAACGTTCCTATCCGATAATCCGGAACAATACTTTCAACAGAAACACTCTGCCATGATAAGGAGGATAACGCAATGGCATATCCAGTAAATTTGACCGAAACAGGAATCCCCGCTGGTGCGTAAACGTATCGAAACTTGCCTTTCCATGATAACCACCCATGCCGCTTTCCCCAATACCGCCGAAGGGAAGCTCCTGGCTGCCGATATGGGAGATGGTGTCATTGATGCAGCCGCCGCCGGACGATGTTTCCCGAAGAACCCTGTCCTGAATTCCCTTGTTTCCAGAGAAACAATAAAGCGCCAGCGGCCGTGGCCGCTGATTCACAAAGGCAATCGCCTCGTCAATGTCATCATATTCAATTAGGGGAAGGATGGGACCGAAGATTTCTTCCTGCATAACCGGATCATCGGGAGAGACCTGATCCATGAGCGTCGGCGTTATATAAAGATCTTTTCTCCGGATAGTGCCGCCGGAGAGAATCCGACCCTTCTCCATAAGATGAAGGAGGCGGTTGAAATGCCGCTCGTTGATGATTCTGGCGTAATCGGGACTCTCCATAGGGTCTTCGCCATAAAACGTATGGATCGTCCGGATCATCTCCTTGACAAATGCTTCCTTGATTTTCCGGTGGATCAGAACATAATCCGGAGCAATACAGGTCTGTCCGGCATTTAAAAATTTTCCCCAGGCGATTCTTTTGACCCCGTAATCCAGACGGGCATCCTGGTCGACAATAGCAGGGCTTTTCCCACCCAGCTCCAGCGTCACCGGTGTGAGGTGGCGGGCTGCCGCTGTCATGATAATCCGGCCGATAGCCGTACTTCCCGTGTAGAAGATATAGTCGAATTTTTCCGCAAGGATCTGCTGTGTTGCCTCCGCGTCGCCCTGGAAAACGGCCAGATAATCGGGATCGAATAATTCAGCGATCATCTTTGCTATGACCGCCGATATGGCAGGGGAAAACTCGGAAGGCTTGATCAGGACGCAATTGCCGGCGGCAATCGCGCCGATCAGGGGCGCGATGGTCAACTGGAAGGGATAATTCCAGGGGCTGATAATCAGGACAACGCCATAAGGGTCATGATAAATACGGCTCCGGGACAAAAAATGAATGATGGGTGTTGACACGCGCCGGGGACGCGACCATGAGCGGATGTGGCGGACAGCGTGATCAATTTCAGTATAGAGAATCCCTATTTCGGTCGCATAGGATTCAAAGGGCGGTTTTCTAAAGTCACTATAAAGGGCGGCGATAATATCCGATTCGTATTTACGAATGCCTTCTTTGAGCTTTTTCAGTTGGTCAATGCGAAACTCGACATCCCTCGTTTTTCCAGCGGCAAAGAATGCTCTCAGCCGAGTCAACGTTTGCGATGTGGGTTCCTGTGACATAGATATTCTCCATTCATACCAATTCGCTTTCTTTGGCTAACTTTGTTGACAGCGTCATCGGCTTCCTCAACGTATTAGTAATACGCCTGCGGAGCCCCCTCCTCGCCGCCACGTTATCCTTTGAAATCGAAATGGTATTCGTTAAGCAAGCGCCTAACCTTGATCAAACCTTTTTCAGCGGATTTTCTTTTTATGATATGAATATATGAATTAGGGTCGCATGTGTCAATGAAATACAGACAGCGAAATGAATATAAATTCAAAATACTCTATCCAGCACTTCAATCCCGCGACTTCGCATCCCCACTGTTGCAGCCGTGCAGGAATGCTCCATAACCCGCGGGAGGTCGCATTATTTTACGGAGCCACTGGCTCCTTCCAAAGGAGGCTCCACCAATAAATATTTGATTTTCATAAAATATTGGCGTAAATAATCAAGCACTTAACAAATAATATTGTTTGAAAACCAGTAAGATTTATACATTACTTATATTAATTGTTAGTTTTTGAAAGGAGATTATTTTGATTTTTGACTCGTCATCATTTGGTTCAGCAATTATAGGTGCTATCGTAGGCGGTCTCACAACAGGCTACTTTGCTCTTCGGAGCACCGACAAGGCTTACAAAAACCAATCTAAACAGATCGAATAGAATGAAGTAAAACTTATCAAGGGGTTGTTACAAGCAATTCATGATGAGATTGAGACGGTGTCCGAGAGGTACAATGAGACTATGGGAGCAAGAGTTGAGTCTTTAAAAGAGGGTGAGCCCTTACTGGTATACTACCCACTTGTGAGTGATTTCTTCACTGTCTATAATGGTAACTCCTTTCTCATAGGTCGTATTCCATATAACGATCTGCGCAAACAAATCATCAAAACCTATACATTGGCAAAAGGTATGGCCGATTCATTTCGTATGAATAATGACCTCAATCAGAAGTTTGAACACTGGCATCAAATATTTCAAGAATCTAAGAATCAAGTGCATCAACAAAAGGCTGCTGCTTGTTTGGTTAGCCTCGTCGAGTATGCGAAACTTCTGAAATTAAGCCATCAAACCTGTAAGACCGAAATATCTCATCTGCTGAGGGAACTAAGAAAACATGGCGTATTGAATGAGAAATAAAACTAACAACACATTCAGACGAACGGCTCACAGTTGACGGCTATCTTTTACTTCGCCATCGCTGATCTTAACCATGAAAGGACATAGATAGAATGATATTAAAAGATACAAAACATGTTTGTCCTTGGTGGTTATGTTTTACATTCGATAATCCCATCCGCAAGATTATCCATGATCCGATTAAAATTCTCAGCCCATACGTTCACAAAGGAGGTACGGCAATTGATATCGGGCCCGGCATGGGCTATTTCACGATACCTTTGGCGCAACTTGTTGGTCCCACCGGCCGTGTCACTGCTATCGACATCCAGCCTAAAATGCTCTCCGCACTGATGGGACGCGCTCAAAAGAAAGGCCTCTCCGATAGAATCAAAACACATCTGACCGGTCCGGATTCCATCGGCTTTCATGAAAAAGCTGATTTTATTCTGACTTTCTGGATGGTGCACGAGGTTCCCGATCAACGCCGGTTTCTTTTAGAAATCCGCGATCTGATGAAACCACAGGGGCTGTTTCTTCTGGTCGAACCTGTAATCCATGTGTCAAAGAAAAGTTTTTCACAAACGCTGGAAACGGCAAAGGGCCTTGGGCTTTTCATCAAAGAATCTCCCAAAATTCGTATGAGCCAAAGCGCTCTTTTTAGTTGTGGCAAAGATGGCCACTAGCAATGGCATCCAGACTTCAGACAATTCAATGTGGAGGAGTTAAATGAGAAAACTTGTTATATTAATGGTCGCGGCCATGTTCGTTATTTTGTTGAATGGGTGCACCAAAAGTATATTATAATAAACATATTCAATGGATACAACACAAAATATTGTTACATCTTATTGTCATGTTCCTTGTTTGTTTTTTTATGTTGCTTTCTTTCGGATTCGCTATTATAAGGACGCTATTACGCCGTCTATTATTATTTCAATACTTCTCTTAATCTTATCGTTCGCGTATATTATCCATTATTACCAGATTGAAAACGGCGTTCAAAGATGTCGTTTTATTTCAATCAAATTAAGCAGCGGTATAATTATTATATGCCTTATATTAATTTAGAAGATGGGAGAAAAGCAATGATTCAGGATAAAATAGTAGTTCATTATGAGGATGGGCGGCTGTTGAAAGGTGTCACCACCAATTTTGTACCCAATAAAGACTTTTTTCATTTTATTCCGATGGATTCCCCGCCGGGAAGCAAACTGTTGGAATTACGCACTACCGGCCTAAAAGGATTATTTTTTGTTAAGGAATTCAGTGGCAACCCGAATTACAATGAAAAAAAGGAATTCGATTCCCCAAAATTGTTAGTTGGGCGCAAGATAAGGGTAGTTTTTAAAGATGGAGAATTAATGGTCGGCACAACTGATCGATATCCGCTGGATAGTCCGGGATTCTTTGTCGTCCCTGCTGATACCAACTCCAATAATGAAAGTTGTTTTGTTGTTAAATCGGCGACTCAGCAAGTTTCGTTAATCTGAGTTCGAATAATTAAGGACAGCTGTCTCTAATTTGCCCGGTACTCCTGTAATTCTTATCTGTATTATATTTACCTATTAAATATATTTGTGACGCGCTCAATATCCGCCTTGGCCTCCGCCACTATTCTCTCGAGAAGGTCTTTACACGTGGGAACATCCTTTACCAACCCGACTGATTGTCCCATCATCATAGGAGCATCGTCAACCTTGCCGAATTCCCATGCATCTTTTACTCTTTGTCCTGATATAAGTGGAATAAGTTGTTCCAAGCCGCCGCCCTTTGCTTCCACAGCCAGAACCTCTTCAACAATCTTATTTTTTATCGCCCGTCCCTGCAAACCGATAGATTTGCAGATAAGAGTCGTCTCATATTCCTGCCGCCGGATAATTTCCTGCTTGATGTTATCATGCACTTCGCACTCCTGCGTGGCGACAAAGCGGGTCGCCATCATAACTCCCTGGGCTCCGAGAGCAAGAGCGGCCGCCAAAGTGCGGCCATCGGCTATGCCTCCTACAGTCACGACAGGAATCTTCACCGTTTCGGCAATGCGTGGCGTGAGCAGCATTGTTGTCACGTCGTCATTGAGCGGATGACCGCCCTCTTCGATGCCCGCGGCATAAATGCCGTCGTAACCCATCTTCTCGGCATGCACGGCATGACGCACCGATCCCACCTTATGAAAGAGTTTGACCCCCGCTTTTTTTAGAAGGTCTATATATTCTCTTCCTACAACCTTGTCCAGCGGTGTGCCGGATATTTCCAGCCCGGAGACCTTTTCTTCTAGGCAAACACGCACATACATTTTGTGATGCTCGGCTGTAATATGCACCGATGGCAGAATGGTTATATTCACCATAAAAGGTTTGTCTGTCAGCTTTCTTGTTAACTTAATTGCATCACGAAATTCGTCATCGGTCGAATAGTTTCCGGCAGTCAGGTTTCCTATGCCGCCGGCGTTAGATATGGCCGCGCAAAGTTTGGGTTTACAAAGCCACATCATGGCTCCGCATATGATGGGATATTTGACTCCGAACATCTCGGTAATGACTGTTTTCATTTTTCTTCCACCTTTAATTTCTTTTGTAATAAGTAAAATTCTTAATGCTGTTTAATCAGACATCATCAGAGAATCAATTTTGGCTGACGGCGGCATAAAGTCCGCGTCTAATACTTTAATTATATCGTTATAAAGCCTCTTTTTCATTTCACCTAAAATTCCCCGCTTTTTCTGGAGGGTCTTGGCAAAAGCTATGGCCGAGGCCATAAGGTCTTCCTGATTGGCGCAGGCCTTCACAATAATGTTATGCTTTTCCAGCTCCGGCGCGGTGTAACGATTTCCGGAAAACTGCATTTGTGATAATATGTGCAGAGGAATAGCTTTTTTAACAAAAGCGTTCATGCCCCATCTGAAGGGAATACCGATATTTACTTCCGGAAAGCAGAAGAAGCCGCGGTCCGACCGCATGAATCTAAAATCGCAGGCACAGGACATTATCGAGCCATTGCCGAAAGCATGGCCGTTGATCGCCGCGATTACCGGTACCGGATAAAGAAGAAGTTTTTTAAAGACATTATCCATCTCGTTGATGAAATCAGTGACCGGCTGATGATTATTTTTCTGCATATTATCCATAATCCATACAACGTCTATGCCCTGAGAAAAATTCTTTTCGTCATTGGAGGTAATAATCAGGGCTGATATTGATTTGTCAGCGATTATCTCATCCAGCATGGCGCTTAAGGTTTTGGCAAATTCAAGATTTTGCCTGTTTTCACCATTGGTCATGGTGATGATCGCTACGGTTTCGTCTTTAATCCATGTCATGATAGGCATATAGTTTTTCTTTCCTTTCCTTTTTTCAAAACATATTATTGAAGACCGGCCACATGGACGCGTTAAATTCATGAGGTGATCGATCTGCAAAATACGTTAAATTATATCATCTGAGTGCCGTATATTTGCTGAAACGCGAGGAGTATAAGAAGTCCCACCTTGTATGTCAAGAACATAATGACCGCAAAATATTTATGATCTAATATAAATAAACAACCCTGATTTAACGGTTTAAAACCATGAATATTTCAGAATAGCTTTGATAATTTCCTTGACAAATTATCAGGTTATGCTAACCGTCTATTCACAGACGGTCTACTCGTACAATGATTTTTTTATGCCAGGCTGTATTCAACAAAATCCTGCGGTGGTAAGGAGAACCTCATGAATTCAGGTAACAAGATCGTTCTGATTGATAACGAACATGATCTTGATAAAATATTGAAGACCAACGACAGGGTGATCGCCCTCGTTTACGCGTCCTGGTGCCCTTTTTGCAGAAAATTTCTGCCTATATTTCAGCAGTATGCTCAAGAAGAACAACCGTATTTTTTGTGTGTTCAGGATGACGGGGAAAGCATAGGGGACAAATATTCAATAGACATTTTCCCCACTGTTCTTTTCTTTGAGAAAGGTTTCATCTCCAAACGTCTGGACGGAGAACCGGGTGTGGGATTAAGCGAAAAACAATTGGTGGAATTTATAGATGAAACTAGCTGATAATGAGTCCCAAGCTTCAGAAACATAGTGCACTAAAGCTTGCTGGACGAATTATACCAGGCGTGTAGCGCCGTGGTAAAACAAGCGTAGCGAAGTTTGAAGCGCAAGTCGAATCAATGACATTCGCTGAAAATGAGTGAAACGAAATTTGAAGCGCAAATGGAATTGATCCCCGGAGCGAAGCGACGCGGGATGATTATTTTTTAGTCTATTTTCTGTCGTCTTTTTTTGAGAACAGGAATGCGGCTTTCACAAGGGACGCCTGTCTGGCACAAGCCGCATCCGGCATAACTCCCGATGTATCCTGATCCATATGCGCCTTCCGCCCAGGGCTTCTGCCTCACAAAGAGAACCTCGAAGCATTTGAGTTTGTCATGGCCTTTTTCGCTTATTGCACCGCCGAAACAACGACGGATACATTTTCCGCACTTACCAGCAGCATAAAAAAGACAATTTGCCAGATGGTGTTCATAGGGTTTTACGGATGGTTTCAATTTAATGCTGGCAGCCACACTTCCACAGCGCATGGCCAGCCCTTTGGAAGTGATAAAACCTTCGTTGAGGCTGAAGGTACCCAGCCCGGCAGCATAGGCGATATGCCGTTGTGACCAGTTGGATGTAAAGCCATCGGAGACTTGCAAAATTTTAAAATAAGGCGATATTTCCGGAGCAAGAGCATGGGTTCCCATTGCTTCTAAAAGCGATACCAAATATGTGGACAACCCGGTGATAAAATCCTGCCCTTTCCAGCGTGTATGATTCCAACGCAGAGATGGGCCTTCTTTTTCTCTGGCATTAGTCCGCAATGTTTCGCGGTTAATGGGCAGTATGAAAGAAACAACACTTACGTCCGCCAGTTGAGGTGCTTCATCCTTTAATGTTTCGGTGAGGTGTAAAGTGAGCATTTCCCGGGGACTGAGGTGGAGTTCGTGTACCACTTTTTTATACTCGGTAAACAACGGATCATCACTGTCGGCAAAGCCGACCAGTGGTTGATCAAAGATAGGCTCGCCTCCGAATGATTCCAACCGGTTCAAAGGACTCGTTTTGACGAAATGTCTGATGGCCTTTTCAATGAAGCGTTCGGGATTTGCATCAAACCGCTCCTTTGTTCGTTTATCTGCTGTAAAAGTCGTCATTGACGCAACATTCTCCTTTAGTGTCTGCATCATAATCAGCTAAGTTTATGTGCCAAAATCTAATTATCAGCACCTAATTATTTATTCAACATTTTTATAGCGGAACCCGCCCCGGCAGGAGTCAAGAAATTTCCAGACGCGGGATTGCTTTTAAAGCGGGGGAAAATTGGTTTGACATATACCTTTTTCGTTACTAAACTAAGCCTGTGATCTAAGAGGGACAAAGCTGTTTCAATCCCGCGAGACTTGGAATCTCCCGGCTCCAGCCGGGGGAGGAATGCGCCGTAACTCGCGGGAGATCGCGTTATTACAGGGAGCCTCCGGCTCCTGCCGGAGGGGGCTCCACTTTGAAAACTATGTCGATAGAAATATTCGAGGAGGCATCAGAGAATGGCGTTAAAAACTGCTGAACAATATGAAGAAAGCCTGCGCAAAATGAATTTTAAAGTCTATCTGCTGGGCGAATTGATAAAAAATCCAGTGGATAATCCGATAATCAGGCCATCCATGAATTCCGTAAAAATGACTTACGCACTGGCTCAAGATCCTCAGCATGAAGACCTGATGACAGCAAAATCCCATCTGACCGGGGAAAAAATTAATCGCTTCTGCCACCTGCACCAAAGCACTGAAGATCTGATTAAGAAAGTGAAAATGCAGCGCCTGCTGGGACAAAAAACAGCTTCTTGTTTTCAACGATGCGTCGGAATGGACGCCATCAATGCCGTGGACAGCGTCACATTCGAAATGGATGAAAAACTCGGCACTAAATATCATGAGCGTTTTACCAAGTTTCTAAAAATGATTCAGGAACAAGATTTGACTGTGGACGGTGCCATGACTGATCCTAAAGGCGACCGCAGCCTGCCTCCCGGCAAACAAGCCGATCCCGATCTCTACACTCATGTAGTGGAAAAAAGAAAGGATGGTATTGTCGTGCGGGGCGCCAAAGCACATCAGACAGGAGCCATCAATTCGCACTGGATTTTGGTGATGCCGACGATCGCCATGTCCAAAGAAGATGCCGATTACGCCCTTTCTTTTGTCGCCCCTGCCGACGCGGAAGGCGTATCCTATATTTATGGCCGGCAGTCCTGTGATACGCGGAAACTCGAAGGCTGTGAAATCGATGTGGGCAACCGGCAGTTCGGCGGTCACGAGGCTCTCATGATTTTTGACGATTTATTTGTTCCCTGGGAAAACGTGTTTATGTGCGGCGAATATGAATTCAGCGGCGCTTTGGTGGAACGCTTTGCCGGATATCACCGCCAGAGCTACGGCGGCTGTAAAGTCGGTGTCGGCGACGTACTCATCGGCGCGGCTGCTCTGGCTGCCGATTACAACGGCGCTTCCAAAGCATCCCACGTTAAAGACAAACTGATCGAAATGATACATCTGAATGAAACTCTTTACGCCTGCGGCATTGCCTGCTCCTCACAGGGACATAAGACGGCTTCCGGCAACTACCTGATTGATTTACTGCTGGCCAATGTCTGCAAACAGAACGTCACCCGATTCCCCTACGAAATTGCCCGTCTGGCCGAAGATATCGCCGGCGGATTAATGGTTACGATGGGCTCGGAAAAAGATTTGCGTCACCCGGAAATCGGCAAATTAGTCGAAAAATATTTTAAAGGAATCGCCTCGGTGCCCACGGAGAATCGCTGCCGTGTTTTGAGATTGGTGGAAAATATTACTTTAGGCACTGCCGCGGTCGGCTATCGCACGGAATCCATGCATGGCGCGGGTTCGCCGCAGGCTCAACGCATTATGATTTCGCGCCAGGGAAATCTGGAACAAAAGAAAAAACTAGCTAAAGAAATCGCCGGAATTAAAGATTAACCAGATTCTATCTTAAAATGAGCTTTTAGGCTGGTTCAATCTTGTAGATTGAACCTAAACACTCAAGGTTTTTAATTGCCGATATAAAATATCTGAGTCAATCAGAATGATTGAACCAGCAGAAGAGGGCCTAAATCCGAAATCCGGGAACATACAAGTTATCAGATAATTAATGCAAATTGTTATAGGCATAAAATACTGCGGCGGCTGCAATCCGCGCATCGACAGGGCAAAACTGGCGCTGGAGATAGAAAAACTACTGCCGCCAGAATACAATTTTACCACGAATCTATCCTTAAATCCATGGGACATCGGTATTATGATTTGCGGCTGCCCAACGGCTTGCGTGGATAAAACCGAATTTACAAATCTTGCCCGAAAATGGATTATTGTAGCCGGTAGTTCTGTTGATCTGGATAATGCGCCGGAAGAAAAACTGGCTGATGTTGTCTCTCGGAAAATCACGGGTATGAAACCCTAAAAGCAAGCTGAGGAGTATTCAATCCTCCGCCTTTGGCGGGATTGTTCCTCTTACGCTTCGAGCTTCACTCCATTTGCTCTCAGCGAGAGTCACAATCGTTTCGCACCTGGGATCAATTCAACTTACAAATATTACTGCACTGCATTTGTAATATCTGAGTTTCATTGATTCGACTTACAAATTTTAATACGTTTTACTTTTAAAATTTTAGTCTCACAAATAAAAGAGTTAAAACAATACCCCCATGCCATTGGGGAGAGCTTCCTGCTTAATTTATAAGCGTATTACACCGCATTCCTCCCTCGGCTGAAGCTGGCGGATTTCAAACCACGGGATACAACACCTTTCCTGTCTTTTGCCCAAGGCATCACTCATCCGCCATCTTCTTTCTCTTTGGCCGGATTAAATCGTCGATTCTATCTGTCATTATTTTTATGTTTGATTTCATGAAGTTATAAATGGTTCCATAATTTGTTTTTTCTGACTAATAGTCATGTGTGACTTTGTAATAATATTATATTCCGTAGTCAGGCTATGAAATAAGAATAATACTTGACAGTGTGACTATGACGATGTAGATTAAAATCGAAATCATCATAAGGTATGATTATGACAGATAAGAGCAGACCAAAAACCAGAAAAGACCGCATCATGGATGCAGCTCTGCGTATATTTGCCGAAAAAGGTTTCCAGATCGCGACTATCACCGAAATCAGTAAAGAGGCCGGGGTTTCGGAAGCTACAATCTATGAGTATTTCGGAACAAAAGAAGATCTTCTCTTCGCCATTCCCGAAAAAATATCCAATGAGACTTTTGAAAAATCATCAAAGGTTATACCTTACATTAAAGGGGTGGAAGGAAAAATAAGGGCCATATTGCTGTTCTATGTACAGCTTTATCAATCGAACCCCCATTATTCTGCCTTGGTTTTGCTTCAACTCATGTCGAACAAGAGATTTCGCCATACGCCCGCCCATGCCGCAATACGCCGGTCGTCTCATGTACTTTTGGACTGTATTAAGACGGGGATCGAAGACGGCACATTCAAAAAGGATTCCAATCCCTATTTGATCCGCTCCATGCTGATGGGCGCCATCGAACACTTATTCATTCACTGGCATATGCAGGGAATGCCGAAGCGAAAAACGAGCATTGCGGACATGCTCGACCCTTTAATCGAAATTATTTTTGACGGTATCCGCGCCAAAAAAGAAGAGTCCGGCACGACACTGTACTTGAAACTGGAGGACGCAAATGTTTTCGAAAAACTTTTTCAGAAAAAAGATAGTGGAGCATCCTCAAAAGATAAAAACAAATAAACAAGTTTAACAAGAAAAAGGAGTAATACAATGAGAACAAGAGAACAGTACATTGAAGGGCTTCGGAAGATGAAGAGAAACATCTATCACGACGGCGAAAAGATCGACCGTGATGACGAGATTCAGGCTCCGGTGCTCAACGTGATGGGGATTACCTTTGACGCTGTCAGTGATCCGGAGTTAAAGGATCTGTGCACCGCCACGTCCCACTTGACGGGAGAGACGATCAACCGTTTCTGCCATGTCCATCAGAGCACGGACGATCTCCATAAAAAACAGGACATGACCCGGGCCCTGTGCCGGAAGGCCGGTATGTGCATTCAGCGCTGCATGGGCACCGACGCCCTGAACGCCGTCAATGCCGTTTCCTTCGAGGCGGACAAGGTGAACAGCGGGAATACTTCGTACCACAAGAATTTCCTCAAATGGCTCGAACGATTCCAGAAAGAAGATCTCGTGGGAAGCTGCGCCCAGACCGACATGAAGGGTGAGCGCATGAAGCGACCCATCCAACAGACGGACCCCGACATGTACGTCCGCGTCGTGGAGAAGAAAAGCGATGGAATCGTTGTCCGAGGCTGCAAGCTCCATATTTCCGAGGCCTCCATCTCTGATGAAATCATCGTGGTGCCCACCCGCGCCCTGGGCCCCGACGAAAAAGATTACGCAGTGGCCTTTGCCGTTCCCTCCGATTACGAAGGGGTCAAGCAGGTTGTCTCTATCCACAGCCAGCACAAGCGCAAACACATCAAGCGCGGTATAGACATCGGCTACTCCGACTCCTACATCATCTTCGAGGATTGTTTCGTTCCCTGGGAACGGGTATTTCTCTGCGGCGAAAACGATCACGGCGGCCTGTGCGCCTTGCTGTTCGCGCTGTTCCACCGCCACAGTTACTCGGGATGCAAGCCCGCCATCGGAGACGTTTTCCTTGGTCTGGCGGCCCTGGCGGCTGAATACAACGGCATCGAGAAAACGCCACATGTTAAGGAAATGCTGGCGGAGATCATCAAAATATCTGAGCTGGGCTATGCCGCAGGTTATACGGCCTCCAGCCTGGGCAAGCCCGAAGTCATCATCCCGGGTATGGGCAGTTGCCCCTATGGTCCTGGCAGCTATATCCCCAACTCCATTTACTGCAATGTTGGCCGCTGCCTGACGGGTGAAGCGGTTTTCCATGAGCAGGAACTCATCTGCCGGATCGCCGGCGGCATACCTTCCACCTTCCCCTACGAAGGCGACCTCACCCATCCCGACCTGAAAGCTGTCTTGGAAAAGTACCTCAACCGTAATCCCAAGGTTCCCGTGGAAGACCAGATTAAATTCTGGATGACCCTGGGCGACTACACCATCGGGACTATGGCCGGTGTCATGAACTATGGAAACTATCACGGCGGCGGATCCCCCATCATGGAGCAGATCGCCATAACGTCACAATACGACATCAAGGCGCGCAAGGAGCTGGTGAAGGGCCTGGCGGGTATATTATGAGCAGCAAATACTTTGCAGTTTTCAGCAACAAGATGAAAACTGCAAAGTCACGGGTATAAACCCCAAAGTACGATTTGGGAACGTTTCGCAGCAAGTTGCTAGTATATAACCTCCGCTTTGCGGGATAATTCGACCTACAAGTTCCAGCGCACTTTGTTTCTGAAACTTGGGTCTTATTAACTTTCAAATTCCGTTGCGCTTCGCTTTCGGAATTTGAGTTTCACGAATAAAATATGCCGGCAAAGATGTATATTTCATATTTTGAGGAGAATTAAACTATGTTCGATATATCTCAGTTTTCACTAAAAGGAAAAATAGCCGTGATCACCGGCGGTGGCCGCGGCATCGGCCAGGCTATAGCGTTTGCTTTCGCCAAGGCAGGAGCCAAAGTGGTTATCACCAGCCGCAAGGCACAGGATCTGGAATCAACGGCAGCCGAGATTAAAGCCTTCGGCGGCGAGGCGTTTCCGCTCCCGGCTCATCTGGGCAAAACGGACGAGATAAAAAAGATGGTCAACACCGTGATGGAAAAATTCGGCCGAATCGATATTCTGGTCAATAATGCCGGCGCGAGCCCCGCCATAAACTCCGTCCTTGAATCCGACGAGCGCCTCTGGGATACGATCATGAACCTGAACTTGAAAGGGGCTTATTTCGTCAGCCAGACCGTGGCCAATATCATGGTAAAGCAAGGCGGAGGGAAAATCATCAATATCGCTTCCGTTGACGGGTTCAATCCCGAACCGGGTGTAAGCATTTATTCTATTTCCAAGGCTGGCATGCGGATGGTTACGAGGGCCTTTGCCAGCGAACTAAATTCCTATAATGTTCAGGTAAACACCATCGCTCCGGGACCCATCAGCACCAAGATGATGAATTCCCACTGGGGACACCTTTCGCCGGAAGAAGCTCAAAAAGCGAAAGAGGCTGTGGAAAAGATGCTGCCCTCCGGTCGCATCGGCAATCCCGATGAAATCGCGGGCGCCGCGCTCTACCTGGCATCCGCTGCCTCCAATTATACGACAGGAGCGGAGATCATCATCGACGGCGGCTTGCTGTTGAGTACGCATCTTTCCTAGTAAGAATTTCCGCTGATATGAGAATAGTCTGCCGTCGCCCGGATGGGCGACGGCAAAAATCTATTTATGATAATAATTCACCTCATATCCGCTCATTTTTTTCTGTAAAAGGAGATCGTCCATGAAAACCCTTCAACATTTATTATTGCCTATTAAAATCCGTTCCCTCGAAATTCCCAACCGTTTAGTCATGCCGCCCATGGGCACAGCCCTCGGCAATGATGACAGCACCGTCAGTGAAGCAAACCTGGCTTATATAAAACGCCGGGCTCAGAGCGGTGCCGGGCTTATAATAACTGAGATCACTGAAGTGCATCCTCTGGGCTCCGCTTCACCCCGTTGCATTGCTGTCTGGGATGATAAATTCATTGCCGGCCTTAGCAAGCTTGCCGATGTGGTGCATGCCCAGGGAAGCAAAATTGCCATGCAGTTGCACCATACAGGCCGCGAGAATTATCTGCTTCAGCGGAAAAATAAAGCTATCGGGCCTTCAGCCATTCCGAGCTATATCTTCGGTTTTCTGGGAGCGCCGCGCGAGATGACTCTTGAAGATATCGAGGAAACCATTGCTGCATTTGGCAGCGCAGCCGTGCGGGCAAGGAAGGCAGGGTTTGATGCCGTGGAGCTTCACGGAGCACATGGCTATCTCCTCATGCAATTTCTCTCGGCCAATTGCAATCAGCGTACGGATAAATACGGAGGTGATTTCCGTGGAAGGTCCCGTTTCATGATCGAGTGCCTCAAGGAAGTGCGCAAACAGGTAGGCCAGGATTTCCCTATGTCCATTCGGGTTTCCGGCGAGGAGTGCATCAAGAACGGCTATACCATCTCTGACATGCAGACCATTATTCCCGATCTGGTAAGTGCTGGTGCAGACATGATCAATGTCTCCTTTGGCACCCATGGCAACCCGGAAGTTAACACTGATACACCAAACCCGAGCGCCCCTATTGAATACGACCCGGGCTTTAAGGCATATCTGGCCCGGAAAATCAAAGACGTGGCGAAAGTTCCCGTTATTTCCGTCGGACGCTATGTCGATCCTTATGCCATGGATGAAGTGATTGCCCGGGGAGACGCCGACCTTATAGCTGTGGCCAGACAGCATCTGGCCGACCCCGATTTCCTGAAAAACGTCAGGGAAGGACATCCCCAAGACACGCTGGAATGCCTTGCCTGCAATCAGGGATGCATTGAGCGCCTTTCATTAGAACAGCTTCCGATTCGTTGCGCCATTAATCCGCAGACCGGTCAGGAACTGATCTACCCGGCGGGCCCGGCGGCAGTTGGCCGCAATGTTTGGGTTGTTGGCGGTGGACCGGGCGGGCTTACCGCTGCTTTTGAGGCCGCATGCCTCGGACATCATGTAACGCTCTTCGAGCAGGAAAAGGATACCGGCGGAAATGTTCGTTACGCCGCGAAGGCCCCCCACAAAGCAGTGTACGGTAAATATATTCAAACCATCACGGCAAACTGCATCAAGAAAGGCGTGACAATCAAAACGAACACGAAAGTTACCGAGGCCATGATTGAAGCGGGCAAACCCGATGCGGTCATCCTGGCCATCGGCGCCGACAAATCCACCTGCCCGGTTGAGGGCATTAACTCAGCAGTGGTTTGTGACGCCTGGCAGATCTTGGATGGCAAAGTCCAGTCCAAGGATCACGTTGTCGTCATCGGCGGCGGCCTTGTGGGTATGGAAACGGCTGATTTCCTGCGCGAGAAGGGCGTTAAGGACATTACTCTGGTGGAAATGCTGGCCACTTCACCCGTTCTGGCATTGGCTGCACATGGCTACATGCTGCATAAACGTCTTCGAGCAGCCGGGATCAAACTGATGTTCGGCACAACCGTAAAACTTATTACAAAAGGAGCGGTTGTTGTTACGAATACGAAAAGCGGCGAAGATAGCAAAATCGAACCTGTTAGCCAGGTTATTGTCGCCATCGGCGTCACGCCGAGGAATACACTCAAAGACATGCTCTCGAAAAAAGGTGTTCGTCATTTCATTATCGGTGATGCTGTTGCACCCCGCCGGATTATTGAAGCGACGACGGAAGGGGCGAAGGCCGCCTGGGAAATCTAAAGAAGGTCCAATTGGCATGGTTCAAGGCAAAAGGGACAAGCAAAGCAGCTTGCGCGGAGCTTCGAATATAATCTTATATCACTGATAAATAAGGAGCCTATCAAAATGCTCAGCCGCACCAACGCAGTACTAATCATTATTGACATTCAGGGCAATCTTGCTCAGGCAATGTACGACAAGGAAAATCTTTTTGCCAACAACGTAAAACTGATTCAGGGTTTTAAGGCGCTTAATCTTCCGATCATCTTCACTGAGCAAATTCCGCAAAAACTCGGCAAGACTTTACCTGTAATCTCACGGGAATTAGATGGCATAGAGCCTATCGCCAAAGAAACCTTCAGCTGCTGGGATAATCGAAATTTCATCTTGCAACTAAAAGCATTAAGCCGTAAACATATAGTTCTTGCCGGCATTGAATGCCATGTTTGCGTTTATCAAACGGCTCTTGATCTCATCTCCAACGGGTACAATGTTCATCTGGTTTCAGATGCGGTTTCCTC
>Ga0224555_1000646_pt1 | contig 53546 bp, 45 predicted proteins | sample 714S23034metaG_FD_180687 | JGI IMG/M metagenome (GOLD analysis project Ga0224555, IMG submission 180687) | Peat soil microbial communities from Stordalen Mire, Sweden - 717 S2 30-34 | ecosystem: Environmental > Terrestrial > Soil > Wetlands > Peat | place: Sweden: Norrbotten County, Stordalen... | reverse complement strand
CACCCGGTGGGTGAGATCCGATGGGAGCGATTTGGAGTGCCATCCCCCAACAAAATCAGGGCTGCGCAACCCTGGCCAGCTTTTTCAACTGCTGTTTTTAGGGTTATAGCCGCATTGCCATCTATCGCGAATGGACGTTCGGACGATACACGCCGCCCCGGCAGGAACAGAAGGCGGATTTGCGCACCGATATATTGATGACCACATGTGAAAATCTCGCGTTAGTCCTGAACAAGATTCGTCCCAAAGGCCGCAGACGCCTCATCGAGGCCTTGAAGGCGCTGTACCCGGAGATTCAAGATTTCAATGTTCAGATCGAAGCCGCGCGAGTGCAGTTATTTCTTGAGGAAGGCAATTACAGCATTCCGGCCACGCGGCTTTCGGACGGAACATTGCGGTATCTGTGTCTCCTGGCAATTCTCTGCCACCCCGAGCCGCCGCCGTTGGTATGTGTGGAAGAACCGGAACTTGGCTTGCATCCCGATGTGTTGCCGGAATTGGCGCGATTGTTAATCGAGGCGTCCCAACGGACTCAACTTATAGTCACCACCCATTCCGACATTCTTGTGGATGCCATGACTGAGCGACCGGATGCAGTCGTCGTGTGTGAGAAGAACGACGGGAAGACGGAGATGCGCCGCTTGAAAAGGGAGGACTTGACTGAGTGGCTGGCCAAGTATCGCCTCGGACAGTTGTGGACGAAGGGCCAGCTCGGAGGGACGCGCTGGTGAGTGCCTATATCTATATTGAGGGTGGCGGCACGAGCGCGGACTCGAAAGAAGTGGACATCCGCTGTCGCGAGGGCTTCCGAAAGCTGCTGGAGAATTGCGGATTTGCCGCCGAAAAACGAATGCCGCGCTTGATCGCGTGCGGGGGGCGTAGCGCGGCGTATGATGCGTTCAAGATAGCCCAGCACCGCAGCGCCGCTGGAGTTTTCCTCGCGCTGTGGGTTGACAGCGAAGAACCGCTCGCAGACTTGGAAGCCACATGGAGACATCTGCAGGCGCGGGATCAGTGGACACGGCCAGAAGGGACGACAGATGAACAAGTATTGTCCATGACAACCTGCATGGAGACATGGTTCATCGCGGATCGCGCCGCATTGAAATGCCACTTCAAACACGAGTTGCAGGAATCCGCACTGCCTCCGTTGAACGCCTTGGAAACTCGGCATCGTCACGAAGTGCAACAACAGTTGATCCACGCCACCCGCGAGTGCTCGAATGCCTACGCAAAAGGCGGGCGCTCTTTTGAAATCCTGGGAAAGCTGTCGCCATCTGTATTGGAACAACACCTGCCAAGCTTTGTGCGCGTTCGTCGCATCTTGAGGGCACACCTCTAATCCCCGACATTGAAGCCGGGGTCGGAGATGACGTCGCTACGATTGGGCAGCGCCTTGACCTGCACCGTGTGTTTGCGCTTGGTGTCGATGCTGTGGATAAGAATGGCCAGCATCTCACTTCTTGAGCTTGGGCGTCATCTGGAAGAACTCGCCACCAACCTGGAAGCCATTCACCCTGTTCGTCCGATCTACGCTCTTGTAAAGAGTTTGTTTCCCTTTTGGCGATTCCAAGTTCAAGGTGAGCGAACACCAGTCGTCGGTTGGATTGGAAGGGCCAAGGCCGGAACGCATGAACATGCTGGGCGCAAATACAGGCGCCGCCAGGTCGTCCGGGAGTTTGTAACCTCTGGTGAAGGATTTCGAGGAAGTCGCCACCGCCGGACCAAAGAAAGCGGTTGCGTCTGCAAGTCTCAGAGGCAAAAGCCGCGTCTCGATAAACCGGTTGTATTCTTCCGCATGAGGCCGCAGATTGACGCAACGATTCAACGGGTTGGTAGTGGCCGTGCCCCATCCAACCAAAGTACGGCGGACTTCGGGATCGTCCTTCGGCGCAACGACTACATCCAGGATTACCGCTGATGCGGTGCTGCTCAGCAAGGCACACAGGGCTGCGGTTAGAACGAACGTTTTCATGGTGCATTGCCCCAAACGATTTTCACCCGCCATATTAGACACGCTCCGTCGCAATTCATTAGAACTTTTTTAGCGATTTCACGAACACTTTTCAGTCACAATCACCGATGAACCTGCCGGCGAAACCGTAAACGGCACGGAGTCGGTTCGTGGTAGTGTCATGTTTTGAGAATTCGGCTGCTCAACTGGATTTTAAGGTGGGAGACCCGGCGGCAGCGGCGCGGGTTCATTGGCCCGGAGCCGTGGTTGACATCTGCGTTATTCAGACGGAACAACATCCCGGCTGCCGGCTGCGCCGGTCGGGGAATCCGGGGTGGAAAGATTCGTTGTCTCTGCCGCGCTGGGTGTTTCCGTTAAATCAGCTTCGTAACTATTTGATATTCAACCCTTTCAGGGTTGTCGAACTTAAACGCGGCCACCCAGGGTGGTCCCTCTCGGAATCGGGCCAACCACTGGGCTGAATGATACAATCCCTTTGGGATTGAAGACCGGGCGAAGCAAGACCTGCTCACCCCAAGCGGAGCGAACAGATTATGGGCTGCCGGCTTCGCAGGCTGCCAAGGCGCAAAATGAGAGAGGAGGGATTTTTTCCCGCGGAACACGCGGAAAGATGAGAAGAAGCCCGGATTCCCCTTTCTGCGTCATTCTGCGTGTTCTGCGGGCAAAAATTCTTGCAATCTGCATTTTCTGTGTTACATTTCATAAGCAGGATTGTTCTTTGAAATGCTGTTGGCGCGGCCCGTCCTGCACCGGGCGGCGTGTGTGGCGTGAACCATCACACTCGCTTTGCGCTGCAAGCAACTTTTTCCCGCCTGGCGGGCCATGGGGGTGTATTGCCAAAATTTACGGTAAATTACGGTAAATTACGGTGGTTTTTGCGGCTGCGCCGGGCCGCCCCCGGCTTCGCGCGCGGCGCCGGCCCCGTCTCCGACTTGCCGGGGCGCTGAACAAAAAAATGGACTTAACCACGGATTTCACGGATGGCACGGATGGGATTTCTTTTATCCGTGTTGATCCGTGAAGTCCGTGGTTGAATTCCTTCCTCTGCGGCTCTCTGCGGCTCTGCGCGAGACATCTGTTTTGCCCTGTTGGGCTGGTGTTCAGGAGTTTCACCCTCTGGCACCCTCTGGCAAGTTATCAATCCGGGGTCCTGGCCGGCTCCATCGGGCCGCGGGTGACGCCCAGTTGGGGGTGCAATTTGAGGTCGCGCCAGAGATCCGCGCCGGTGAGCTCGCCTTTGAGAAGGGACTGGTACTGGGCGATGACGCGCGCGGTTTCGGCGGCGGTTTCGTTGACGAATTCGATGCGAAAATGGCGCGCGCCCAAAGCGATCAGACGGGCGGCGTACTCGGCCCCGGTTTGCGCGCGGGCGTTGAAAACGGTGTTGCGGCAGCCGGCGTCGGCCTTCAAGGGATGGTCCTGGCCGACGCGGTCGCGGATTTGCACGTTATGTTTGTCACAGGGGCGTCCGCAGTTGGTGTAGTCAGTTCCCTGGGTGAGGAAGGCGCAGAAGAGGCAGTGCTCCATGTGAAACATGGGGATGTGCTGGTGAATGGTGATCTCGAACCAGGCCGGCGGGGCCGATTGCAGGAGGGCCTCCAGTTGCGCGATGTTCAAGTCATAGGAGGCGGTCAGCCGCTCCAGGCGGGCGCTGTTTTTGAAATAGTCGGCGGCCAGCCCGTTGGCCACGTTGAGGGAATAATCCCCGATGAGCCGGGAGCCGGCGAAATACTGGAGATGGTCGTAGTTGCGCGCCAGGAAGCCGTCGGCCTCGCAGGAGCGGACTTGCTTGAGCACCCATTCCTCACCCGTTTTGAAAATGCGCGGGGGCGCGACGAAGATTTCCGAGCGCCCGCCGGCGGCGCGAAAACGGGCGACGGCATCGCGGTATTTCTTCGGGTCCTCGAACTCGCAATAGAGCGCGGCGAGGTCGAAGGGGAGGGCGGCTTCGAACTGTTCCAGATTGCGGGCCAGGACGATGAGGCGCGGCGGGCCGGCAGCGGCCAGGAGGGGCGGGGGAGCGGCGGGCGGCGCGGAGAGGAGCGTCCAGCGCGGGGGAAGCGCGCGCTGTTCTTCGATTTGACTGACCAGCGCGCGGCGGAGGCGGTTGAGTTCGCTCATCGGCAGGATGACGGAGCCTTCCAGATTGTTTTGGAAACGGCCCAGGACGAACGGCGTGCCGCCCAGGCGGCCGAGCTGGTCCCGGAGCCGCTCGGTGGTCAGGGGCTGGTTTTGGGCGGGAGTCAGCGGCATGGCGGACTGGACCCGCGCGACATGGCCCAGTTCGTCGCGTCCGATGAGCGTCAGGGGAGCGGCGTCGTGGCCGTGGACTTCGAGGTCGAGCGGCCGGCGGAACCGCGGGGCGTTGCCGGAGAAACTGCGGCGCAAGGCGCGGTCCAGTTCCGGGTCGCTGGTCTTCCAGACTTTGTCGCCGGGATGAATGCGGTCAAGATGAATTTGGCCGAAGATGCGGATTTCGGCCTCGGCGTCGCCGGAAATTTTTGAGACGCGGCCGCCCTCCTCATCTTCATCGGGGCGTCCGGCGTCGAAAACGATGCCGTCGCCGGGTTTGAGCGGGGCCTGCAAAGTGAGGAAGACGGAGCCGGCGGCGACGCGGCGCACTTCGCCGAGATAGACACCGCGCTTTTTGCCGAAGCGAGCGTGGACGAGGCGCTGGTTGTCTGTGCCGCCGAACCAGCCGGTGTAAAGGCCGCGAGAGAAAGCCATTTCGAGATTGTATCGAGTATCGGCGGCGGGCTTGGGGGCGGCGCCGTCCAAGGCGCGGCGGTAGGCCTGTGTGATGTTGGCGACGTATTCGGGGGATTTGAGGCGGCCCTCGATTTTGAGGGAGGCGACGCCGGCGCGGAGGAGATCGGGAAGGACTTCCAAGCCGGCCAGGTCCTGAGGGCTGAGGAGGTAGCGGCGGTCGCCGAGCGGGACGGTTTGGCCGTCGCGAATGAGTTCGTAAGGAAGGCGGCAGGCCTGGGCGCATTCGCCGCGATTGGCGGAGCGTCCGCCGAGGGCTTCGCTAGTCAGGCATTGGCCGGAATAGGCGACGCACAGGGCGCCATGGACAAAGACCTCCAGGGGAAGGGAGACACGTGCGATGGTCTGGATTTCCTTTATGGAACATTCGCGGGCCAGCACGACCAGCGAGCAGCCAAGGGCCCGCGCAAATTCGACGCCTGCCGCGCTCGTGATGGTCATTTGGGTGGAGGCGTGGATGGGGAAATCGGGCGAGAGCCGGCGAATCAGGCGGCATATCCCGACATCCTGCACGATGGCGGCATCGACTCCGGCGGCGATCAAGACGCGCAGGTAGCGTTCGGCGCCGGCCAATTCGTCCGCGAAGACTAGGGTGTTGAAGGTGACGTAGCCCTTGACGCCGCGGCTGTGGAGGACCTGCAGGAGGCGGGGCAAATCGGCCTCGGTGAAATTGTTGGCCCTCATGCGGGCATTGAAGCGGTCCAGGCCGAAGTAGATGGCGTCGGCGCCGTTTTCGACGGCCGCTTTGGCGCAGTCCCAATCACCGGCCGGGGCGAGCAATTCGGGAAGGCGCGACGGCGGGCGGGGCGGCTCCGGGAGCGCGGGCGGCGGTTGGACTATGGGGCAGAGAGCCACGATGCAGGCAGTCTAATGGACGGCCGGGGCGCCCGCCAGAGGAAAGGAAGGCAAACAGGTTGCAAAGAGAGGGGAATGCTGCTAGAAAGGCCCAGACGAAACGTCGCGTGTGAGTTCCGCTGAAAAATCGGCTGCCGCTCAGAACACGGCCCATGATCGGGCTGTATTGATCTTCCGCGCCCTGAGGGTGTCCAGCTTCAAGCAAACCGACCGGATGTTTGCCTGGCTCATCGCCTTTGAATGGCTCGCGGCGATGGCAGCGGCGTCGCTGATTTCTCCCAGCGTGCCCGTGTGGGCTGCCGAGAGGCCGATGCATCTGGTGCGGATGGCCGCGACGCTGGCGGGAATGATCTATCTGATGCCGCTTTACCTGGCGTTGCGGTGTCCGGGGCGGGCGGCCACGCGGCACATCATAGGGATCGGCCAGATGCTGACGCCGGCGCTGTTTATCCATTTGACAGGAGGGAGCTTTGAAACGCACTTCTTTATCTTTGGCGCGCTGGCCTCGCTGGCCTCGTATCGCGACATCCGGGTGCTCGTCACCGCGACGCTGGTGGTTGCGAGCGACCATTTTTTGGGGGGCCTGGCCTGGGTGCAGCAGATTTTCGGCGGGCTGCCGCCGGAGCCGTGGACGTGGGTTGAGTTTACAGGCTGGGTTTTATTTGAAGACACGCTTCTGGCGCTGTGGATTTGGGAGAGCCAGAGGCTGTTGTTCCATGTGGCCACCCACCAGGCCGAACAGCAACTCCTGCACGAAGCGATCGAACGGGAGGTGTCCGAGCATCTGGAAGCGCTCCACGATGAAAATGTCAAATACAAGCAAATCCAGGCCTCGCTCCAGAGCAGCGAAGCCAAGTTCCGTTCGCTGGGCGAATCGTCGCCCGACGGCATTTTTCTGGCCGACGCAACCGGGCAATGGACTTACAGCAACTCCCAGGCGATGAAGCTGACGGGACTGGACAACAAGGAGACGCTGGGCCACGGCTGGACAGCCGCGATACATCCGGACGACAAGGAGAAGGTCTTGGGCCTATGGCGGCAGGCGCTGCAAGAACGGAAGGACTTTACGCAGGAATTCCGCCTGATGACGCCAGCGGCCGCGGTGAGCTGGGTGCTGTGCCGCACCGCCGCCATCCGCTACGAGGCCGGCGGGGCCAACCAGAGCAGCGGCTACGTTGGCACTCTCAAAGACATCAGTTCCTACAAGTTGGTGGAAGAAGAGTTGCGCCGCGCCAAGACGGACGCGGAGGCGGCGGTCAAAGCCAAGGGAGAATTCCTGGCCAAGATGAGCCACGAAATCCGCACACCCATGAACGGAGTCATCGGCATGACCAACCTGCTCATGGACACTGACCTCAGTTCGCAGCAGAGAGAATACGCGGAAACCATTCGCCGCAGCGCCGAATCGCTGCTGCTGCTTATCAATGACGTGCTCGATTTCTCGAAGGTCGAGGCGCGGAAGCTGATTTTTGAAACGATCGACTTCAACTTGCAGGAAACCATTGAAGGCTCGCTGGAGTTGCTTGCCGAAACCGCCCAGGCCAAGAACATCGAACTGGCGGGCTTTGTCCTGGCCGATGTCCCCACTCAATTGCGCGGCGATCCGGGCCGCCTGCGCCAGGTCTTCGTCAATTTGGTCAGCAACGCCGTCAAATTCACCGAATACGGCGAAGTGGTCGTTTCGGTCGCCAACCTTTCGGAGACGGCAACGCACGTGGACCTGCGATTTGAAGTGCGCGACACGGGGATCGGCATCCCGCCGGAAATTCAACCGCGCCTGTTCCAGGTGTTCAGCCAGGCGGACAGCTCGACGACGCGCAAGTACGGGGGGACCGGGCTGGGCCTGGCCATCTCCAAGCAGTTGATCGAGTTGATGGGAGGCCAGATTGGTTTTACAAGCCTGCCTGGACAAGGCTCCATTTTCTGGTTCACCGCCCGGTTCGAGAAGCAGCCGCCCACCGCCAAGACCAAGCCTGATTCCGACCTGGTCTCCCTTTCCAATCTGCACGTGCTGATCGTGGACGACAACAGCACCAATCGCCGCATCCTGGAAGATCAGATGCAAGCCTGGGGCATCCGCGCCACCTGCGCCGCCAGCGCCCAGGAAGCGCTGGAGCATCTCCAGGACCCGGCCAACAACGACATTGATGTTGTGGTCATGGACATGCACATGCCGGGGATGAACGGCATTTCACTTGCCGAAGTCATCAAGGCCGATCCCCGCCTTTCCCACGCCCGGTTGATCATCCTCACCTCCCTGGGCCAATTGATGGACGACGCGGAACTCAAACGGATGGGAATCGACGCCTGTCTGGTCAAGCCGGTCAAGCAGGCCCGCTTGTACGAATGTCTGACAGGCCGCCGCCAGACGCCGGATAAGGCGGCCGCCGCCCAAGCTCCCGATGCAGTCGCCTGCGCGTCTCTGAAGGTCCTGCTGGCTGAGGACAATGTCATCAACCAGAAGGTCGCTGTCGCTCAATTGCGGAAACTGGGCTGCACTCCCGACGTCGTCAACAACGGCCTGGAAGCCGTTGAAGCCAGCAAGCGCACCCGCTATGACGTCATCCTCATGGATTGTCAGATGCCGCAAATGGACGGCTACGAGGCTTCCCGCCAAATCCGCCAGCGCGAGCAGACGGAGGGCGGCCGCCCGGTTTATATCGTCGCCATGACCGCCAACGCCATGCAAGGCGACCGCGAGAAATGCCTGGCAGCGTCGATGAACGACTACCTCTCCAAGCCGGTCAAAGACTCGGATTTAAAGGCGGCCCTGGGCCGTTCCCGCACGGCCCCGGAACCGGAAGCCGCCGCGCCGGAACCGGAACTGAAGCTGGAGGAAACGGTGGAGGGAGAAGGCCTGATTGATCTGGAGCGGCTCGAGGCTGTGTCCAACGAAGACCCGAAAGTGCTGCGGGAGTTGGTCGATCTTTATTTCGCGCAGGCCACGGACCTGATGAACGGTTTGCACGCGGCCATTAATTCAGGCTCCGCCAAGGACGTCGATCATTTCGCCCACAAGCTTGTCGGCGCCAGCCTGGCCTGCGGGATGTCCGCCATGGTCCTGCCCCTTCGGGAACTGGAACAACGCGGCAAGGAAGGGCGCCTGGACGACGCCGAAGCTCTTTTCGACCGCGCCAGCCGCCATCTGGAACTGACGCGCAATAAAGTGGGAACATACATTAGTCAACAAAAAAACTTGTGAACACATCAGACTCTAACAGCGGAGCCGCCAAGCCAGTGGTGGATTTTGAACAACTGCAATCCGCCAGCGGCGACGACCCCGCCTTGCTGCGCGAATTGGTGGACCTCTATTTCCGGCAGGCCGGCGAGATCATGGCCGGGTTGGAAAAGGCTCTGGCCGAAGGCGCCGTCTCCGAGGTGGACCGCCTGGCGCACAAATTCACTGGCTCCAGCCTGGCGTGCGGCTTTTGGGCCATGGTGCCATCCCTGCGGCAACTGGAGCACAACGCCAAGGACGGGCGCCTGGACGGCGCCGCGGAATTGTTCGCCGAATCCGCCAGGCAACTGGAAATTGTCCGCTCCCACATCAACGAATACCTAAGCAAGCTTCCCCCAACTTAGGATGAAAAAAATTCTCATCATCGAAGACGATTTGATCATTCGTTCCATCTATCGCCGTAAATTTGAAATGTCCGGCTACAAGGTTGAGACCGCCGAGGAAGGCACCGCCGCCCTGAACATGATGCCCGTTTTCAAGCCGGATATCATCCAGGTGGACATCATGCTGCCCGGAATGGACGGCGTGGAAGTCATCCGCCAAATCCGGTCATGGCCGGAGTTCCGCACGGTCCCCATCCTGGTCGTGTCCAGCTTTTACCGGCCTGACCTGGCAAAAGATGCGTGGAAAGCCGGGGCGAACAAGTGCGTCTCGAAAATGGACTGCACGCCCAACCTGGCGCTGGAATTAATCGAACAGCTTCTGAGCGGGGAAGTCACCACCATCGCTTCAAAGTTCGGGACCATCGCGATGCCCAAAGGCGCCTTGGACGCGCCCGCGACAACCCCGGAGTCCGACGCGCCAAAACCACTTTCGCTCGCGCCTGAATCGAAGCTGGCCATGAGCCAGGAAAAGATTCCATTCGTGCCCGTCACTCCGCCGCCGACTCCCGCCCTGCCTGCGCGGGCGGCGCCAGCCGAACCGGGGCGCCCCTTGCCGGAGAACCTCGGCGCGCCTGGCCTCGAACCCTCGGCACAACCTTCTTCACCCTGGCAGGGCGACCCGAACGCCCCCGTGCCGGCGCCGAAGCTCAAGATGAGCCTGGATTTGCCTCCTTCCAAAGGAGCCGCTCCAACCCGTCCCGCTTTTGCCAAGGAAAAAGAAGACGGCCCGCCCCCGACAACACCCAAATTCCCCGCGCCCCGCCCTCAAATTCCCGGCCTGCGAATGCCCGCCCGCCCGGAGACTCCAGCCAGTCCACCCGCCGTCCCGGCGCCGGCGCCGGCGCCAGCAGCCCCGGCCCAAAGCGCCCCTCCTCCGGCGGAAGCGCAGTCCGGCTCGGATTTTCGGATTGAGATTCGCCAGGAATTCCTCCGTCGCGCGCCGCAAATCCAGGGCGAACTCCGCGATCGCGTCGGCGCTCTCATCCGAAGCAAGAGCACGACCGACCAGTTCAACCTGCTGCATGACTTGTTGAGTTCGGTTTCTTCGCTCGCCAGCCTTGCCGGCATCACCGGATTTGGGCGCATCGCCCATCTTGCCGGAGCCATGGACGCGCTGATAAAGGACCTTCACAAAAAGCCCAGCCAGATGACCGGCTCGGTTCTGCGCACCATCGCCCACGCGGCGGACTGCCTCAACCTCTTGTTCCGCGATCTCAACCAGATTCCGCAGGACCTTCCGCAGTCCCTCCTCATTCTGGTGGTGGACGACGAGCCAATCGCCCGGCGCACCATCGCCGTCTCCCTTGGCAAGGCCAACCTGCGCTGCGTCGGCATGGACGACTCGCGGGCGGCGCTGAACATCCTGAAGGAAAATCCATTTGACTTGATTTTTCTCGATGCCGAAATGCCCGGATTGACCGGCTTCGAACTGTGCGCGGAACTGCGCAAACTTCCCACCAACAAGTCCACCCCTGTCATTTTCGTGACAAGCCTGACCAAATTTGAAGTTCGCGCCCAGTCCTCCCTCTCGGGCGGCAACGATCTTATTGCCAAGCCGTTCCTCATGATGGAACTGGCCGTCAAGGCACTGACCTATCTCTTGAAACCCGCGCCCACCGTCGAAGCCAAGGTAAGGCCAGCCGAGCCGGCGCCGGTAAAAGTTTGACAACTAATTGATTTTTTCCACGATTTGAAAGCGGAACATCCGGCGCTTCATCCAGCGCACCGCCAGTAAATCATAAAAAGAGGCGAACAGCCGGTTCCAAACCCCGTAATGCGTCTGGCCGGCGAAGCGCGGGTGGTGCGAAATGTTGATCTCCGTCACGGTGAAGCCCTCCATTTTGACCAGCGTCGGCAGGAATCGGTGCATCCCTTTGAAGAATTTCAGGTCCGCCACGCACTCGCGCTTGAAGGCGCGGTAGGTGCAGCCCGCGTCCTGGATCTCCTCGCCGGAGAGCTTGTTGCGCACCCAGTTGGCGATGCGGGAAGAGACGATGCGCACCCAGCCGTCGCCCTGCCGGCGCGCCGCCACACGGGAGCCGCAGACACAGTCGAAATGTTCCAGCGCCTTGAGGAAGGCGGGCAGGTCGCGGGGATCGTTTTGCAGATCGGCGTCCAGCGTCACGATGTAGCGTCCGCGGGCCGCCTTGATGCCGGCCCAGAGGGCGGCGGACTGGCCGCAATTCTTTCCCAGGCGCTGGGCGCGAAGGCGCGGCTCGCCCGCGGCGCATTCCTTCAAGACAGCCCAGGTTGAATCGAAGCTGCCATCGTCGGTCACGATTATTTCGTAAGGAAGCTGGAGAGAATCCAAGGCGGCTTGGGCGGCCTTAAGAAAGGCGCGCACGGTGGCCTCCTCGTTGTAACAAGGAACCACCAGGCTGATTGCGGGGGCATCCGTAGCCATGTTGTTGCCGCCCAGTGTAAAGGATGCCCGCCGATTGGCAAAGCAGGAATGGGGCAAGCCTCCGATCTGGCGCATGACAAAAATCTTAGCCTGCCTGGCAGGGCTGCAGACGGAACTGGATAGTCGATGTCCCCCTTGTGGGCTCTGGAGATTGGACATTTTGGCAAAAATGCTAACATCTCAAGTTGGATCAGCCAGTGGCGCCGCCCATCGTGCTCTGGCAGGGCAATCCTGAAAGGATTGCAATCACTCAGCCCAGCAGCGAGGAACGAGCTACCCCTGCGTTTGCCCCGGAAAACCGTCATGGCGCAGGGGTAGCTCGTTCCTCGCAACCTTGGGTTGAATGATACAATCCCTTCCGGGATTGGCTTCTGAATCCGGCAATGAAATGCCCAAACTCCAGCGCCCGCTTTGCCGGCTGTCCCGCTCCTTCCGCCGTCGCCTGGCCGCTATGGCGGGACAAGCCAGGAGAGGGAGAATCATTCGCCGTCGCACCGCAGAAGCACACGACTGGATTTGCCGGACGCTCGTTCGCAACACCAGCACCGCGCGCCTGCTTCTCCTTCTGGGGGAGAAGGTTAGGATGAGGGCGATCCCTGATGAATTCTGTCTCACGCCCTTCCGACCCACAGCATGGTTTTTTCGGCCAGCCTGTCAAACGCCCTCACGCACAATTCGAGATGTTCTTCCAGAGTATCCTCGATCTTGTTGTGGCTGATGCCTCGCAGGCTTTGCACAAACATCATTGCCGTCGGCACTCCCGCCCGCGCCACTTCCGCCGCGTCATGCAGCGGTCCCGACGGTAGCCGGTGGCTCCGGCCGCAGGTCTCCAGAATGGCCTCGTCGCAAAAATCGATCAGGGCGGGGTGGAACAGTACCGGGTCGATCTGCAACAGGCGCTCCCATGAAACGCCGACGGCGCCTTCCCCGGCGAAGCGCAGACTGGCGGAGCGGGCGTCGTCCAGCATCGCGGCCAGCGCTGCGGCGTCCAGATGGCGCTGATCCAAGGTGATGCGGCATTCTTCGACCACGCTCGTGACGATGCCGGGTTTGGTAACGCACGAGCCAATCGTGCAAACGCCGCCGTGCCGTCCGGCGATTTCATAAATCTCCGGACTCATCCGGGCGGCGGCCAGGAGACCGTCCTTGCGGCGGTTCATGGGCGTGCTGCCCGAATGGGCCGCCTGGCCGTGAAATGTGATCGCGTGGCGTTCAACGCCGAAGGTGCCAAGAACGGCCCCCAAGGGCAAACCGAGGTCCAGCAGCACCGGCCCCTGTTCGATGTGCAATTCCAGGTAGGCGGCCGCGTTCTTGAGTTCCCGCCCGCTTTCCCCGGCCCGCTCCAGGTCAATCCCAATTTCCTTGAGGGCGTCCGGCAGGCCGATGCCGTCCTTGTCCTTGAGAGCGCGGGCTTCGCCGAGGTTGAGATGCCCCGAACAGGCGGAGGAACCGAAGAGGCTCTTGCCGAAGCGCGCCCCTTCCTCATCGGCCCAATCGACCAGGCGGACGGTGACGGGAGGTTTGCCGTCGAATTGGGCGTTGATGCGCCGAAGAACCTCGACGCCCGCCAGGAGATTAAGGCAGCCGTCGAGCCAGCCGCCGTTGGGCACCGAGTCGATATGGCCGCCGATGAGCAAGGCGCGATCGGACTGGCCGCGGAGGGTGGTCCAGGTATTGCCGGCGGCGTCCTGGTGGATTTCGGCGGGGAGCTTTTCGAGCTTCTGGCGCAGCCAGGCGCGGGCGGCCAGCCAGGTCTTGGTGAACGCAACGCGCTGCGCGCCGTTGTCGTCCCCGGTCAGCTCGCGGAGTTCCTTCAACTCGGCAACCGTTCGTTTCGGATTCAAAGACGCTTTCACGGAGATAATGACTTTAGTTCGGCGCCCGCGTCATGGCTGGCGGGGACCGCAAATCAGCTTTTATCGAGGCCTTTAGCCGTAGCGCAGACTTCCAAGTCTGCTGTACCGCCGATTTCCAAATCGGCGCGCCGCGCAAAGTCATCGTCGGAGCGGGCTTGGAAGCCCGCGACACAGCAGACTTGGAAGTCTGCGTTACAAAACCTAATCTGCGCCTCCCGCGGGCGGCGGCCTTTTCACAGATCGACTTCAAACTTATCCACCCCCATTGTGGTTCGGCGCGGCAAAAGAATCAAACCATTCGTGCCGCTACAGGCAAAAATCGCGCATTCCCGACAAGATTTTCCAGACCGGCTTTCCATCTTCGTTGCCTTCGTTTCCTTTTGTTCAATCCCCTTTGGTTGAGGCTTTGGAAAATGTCTGGAATAAAAACACAAGAGCCGGGCCTGTCGTGAAAACAACTTCCGTATGATTTTGCTGCCAAGTCCGTTGCATAGACTACTGCGAGGCCAGAGGAATAGCCGCGAAAGAGCGCAAAAGACCCAGCGCGGCCAGCCGCAACCAAAGGGGTTTTGAAGGAGGCGCAGAGGAAAACGTTTAACCGCGGATTTCACGGATAACACGGATAAAGAAAGATCTGCTTTCCCATCCGTGTCCATCCGTGAAATCCGTGGTAAAGAGTCCTTTCGGAACCATGATGCGACCGAGCCGGGGTCAATCGACGAATTCCAACTCCTGCCGATGCGGGATCAGACCGCGGGCGTGCGCCTGGCCCAGGAAACGGCCGATGGCGTCGCGGCCTTTGTCGCCGTAATCCAGGGTCCAATGGTTGACATACATGCCGACAAATTGATCGGCCAGATCGCGGCCCATGTCGCGCGCGTATTGCAAGGCGTGCGCGACGGCTTCCGCGCGGTGATCGAGGCTGAAGCGGATGCTGGCGGAAAGAATGCGGGAAATTTCCGAGCGCGTCCGGGGCGGAAAACGTTTGTGAATGGCGTTTGCTCCCAGGGGCAGCGGCAGGCCGTCGTTTTCCCGTTTCCACCAGGCGCCCAAATCCTCGCAGAGGGTCAATCCCTCGTTTTGATAGGTGAGTTGCCCTTCATGGATGATCAGACCGGCCTCGGCCTGGCCCTCATGAATGGCCTGGAAAATCCGGTCGAAGGGGACGACAATGAAATTGATGTCCCGGGCGGGGCGCTGCAGGCAAAGTTGGAGAGCCAGAAAGGCGCTGGTCATCGTGCCCGGCACGGCGATTTTTTTCCGCGTCAATTCGTCGCGGGTCAGCGGCTGGCGGGCGACAATCATCGGGCCGTAGCCATCCCCCATGCTGCCTCCGCTGGGCAGCAAGGCATAGTGTTGGCTGACGTGGGCGTAAGCGTGGATGCTGATGGCGGTGATGTCCAGTTCGCCGCGCAGGGCGCGTTCGTTGAGGGTTTGGATGTCCTGCAATATGTGCTCGAACTTATAGCAGCCGGTCGGGATCAATTGCCGGGCCAGCGCGTAAAACATGAACGCGTCATCGGGGTCGGGCGAGTGTCCCAGCGTCAATGATTGTGCCATTGTCCCAGCGTAACCGATTCAGGGGTTTTTTCCAGGCGGCGTTCCTAGCGCGGCATCCATGCGCTTGAGGACGGGTTCCCGGCCAAGAACTTCCAGGAGGTGATACAAGCTTGGCCCCGCGGCGGCGCCGGTACAGGCCATCCGCGCGGGATGCACCAGCGCGCCGGCTTTGACGCCCAATTCGAGGGCGACAGCCTTGAGGGTCTTCTCGATTTCAGGCGCGGCAAAGGCAGTCAACGAGGCGAAAGCATCGCGCAGCTTCTGGAGGCGGGCCAGGCTCTCGGCGGTGAATTCCCTGGCGCGATCTGCGGGATCGATATTGACGGCATCGACAAAGTAGAAACCCGCGTAAGGGCCGAGGTCGCCGAAGCGTTTGATTTTGCCTTTGCAGGTGGCCAAGGCGGCAGCGATGTAGTTGGGCGGGAACGCATCCAGTTTGTAACCGGAGCGTTGGAGCGCGGCGGCGCCCAACTGGAAAAACCGTTCCTCCCCCATTTCGCGGATGTATTCGCCGTCCAGCCATTGAAGTTTGGCAATGTCAAAACGGGCGTTGTGCCGGAGAATCTGTGGGAGATCGAAGAGTTTGACTGTTTCCGCCATCGGCATCTTCTCCCGGTTTTCCTTGGGGGACCAGCCCATCAGACAAAGATAATTGGCCACCGCCTCGGGCGTGCTGCCATCGTCGAGATAACTTTGCAGGGAGGCGCCGCGGTCGCGCTTGCTCATCTTGGTGCCGTCGGGGTTGAGGATGAGCGGGATGTGAGCGTAATTGGGCGGCTCGACCCCGAAGGCGCGGAAAAGGGCGATATGCTTGGCGGTATTGGAAAGATGGTCCTCGCCCCGGATGACGTGCGTGATCCTCATCTCCAGATCATCAACGACGTTGACCAGATGAAAAACCGGCTGGCCATCGGAACGAATGAGAACGAAATCGGGGTCCGCTTGCTCGCGGTCGGTCAATTCCCGCCTCACGTCCCCGACGACCAGATCGTGAATAAGGATGGGCTGGCGCTCCATCTTGAATTTGACGGCGCCCTCGGAGTCGTAGGCCAGGCCCTTCTCCTTCAATTCCCGCACCCGCCGCTGGTAAATGGCGCCGCGTTGCGATTGGAAGTAAGGGCCAAAATCCCCCTTGCCCGCTCCCGCCGGGTCCGGCGTGACGGGGCCTTCGTCCCAATCCAGCCCAAGCCAGCGCAATCCGCTCAGGATCACCTCCGTCGCCTCCTGGGAATTGCGCGCCGCATCGGTGTCCTCAATGCGCAGCACAAAGGTCCCGCCGGTGTGGCGGGCATAGAGCCAGTTAAACAACGCCGTGCGCGCCCCGCCAATGTGCAGGAACCCTGTCGGGCTGGGAGCAAACCGAACGCGAACATTTGTATGTTTATCTTCCATTCAAAAACCAGACCCATTATGCCCGCCCGGCCCGGCAACGCAAGCCGCCCGCAAGAACCATGTCATTGGCTGATGAGGTTGAACCGCCGTCGCCGGGCAGGAAGAAGGCCCGGGCCGAAGCCGGGGCCTTGACTGATTTTAAAAGCGAGGACGATTAGCGGGTCAGCCGGCGGCGAACCAAGCCAAGCGTTCCAAAACTCAGGGCGAGAAGGGTGGCGCTGAAGCCGGCATCCGGGACGCCATTGAAGGCAGTCGCACCGGCGATGAAAGGCTCGCCAATTGGATAGCCTCCGGTGGAGTCAAAGACGATGCTGTCAAGCGTCTCGTCTGCAAAAGCGGAAGGCAGCGTGAAGTCCTGCATGTCGAGGTGGGCGTACCCGTAGGTGTTAAAGCCCCACACGGCCTCGGTAGTCATTGGGTCGCTGGTGGTGTTGACGAAGGGACTGGGGTTATAGTAATGGTCCCGAACGTTGCTTCCCTCAATTAGTTGGACGGTGTAGGTGTCCCCGGCGCTCCCGTTGAATGTCACCGACCCGACATCCGCACCGTATGCCCCATAAGCCGTGTTGATGAGAGTGTAAACGGACGTTACGCCAGAAACACCGACGGGAATGGTGAGCGATCCTCCCTCGAAGGCGGTATTGCCGCTGGCATCTGCCTGGAAGTTGAATGGGACACCGCCAAGAGTCTGCGAACTGGTGGGAAACAGGGCGTCGTAAGCCGAGCCGTCCGTCCACGTCCGAATATCCGTATTGAGCGTTGGCAGCGCGATTGGGGTGTAGTCGGCCGCGCTGGCGGCAAGGCAAACCGTGGCAAAGCCAACGGCGATGGCAGAACGGCAGTTGATGAATCTCATTGGTTTTCTTGAGTTAATTATGTCGATATTCAGCCTTTGTTGTCCGAATCCTATTGCCGCAGAAACAGTCCACAGCCTGCGGTCAACAACAAGCGAGGGGATTTACCGCATTGCCCGTGCCAAAAAGAGGTGGAATCCGGGCGCCAACGCCTCTTCATTCGCAACCTGTTGCTTGTGAATCAGTTCCGTGAAGAAATCTCCTCCCCATGGAATAAGCCATAAGCACGGCGGAACTGTCTGGTTGTAAAGATATCCGACATCGCCATCTTCTTCAGAGCCGTAAGTAACTGATCCAAGGCAATTTGCGAACAAACACGCTTAACGTCAGAACTTCTTACGGTATTCAGTTCGAAGCACTGTGCTCTGACGAACGTTCACTTGATGATGAAGATGACTGAGGGAAACACTTGATTCCGAGGCTGACCCCTTGCGGCGTTTGCAGTGAGTGGTTCAAGCAAGGCTGGGTGCGGGCAGTTCCATGCCTGTGGCTGTCGTGAGACGCAGGGCGAGACGTTGGAAGTCTTTGCGGCATTCCTCCACCGCGGCGACATGCGCGCCGATTGCGCCATCAGCCGGTTTCAGTTGGAAAATGGGTTTTCTCGCTTCCATCGCCAGTGGCAGAAGGCTCCGGTAATGCTTGATCTGTGCGAGGCAGTTCGGGTCGGTGTCCAACGTGAGTATTTCGGGAATTGGCACAAGTCTCATCGCGCTGCGATACTCGGCAGGAATCCGTTCTGCCCAACGCAGGTAGGCTTTAACTGGGCGACTCTGCCGCACCGCATGCTGTAATACAACGTAGCCGGCCGGTTTCATCTCACCCGTCGGTAGCCCGGTCAAATTTGAAGGAGCTTCTTCCAAACGCTTTTGCCAACCCGAGCGCCATTTGCGCAACGTGGGGCCGAGGTTTCGCAGACCTTGCAGAGAAAAGAGGTCCGGCGCCAAAGGCACCGCGACATGATCGGCAGCGATAACCGCGCAACGGTTGAGCGCGCCCAGGTTCGGTCCGACGTCAATCAGGGCAAGCTCCGCGTTAAAGTCATTGGCCGCGAGTGTAACAGCGCGATGCAAGGCGGACGTGATTCGGAAAGCCTTGGCTACACCTTCGAGACAATTGGGCCATTGCGCGCTGAGTTCGTCCTCCATGCGAGCAAGCCCAAGGTCTCCAGGAACAAGCGCGAGATTACGCGCGATGTTTTCAAGGTGCGGCGATTGAACGTCACCAGTGCCCTCCTCCAGCAGCGGTGCGACCGCCGCGACGATGGTCTGGCCATCAGTTGGATTATCCCAGAGTTCAGCAAGACGTTCTTCGGAAAGGAACATCGAGGTGAGGTTCGACTGCGGGTCGAAATCGAATGCGACGGTGCGCACGCCGAGTTCTGAGAACATCCACGCCAAGTGGTACAGCAGTGTGGTCTTGCCCACGCCGCCTTTGTTATTGAAGAAAGCGATGGTTCTCATGGGTGGACTGGGATGGTGACTCCAAAGAACGTATCGCCGAACTCGAAGCGCGCCTCCGGGCTGCCATTTTTCTTCAGGGCCTCCTGGGCGCGAAGCACCCCTCTCCCGTACTGGTTGACGAAGCCCAAGATGGCGAGAGCCTCGGCCACGACAGGATTCCGGTAGCTGGTTTGCCGCGGGAAATTTGCGGGCGTTGCCTCCCCGTAGAGCGGACCCGGGTTAATGATCTCAAGGCGGTCAGAAAACTGATAGAAGCGGATTGGGGAAGCCGCTTCGTAAGATCGGTGCGCCACAGCGTTCATCAACAGCTCGCGGATGGCAATCGGAGAATAGTCATAGACGTTCTCCTCGCGTAATGCCGAAACGGCCACGGGTCTGGCGGTGGGTAGAGTGCGGACAAAAGCGTCGAGTTCGCGGAGCAGGTTCAGCAAGTCGCCCGTGAACCGCTTCTCTTCCGGGTCACCGTCCATCGTGGCGCCGGGGAATCGAAGGAAATGGACGTAGGCATGCGAGAGCCACCGGAGCGGGTCCTTGGCGAAAAGGAGGATGGCCGCGTACGTGGGGCAATTCTTGGCGAGGTCGAAGAGGCGCAACGATGCCAGTTGTTGCTCAACGGGCCGGTTGTTCTCTTCGAGCACTTCTCGCGCGATGGCTTGAACCCGGTAGGTATTGAGGAAAAGATCCAGGGCGAGGTCGTCGAGGGTGCTGCCCATGCAGGGCTGGGAGTCGAATGGCTTGGAAGCCGCCGTGCGGCGCTCAATGAGGATTCGTTCTTGGGCTTCGTTTGCGACGCCTTTGCGCGGGCCGTTGCGGACGCATATGCGGCCCTTGTAGCGGACGGGCGGTTGGTGGGAAGGCTGCACCTCAACCACCGCGACATCGCCAGCACCCGATGCGAGGGGGTGCTTGCAGGCAACCAGCGCCGGAGGTGGAAGAATCGTGCCGTCGCTACCATAGGAGGTGAGCTGCTGGAGAAGTTTGTCGGTAACCGTGAGTCCGCTCGCCTGACCGGTTTTGTCATCCACACCCACCAAGAGGTAGCCCGGCAGTCTGCTGCCGGGCATATCGTTGGCGAAGGAGCAGATCGTCTCCCGGAATTTGTCGGTGTCGGTGGTGGAAATCGTGCGCTCAACCCGGAAGGACTCCAGGTCGGACATCAAAGCCAGAAGTTGGGGTTCAGTGAGCATCGACGCGCGCGGTTCGTGAGTTGGCGGGCTGGTTTGGCCCTTGGCGTGAACCAAGCGCCAATCGCTTCTGTGGCGGTTTTTTCCAACCCCCATCGTTGCCGTGGCAACCTTCGGCATCCACCGTGATGCAGGACAACAAATCAGACCTCGACATGGCTCTAATTTACAGCGGACACGGGGCTGCTGCCAAGATTAGTTACGCCTATTCGCGCCTTAAATTGACGGCGGTGAGGGTTTCCCGGATCAATAGCGATAATGCTCGGGCTTGTAGGGGCCGTCGGGGGAGACGCCCAGGTAGTCGGCCTGACGGCGGGTCAGGCGGGTGAGCTTGACGCCGATTTTTTCCAGGTGCAGGCGGGCGACTTCCTCGTCCAGCTTCTTGGGCAGGCGAAAGACGGCGGGTTTGTAGGTGTCCTTGTTTTTCCAGAGATCAAGCTGGGCCAGGACCTGGTTGGAAAAGGAGTTGGACATGACGAAGCTGGGATGGCCGGTGGCGCAGCCCAGGTTGACGAGGCGGCCTTCGGCCAGCAGGTAGATGCTGCGGCCGTGGGAAAAAGTGTATTTATCGACCTGGGGTTTGATGTTGAGTTTTTTGACGCCGGGATGCTGGTTGAGGCGGTCAACTTGTATCTCGTTGTCGAAGTGGCCGATGTTGCAGACAATGGCCTGGTCCTTCATCTTGACCAAGTGTTCGAGGGTGATGATGTCGCAATTGCCGGTGCAGGTGACGTAGAGGTCCGCGCGTCCGAGGGTTTCCTCGATGGTGGCGACCTCAAAGCCCTCCATGGCGGCTTGCAAGGCGTTGATGGGGTCGATTTCGGTGACGATAACCCTGGCGCCAAAGCCGCGCAAAGAATGAGCGGAGCCTTTGCCGACGTCGCCATAGCCGCAGACGACGGCGACCTTGCCCGCGACCATGACATCTGTGGCGCGTTTGATGCCGTCGGCGAGGGACTCGCGGCAGCCGTAAAGGTTGTCGAACTTGGATTTGGTGACGGAGTCGTTGACGTTGATGGCCGGAACGAGAAGTTTGCCGGCTTCCTTCATCTGGTAAAGGCGATGGACGCCGGTGGTGGTTTCTTCGCTGACGCCTTTCCAGTCGCGGACGACGGCGCTCCAGAAGGAGGGACGCTCTTTGTGGAGACGTTTGAGAAGATTCTTGATGACATCCTCCTCGTGTGAGGCGCCGGGGGAGCGCACCCAATCGCTGCCCTGCTCCAATTCGTAGCCTTTGTGGATGAGCAAAGTGGCGTCGCCGCCGTCATCGACGACGAGTTGCGGCCCCAAACCGTCCGGGTGCGCCAGCGCGCGGAAGGTGCAATCCCAGTATTCCTCCAAAGACTCGCCTTTCCAGGCGAAAACCGGGACGCCGGTCCTGGCGATGGCGGCGGCCGCGTGGTCCTGTGTGGAGAAGATGTTGCAACTGGCCCAGCGGACCGAGGCGCCCAGGGCGGTGAGGCTCTCGATCAAAACGGCCGTTTCAATGGTCATGTGCAGGGAGCCGGTGACGCGGACGCCCTGGAGGGGTTTGGCGGCGGCGTATTTGTGGCGGATGGCCATGAGGCCGGGCATTTCATGCTCGGCGATGTCGATGGCTTTGCGGCCATATTCGGCCAGGGAAAGGTCCTTGACCTTGAAGTCGGCGGCGGCGGCGTTTTTGCGGGTGGAAAGCGCGGCGGGCGTGGCCCGGCGGGAAGGGGAAAGTTTGACGGGCATAAGATTAGAGGGATTGGAATGGGTTACTTGACTGCTTTTTTGAGGGCGGCGGCCTTGTCGGTTTTCTCCCAGGTGATGCTGCGGAGGTCGTCGATTTTGCCGAAATGGCCGTAGTTGGTGGTTTTGCCGTAGATGGGCCGGAGGAGATTCAACTGGCTGACGATGGCGGCGGGCTTGAAGTTGAAGATTTGCCCGACGGCCTCTTCAATGGCTTCATCGCTGACCTTGCCGGTGCCGAAAGTATCGACGCAAATGGAAACGGGATCGGGGTAGCCGATGGCGTAGGCGAACTGGATTTCGGCGCGGGCGGCCAAACCGGAAGCGACGATGTTCTTGGCGACGTAGCGACCCATGTAAGCCGCGCTGCGGTCCACTTTGGAGGGGTCTTTTCCGCTGAACGCGCCGCCGCCGTGCCGGCCCATGCCGCCGTAACTATCGACGATGATCTTGCGGCCCGTCAGGCCGGTGTCGCCCTGCGGGCCGCCGATGACAAAGCGGCCCGTGGGATTGATGAGGAACTGGGTCTTCTTGTCGAGCATTTCGGCTGGGAGGACCTTCTGAACGATTTCCTTGACGATGAAGTTCCTGATTTCATTATGTTTGACGTCTGCGGAGTGCTGGGTGGAGACAACGACGTTGACGATGCGGACGGGCCGGCCATTTTCGTATTGGACGGAGACCTGGGTCTTGGAATCGGGGCGGAGCCAGGCGACTTTGCCGGCTTTGCGGACGCGGTTCAATTCGCGTCCGAGGCGGTGGGCAAACATGATGGGGGCGGGCATGAGTTCGGGGGTCTCGTCGCAAGCGAAGCCGAACATGAGACCCTGGTCGCCGGCGCCCTGTTCCGCCGTGTCCTTGCCTTCGGCGGCGCGGGCATCGACCCCTTGGGCGATGTCCGGGCTTTGGCGGGTGAGAAGGTTGGTGATGAAGACCTTCTCCGCGTGGAAGACATCGTCGTCATGGAGGTAGCCGATGCCGGCAATGGAGCGGCGCACGATGTCGTTGATGTTGACCCGCGCCTTGCTGGTGATTTCGCCGCCGACAACGACCATGTTGCTCTTGGCGTAGGTTTCGCAGGCCACGCGGCTGCGAGGGTCCTGCTCCAGGTGGGCGTCCAGGACGGCGTCGGAAATGGTGTCGCAAACTTTGTCGGGATGCCCCTCGCCGACGGACTCGGAGGAAAAGATGTAGTTTTTCTTCATGTTTATTATGTCGTCAATACATATTGACGTATCTTGATAGGAAGATATAATCGTTTTAACAAATGAGTCAACCTTTATTTGCATGTCGGCCACATTAAAAGCGCTGCGGGCGTTGTCGGACCCGACGCGGCTGCGGATCGTCGCGCTGCTGGAGCAGAGCGAACTGTCGGTCAACGAGCTGCAGGAGATCACGCGGATGGGGCAATCGCGCATATCGACGCACCTTGGGTTGTTGCAGGAATCGGGGTTGTTGGAGTCGCGGCGGGAGGGGAAGAGGACGTTTTACAAGATCGCGGTGCAAGCGGACCCGGCGGCGCGCGAATTCATCCAACTGGCGGGGCGCGGGGCGCGGGAACTGCCTGAGCATGGGGCGGACCTTGTGAATCTCAAGCGCATTCTGGCCAGGCGCACGCAACAGGCGCAACTCTATTTCAACCAGGTGGCGGGGCGGTTTGACCGCAGCTACGGCCCCGGAAGGTCGTGGCAGGCGTTTGGGCAGCTGCTCCTGCGCCTGCTGCCCTCGCTGGTGATAGCCGATCTGGGCGCGGGCGAAGGGCTGTTGAGCGAATTGCTGGCGCGGCGCGCCAAAAAAGTGATCGCGGTGGACAACTCCGAAAAAATGGTGGAGTACGGAGCGGCCAAGGCGCGCAAGAACAAGATCAAGAACCTGGAATTCCGCCTGGGTGAGCTGGAAAACCCGCCGATCGACGCGGAGAGTGTCGATCTGGTGCTCTTGAGCCAGGCCCTGCATCACGCGCGGCTGCCGCTGGACGGGATCCAGAGCGCGCACAGGATTCTGCGCCCGCGGGGCCAGGTTCTGATTCTGGACTTGTTGGAGCACAACTTTGAGCAGGCGCGGGAGCTGTACGGAGATCGCTGGCTGGGCTTCACGGAAAGCGATCTGCAAAGCTGGCTGGAGCAAGCCGGCTTCAAGAAAATTGAAGTGGCCGTGGTCGCCCGCGAGGAGCAGCCCCCCCATTTTCAAACCGTTCTGGCCGCGGGCGAGAAGTGAGGGGTTGCCGCAAAATAACCTTTATCTTTTCCGCTTGGTCTTTCGACCGATGGCTTCGTTGCTCGCTCGTTGCAGATCACTTTGGATATGCGCCTCGCTCGCGCCTCGCCATCGGTCGAAATCCCGGCGCGCAAAAGGTAAATCTTATTTTGCGGCAACCCCTGAGCCGGATTCAGTGCGGCGGGGGGCGCCGGGCCAGTTGGGCTTTGACCTCGTCGATGGAGCGCTGGAGGGTGTCTTTGCTTACGGAGACTTTGAGTAATTCCTGCAAATCCGCCAGTTGCTGATCCAGGTCGCCGGCGTCGCGGTCGGCGCGGACCATTTCGCCCAGGATTTCCTCATAGACGTGGCCGTCGGGCCCGCCTCCGGCGGCATCGGCGCGGCGCCACTTTTGCAGGGAGAGGTTATAGAGGTTGCGGGCCACGCGGGTGTCCTTTTTGTTGTAGAAATAGACCCGGCCCAGCTCCAGATAAATCTCGTAGCTGTCCGGGTTGGCGTCCAATCCCTGGCGGAGAAAGCGTTCGGCCTGATCGGGCTTTTTCAGGGTGGTGCGCAGCCAGTAGGCGGCCGTGACGTAAGTTTCAATGCGCCTGGGGTCCATCTCGGCGGAGAGTTCGAGCCAGGGAAGGATTTCGCGCTCGTGGCCGTTGCTCAGATGGGTGTGGACGGTGGGATAGAAATGGCGTCCAACGCGGTCGATCCAATCGTTGGGCTTGCCGAGAAAGGTTTCCTCGTGAGTGTGGTCTTCCTTGTCGTGCTCCTCCTGGGTTTCGGTGAGATGCCCCGGTTCCTCGGGGGCCGGCGTGTCGAAGATGGTGGGATAGAAGCCGCTGTGAAAATAGGCGTCGGCCTCGGCAAAAAAATGATTGGCGAACATGCGGCGGCTGTCGCCCATCAGCGCCACGAACACGCTGCCGGAGGAATCGTGCTCACGGTGGAAGCGTGTGAATTGAGGCTCAAAGGTCGTTGCCAGGGTAAAGCAACAGACCAGAAGAAGGATGGAGAGCCAGCGTATCATGACGTGAGGCTCCTGCGGCGGAAGGCCAGCCAGGCGGCGGAGAGAAGGAAGCCTGAGTAAAGCAAACCGTAAATGGTCGCGACGCCCCAGTAGAGCCAATCGATCCTTCCCCAATCATGCACGACGAGGTCTTGAGCGCTGTAGTACCATTCCAGGTGGGGAATCAAATAGTAGATGACATAAACAATAATGCCCGCCATCCCCCGCATCCCATTGGCCAAGTGACTGAGATGGCCGCCGGCAAAGAGGATGAACGCGACGGCAACGAAACAGATCGTGGCGTTGGAGGAAGGAGCGGCAAAGATGATCGAGCCGAGCAAGGCCAGCGCGACAACGACACCGAGGCAAATCCAGTGCAGCCAGATCTCCTGGAAGAAACTGACCAGGGGCCAGGCGTGTTCGCGCGAGGCGGTGATCATGCCGAAGAAGAAATAGAAAACCAGCAGAGCCAGCCCGCAGGCCAGCCAGCAGCCCAGGAACTTTCCCATGATCAATTCGCCGCGTCCGACAGGCTTGGCCAGGAGAGGGAAGATGGTGCGGCTCTCGCGTTCGGCGGGAATCTGGCGAGCGGCGGTGGTGATGGCGATGACAAGCGAGGACATCCAAATCAGCAGGAGGCAGACATCCTTGAGGTAGCGGACAATGAGGTCGTCGTTGAAGAATCTGACGGAGCCAAGGAGCAGCGTGATGAGGGCCGTGAGCACGAAGAGCACATAGAAATCCTTGCGCCGGTACATTTCCTTGATCACGACGCCCGCGATGGCAGAGATATTATTCATGTCAGGATTTGAGTTGGTAGCCGACGACCTTGAGGAAGACGTGTTCGAGGTTGCAGTGGAACTGGTTGAGGAGGTCGCTGACGCGGCCTTCGATGCGCAGGCTGCCTTCGTGCAAAATGGCGACGCGGTCGCAGACGGTCTCGACCTCGCCCAATTCGTGGGAGGCGAAGAAGACGGTTTTGCCCTCCTCCTTGAGGCGCTGGATAATCTCGCGCACCTTCATCCGGCCCAAGGGGTCCAGGCCGCTGGTTGGCTCGTCCAGAATCAGGAGATCGGGATTGTTGATGAGAGCCTGGGCCAGACCGACCCGCTGCTGCATGCCTTTGGAATAGGTTTTGATGAGGCGCTTGCGGGCGCCCTCCAATTCGACCAGCTTGAGGACCGCCCCGATGCGCTGCTCCCGTTCGCGGCGGGGAATGTGGAAGATGCGGGCGTAAAAACGAAGCAACTCCTCGGTGTTGAGGAATTTGTAATAATAGGTCAGCTCGGGCAGGTACCCGATCCGCTGGCGGGCGATGGGCTGGCGAACGTCCACTCCGAAGATGGAAGCCGACCCCGCCGTGGCGTTGACAAAGCCCAGGAGGACGTTCATGGTGGTGGTCTTGCCGGCGCCATTGGGGCCGAGAAAGCCGAAAACCTCGCCGGAGCTGACGCTCAAATTGAGGCCGTTGACCGCCAGTTTGGGGCCTTGCCGCAGGTCGCGGCTCGGATACTCGACGCGCAGATCAGTGATCTCCAAGACAGTGCTCACAAGCTTCGATGATAAGGGCCGCGAGTTCTTTGACTAGATTTTTTCTCAGGGCATGTCATAATACGGGAACTTTATGCAGAGCCAAGCACCGATTTACGTGGCCGGCCATCGCGGCCTGGTCGGCAGCGCCATTTGGCGCGAATTGCAACGGCGCGGTTTTACCAGGCTGCTGGGCCGGACCCATGCCGAACTGGACCTGATGGACAGCGCGGCCGTGAAGGCGTTTTTCCAGCGCGAGAAGCCGGAGCACGTTTTCGTGGCGGCGGCGAAGGTCGGCGGCATTCACGCCAACGACACCTATCCAGCGCAGTTCCTTCTGGAGAATCTCCAGATTCAAAACAACCTTTTCCACCACGCGCGCCTGTCGGGCGTCAAGAAATTGCTTTTTCTGGGCAGTTCGTGCATCTACCCCAAGATGGCGCCGCAACCGCTGAAGGAGGAATACCTCCTGAGCGGCCCGCTGGAGCCGACCAACCAATGGTATGCCGTCGCCAAGATCGCCGGCATCAAGCTGTGCGAGGCCTTCCGCCGCCAATATGGGGCTGACTTTATCAGCGCCATGCCGACCAGTCTTTACGGGCTGAACGATCATTACGACCTCCAGAACTCCCATGTTTTGCCCGCGTTTATCCGCAAGTTTCACGAAGCCAAGGCCGCCGGCGCCGCCGCCGTCACCTGCTGGGGAACGGGAACGGCGCGGCGGGAATTCCTTTTCGCCGACGACCTTGCCAGCGCGTGCGTCTTCTTGATGGAGCACTACAGCGAGGAACAATTCATCAACGTCGGTTGCGGGACGGATTTGGACATCAAGACGCTGGCGGAGATGGTGCGGAGCATCGTTGGATTCGAGGGTGAAATCGTTTGGGACACTTCCAAGCCGGACGGCACGCCACGCAAATTGATGGACAGTTCGCGCATCTTCGCCCTGGGTTGGAAGCCGCGCATCGGTCTGGAAACCGGCATTCGCCTGGCATACGAGGATTACCTGAGACAAATCGGCGCGGACCGGAAGCAGCCTCAGAGCGTGGGTTGACGGAACATTGAAGCGCCTGGAACTTTCCGCCGGCTCCCGGCCATTGGCTTGGCCGGTCACCAAGTCTCGTAAAACGCGAAATACCAGAGGAAATGCTCGTCGCCGGCAAAACTGTGGCCGGCGCTGAAGAGCAGACTGAAATGTTCGGTGACGTTGTAGGAACCGCCGAAATTCACCGCGGCAAATCCCTTGTCGTGGTCCGTGTCGCGGCCTTCGGCAAACACTTCGCCGCCCAGCGTGAGGCGCTTGCCGAAATCCCGTTGCAAGAGCCAGCCGCCGTAGGGGTGATCGCGCTGGCCGGGCGCGGAATTGAGCATCGCGCCGCCGCCGCCGTAAGTCGTCCAAGGCGCCCAGCTTTTTTGCAGCCACAAAGGCAGTTGAAACCATGTCCGCCCATTGCCCAATCCACGGCTGGAGTCGCCGCTTGGCAATTCGGCAAATGGAAAGATGCCAATTTGCGGCCAGCCGTTTGTTTCATGCACGAAGCGGTATTTGATGCCGAGTTCAATGTCGCCCAAACCGGTCTCTGTCGGGGCGCCGCGACCGCCGGTCGTAGTCATCGGCACGATCAAGTGAAGCTGGGTGTCGGGAAGGACTCCGTAATTGACCTCCGCCGCCGGGCCTTCGACCGTATAGCCGCCGCCGGAACGGTCGCCCAGAGTGAACAGATACGCTTCCCAGTGCTGATACTCCACCGGCTCCGGGTCGTCAGTCAGGAACGGCGGACCCGCCGGCGCGCGCGTTGCCGGCATCAATTCAAGACAAACGGCCACGCACAGGATTTGGGCGGCTTTGCTCATAAATACTCGTTTTCTTTGACCCTGCGGATCGCAGTGATTATAATATAACGCAGTAGCTTTAGTCAAATGCAAACTACATTTCGCGAACTAATGACCGCCCTCCACGGCATGGGTTTCGGGGGACTCCTTCTTCTCGCATTTTCAGGAGCCTTGATTGAACTTCACCGTATATGCGCCCCCGAAAGGTCTTCCCCTCTGAGCGCCTGGGAACGGCGGTTCTTGCGCCGTTACCTGATTGCGACGGCCGTGCTTGCATGGGGAGCGGTTTTGTCGGGCGCTTACATAGTGTATCCCTGGTATCGGGCGCGTTTGCCCCAAGGAGTTGTCGATCTTGCCGGATACCCCCAGCGGAGCCTGCTGGCCAGCACCGCAACGTCGGAATGGCATAATTTGGGAATGGAGTGGAAGGAGCACGTGGCATGGTTTGCGCCCATTGCCATGACAATGGTCGCCTATGTTTTCATCAAATACCGTTCTGATCTTACCCGCAATCGGCCGGTGCGGAACGCCGCGTTCGCGTTTACGGTGGCGGCGTTTGTCGCCGCGGGAATTGCGGGAACTTTTGGAGCGCTCATCAACAAAAATGCTCCTGTCCAGGGCGGGGCGCTCATCAAAATAATGGGGGAGACAAAATGAACAGTCATCGGCCTGAAGAGAATCCAGCCGCAACTGGAGACGACGCCGGAGCGGAAATCCCAAACGGCGCGGCAGCGGCAGCCGTCCTTTCCGCGGCGGCAGGTTGCTTTTGCGTCAGTGTTTTCGGTTTGTTGGGCGACGCTTTTCCAGCCATCGCGCGCTTCTTCAATTTTTACAATCCCACGGGGCCTCTTTCCGGTGTCACCACGACCGCCATCGCTGTCTGGCTGGTTTCATGGTTGATTCTGTCCAGAACTTGGGGAGGCAAATCGCTTCCAATGGGCAAGATCAACGCCGCGGCGTTCGTGTTGCTGGCTCTTGGACTGGCGCTGAGTTTTCCGCCCGTCGGGGATTTATTGCAAGGCAAGTAGCGGAACAAGAAAGGCCCCGAAGTAAATGGGATGATGTTCCCCGTTTTACCTTGACTGACCTTGACCGGGGTTGCCGGGCTGGCTCTTTTTGGCCATTCCTGCCGTCGGCGGGCGGAAGAGCACAGCATTCACGAAATCCACCCTCTCGCCCGCGGGCGGCCCGCCTGCCTGACCCATGCGCGGTCATCGCGCTATTACACCACAGTCCGCGGCAGCGTGCCAACCGCCGGGTGGATCAAAACGAAAAGGGTCCGAAGAGTGCTGTACACAATAAATGAAAGTACACTTTCCTTCGGTAAAAGCTGAGGCTTTAACGTTAAAGCCATTCCAATTCATCCGAGTGAAGCGAGAGCAAAACCCAAGTTCAGCGCCCCCTGATTCTCGCTTAACGACGGCAAACCGGAAAGAGGACCGTGCAAGACAAGTACCTTCAAGGCCTGTGCCAATATAGAAAACCGAGTGAACCGCGAAATACTCGAACGACGCGAAAAATCCAGATGTTTCGTGTGTTTCGCGTGGTTCGCGGTTCAAGAAAAATTCCTTAGGCGAGGATTCAGGGGCGTCATTGATGTCTTGACGGGCCGGGCGGCAGTCTTTAGGTTTTCCAACTCGCGGACGGCCTGATTCCACGATGTGACGACGGTGATGAAACCTTTGAGTCCAGTGGAGGCCGGCGCGAATTGTATAGAAAGGTGATTTGTGAATGTAACGGTGGAAAAATTGGGGCCTTGCAAACGGTTGTTGCGGGTGGAAATCGGGACCGAACAGGTCGAGGAAGCTTTCAAGACGGTCACGGGCGAGTTTCAGCACGAAGCGCGGCTGCCCGGCTTCCGGCCCGGCAAAGCGCCCAAAGAGATGGTCGCCAAACGGTTCGAGAACGAAATCCAGGAGGAGGTCAAACACAAGCTCATCAGCGAGGCTTACAAAAAGGCGGTCGCCGACGAGAAATTGACCGTCGTGGGCCGCCCTGACGTGGAGGAAATCCAGTTTAACCGCGGCCAGCCGCTCCAGTTCGCCGCCAACTTGGAGACCGCGCCCGAATTTGAGCTTCCCGAATACAAGGGGCTTCCCGCCTCGCGCGAGATCGCATCCGTCACGCCCCAAGACATCGAACGGGCCTTGCAGACGCTGGCGCAGCGCCAGACCAAGTTTGAGACCGTCGCGCGCGAGTTGAGAAGCGGCGACGTGGCGGTGGTCAATTACAGCGGAGCCTGCGAGGGCCGGCCGATCACGGACACGGCGCCGACGGCCCGCGGATTGACGGAGCAAAAGGGTTTTTGGATCAATGTCGATGGGACATCGTTTATACCCGGATTCGGCGACCAACTGGCCGGTATGAAGGCGGGGGACAAGCGCCAGATCACCGTCGATTTTCCGGCCGATTTTGTCGTGCCGCAGTTGGTGGGAAAGAAGGGCGTGTATGAGGTTGAGGTGGTGGAAGTGAAGGAAAAGAAGGCGCCGGAATTCGACGAGGCCTTTGCCAAGGCGTATGGGGCTGAGAGCATGGAGAAGCTGCGGGAAGGAGTGCGGGCGGATTTGCAACGGGAATTGAACCTGAAACAAAGCCGCGCCATCCGCAACCAGGTGACCCAGCATCTGCTGGGCCAGGTGCAATGCGACCTGCCGGAATCGGTCCTGGAGGCGGAGACGCGCAGCGTGGTTTACAGCATTGTCAACGAGAACCAGCAGCGCGGCGTTTCCAAGGAGACGCTCGACGGTGAGAAGGAGCAGATTTACGCGACTGCCAACGCGGCCGCCAGGCAGCGGATCAAGGCCAGCTTTGTTTTCCAGCGGGTGGCGGAGAAGGAAGGAGTGCGCGTCGAACAAGTGGAGATCGCACGGCGGCTGCAAGACATCGCGGCCCAATACAAGGTGCCGGTGGACAAGCTGGTGAAGGATTTCGAGAAGTCCGGCCAACTGGCCGATGTTTACCACCAACTCCTGAGCGAAAAGGTCATCGATCTGCTGGTGCAGTACGCGCGGATTCAGGATGTATCGCTCGCGCCCGTGCCCGCGCCCGCGCCGGCGCCTTAAGGGCGCGCGCGGCCACATTCAGCGCGGCGGACGGCTGCGGTCGTGCTGGGAAAACTGTCTCTGATAAAACCGGGGCGTTCAACCCCTTTCGGGGATCATCTCAGATTTTGGACATAAGCCGGAGCGGTCAAAGAGCGAATCCACAATACGCTGCGGGAAAATGACTAATGACGAAATCCGAATGACGAAAGAATTCCCAAATGACTCAATGACGAAACTGAGCAGCTCGGCGCCGGTCTAGTCATTCGGGCTTCGTCATTCTTTCGTCATTGGTGCTTAGGCATTAGTCATTCTCAGCTGCTTCACTGCCACCCATAAGGTCACATCGGCTCCCATCGGATTGCTGGAAAATCAGATGTGCCGCGCAGGCGGGGAATGCGCTGTTGACGATGGGGGGGAGGCCGCTTATGTTGTATCGGACAAAATTAGTCCGAATTGACCGTTGATAAAATGCAAATTACCCGCGCAGGCGAATATGGAGTGTTGGGGCTGATGCATTTGGCCCGGGGCCACCCGGGTCAGCGGGCGATGATCGACCAGGTCAGCCGGCAGGAGCGGATTCCGAAGAGTTTCCTGGCGAAGATATTTCAAAGCCTCGCCAAGGCGGGGCTGGTGCGCTCCATCCGCGGGTCGGGCGGAGGTTTTGCCCTGGTCAAGGACCCCGCGGACATCTCGGTTCTGGAAATCATTGAGGCGGTCGAGGGCCGAATCGTTTTTCAGCGTTGCAAGCTGGCCCAGCCGGATTGCGAACACGTGGGCGGCTGCGCGTTGTGCGGGCTGTTCGAGCGGGCGCAGGACGGAATCAAAGGGGCGCTGACGCAAACGAGCCTGCGCGATTTGATTCGGCAGCAGGAAAGAATCAACTCGACGCTGGCGGAGAAGCGGGGACGGGGCTGATTCCTGTTCGCGTCGGAATAAGCGCCATGCGGCAAGTCTATCTCGACCATCAATCGGCCACCGCGGCGCTGCCGGAAGTGTGGGAAGCGATGCAGCCGTTTTTGGCCGGGGCCTTTGGCAACCCCTCCTCGCCGCATCAGCATGGCTTGCGCGCGCGGGAGGCGGTGGAGGCCGCCCGCGCCCGGATCGCCGGCCTCATTAACGCCGGCTCACCCGAAGAAATCATCCTCACGTCCGGTGGGACAGAATCGGCAAACCTGGCGATCAAAGGAACGGCATGGGCTTGCGAGCGCCGGGGCAAGCACCTGGTTCTGAGCCGGACCGAACATCCGTCTGTATTGAACTCGGCCGCGTTTCTGGAGCGGGACGGTTTCACACGCACACTTGTCGAAGTGGACCGGGACGGCGTCGTCGATCCCGATCGGGTCCGCGCCGCCATTACTGACAAGACGATTTTAGTCGCGGTCCACCATGTCAATCACGACATCGGCACGATTGAGCCGATCCGGCAAATCAGCGAGGCGGCCCATGAAAGGGGCATCCCGCTGTACGTGGATGCCGAGGCGAGCGCGGGCTGGCTGAAGGTGGATGTGGAGGGGCTGGGCGCGGACCTGCTCTCCTTCTCGCCGCATCGTTTTTACGGTCCCAAGGGTGTGGGGGTCTTGTACCGGCATCGCCGGGCGCGCCTGGCCAGCCTGTTGCATGGCGGGGACCAGGAAGGCGGCCGGCGCGCCGGAGTGGAGAATGTGCCGGGAATTGTCGGCGCCGGCGTCGCGGCGGAAATCGCCCGGAGGGAATTGCCCGAGTGGAGCGCCCGGTGCGCCCGCCTGCAAACGCGCTTGTGGGAGGGGCTGCGCCCCGCCATCGAGCGCCTTCATCTCAACGGCCCCGAACCGGGTCCGCGCCGAAGCCCGGTCAACTTGAATATCTCCGCCGAATTCACCGAAGGCGAAGGGCAGGTGCTGTTGTGCGACCTGCGGGGGATCGCGCTGGCCGGCGGTTCCGGTTGCGTGACGAAGTCTCTCAAACCTTCGCATGTTCTGGAAGCGATCGGCCTGGAGCCCGCCCTGGCGCAGGCGGCCGTCACGATGTCGCTGGGCAAGGACAACGATGACGCGGACATCGATTACGTTCTGGAGGCGTATCCGAAGATCATTTCCAAGCTCCGGTCCATGTCTCCGACCTGGGAGGAATTCCAGCGGCGGGGCTCTTAGCCGTAACTATGCAAATGGATTGGGAGCGCGACCGTCCCGGTCGCTTCCAGTCGGCGTCCCGCCGACTGTGTCGGACTCAAAAGCTATCACCTTCCGGCGAACCATCTCAGGGTTCTGATACCTTCGGCGGGACGCCGAAGGTCGCGGGCGAAGACGCCCGCGCTCCCAATGCTCCTGAATAGTTACCGCCTCTTAATCGTGATTCACGGCGGCCGGGTCGCCGTAGAGCGTAAACGAACCGGCCCGGGTGATCTTCACGTTCATCAATTGGCCGCGGTGGCGCCCGGTGTCTTGCAAGATGACAATTTTGTTGCAGCGGGTCCGACCCGCCAGCCGGGCGGGGTTTTTCCTGCTGGGACCTTCGACGAGGATTTCAACCGTGCGGCCCACACAGGCCCCGTAACGGAGACGCCCGATGGCGTTGATTTCCGCCAGGAGGCTGGCGTGGCGTTGCTCCTTGATTTGGGGCGGCGCCTGGCCCGGCATCTCCGCGGCGGGGGTATCCTTGCGCGGGGAGTATTTGAAAATGTACGCGTTGTCGAATTGCGCCTCGCGGGCCAGGGAGAGCGTTTCCTCAAAGTCCGCCTCCGTCTCGCCGGGAAAACCGACAATGAAGTCGGTGGTAATGCCGATTTTGGGCCGGGCCTGGCGGAGTTTTTCAACCAGGCCCAGGAAGCGCGCGCGCGTGTAGCCACGATGCATCGCCTTGAGGACGCGGTCGCTTCCGCTCTGCGCCGGCAGATGGGCGCTTTCGCAGAGTTTGGGCAGGCGCGCGTAAGCCTCGACCAGATCGTCGCCGTAACCTTTGGGATGCGGGGAGGTAAAGCGGATGCGCTCCAAGCCGTCGATTTCCTGAACGGCCTCCAGCAATTGGACAAAGGCGGATTTGCCGTGAAGGGGCGGGAGGTCGCGCCTGCCGTAACTGGTGACGATCTGGCCCAGCAACGTGATTTCCTTGACGCCGCCTTGCGCCAATTGGCGGCATTCGGCCACCAGGTCCGCCAGGCCCCGGCTGCGCTCCTCGCCCCGCGTGGAGGGCACGATGCAGAACGTGCAACGCTGGTTGCACCCCTGCATGATGCTCACGAAAGCGGTCACAGGCGCGGCGCGCCCGCCCTCCGCGTCCCGGCCGGCGGGCAGATGCTCCTTGATCGCGCCTTCGCTGCCCGCCTCCGCTTCGACATCGACAATTCTCTCCCGCCTGCCGGCGACGATGTCATCAAGATAATCCGCCGCGCGATGGAATTTTTGCGTGCCGAGGACCAGATCGACATCGGGCAATTGGTCCAGCAATTGGCGTCCGCGGCTTTGTGCCATGCAGCCCATGAAACCCAGGATGACATTGGGGCGGCGGCGGACGGCGGCGGCGATGTTTTTCATCTTGCCGATGGCTTTTTGCTCGGCGGCGTCGCGCACGCTGCATGTGTTGAGCAGAATGACATCGGCCGTGGCCTCGGAAGGAGCCAGGGAATAGCCTCTGGCGGCCAGTTGGGCGGCGACCGCCTCGGAATCGCGCTCGTTCATCTGGCATCCGTAGGTCTTGATATAGACACTGGGCATACTTCGAGACAACGCAGTCAGGTTAATCGGAACCCGCCGGATTGCAAACTGTTCATCGCTCAAGCCCCAGGACAAGGAGAACAAGGTCGATTACAAATAAAAGGACGACGGTCACTTCCAGGGTCAGCATCCAGCGGTTGGTGCGGTCCACGTTGAGAAGTTGGTAGAGGTTGTCCAGGGTCTTGAGTTTTTCCTCGATGGTCCGGTGCCAGTCCCCCAGGTGGAAGCGGGCGGAAATGTTTTCGTAGATGCGCGCGACGTGCCAGTCTCCGAAGAATTTTGTGATGTTGGACAATTCATCGTTCAAACGCGCCAGGTCGAGGCGGATTTCGCGCAGTTCGCGCATGATCTCACCGCGGCCGCCCGGGCGTTGGGCCAAGTCGCGATAGGAGCGCTCCAGCGCGGCGTCCAGAATGCGGTCGTAAGCCTCCAATTCGCCCAGTTGCAAATTGGCCAGCTCCAAAACATAGAGGATTTCGTCCAATTGCCCCGGTTCGCGGACGATGAGCGCCGCGTCCCAGTCGAGCACGGCCAGGTCGTTTTCGTAGTAGCTCAGGAAGCGTCCAGTCGATTCGTCCGCCTCCTGCCGGGAGAGTTGGTTGACATCGGATTCCTGGGTGAGGAGGGCGGCCACTTCGCGCCGGTGCTGGTGAAGCCAGTCGGCGGCGCTGAGGGGGCGCTCATCCACGGCCCGCAATGGGGCGTCAATGCAAAACACCGTGTAAGCCTCGTCCTCCTCCAGTTGGGGGGCCGGTTTGACCAGGAGCGGGGCCAGCTCGCGCCGGGCCTCTTCGGCCAACTGGCGCACTTCCTGGCTCAAGAGGCCGTTGGAGAATTCGAGGTCGTGAAAGGCCACCAGGTCTTCAATCGACTTTACGTCGAAAGGCACCGAAACCGTGATGCTCAGAGCGCCGACAGGCAGGAACTTGAGCGTCCGCTCGATGCGCACAGGGCCGTTGGGGCCGATGCGCTCCATCGGCGGCAGGCGAACCATCTGGGGGCGGAAAAAGAAGAGGTGGCGGGGATGGCGGCGGCTGGTATCGACGGAGAATTGCGCGACGGGCTGGCCGAGCAACTGGGACACCGGCTGGCGCAGCATCTCGTAGGCGATATCGAAAGCATAAATGTAAATGACCCGCCCAGCATAACGCTTGACGGTGCGCGGGGTTTTGGCTGAGGTTGTCTCTTCCGGCACGGGCGCTTCCATGCCGGAATGTACACCAGCGGGAAAGGGATGTCTATTTGACTTTCGGGTCCTCCAGAAATGGCGAATTTTGTGCAGAGTGGGGAGTTTTGTCAGAAACGGCCCCGCGAAGAAAGGCAAAGGGGAGGGTGTGAGACAAAATTCTTTGGGGCTCGACCTCACCCCGGCCCTCTCCTCCAGGAGAGGGAGAATCATCCGCCGTAGCACCGCAAAAGCACGCGACTGGATTTGCCGGATGCTCATTCGCAAAACCAGAGCCGTGCGCCTGCTGTTCCTTCTCCCTGGGGGAGAAGGTTAGGATGAGGGCGGTCCCCGAAGAATTCTGTCTCACACCTCAAAGGGGACCTCCGATGAACATTTGCTTGCAAATATGGGTCTAATGGTATAAGTGGAATGTGGGTTGCTTAGGGTGCATTCCGAGAAGGGGCGCGCAGGCGTAACTCTTCTCCTTAAAACTGATGAGACACTGAATTAATATGAAACTGAAAAAAAGCGCGGCGAAAGCCGTCCTGACACCGAACGTTCAAAACCGCAATTCCGCCGCCGTGACCACCATCGACGTCAAAATGGATGTTGGCTTCGGCAACGCCATCTTCCTGCGCGGCCAAGGCTCCGGCCTGACATGGGACCGCGGCATCCCGCTGGTCTGCGTGGATGGCACGACTTGGCGCTGGTCGCAAGCTGTCACCGACGCCATTACATTCAAAATCCTCCTTAACGACAAGGTTTGGTCAGCCGGGAACGATCTGACCATAACGCCGGGCCAGAAATTAGAGGTGGCCCCCAGTTTTGCGTAAGGCTTGATCCGGGAAAAACGTCCGGGATTGCGGGTTTAAAGACGCCCGGGCACAGGCTGGCTTTGAGGAACCAGCGGTTTGCCGGCCAGTTTGGCTTCGCCAGCGGATTGGCGCGGCGCGGAGGGGTTTTGCCTGTCTATCCGGTTCAAAATGGAATTTCACTGGGGACGGGCTGCTTGTCGTGCAAACGGCGCGCGGCATCCCCGACGAGCCTCAGATACCAGTCGCTGGGCCGATTATCGTAGCCGACAAAGTGTGCCTGGGCGGGCGGAGAGCTGGTCACTTTGAAAATGGCCGTACCCTCGTCCACCTCGTCAAACATTGCCACGTACACGGTGTCCGCGCCCAGCTTGGATAACGCGTTGAACTGCTCCCAAAGGAACTGGCCGCCACGACGTTGGATCAGGCTCGCGCCCGGCGGTTGCCGCTGGAGATTATCCCAACTGAAACCCGGATAGACCACCGGTATCCAGAGCATTCCCAGGCGCTCGCACTCGCGTTGGTCTTCGGCCCAGTAATGGGTGGCGGCGTGTTTCACGCCGGATTCGTCCCGGACAAAATTGCCAACGTTCCAGGGGCAATACGCGCCGAATCGCCGGTAAAACTTCTGCCAGGCGGGTTCGGGATTGCTCCGCCAGTTCCAGTCGCCGCCACCGAGAAGGAAGGCGCAATAAGGGCCGGGCGTTCGGAAAAAGTCGATCAGGCGGTTGGCCAGTTCCGGATTCATCGGATTATGCTCGTTCCTGAAATAGAAGCCCCAGATTTGCATGGCTGGCCGGCCGTCTTGATGCAGGTAACGCGGGTCATCGACGACCTTTTCATCCACCATCTTCTTCCAATCCGAGGTGAGAACATTGAAAACGCTTTCCTCCGGCATGCCGGAGATGTCGTAGGAGAGCGCCCAGACCCGGCCCGTCTTGAGCGCCGCGGCCCGGACATGGTTGAGCACGCGCAAACGGGATGGATACCGGGAAGAGATCGGACCGCCGGGCAGGTCCACAAGAAAGTGTTGCAGCCAGGCGCCATCAATGCCGTAATCGCGCATCCACTCAAAATGACGGAGCACCGTTCGGGCGTTATCGGAACTGAACAGCTCGGCCTGACTGCCATCCGGATAGGTGAAACCCGGCGCCGGAAAACGTTCCGCAGCGGAATAATCGGCCATGTCAGGCCACATCTCGAAAGTCAGCAGCTCAGGCGCAATGCGCGACGCATCGCGGCTCCAATGAATCCAACCCAGCCCGGCGGCATCATTCGGGCACCGGAACCAGCCCTGGTAACCGCACATCACCTTGCCGCGCATGGATGCGGCGTCCACAACGCTGGCGCGACCGGCCGGCTGCGTTGCGGTCGCTGTTTCACCGCCATGGGCTGAAAAAAGACAGAGGAGGAGGGGGAGGGGGCAACACCGTGCGAGGAGGGGCGAGTTCATACAATCAATTATTATAGTGCTTGCATGGCGCGGCGCAATTGTTACAGTTCTGTCGCACGGGGCAACCGCCTGAGGGCGGTTTTATTTTTTGGTAGTTGAGATATTGTTTGTGAAACTTTTTTCCGGCACTTCCAATCAACCTTTGGCGGCGAACATCGCCGCCTACATCGGTATGGACTTGGGCAAATGCGCGGTCAAGGCGTTTCCCGACGGTGAAACTTTCGTGAAGATCGAGGAGAACGTCCGGGGGGAGGACGTTTTCATCATTCAATCGACGGCGCCGCCGACCAACCATCACCTGATGGAGATGTTCATCATGATGGACGCGGTGCGGCGCGCGAGCGCGTCGCGGATAACGGCGGTGCTGCCCTTTTACGGGTACGCTCGGCAGGATCGCAAAGACCAGCCGCGGGTGCCGATCACGGCGAAATTGGTCGCCAATCTCCTGGTTGCGGCCGGGGCGAACCGAATCCTGACCATGGATTTGCACGCGCAGCAGATTCAGGGGTTTTTCGACATCCCGGTGGATCATCTCTACGCCGCGCCCGTGATGTATGAGTACCTGAAAACCAAGAAGTTGCGCGATCTGGTGGTCGTCAGCCCGGATATTGGCGGGCTGAAAATGGCGCACGCCTATTCGCAGGTTCTGGGGGCGGGCCTGGCCATTGTCGCCAAACGGCGCAAGAGCGCGACCGAAACGGAGGCGCTGGCGGTGATCGGTGAAATTCGCGGCCGCAACGTGCTCATGGTCGATGACCTCACGGAAACCGCGGGGACTATTTCGACGGCGGCGGCGCTTTTGAAGAGGAAGGGGGCCAGACAAATCCTGGCCTGCGTGTCGCACACGCTCCTCAACGAAATGGGGGTGGAAAGACTGCGAAAATCGAAGATTGACGAATTGATTACGACTGATACCGTCCTACGCCCCGGCATTAACGGGGTGAAGATAACGACGCTCTCGGTCGCCTCGCTTCTGGGTGAGGCGATCAAGCGAATTAACTGTAATTCGTCAGTCACGTCGCTGTTTGAATTTAACGGCGGGCGCACCAGTTAGACTGGCGTTTGGACGGGTCTTCATGTAAAAGGTGACAAAGATGAAATCTATTGCTTTAAATGCATTTCCGCGGACAGTGGGGCGCCGGGCCGGCGCCCGCAAATTGCGCGCGGCGGGCCGCGTGCCGGCCGTGATTTACGGACGCCACAACCCGCCGCAGCGGCTGGAAATCGAACTTAAGGACATCAAAGCGGCGGTCCATGGGGCCGCTTCCGAGATTGTTCTGGTGGACCTCTCGGTGACCGGCGATCCCAAGCCCAAGCGGTTGGCGCTGGTCCAGGACATTCAGCACCATGTCTTGACCAACCAAGTCCTCCACATTGATCTTCACGAAGTCGCCGAGAACGAAAAGGTGACTGTCCTGGTGCCCGTCGAGGCAATCGGCGAAGCCCTCGGCGTCAAGACCGGCGGCGGCACTCTCGAACACGTCTTGTACAAGGTCAAGGTGCGCGGCCTGCCCAAGGATTTGCCCGAAAAACTCGTCGCCGACGTCAGCCTTTTGGAAATTGGCATGGCCATTCACATCGGCGAGATGAAGGCGCCGCCGGGAATTGAGATTCTGGGCGACAAGAGCATCCCCGTCCTTGCCGTCGCCGCGCCGCTCAGCGAAGCGCAGGAGGCGGCGGTCCTCGAAGCGGCGGCCACGCCGACGGGCGAAGTCGAGATGATCAAGGAGAAGAAGGAAGAGGGCGAAGAGGGCGAAGTCAAACCGGGCGCCAAGGGAGCGGAGGGCGCCCCGGCAAAAGGCGCGGAGAAAGCAGGCGCCGAAAAGGCGGGCGCCGAGAAAGCGGGGGCGGAGAAAGCTCCCGCCAAGGGAGCCGAGAAAACGCCTGGCAAACCCGGCGAGAAGCCCGCTGCCGCCGCCCCGGCGAAGGGTGGCGACAAGAAACCGGGGAAGAAAAAGTAGGCAGCCGTCAATTTGTTGGAGAATTTGCATCTCATCGCGGGCCTGGGAAATCCAGGCCCCGAATACGCCGCCACCCGGCACAACATCGGGTTTGTCCTGGTGGAGCGTCTTGCGGCAGACTGGAAGGCCGCTTGGAAGGTGGAGCGGAAATTCCGCGCCCGCCTGGCCAGGGTCAAGCGCGGCGGAGAAAGGGTGATTTTGTGCCAGCCGCAAACGTTTATGAACGAGAGCGGGGTGGCAGTCGGGGCGCTGGCGCGGTTTTACCAACTGGCCGCCCCGCGCGTTCTGATCGTGGTGGATGACGCGGACCTGCCTCTGGGGCAAATCCGCCTGCGGCCCGAAGGCAGCAGCGGCGGCCACCACGGGCTGGAGTCGATCGAGCGGGCTTTGGGCGGGCGCGGGTACCCGCGCTTGCGACTGGGCATAGGGCGCCGGGCGGAAGACGACCGGGAAATAACGGACTATGTCCTGGGGCGTTTCTCGGCGGCCGAACGGTTGCCGATGGATGAAGTTTTGGACCGCGCGGCCCGGCAGGTGGACTGCTGGCTCAACGCGGGAATCATGAAAGCGATGAATGAATTTAACGGCGCCGCCGCGGCGGCGCCAGACAAAGGAATAAAGTGAAACGTTACGAAGGTTTGTTTATTTTAAACACGGCCGGCAAGGAAGAGTCCATCAAAGAGGCCATCGACAAAATCTCCGCCGAAATCGCCGCCGCCGGCGGAAAGGTCGAGACGGTGCAGAAAATGGATAAAAAGACGTTCGCGCGGGTGGCGGACAAGAAATACAGCACCGGCTTTTACGTCAACTTCGTCTTCGAAGGCGCCCCCGCCATCGTGGCCCAATTGCGCCACCGCTTCGCCACCAACGAAGACGTGTTCCGCGCCTTGTTCACCCTGGCGCCGGCCCCCAAACCCGCCGCGGCCTGATGCCCTTATGGCCAGCTTCAATAAAGTCATCCTGGCGGGCAACCTGACGCGCGATCCCGAATTGCGCTACACGCCCAAGGGAACGGCCGTCGTCAAGATAGGCCTCGCTGTCAACCGCACCTGGAAGAGCGAATCCGGCGAGACCAAGGAGGAAGTCGCCTTTATCGACGTCGAGGCCTGGGGCCGCCAAGCCGAAGTCATCGCCCAATACATGCGCAAAGGCCGCCCTTTGCTCATCGAAGGCCGCCTCAAACTCGATACCTGGGAGGACAAGACCACCCATCAGAAACAGAGCAAACTCAAGGTCGTCCTCGAATCCTTCTCCTTCATTGATTCCAATCGGCCCGAAGGCGCGCCTCCCGCCGCTGGTGAGGCCCCGCGCCGTCCCGCCCCGCCCACGCCGCCGGCATCCAAGCCGCCGGAGCCGGGCGAAGGCGATGCGCCCGCCGCCGAAGAAGACGACGTTCCATTTTGACCCAACCAACTTTTACCCCTTAACATTGTATGTCGAAAACTGAAGTCATTCTGATTCAAAACATCGTGGGATTGGGCGGGGAATCCGACCTCGTCAAAGTCTCCGCCGGTTACGCCCGCAATTACCTTTTTCCGCAGGGCCTTGCCGTGCCTTTGACCTCCGCCAACAAACGCCGCATCGAGGCTCTCAAACAGCGCCGCGCCGAGCGCGAGGCCCACGAGTTCAACACCATGTCCGAATTGTCCAAGAGCTTCGCCATGCTCATCGCCGTCCTGCAAGTCAAGACCGGCGACGACGGCAAGATGTTCGGCGTCGTCACCGCCGGCATGATTGCCGACCAGTTGAAGACGCAGTTCGACATCGCGCTTGACAAGAGGAAAATTCACCTCGAACACCCCATCAAGACCCTGGGCGAGCACGAAATCGAGCTTCACCTCCACCCGGAGGTCAAGGCGACCTTGAAGGTGCGCGTCGAAAGCATCACCCCGCTGCCCGTGCCCGCCGAGGCCCCCAAGACCGGGGACCGCCGCGACGACTCCGCCCGCACTGAATCCCGCGGCCACAGGCGCGCCGAACGCACCCGCGACGAGGAAACAGCGCCGGCGCCTGCCGCCGAAAAACCCCAGCGCCCCGAAAAGAAGACGCGCGTCGTCCCCGCGGAAAAAGCCGAAAAACCCGCCAAAGCGGAAAAGAGCGAGAAAGCCGGGAAGCCCGAATAGAGACGACGGGGGGATTGCATTCGGGGACGAGCGTGGTATGTTGATGTGACGACGGTGCGTGAAGGTTTCGGCAGGTTTCCCGGCCTGCGACCAGTTCTTAGCGTGCCGCGGCAAATGTAAGGCGCAGGTGAGATGCCTGCGCCGTTTTGTTAAGAGAACGACCGATCGCGCGTGGAGCGCGACTGTGGATTTGCCCCCCGGTACCCACCAATACCGTTTCATCGTGGACTGCCAATGGTGTGAGGACCCTGCCTGCACGCTGCGGGTGCCCAATCCGTACGGCACCCAGAATTCGGTCCGCAAAGTGGCTTGAGCCGCCGTGCGGACGGCTTTGGTGGCGACGCTCAGGAGGCGTAAATAAATTAAGGTAGCAACTTGACTGGTTCTTTTGGCGGCTGGCGGCGTTGCTCCTCAGTCGAAGATCCACGGGGGATATTCTTCCGCCGTCGCCGGGCTATGGCGGGACAAGCCTTCGTCGGGTCAGAACAAATTAAGAACTGCCCGCTTCGCGGGCTGCCTTGCCATCCGCCAAAATCCCTGCGTCATCTTGCTACCTTAATTTATTTACGCCTCCTTACCAGACCACAATTGGCCGCTGAACACCATTTGAATCCCGCCATGGCGCGGTCAGGGAAGTCGTTTTTGGGCAGAGGCTTCGGCGGGGCCCCCAGTCGAGAGGAGCTTCTGAGCCTCTGCAGGGATTTCGATTGTCACAACATTGGTTTGCGGCTCTTGTTCCACCCGCCTTTTGCCAACAGTAACCACAGCGCATTGTTCGGTGGTGTCAATACGCCTGACCATAGGCGCGGAATAGTGAAGTCGTGGGCGGCCGCCACGACTCCTTGAGCGCCCAACCCAGCAGCCGCGCAGGCACCAATAGCGCGCATTCCGACCGCCATCCCACCGAGCGTCCACCACCCCAGACTGAACCCTCCCAGTGACCCCACGCCTATCGCAAAACCGCCCAGAGTCAAAAGACCGGCAGCGAAGCCGCCGACGCTGACGGGTGCAATCGCCACCGCACCAAACGCGAAGATCAAACCAATGGCCGAATCACCTCCGGCAATCCATGCCTTGACCGGGCCTCGTTCCAGTCCGCCACGAAGGCGGATGTGAACCAACGGCAAGCCAAACAACGTAAGTTTGCCGCGATACTCAAACAAGGGCGCGGGCAGCGGCACCGGACAGCCCGCGGTTATCTCCTTTCGGGCGATCTCCCTCATGTTTCGCCGGAACCAAACCGTAAGCGCCACGGCAAAGAGGAGGGAAATCGCCATAATCCCCAAAAGCAGTTCGGCAAACACTATCAGAGGTGTTTTCAGGGCCAAGAAGCCAAGCATGAGCGGCAAAACACCAAAGAAAGACACCACCAGATACAGGGCGAGGATGCGATAGAATTTGACGATCAATCCGTGCCGCTGCGCCGATCTGGCGGTCTCTGTGTCCAGCCTATACATGAAAAAGAGGCCCAAGAAGGAGATAACAGGCGCCAGGATGATGTTGCCCATCCCGGACAAAACAGCCGACTTCGCCACGACCCCGCCCTTGGCCGCAGTTGCTCCAACGACCGCCGCCTTGGCCGAAGTTGTCATCACCGGCAAGGCAGCCAGCACGGCGAGAGTGAACGTTTTGCCCGGACTCGTTTGCTCCAAAGCCCCTTCGACAAACGCGATGACCTGCTCGTGCAGCAGCTTGCGGCCCCGCGAGAGCCGTTGCTTGACAGCGTCCGGTGTCAACTCCAATTCATCTGCCACGCGTTCAATGGAATGGTGCTCGCGATAAAACAAAACCAGCGGCTCGCGATAAGTCTCTGGAAGCTTCTCCAACGAACGCCAGAGAATGGCTTCTTCCTCCTTGCTCATCAGGCGGTCGGGAGGAAGCGGCTCCTGCGACGCCGCTTCATTGGCCGCTTCCAACGGCCCGGCGGCGTGGACCGGCTCGCGAGCGTCCCGCCGGAGCGCTTTGCCAATGAGATTGCGCGTGATGCCGCATAACCAGGCCCGCAATTTTGCCGGTTCGTGAAGTTCCGGCAGGTGTTTCCATGCGGTCACGAAAGTCTCCTGCGCAATGTCTTCGCTCTGGGTCAGGCTGCCCGTGGCGCTGTAGGCCAGCGAACAGATCAAAGACTGGTGGTGGGCCACAATCTGCCCAAACGCATCCCGGTTTCCGGCAGCGCTTTGCCTCACCAGCCCGGCTTCGTTGTATTCCACTACGGACATCGTCTGTGTTGTCATCATATCGCCGTATAAGTACCCGGAAAGGACGAAAAGGTGACAACGGAATATGAATGCATCTGTTTGCGCTTACTATGCGTTATTCCCCGCCTTCTTGTTTCTGCTCGAATATGATGGCGGATATGGCCGTCTTGACGCTTTGCCATTGGCGGCATACCGTGGCTTGCCAATGAATTCCACGAACATGCCCTGCGCCCGTGGGTTTTTCCGCCTCCTGGCTCGCTGTCTTGGCCTCGCGCTGTCGGGGTGCCTGGCTGCCAGCCACTCAACTCTCGGCGCTCCTGTCACCGCTGACACCGCGCGCGACGCCGTCCAAGGGTGGCTGAGGCAGGATGAGAAACCGCTTGGCGCGGCGTTGTCCGCCAGGATCAACGATACGCAAACGGTCAAGAACGCCGCCGGCGTGGCGCTTTACCACGTGCTCCAACTCCAGCCGGCGGGATATGTCATTGTTGCCGCGGACGATTTGGTGGACCCGATCATCGCCTTTTCCGCAGGCGGCCGCTTCAATTCGACGGCGGGAGAAGGGGTGGCGGCGTTTCTCAAGGGCGATCTGCCGCGGCGCCTGGAGCGGGCGCGGGCGGGAGGACAGGACGCGCGGGCGTTGCGCGCGGGGCGCAAATGGCGCGGCATCCTGCTGGCATCTCCCAATCCGCCGCCGGATTCCGAGAAGAATGGGAACATAACCGTGGTGTCGCAGGTGTGGGTGGCGCCTTTTGTTCAAACATTGTGGGATCAAACCACCGACCAAAGTCTGGCAGTGGCCTGTTACAATTACTACACTCCCCCCTATGGCGCCGGCGACGTCAACAACTTCCCTTGCGGCTGCGTGGCGACGGCCCTGGCACAGTTGCTGTATTACTTCCATTACCCGGTGGCCGGCGTTGGAACCGGCAGCTTCACCATCACCGTGAATGGCAGCGCGTTGACGACCAACCTTCTTGGAGGGAACGGTCACGGCGGAGCATACGAGTGGGGCGACATGACCCTGGTTCCCAACGGCCCGACCGCCGCCCAAGCCCAGGCGGTGGGCGCTCTCTGCTTTGACGCCGGCGTAGCTGTCAATATGGATTACGAGGCTAATGGCTCCTCCGCTTCATTGGCCCAAGCCTACAATGCGCTCACCAGCACATTTTTCTTTGCCAGCGCCGGCTACGACGAGAACGATTCCAGCGGCCTGAGTGGAACGAGTTTGTTGGGCATGATCAATCCGAATGTCGATGCGCGTTTGCCGGTCATGCTCGGCATCAACGGCTCTTCCGGGGGGCACTGCGTCCTGTGCGACGGCTACGGTTACAGCGTCTCGACGCTCTTCCATCATATCAACGCGGGCTGGGGTGGCGACGACGATGTTTGGTACGCGCTTCCGTCCATCGACACTTCCGATAACGGTGATTACACCATAGTCAACGGGTGCCTGTACAACGCATTCACCAACGCAACGGGCCAGATCATCAGCGGTCGCGTCACCGACCCGTCGGGGGCGCCCATCAGTGGCGCCACCGTCACTGCCGCGCGCGTCGGCGGCGGGTCTTACACTGCGAAGTCCGATTCGAATGGCATCTATGCGCTGGCCCAAATTCCGGCGGCGTCGCAATACACCTTGACCGCGAGCCGTGCCGGCTCAGGTTCGGCCACGGGAAGTTATTCAACGGGCACATCGGCCTATTATGGGGCATCCAGCGGCAACGTCTGGGGCGCTAATTTCACACTGTCGCCGCCGCTGCTGGCGTTGCCTGAGAGCGGATTCGCGGCGGTCGGGCCGGCGGGCGGCCCATTTAGCGTCACGGCGCAACCCTTTTCCCTGACCAACGCGAGCGCGGCCCCGGTAAGTTGGAGCCTCGCCAATAATTCCTCATGGTTGAGCGCCAGCGCCGCCGGCGGGACTGTGGCCGCGGGATCGGCTTCCGGCCTGACGATCTCCTTGTCCGCGGCCGCCGGCATTCTGGCGGAGGGGACAAACCTCGCCACGATTTGGATTACCAATCTCAGCAATCACCTCGCTCAGGCGTTGTCTTTCTCCCTCATTGTGCAAGCGGCCGATTATCCCATCGCCTTCACCGGGTTCAACGATGACGTTGTGGTCGAGAACACAGCGTTGGGAGGCAACACCCCGCTTTACGCGGATGTCTTTGACGCGAACAATGCTGTTTTTCACCCGGTCAGCTCTTTTTGTTTCTACGAATCGGGCCTTCCCGCCGTCAATCTTCAGGGAGGCGTCGCGGTGGAAGGGTTGCCGGCCAGTGGGTCTTTTACGAGCGCGGCGGACAATATGACCCTGTTTCAGTTCGGTCCTTACGACGGCGATAACGTGCTGTATCTCAGCGCCGGATCGGCTTCCGGCGCCCTGACTTTGGCTTCACCGTTGGCTTACAAATCGTTGTCCATTCTGGCGGCTTCGTCCGAGGGCGGCGGGAACGGTTCGCTGGTGCTGCAATTTGCGGATGGCACCGGCAGTTCTCCCATCGCTTTCAACGCGGCCAATTATTTCACGACTAACGTGTCGGCGGCGGGAGCGGCCCTGACCCGTTTTGGCATCCTGGCTACGGGCGCATACAATGAGTTTTACGCTTTTGAATCGTCTTCCTTCTTTCCCAGTATCTACCAGACGTCGATCAACCTGGAGTCGCTGGGTTTGCACACCAAACCCATCCGGGCGGTGACCTTCACCATGCCTGCCGGCGCGGGCGTTACCGGCATCTTCGCCCTCAGTGGAACGGAATCGCCCTTTCCGGTCATCACCGCTCAACCGCAGGGCGCGGCGGTCGCCTCCGGAGCCAACCTGACAATGAGCATAGACGTGACGGGCGCGGCCGCTTTGAACTACCGCTGGCTGCTCAACGGTTCGACCGTTGCCGGCGCGCAATCCAATCTTCTGAACATCACCGGCGCCGGGGCGGGCAATGCCGGCAATTACCAGGTCATTGTCACCAACACGTCCGGCGCCGTTACCAGTCTGGTGGCCGCGCTGAGGGTGACCAACGTTCCCGTCAGCTTCGTGTCGGCTCCGGGCGCGCTCCAGTATTCGGGCGGGAGCCTTATTTTGCAGTTGACGAATCTGGCGGGGCAGGGCCAGGTGGTGGTTTCCGCCTCGAGCAATCTGGAGCAATGGATACCGATCATGACCAACCCCTCCGCTTTCGGCGGGTTCTCCGTGACCGATTCCGCCGCGGGCGCCTTCCCCTGGCGTTTTTATCGCGCCTCGACGCCGTGATGCCTTAATAGGCGCTGAAGCCGCGCATCTGCCATTCATCCAGCAATTCGGGCGGCAGTTCCCGCAAGAACCGCGACTTCTCCTGCAGCATTACGCCGCCGGACGACGCGCTTCGCACCAGCGGATGACATAAATACAACTCGTCGCGCGCCCGCGTCACGGCGACGTAAAAGAGCCGCCGCTCCTCCTCCTCGCCGTCCTTGGTCTCAAGCGAACGGGTCGAGGGAAACAGGCCGTCGCAGAGCATGATGAGGAACACCACGTCGAACTCCAGACCTTTGGCCTGATGCACGGTCGAAAGGCGCATGGCCTCCTCGTCAGGCACTCCCGGCTTGGCGTCTTCGGATTCGAGGTTGGTCAGCAGCGCCAGTTGGGTCAGGAAATCCTCGACCGATTCAAACTGCATGGCAAAGAGGGCCATTTGTTCCAGGTCTTCCCGCCGGGCGCGGTAGTTGGCGAATTGGTCCTTTAAGTAATCCTCGTAGCCGGCTTCGATGACGTGCCGGATCACCGCAGCCGCGTTCCGCCGGATTTCCGGGGCCTCCAGTTGCGAGATGGTCGCCGTCAGTTGAGCCCACGATACCGCCGTCTTTTTTGGAACGGCGGCGGAAATTTTTTGCAACGCGGCGGCCAGGTTTTGGCCGGAAGCCGGAGCGGCGTCGAACTGGGCGCGAAAGGACTGCCAGAGCCGGTCGGCGGTCCTGGCTCCCACGCCGTCCATGAGACGGGCGATGCGCTTGAAGGCCAGTTCGTCGCGGGGATTGGTGATGAATTTCAGATAGGCCGCAACGTCCTTGATGTGCGCCTGTTCGAAAAAGCGGATGCCGCTGGTGATGGTGAAGGGGATGTTGCGGCGGGTCAGTTCCAATTGCAGTTCGAGCGCGTGAAAATGAGATCGGTAGAGGACGGCCATCTGGCTCAACTCCCGCCCTTCCTCTCGAAGCTCCAAGGCGCGCTGGGCCACGAAGACTGCCTGATCGGCGCTCGTCGCGCACGCCGCAAGGACCGGTTTTGGGCCGGAACCCCGCGCGGGGGTCAACTCCTTGGCGAACTGATGCGCGTTGGCGGCGATGGAAGCGTTGGCGAGCCGCAGGATTTCGGGCGTGCTGCGGTAATTGGTTTCGATGCGATAAACCGCGGACCGGTCATAGCGTTGGGGGAATTTGATGATGTTTTCAAAGTGCGCGCCCCGCCACGAGTAGATGCTCTGGGAATCGTCTCCGACCACCATGAGGTTGCCATGCCGCCGGGCCAGCAGATCGATCAGCTCGCCCTGGACTTTGTTGGTGTCCTGATATTCATCGACGAGGATGAATTGAAACCGCCGCTGCTGGTCCTCGCGCACGGCGGCGTTTTCCCTCAGCAACTTGAGCCAGAGCACGAGCAGATCGTCGAAGTCCATGCTGTTGCCGGCTTTCTTGCGCGCGGCGTAGCGCGCCTGCACTTGGCAGATTTGCGGAATCAGCTCCGAAAAATACTCAAATTGCCTCCTCACCACTGCCTCCACCGTCTCGTCCTTGTTGGCGGCCAGGGAGAATATGTCCGCCAGCACCCCGGCTTTTGGGAAACGGGTCGCCTTCACGTCGATCTCCATTTCGCCCAGGCAGGCCGACAGCAAATCCTCCGCGTCCTGCCGGTCCAGAATGGTAAAATCGGGCTGGTGGCCGATTTCGGCGGCGTGCCGGCGCAGGACCCGCGCGCCAATGGCATGAAAGGTTCCGCCCCAGAGGCCGGGCAACTCCCCGCCCAGCAGGGCGGCCACGCGGCGCATCATTTCCCGGGCCGCCTTGTTGGTGAATGTCAACAAGAGGATACATTCCGGCGGAATGCCCTGTTCCAGGAGAAACGCGGCGCGGTACGTCAGCGTGCGGGTCTTGCCCGATCCCGCTCCGGCGATGACCAGCGCCGGACCCGGCGGCGCCGTCGCCGCCGCGCGCTGCTGTTCGTTCAACTCCTTCGCGTAATCAATCCGCAAATCGACCGCCGGGCGGAAGGGCTGCAAAACATACTCGCGCGACATGCGTTGATGGGGCGGCGGGCGGCCCGCCCGCCGCGCGGCCTCAGGTCTTGTTCCGGCTGGCGATTTCCCGGCGCAGCCGCGCCATGTTCGCCTCGATGCGCTCGATGTAGGGATTGGGGCCGTCCGGGTAGGGGTCGTTAAAAGCGCGGAAGAGACCGAGGAATTCGCGGCTGATCTTCTGCCGCACGTAATTGTCCCAAAACAGCGGCGTCTTCTGGATCAAATCCTCCGCGCTGGTGAAGAATCCCCCGGCCTTCATCCGCCCATCCGGGCTGTGGCGCGCCGCCTCCGCGAACTCCAGGTAAAGGATCGGCAGCTTGTCCACATAATCCGCAGCCGCCATCTGGCCGAGCAAATCGGCCGTGCCCAGCGCGAATCCGGCCACGCGCTCCATTTCATCCTGGAACCGGATGCTGTCCAGCTTGACGTTGACGCCCGTGCATCGAATCATGTTTTGAACCGCCAGGATTTCCCCGGCCGGATACTCCTGGCTGATCATCAGTTCCCCGGCAAATTGGATGCTTCGATCAACGTGGATCAAAGTGTACTTGGCGCCGGTTCCCTCCGCGTCCCCGCGTTTTTTCAGGTAGCCGGTGTCGTGCGTCAGCATCGCCAGCATGCCCAACTCAAACATCCGCTGGGTCTGCCGCGGTTCAAGTCCGATAACGTGCCGGCGGTGGAGCAGGCGCGCCATGCAGGTGATCCCTTGCAGCGTGTGTTCCAAGTCGTGATAATGCGCGTCTATCGCCTGGTAATCCCGATACTGGCCGGAGAACCAATCCGCCGCCCACCGGAATATCATCGGAATATAATCCGGGTTTCCTTGCGGGAACATCTCCAGGTACGCCCTGTTGACTTCCCTCTCAACAGCCATTGGATCGCGCGTATTGATTGTTTCCTGCATCGCGGCAGAATTAAACCCATATCCTTCGAAATTGCACGCCCTTTTTTCCATCCCCCCGCGGGCGCGGCGCAGATCGCCTTTTAGACTACAGCCCAATCACCTTCAAGACCGCCTCCTTGTCCGGCGGCACCACGACTGGCGCGAAACCGGCGGTGGCGATGGCGGTGTCCGGGTCTTTGAGGCCGTGCCCGGTCATGGTCGCCGCCACGACGGAGCCTTCGGGAATCTTGCCGGCTTTGACACATTGGATCAGCCCCGCCAGGCAGGCGGCCGAAGCCGGCTCCACAAACATCCCCTCGACGCGCGCGGCCAGTTTGTAGGCCGCCAGGATTTCCTCGTCCGTCACTTTGTCAATAAAACCCTTCGACTCCCGCAATGCCTGGAGGGCGCCTTCCCAACTGGCGGGGTTGCCGATGCGGATGGCGGTGGCGATCGTGTGGGGATCGGACACGGGCTTGCCCAGGACGATGGGGGCGGAGCCGGCGGCCTGGAATCCAAACATGCGCGGCAGCGCGGCGGCTTTCCCGGCGGCGTGATATTCCCGGTAGCCCTTCCAATACGCCGTGATGTTCCCCGCGTTGCCCACCGGCAGGAAATGGAAATCCGGCGCCCGCCCCAGTTGGTCGCAGATTTCAAACGCGGCCGTTTTCTGCCCCTCGATGCGGAAGGGGTTTATGCTGTTGACAACTTCCACCTTGCCCGTCTCCCCCAGTTCCCGCACGATGCGCAGCGCGTCGTCAAAATTCCCCTTGATGGAAATGGTCACCGCCCCGTACATCAGTGCCTGGGCCAGTTTCCCCAGCGCGATCTTCCCATGAGGCAGCACCACCACGCTTTTCAGCCCCGCCCGCGCCGCGTAGGCCGACGCGGAGGCCGACGTGTTGCCCGTGCTGGCGCAGATCACCACGCCCGCCCCGCGTTCCCGCGCCTTGGACACCGCCATCGTCATGCCCCGGTCCTTGAACGAGCAGGTGGGGTTGACTCCCTCGTACTTCAGCCACAATTGAAAATTGCCCCCGATGGCGCGGACAAAACTGTCCGCCCTCACCAGGGGCGTATTGCCTTCGTTGAGTGACACCACGGGCGTTGCGTCCGAAACGGGCAAATACGCGCGGTAGGCGTCGATGACACCGCGCCAGCGGCGGCCTTCAGGGGGGAGAATGGAGTTCATAAATTCATGGGAGCCGGGGGCGCTCAACCGAAATCCTCGACCCGCAGCATGACGGGCGTGCTTTTGACCACCGGCAATCTGCCGATTTTGGCCAGCGCCGCTTCCATCGCCGCGTTGGGCGCGTCGTGGCACATCAGGATCAGCGGCACACTTTCCCCTTCGTGCCCTTCGGGCTGAATGACTGAGGAAATGCCAATGCGCAACGCCGCCAGTATCGAGCTGATTTTGGCCAGCGTCCCGGGTTTATCCACCACGTCCAGCCGCAGATAATAGCGCGACACCACCTCCCGGATCGGCAGCACCCGCCCCGCGGGGCCACGCGCCACAAAGGGCGGGATGCGCCCCCGCGAGCCGTGCTTCAAATCCAGCGCCGCGTCCGCGATGTCGCTCAACACCGCGCTGGCCGTCGCGTCCTTGCCCGCCCCCCGCCCGTAAAAGAGCGTGTCGCCCACCACGTCCCCCCGCACAAGGACCGCGTTATATACATAATTGACGCTCGCCAGCACATGCGCGTTGGGGATCAGCGCCGGATAGACCGACGCCTGGATCACCGTCCGTTTTCCCCCTTTGTCGCCGGAGACCAGCTTGACCACCCCCAGCAGTTTGATCGTGTAGCCCAGTTTCGCGGCAAATTCCATGTCCGCCCGCCCGATGGAACGGATGCCCTCGACGTGCATCTCCCCCGGCGCAACCCAAAAGCCGTGCGCCAGCGAGGCGAGGATGCCGATCTTGTGCTCCGAATCGGAGCCGCCAATGTCCAGCGACGGATCGGCCTCCGCGTAGCCCAGCCGCTGCGCCTCCTTCAGAGTCGGCGCGAAGTCCAGGCCCTCCAGTTTCATCCGTGTCAATATATAATTGCAGGTGCCGTTGACGATGCCGTAAAGGTGTGTGATGCGGTTGCCCACAAAACCCTCGCGCAGCGCCTTGATGATCGGGATGCCCCCGGCGACGCTGGCCTCGTAATAGAGATTGGTTCCGAATTGCCGGGCCGCGGCGAACAACTCCGGGCCGTGCTCGAAAAGGAGCGCCTTGTTGGCCGTGATCACCGGTTTGCCCAGCCTCAGCGCCGTCAGGATCATCGTCCTGGCGAGGGTTGTGCCCCCGACCAACTCGATGATCACCTGGATTCCCGGGTCGTTCACCACCGCCGTCCAATCCGTTGACATCACCGAGCGGGGGATGGGATACGGGCGCGGTTCGTCCAGCGCCTTGACCGCAACGCGGGACAGGCTGATCTTGAGGCCCAGGCGCGATTGCAGCAAAGCGCGATTGTTCTGCAAATGGTGGAACACGCCGCTGCCGACGGTGCCTCCCCCGATCATCCCGATATTGACCTGAAACATAGAACGTAAACTTTGGCGAAGATTCCGGCCCAAAACAACTGAAAAACCGCGCATAGGAGCGGTTGGGGTGTGAGACAAAATTCTTTGGGGCTCGACCTCACCCCGGCCCTCTCCTCCAGGAGAGGGAGAATCATCCGCCGTAGCACCGCAAAAGCACGCGACTGGATTTGCCGGATGCTCATTCGCAAAA
>Ga0224555_1000644_pt1 | contig 53642 bp, 39 predicted proteins | sample 714S23034metaG_FD_180687 | JGI IMG/M metagenome (GOLD analysis project Ga0224555, IMG submission 180687) | Peat soil microbial communities from Stordalen Mire, Sweden - 717 S2 30-34 | ecosystem: Environmental > Terrestrial > Soil > Wetlands > Peat | place: Sweden: Norrbotten County, Stordalen... | reverse complement strand
ACGCTGTCATTGCTGAACGGTCAAGACTTGAACAGTTCCTCCAAGAAGGCTTTGAAGTTCGAAGCCACGGGGCGAGCCAGCTTCAACTCCATGCCGACGAACGGAACGGTGACGATTGGTTTTGCATCGGAGCGTGTGTCAAACGCAAAAGCTTCGCCTCCGCCGTCTGAACCAAACAGGAACAGACCCGGAGCATACTCGGCAACCTGGTAGGCTTTGTTCATTTCAAGCAACTCTTCCACGCGCCAGAGGATGACATACGCGTTGCCGACGAATCCTTCGCCCCCATTCGCTTGTTGCAAGAACCGCGCGTAGTCATCTGGCAAGCGAAAGCCCGACGCGGTTTCAAACTGCCGAATTGCGGCGGCATCCAATGGCGGATTGCCGTTAAGTTTCGCAAGCAGTCGATCTCTGTCCTGCGGAATCATGGTGTTATGTTACGCTGTAGTTGATTCCACCAAGTCGTTACCGGCGCGTGCTGCTGCGGTGTCAGTGGGATTTTGTTCAATGGGTCGGTAGGACTGCCGCCGAACTTCACTGGTTGTATCTCGTGAAGTTGCAGACCATTCAGAGACGGGTCGGCCTGGTGCATTGCTCGATTGGCGGCGTTCGCTTCTGCTCTGGCCGCGTCATACTCCGCACCTTCCAAAAGGTTGAACGGCCCTGTTGGTTTTGGCACGTTCGCAGGATAGCCACTCCAATCGGCTATCGAAAAACTACCTTCTCGCAACGCTGTTCCCTCTGCGGCAAATAATTTGGCGAATTCGCCAAAAAGGGCACCCGTTCCCTGAGAGCAATTTTGTTTTTCTTCCGCAAGGGGGATCGGGCCGCAGTCGTAATCGAATGCCGAAACTAAAGCCGCGTCGTAGGTGGTCCTTGGCTGAACTCTCACGTCGTAAGCGGTGCTCAAAAGTATCGGAGGGAAGTGCTTGCTGACGGATGCCGACACGACGTTGGCAAATAAGGGGCCGAACGTGCTAATCACGATGAGCCAGACTGTCCAAATGAGTTTCATCGTCATGCAACTTCAGACCGATTCAAGAACCTGCCGAAACCCTGCCAACTGCTCCCTACGCGCATGCTCCCCTCCGCCTCCCCGAAACGAAAGCACGATATCGGTTGTCTGGCGGCGGAGCGCGGTAATTGCGCGCTGTCGGACAATAGGGTCCACGGCTCCGTCCAACAGGAGTTGCGCAAAGGCCAATCCGATTATGATGTCATCGCGTCTGAGTAGCTCGAAACCTGTCCCTGAGTTGAGTGATTTCTCTAACCGAATCGGGTCAAGCAGATCCCAGTCAGCATCTGGAATTCCGCGCGATGCAAGCTGGCCATGGACGAAATCTTGAATCCTACCCTCCGGGTAAGCGGCTCGAAAACCTAGGTATGCCGCGAAAGTGTCCGCAGCGATGTCGTTTCCGAGTGGCGAGTCTTCGTCTCCATAATTCCAAACAACGGATTGGCCGAGGAGTTGCCTCGCGCGTGGGTGTGCGGTTTCGGGTGTAACATCCCAAATACGGTTGAATTTTGGCATGGGATTTGATTTTAATTGATGATCTTGTTTCCCGGTGGGAGCTTCCCCGTTTGTTGGAGAAAATTCTGAATCTTCATGTTTTGCAACTGCACAGCCTGCTGTTCTGTTCCCAAGAATTCGGGGGAGTATTCGACCCCGTGCTCCCCGATACTTTGAAAATAAGACCATTGGGGTCGTACTTAAACATTTAACATTTGAACAAAGGACAATGGGATCGTTGGGGACGTAGTTACACATTCAACATTTGTTTGTCTCGACAGCATTCTTCAGCACTGGAGCGCCGCAAATGGCGCTGGCATCTTCGCGGCGGGCCCGTTCAAACGCCGGACTGCTGCGCTCATCGAGTTCGTTCCCCCGGCATAAGCGTCTGTTCATGGGAGGGATTTTAGCCCCCCTGCCCTCTCCCAGTCAACGCCCAATGCCGAATGCTTTTTTGCCCGCAGAACACGATGCTGATGACGCTCGATTTATCTCTGAGGGAATGGGCTGGCTTCCATTCACGGGACCGTCCTTGCAGGCCCTCTTGAGCAGGCGTTCAATTCCCCCGTAGAAAAAGGCGACAATGGATCCCAACAACAAGCCACTGCTCAGGCAAAAGAGCGGGTAAGCAATGAGACGGTCAGGCTCATCAAGGCGCCAATGGTGTGCGGTAGATGCGAAGGACTCCCCGGCCCGCGTATCATGCACAAAGCCATACAGCCAGGGAGTTACGAAGCAAATCGCCACCGCCAAGACGGCCCTCTTCCAAACCTCCCTGCGAACCCGCAGCCAGTCCATCCCCACGGCCAGAATGAAGACCATCACCACACCAACCCCTGCAGGAACGGTGTATTGTGAAATGCTGCCGTAGCTGAGACTACGAGTCCAAGGCAGACACCGGAGAACCAAGTCGCCCGGCGCACAGATCGGCACCTGGTTCAGGTGCTCGTTGCCTGGGAACAGAGCAGCGAGAACCGCGCACGCGACCCACGCAAGCGTGAGCAGCAGCGCATAAAAAAAGGAACGCGGCTTCATAACATCATACCAGCCAATCTCCACTTTACCACGCCAACGCCTCGCCGCACACGATTATTTGCCGGTTCAACCCTCTCCGGCACGGCCAATTCACGAAGCCTTTTTGAACCTGTTCTTCTTCTGGGGGAGAACGATGAGGGCGAGCCAATCACAAGAACAGATCTGCGCCCTGCGCCGTGTCTTAGCCGCAAATTGCCTTTGACTTTCCGGCGGCAACAAAGATTGTGACTGCGGGCGGCAGAGAGGCCGCGCCACAGCCGAACATCGCAACGGTCCAATGCCTGCGCCAGCGCCCAGCATCAAATCCAGCCGCGAGTACCCCACCGGGGAACTCGTGCGGCGGCTGACTGGCCTGGCGTGGCAATATCGGGCGGATTTCCTGCTTTCCCTGGGCCTGAGCGTGGTCTTGCTCCTGCTCGGGCTGATTGGTTTGCAGTTGTTGGGCGTCGTCATCGATGTCATCCGCCACGCGCTGGATGCCTCGCAACGGCCGCCGCAATACCCGTTGGGCTGGACGCCGCCCGCCGGGTGGACGCCCTTGCAAATAGTCGTCGCCCTTTCCGCGGCCATCGTCGCGCAGGCGCTGTTGCGGGCCGTGCTGACTTACGCCTACAATCTGACCACCGCCCGGCTGACGCAGGGTGAGATTGTCCCCGATCTGCGCGACCGGCTTTATGCGCGGTTGCAACGGCTCAGTTTCCGCTTCTTCGATGTGCATGGCTCCAGTTCCATCTTCAATCGCGTCACCGGCGACGTGCAGAACACCCGGCTCTTTGTCGATGGCGTCCTGTTGCAGGGGCTGAACATGATCCTGACTTTGGTTGCTTACGGGGTTTTCATGTGGCGGATTCACCCGCCGCTGACGCTGGCCTGCCTGTCCGTCGCGGTGCCGCTCTGGTGGGTTTCGCACTATTATTCGGGGCGGCTGCGCCCGGCGTATTTGTGCAACCGCGAGCTGTCCGACAACCTGGTGCAACTGTTCACCGAAAGCATCCGCGGAATGCAAACGATCAAGGGCTTCGCGGCCGAGCCGCATGAAATCCGGCGTTTTGAAGAGGCCAACGGGCTGGTCTCGTCGCAGCAACGGCTCATCTTCCGCGACCTGTCGGTATTCACGCTGGCGACGCAGTTGCTCTCGCAACTGAGCCTGGTGATCCTGTTCAGTTACGGCGGCTGGTTGTACGTTCAGGATCAGATTGCGCTGGGGGCGGGCCTGGTGGTTTTCGCGGGCTTGCTGCAACAGTTCAACGGCCAGGTGGCCAACATCACCACCATCGCCAATTCCGTCCAGCAAAGCCTGGCGGCGGCCCGGCGCGTCTTTGAAGTGCTGGACATGCCGCTGGGGGTGGAAACCCGGCGCGGGGCCGTCGCGCCCGGTGCGCTGACGGGCCGGATTATATTTGACAATGTCACCTTTGGATACAGCGCCCAGGAGCCGGTCCTGCGCGGCGTTTCCTTCGAAACCCGGCCGGGGCAAGTCGTCGGCATCTTCGGCATGACCGGCGCGGGCAAAAGCTCGTTGCTCGGATTGATTCCGCGCTTCTACGATCCGCAACGGGGCCGCATCCTGGCCGATGGCAGGGATTTGCGGGACCTGGACCTGGATGCGTATCGGCGGCAAATCGGGTTTGTGTACCAGGAGAGTTTTCTCTTTTCCAACACCGTCAGCGCGAACATCGCCTTTGGCAGCCCGCACGCCACCCACGAGCAAATCGAGCGGGCGGCGCGCATTGCCTGCGCCCATGAATTCATCAGCGCCCTGCCGCGAGGCTATGGCACCGTCCTGGGCGAATCGGGCGTGGACCTATCCGGCGGCCAGCGCCAGCGCCTTTCAATTGCCCGCGCCTTGCTGCCTGAGCCGCCCGTCCTGATTCTTGACGACCCGACCGCATCGGTGGATTCCAAGACCGAGAACGAAATTATCACCGCCTTGCGCGCGGCGATGGAGGGGCGGACGGCTTTTGTGGTCTCCAGCCGCCTGAGCCTGCTGCGGCGGGCGGACGTGATCCTGGTGCTGGAGAATGGGCGGCTGGCGCAGGCGGGCACGCACGAGCAATTGGCCCGCGTTCCCGGTCCGTACCACCAGACGGCGCTGCTGCAATTGATGGACCTGGCCGACACGGAAGGGAGGGCGGCATGAGCCTGCCCGCCGCGCCCGCCGCCGGGCCGCCACCGCCCCTGTCCGCGTTGGACCATGACCGGGAAGCGATCACCTATTTTCATCCGCAGGACGACCGGGAGGCGGATCAGGCGCCGCTGCGATGGTCGCTGGTGCGGCGGGTATTCAGCTACACGCGGCCTCACGCGGCGAAGCGGAACTGGCTGTTTTTTCTGACGTTTGCGCGCGGAGTGCAACTGCCGGCGCTGGCCTGGATGATTGGCCGGACCATTAACGGCCCGATAGCGGGGAAGGACTGGCGCGGCATCCAGTTCTACGCGGGCGGTTACCTGGTGTTGACGCTGGTGATGGTGGCCACGCTTTATTACCGCCAGCGTTTCGCGCTGGAAATGGGCGAGGCGGTGGTGCATGACATGCGCTCGGACCTTTTCCGCAAGCTGGCCACCCTGCCGATGTCGTTTTTCAACCAGACCAAATTCGGGCGCATCATCAGCCGGATGACCTCGGACATCGACAGCATCCGGGTGGGAGTGCAGGACGTGACGTTCGTATTGACAGTGCAGGCGTGCCAGATGGCGGGGTCGGCGGCGCTGATGGCGTGGTATGATTGGAAATTATTGGCAATCATGCTCCTGCTGGTTCCGATCATCTGGTTCATCAACGAACATTACCGGCGCGAAATGAGCGCGCGCCTGCGCAAAGTGCAGGAATCCTGGAGCCGGCTCAGTTCGACGCTGGCGGAATCAGTCGGCGGCATCCGGGAGACGCAGGCCTTCGTGCGGCAGGAGATCAACGCGGGGTTTTTCCGCAAATTGCTCGACGTGCATGGCGGCAACAACGTGGGGGTGGCGCGGGCCTCGGCGGTTTTCGTGCCGTTGTTGCAGATGAAGAGCCAGTTGTTTCTTGGCGTGATGGCCCTGTTGGGCGGCTACGGCGCGCTGCGCTGGCACGGCTGGGCGCACGTGGAAGTCGGGGACCTGGTGATGTTCTTCTTTCTGGCCAATCTCTTCTTCGAGCCCGTCCAGGTCATTGGCGACCGCTATAACCAGGCGCTCACCGCCATGGCTGGCGCCGAGCGCCTCTTCCGCCTGCTCGACCAGGAGCCGGAATGGCGCGATGCTCCCGCCGCCAAGCCGCTGCCCCCGGTGCGCGGCGCCGTCGCCTTCGAGTCGGTTTATTTCCATTACGTGCCGGACCGGCCTGTGTTGTTGGACGTTTCCTTTTCGGTCGAGCCGGGCCAGACGGTGGCCCTGGTCGGCCACACCGGCAGCGGCAAAACCACCGTCGCCGCCCTGTTGCAAAAACTCTATCTGCCCTCGCGCGGGACCGTCCGCATCGACGGGATCGACCTCCTGGATGTCACCAGCCAGTCGCTCCACGCGCAAATGGGCAGCGTGCAACAGAACAATTTTCTCTTCTCCGGCTCGATCCTGGAGAACATCCGCTTCGCCCGGCCCGAGGCGACGGAACAGGACGTGCGGCGGACATTGCGGGCGCTGGATTGTCTGGACATGATCGAGACGCTGCCCGGCGGCCTGGGGCATGAGGTGGGCGAGAAAAGCGCCGCGTTGTCACTGGGGCAGCGGCAAGTGGTCTGCTTCGCCCGCGCCCTGCTGGCCGATCCGCGAATTGTCGTGCTGGATGAAGCGACCAGCGCGATTGACACGCTGACGGAAAGGCGGCTGCAGCGGGCGTTGGAGGTTTTGCTGCGGGGCCGGACGGCGTTTGTGGTCGCGCACCGGTTGAGCACGATGCGGCAGGCGGACATGGTGTTGGTGATGGAGCACGGGCGGATCGTCGAACGCGGCACGCACCGGAGCCTGCTGGGCAGCGCGGGCGTGTATGCGCGGCTCCACGCGGAATTCATAGGGGCCAACGATTGATTTTAGCCTTTAGCCGCGAGCCTTAAGCTTCTAGCCTTTGCGTCGTTTATGAAAGCGATTCGCGTTCAGCAATTCGGCGGGCCGGAGGTCATGCAACTCAAAAACGTGCCCGAACCCAGCCCCGGCCCAACCCAGGTGCTCGTTCATATCCGCGCCATCGGCATCAATCCCGTCGAAACCTATCTTCGCTCCGGCTCGAACCCCAACCTGCCGCTCCCTTACACCCCCGGGACCGACGCGGCCGGAGAAGTGGCGGCGCTGGGCGCACTGGTGCGCCATCTCAAACCCGGCGCCCGCGTCTATACCAGTGGGAGCGTCACCGGAACCTACTCCACCGTCGCCATCTGCGAGGCCGTCGATGTCCATCTGCTACCGGAGAAGATTTCGTTCGCGGAGGGGGCGGCGTTGAACATCCCCTTCGCCACCGCCTACCGGGCCTTGTTTCAAAGGGCGCGCGCCGTGCCGGGGGAAACGGTGCTCATTCACGGCGCCAGCGGCGGTGTCGGCACAGCCGCCATTCAACTGGCCCGCGCCGCCGGCTTGAGCGTCATCGGCACCGCCGGTTCGGAGAAGGGGGAACAACTGGCGCGCTCGCTGGGCGCGGGCCATGTGTTGAACCATCGGCGGCCCGATTATCTGGCCGACCTGATGAAACTGACGGAAAACCGCGGGGTGGACATCATCCTGGAAATGCTTGCGAACGCAAATCTCGGCAAAGACTTGGGGGTCCTGGCCCGGAACGGCCGCGTGATTGTCATTGGCTGCCGGGGCAAGGTGGAGATCGCGCCGCGCGACGCCATGACTCGCGACGCGGACATTCGGGCCATGCTCCTGGCCAACGCCAGCGACGCGGACAAAGCGAGCATCCACGCCGCGTTGCGGGCCGGATTGGAGAATGGCACGCTCAAGCCCGTCATCCGACTCAAATTGCCGCTCGCCCAGGCCGCGCGCGCCCATGAACTCATCCTGGAACCCGGCGCCCTGGGCAAGATCATTCTGCTGCCTTAAACTTGCGAACGACCGCGACGAACTCTTTGGCCAGGCGGGTTATTTCCGCCCAGTTCTGCTGACGCAGCAGTTTGGGCGAGACCAGGTTCGATCCGACACCCAGCGCGACGCAACCCATTGCCAGAAATTCCGGCGCTGTTTCAAGGGTGACGCCGCTGGTCGGGATGATTTTCAAGTGCGGCAACGGCCCGCGCAACGCTTTGATGTATCCGGGGCTTATAACCGGAAAGATCTTCACAAAATCCGCACCCGCTTCCCAAGCCAGTTGCGCCTCCGTGGGAGTGAACGCGCCAAGCACAACGACGCGGCCGGCAGCCTTGGCCACTTGGGCGATCTCCGGCCGCATGATGGGCGTGACGACGAATGCGGCCCCGGCTTCAATCGTGGCGCGGCACATCTCGGCGGAGGTGACCGAGCCTGCGCCAGTGATGGCCCGCGAGGCGAACTGGCGGGAGGCCTGGCGGATGCAATCCAGCGCGTTGGGAGTGGTCATGGTGATCTCCAGGGCGGTGACGCCGCCGGCCACCAGCGCCTCGCAAACCGGCGGCACATGCGCCGCATCGTCGGCGCGAATCACAGGAATGATTCCCGGATTCAGCAAACGATCCATAATTTCCGCGCGAGAAATCACACCCAAACAATAAGACCGCGCCCACCCGCGGCAAGGCAAAATCTGAATCGCTTCAATCGCTCAAGTCTTTCCCAAAACAGAGATGCGCCGAAAAGAGTGAAATGCTTCGGCGGTGAAGTAGTTGAGAGGATTATAATTTTTTCCAACGTCTTCGCGTCTTATGCCCTTTGCGTTTTGTCTTCCCGAACTTGTTCTTCCGCAGGTCTTTGGACGGACTCGGCAGGCACGCATCTCAGAAAGTTCCCCTTTTCTTCTAAGAAAGTGCCGCGCAGGGTGTCTTACCATGTGAATATGGTGTCGGCTCAAGACCCAAAGGACACGGGGCTTGCCGCCTGATCCGATGATCAGCGGAATTCGCCCAGCATGGCTGTAATGCAACCAGACCAAGCGAAAGTAACGCCCGGATGCGAAACGATTGAAGAGCTGTTCGCGGCTCTGGAGTCGCCCCTATTGAATTATGCCCTGCGCCTGGCTGGCGAATTGGGCGCGGCGGAAGATACGGTTCAGGAAGCGTTTATGAAATTGCAGGCTCAGTTCAAAGAGGTGCGCGAACCCCGGCGCTGGCTCTACCGAACCGTGCATAACCTCGCCTTGAACCACCGCCGCCAGGCCGCCAAAGTCGTCGCCCTCGAAGTCAAAACCGGCGACAACACGGCCCCGGCCCTTGATCCCCCAGATCCCCAGCCGCTGCCCGACGAACAAATCGTCCGCTCCGAAAGAATCGGCCTGGTGCGATTGAGCCTCGGAACGCTCGACGACCGCAGCCGCGAATTGATCCGGCTCAAGTTCAATGAAGAGCTTTCCTACAAGGAAATCGGCCAGCGCACCGGCCTCAAGGCCGGCAACGTCGGCTACATCCTGCATCACGCCCTCAAAACCGTGGCCGAGGAACTGGCCAGGAATGGAGTTGTGCCATGATCCCCGATTCACCGCCCAATCTGCGCGCCGAACTTGAGGCCAGGGTCACGGCCCTGTTGCTGGGCGAATTAAGCGCCCAAGAAGCCGCCGCCCTGCGCGAAGTCATCGCCAAAGACGCCGATCTGGCCCGGTTGCGGGACCGGCTCAGCCTGACCCTTGACCTCGTGCGCGAATCCGTCGCCACACCCGTCGGCGAGACTGCCGTCCAGCCCGCGCCCCTCAAGCTCAGTTCTGAGCGTCGAGAGAAACTGCTGGCCCATTTCAAGACCATCGCCCCCAAGGAGTTCGCGAAGCCGCCGCGCCGGAAGATTTCATGGCTGGTTCCGCTGGCCGCGGCGGCGGCGATTGCGCTCTTGGCGGCTATCAGCGTGCCGAACTTTGTCAAGGCCCGAACGACCTCGTATCAAAACGCCATAATCAACAATCTGCGGTTGCTCGACAGCTCCAAGCAACAGTGGGCTTTGGAACAACGTAAGTCTTCCACTGACGTGCCAACGATGACGGATCTCCAACCTTACTTTGGCAGGGGGGCAGGCGGCGAAGCTCCGGGTGGTCCAGACGAAACCTATTTCCTCGGAGCCGTGGGGCAGCCCCCAGTGGCGAAGGTGAAGGGAAAATGGGGAAAAGAGACGATTATCACTCTGCCCGGCGCGGAGAACTATTACGCGGCTCTCAACAAGCCCGTCCCGGCGTCGGCCTCTCCAGCACCGGCTCCATCCGTGTCATCCGCGCCAACCGTGGTCATTTCCCTTCCTGCAACGTCTGCCGAACAATCCTCTACTGCGCAAGCCGTGCCTCTATTAGGGGACATACCGCTGGCGGGCCAACTGTATAAGAAGACGCCCGCTCCACCCCAAGCCGCGCCCGTGCCATCCGCCGGGACACCGATTGTTGTTGTTGCCCCACTCCCGCCAAACTCGATTGTGCTTCCCCAGAGCGGCGAACAGGAGCAAGGCCAGCTTGCGCATGCCGACAATTTCCGCAATGACGGGAACATCCGGTTGGCCGACCGAAGTGGCGGCGATGGTAAACGCCAGGAGATTGGTAAACTCGAGCCGCCCAAGATTTCGATCTCAGCACCAGTGACTGACCTTGACAGCGCGGACCCTGCCAGTGTGCAGGAGACTTTGATGGCCCTTCTTGCCAGCAACACGAGTAGATCATCGCAGAGCACGGCGACCGCGGCCTTAGGCTCACGCTCGACGGCCAATGCTAACGCCGCTGCGCCCAGCACGGCTGCGAATTCAGTTTTCCTTGTCGTCGGAACTTCCAGTGCAGCCGCCGCAATTTCTCAGCAACTATCGGAGAATCGGCCTCTCGCCAACGCCGATAACAGGGCGGTCAACAATGCTCCCGCTGAGAAGGCCGGGGTCGAAGTCACGCTGCACAACGGAATTGAAGCGCCGGGCGCGGCTCCAACCGGCCAGATGGAACGTGCCCGTGAAACGGTTTCTGAAGTCAATGGTCGCGGCGCTGTCGCTGCCTCAGCGGCCGTTGCGCCGGCGTCTGCCGCCCGCCCTTCTTTCCAGTTCGCGGGTGGGCGCATGGATCAGAGCGTGACAGCGGCTAATCCAGCAACGTTCTCCTCCGCCGCATCGGACGCTGCATCGGCTTCCGGGATTGGCGGTGGGGGTGGTGGTGGATTTGCCGGGGGACGCAGGGATACCGGGGGAACTGTCAGCGGAGCGATAGTCGCAACGCCGCCGCCCCAAGTGGTGCGTCTCGCCGAGGCCGCCAATAGTTTCAAGGACAAAGAGGCGCCCGCGCAGGATGCCCAGGAGATGGTTGTCACGAAGTCTCTGCGTGATAGGCTAACCGCCCAACCGCCAAAGACCGAGCCAGCTTCTCCCGCCACACAACAGCCCCCCGCAGCTGTCGTAACCCTGGCGTTCCGCACTCTTGGCCAGTTAAACGACGCCCCGACGCCTCGCCCTGCTCAACCCGCTCCGGTTCCGCAGCCGGAAGTGCAGACGCGCGACAACGCCTTCACCACCTTCTCCCTCAACGTCAGCGACGTCGCCTTCAAGCTGGCGGCGGCGAGCCTGCAAAATGGCGCGATGCCCGAAGCCGCCAGCATGAGAAGCGAGGAATTCATCAACGCCTTCGATTATCGCGATCCCGAACCGGCGCCCGGCGCGCCCATCGGCTTTGCCTGGGAACGCGCCGGCGACCCGTTCGCCCACAACCGCGACCTGCTCCGCTTCGCAATCCGGACCGCAGCGCAAGGCCGCGAGGCCGGGCGGCGGCTCAACCTTGTTCTTCTGCTTGACAAATCCGGCTCGATGGAGCGCGCCGACCGCGTGGAAATCATCGCCCAGGCCCTCAATGTGCTCGCTTCCCAGTTGCAGCCGCGGGACACCCTCAGCGTCGTCGTTTTCGCCCGCACGGCCCGTTTGTGGGTGGACGGCGTGCCTGGAGACAAGGCGGGCGGCGTCGCCACCGATTTGCGCGGCCTCACTCCCGAAGGGGGCACCAATCTGGAAGAAGCCATGCGGCTGGCATACGAAACCGCCTTGCGCCATTACCTCGCCGACGGCGAGAACCGCGTGGTGCTCCTGACGGACGGCGCGGCCAATCTGGGCAACGTCGAGCCGGAGGCGCTCAAGCAGAAAGTCGAAGCCAACCGCAAGCAGGGCATCTCGCTGGATTGCTTCGGCGTCGGCTGGGACGGCTACAACGATGATCTGCTCGAGACGCTGTCGCGGGCCGGCAATGGGCGTTATGGATTTATCAACACGCCGGAGGAGGCCGCCACGGAGTTCGCCGGAAAACTGGCCGGCGCCCTCCGTGTCGCGGCGGCCGACGTGAAGGTGCAAGTCGAGTTCAACCCCAATCGCGTGACGGCGTATCGTCAGATCGGTTACGCCAAATATCAACTCACCAAGGAACAATTCCGCGACAACAGCGTGACCGCGGCCCAGATCGGCGCGGCGGAATCGGGCAACGGCCTTTACACGGTGGAAATCAACCCGGCGGGAGACGGCCCGCTTTGCACGGTCCATGTGCGGTTCCGGGTCCCCGGCACGAGCGATTACCAGGAGCACGAATGGACGGTGCCGTACACCGGCACTGCCGTGGCGCTTGACCAAGCCAGTTCCGCCATGCGTTTGGCGGCGACCGCCGCCGCGTTTTCCGAATGGCTGGCGGCCAGCCCGTATGCCGCGGACGTCACGCCGGACCGGTTGCTGGTTTATCTGAGCGGCGTGCCGCAGACCTACGGCGCCGACGCCCGCCCCGCCCGGCTGGAATGGATGATCCGCCAAGCCAAAAGCATTTCAGGAAAATGAACGAACAAGGTTAAAATGAGTTTTGACAGGATTAACAGGATTGACAGGATTCAGAATGGGTTTAGAAAAGAGAATCCCCCTTTTCATCCCGTCCACTCTGTCCACTCCGTCCACCCTGTCCACTTTGTCAAAAATGCGAGTACATTATGAACGCTCCAATCCCCCGAACCGCCATTTTCTGCGCCTTGTTCCTTGCCGCGACGGCCTATGCCGAGAAGCCGGCGGTCTTGCCTGAGCCGCCGGTCACGCTCAAGGATTTCAAGCTGGCCGGCGATCTCAGCGGCGAGGGCGCGGCCTTCACCCTCACCGCCACGGCGCGCGTGGAGAATCCGCGCGGCGGCTCGCTCGACTTGATTTCCGGCCCGGTGGCGCTGACCGCGTTTGAGTCGCATCCCAGGGAACACGTCCGCGCCGGACAAAACCAGTTTTCCGTCGTTTTCGACCACAGCGGCGAATTCCCCGTCCAAGTCAAATTCAGCGTCAAAGTGCGCCAGACCGCGGGCTGGAACAACGTGGAGTTCCATGTCGCGCCCAGCGTTTTGGAACCGATCGTCCTGCGCGGATTGGCCGCCGACACCCAATTCCAGTTCGCCGGCGCGGCCCGGCCTGACCGCAAGGAGGGCGACTTCCTGAGCTACCTGCCGGCGGACGGCGCGGTCAAGTTTTCGTGGAAGGAAGTCCGGCCCGAAACGGAGGGGAAATTATTCTTTTCAGCGGGGATGCTCGCGCAAGTCTGCGTCAGCCCGGGGCTGATGCGGCAGGTGGCGCTGCTCAATTACAAGGTGATGCAAGGCGAGTTGAGCCGGGTGTCGTTGCGATTGCACGGGGCGGGGGAAGTGACGCGGGTGCAGGTGATGGGCGGGCAAGGCGACCAGGTGCTGGCGTGGAACGTCGAACCGGTGCCTGATTCCACCGACCGCCGCCTGGTCATCCAGTTGAACCAGCCGCAAAAGGACGAATTCACCGTGCTGGCGCAGGCGCAGACGCCGCTGGACGCGTTCCCGCAAACCGCCGACCTGTTGCAATTGCGCCCGGAAAACGCCACGCGGTTCGCCGGTTACATCCGGCTGGCCAATGAGGGAGCGGTGCGCCTGGAGGTTGTCAAGGCTTCCGGCACGTCGCAAATTTCGCCGGAGCAATTTCCCGAAAGCGACGCCACGCGGGCGGCGTTCCGGCCCGAGGGCAACCAGCGCTTCGCCTACCGTTTCGCCGGCGCTGATTTCGCGCTCCGCATCCAGGCGGACCAAATCCTGCCCGAATTGACCGTGTCGGAATTGCTGGCCTATCGGGTGGGCGAAAATGATCTGGCGCTGGACGCCGATCTGGAGCTGGACATTCGCGAGGCGCCGCTGCGCGAATTATTGATTTACGTGCCCCGAGGCTTCGCGGTCGTCCGGCTCAATCCGGCGGGATTGGACTACGCGCTGACCGAACCGCCGGGAGCGTCGAACGCCGAGTTGCGACTGGCCTACAGCCAGCCGATCTCCGGACGGCAAGTGGTCCAGCTCCGCTTGGAGCACAACCAGGGCCTGGCCGGAACCCATTGGGTTTTGCCCCGCCTGGAGGTCGCCCAGGCCAAGTCCGTGCGCGGTTACGTCGGCGTGGCGGCGGACCCCGGCTTTCGCGTCACGCCGGAGGAGACCAAGGCGCTGACGGAAATTGGGACGGCGTTTTACCCGGGAAAACTGGAGGGAATCCAGGCGGCGTTCCGCTTGAGCGAATCCGCGTGGGAAGGGGCCATGCGCGTCGAACGGCTGCCGCAAACCATCCAGGCGAGCGCGCTGCACCTTTTCTCCATCGGCGAAGGCATCGCCTTCGGGAGCAGCGTCATCAACTACGTCGTGTCGGGCGCGCCGGTGTCGGCCTTCAGGATTGAATTGTCAGATGAGTATTACAACGTGGAATTCAGCGGAAAAGACCTCGGCAATCCGCAAAAGACCAACGACGGCTACGTGGTGCAATTGCACACGCCCATTACCGGCGCTTACACGCTTCTGGCCACTTACGAGCGCCCCTTCAAGCCGCAAGGGGAGACCCTGGCCTTCACCGGGGCGCGCCCGCTGGATGTCCAAAACGAGGAAGGCTACACGCTGGTCACCAGCGCCAATCAATTTGAGATCAAGCGGGCCGACGTTTCTCCCAACCTGCTTGCGTTGGAGCCGGCGGAAGTGCCCCCCGAATACCGCCTTTTCTCCGACGCCCCCGTCCTGGCCGCCTACCGCTACGCGTCGCGTCCCTTCGATTTGAAACTCTCCCTCAGCCCGCTGGCGCAGGGGGACTCGCTCAACCAGATCGTGGACCGCGCTTCGCTTGACACCCGCGTTTCCAAGGAGGGGCAGGTCCTCACAAGCATTCGTTACTTCATCAAAAGCCGCGGCAACCCCCATTTCCGCCTGACCCTGCCCGACGGCGCGCAATTGTGGTCCGCGACCATCAACGGCGCCGCCGTCGTTCCCGTGCAGGACGGCAAAGACAGCCTCATCCCGCTGCCGCAAAGCAGCGATCCAAACGCCGTGCTGGAACTGGACGTGAAACTGGCCGCCCAATCCGCCGACCCAAAACATATCCGCGTCGCCGCTCCCACCGCCGGCGCCCCCGTCATGCTGGCGGAATGGAAAGTCGAGCCGGATGCGGGCCAGAGGCTCGTTTATGAGTCCGGCTCTGTCATGCCAGTGGGCGGCGCGCCGGACGTTTCCGGCTTCGCGCAAGTGGCCCGGCTGTTGACGGGGAAGGATTCAGGCCGCGCCTTGACGTGGCTGTTCGCGGTGGTGGGATTGGCGGCGGGCGCTGCGGCAGTCTGGCGCTGGACGGCGCGCGCGGGAATTTACCGGGGCGGAGCGGCGGCGGTTTTTGTGGCGTTCGCGCTGGCCTCGGTGTGCGTCGTGCAACTGGGGAACCTGGCGCGGACGGCGACCGCGACCGTGCCCGCGGGCATGACGTTTCTCGCGCCGGTGCAACAGGCGGGTTCAGCTTTGAGCGTGGCGGTGTCGAACGTCGCGGACGAAACAACCGGCTGGACGCTTCTGGCTTGCGGTTGGCCCGCGCTGGCCGCGCTGGCTCTCTGGCTGGCGGGCCGTTCGCGGCTGCCAGCAGCAAGCTCGGTGGCTGGTTGGATGCTCCTGGCCTGGGCGGCGCTGAGATTCCCCAACGGCGCGCCTCTTTTCTTCTGGCTCCTGTTTGTTTTCCTCCTCTGGAATGTTGCTCTGCCCGTGCTGGCCAATCTCTGGCGCTTGCCGCCCCGCCCGGAACCGGCGGCTGCGTCCGGGGAAAGCGGCGCCGCGCCCGCGGCCACGGCCCTGATTGTCGGCGGCCTCCTGTGGCTCAGTGGCGGAGCCGCGATCACGCGGGCGGCTGAACCGGCGATGCTGCCTGATTCGGTAACACAGACCATCCGCGTCGAAGACACTTTCGCGCTGGCCACCGCCAAAATCCACTGGCAAGCCGTCCGGGGACAGGTCCTGCCTCTTTTGGCGGAGCCGGCGGTTTTGACGCATGTCACGTATCCGGCGCGAATGCTGGATTTGGCGGCGGGGCCGGTCGGCTCGAGATACTCGCAACAACTGGTCGCGCGGGCCGATGGCGCGTTCGACATAGAGGTGCAATACCAGACGCCGGTGACGAACCAGAAGACCGGCAGCGGTTTCGCGGTCCCCGTGCCTTACGGCTTGATCAACCAAGTGAATCTTACGGTCGCCGATCTCGATGTCGATGTGTTGTCGCCGCAGGCCGTCTCGATTCATTGCGAGCATCCCGGCTCCAACACGGTGGCCGCCCTTGTGTTGTCACCGGCGGAGGCGTCCGTTTCCTGGGAGCCGCGCCGCCGGGACGTCAAGCGCGAGAAGCCGGTATTTTACGCGGAGATGTGGCAGCTTTACGTTCCGCAGGCCGGCGTGATCGAAGGGGCGCATTACGTTTTTATTCGCCCCGCCCAAGGCGAGTTGAATGAGTTGGTCCTCAACGTGCCGCCGGGCGCGACTGTCACCGATGTGACGGACCCCAACAAGCAGGGCAACGCGCCCGGCCTGGTCTCCCTCTGGCGCTTTGACCCGGACAAGCGCAAGTTGCGCGTGACCTTGAATCCGGCGCAGTCGCGCTCTTTCGAGCTGCTGGTCCGCTCGCAGATGGCCGCCAAGCCTCTGCCCTTCGAGCAATCGGCCGGGTTGGTCAGCGTGGAAAACGCCGCCGGGCAGCAGACCGGTTTGGCGGGCATCGCCACGGGCAGTGAAGTGCAAATGGACAGCGTCACCCCGCACGCTCTGTCGCTCATCAACCTGGAGGATTTTCCCGGCGACGCCGTGGCCGGGCTGCAAGGGCAAATGCCGGGCCTGACCCTGCGGCGGGCGTTCCGTTACTCGGATACCAACGCAACCATGACCTTGAAGGCCGCCGCGGTGGAACCGGACGTGCAGGTGGAAACCGACGATACGCTCTCCCTGGGCGAAGACCGCACCGTGCTGGCGGACAATTTCACGGTCGAGATCACGCGGGCGGGCATCTTCGAGTTGAGCTTTCTCATGCCGGCGGGGTTCGACATTGAATCCATCAGCGGCAAGGCGTTGAGCCAGTGGACGGAATTGAAGACGGATGCCGGCCGGGTGATTACGTTGCATTTGACTGGCAAAACGCAAGGGCGGGAATCGTTCGCGCTCACCCTGGCCGGGCCGGGAGTGAAAACGGCGCGCGGATGGAAGGCGCCGCAAGTCGTGCTGCGGGAGGTCGGCAAACAGCGGGGCTCGCTGCTGATCGTGCCGGAACAGGGCATGAGCTTGCAGGTGGTAGCGCACGAGGGATTCATGGAACTGGACATGCAGAAGGCGGGCATCCGGCAGAAAGGGGTGCTCGGATTCCGCGCGTTACAGGCGCCCGCCACGCTGGCGCTGGACATTGAGCAGGTTGACCCCTGGATCCAGGTCAACAGCCTTGAGCACGCCTCCATCAGCGAAGCTCAGATCAAGGTCACGGCCAATTTGCAGTATCAGATCGAGAACATCGGCCTGAAGACCTTCCGCGTCTTGATTCCCACCAACGCCGAAGGAGTCCATTTCCAGGGCGAGCAAGTGGCCGACTTTCTCCCGGTCCCCGGCGGCGACACCAACGGGTTGCGGCCCTGGGAAGTGAAACTGAACCGGCGCGTCCTGGGCCAATACTTGCTGCAGGTGGCTTACCAAATCCTCCTTCCCAGCCAGGCCGTCCAAACCACTTTGCGCAGCGTCGAGGCGGCCGACGTCAACGTCCAACGCGGCTTTGTCACCGTCCAATCCGACCCCCGCCTCCAGGTGATGGTCGAGGCGCCGCCGGAAACCCTCCAGCCCACCGAATGGCAGAGCATACCGCGCGCGCTGCAAAAGGACATGCAGGCCGCCGCCGCCAATTTCACCTACCGCCTGGTCGAGCCGTCCTTCCAACTGCCCTTGAAACTGGCCCGCCACGAAGCGGCCAAGCTCCTTCCCGCGCGCGTCAACAATATCACATTCCAATCCGTCATTGCCGATGATGGCGTCATGCTGACACGCACCCGCCTGGAAATTCTGCCGGGCGACAAACGCCTGTTGAGCGTGACACTGCCGCCGGAGGCCCGCTTCTGGTTCGCGTTTGTCAACGACAGCGGCGCGTGGCCGTGGCGCGAGGGCGCCAACCTCCTGATCCCGCTGGAGCAGCAGTCGGCCGGGAACAAGCCGGTGACGGTGGAGATTTTCCACAGTTGCAGCGCCGGCCAGGCGGGCGCACGCTCGCTCAACCTCGCCCTGGTCGCCCCCAAATTCGATCTGCCCCTGGAGAACATCACCTGGAAACTTTCCTTGAGCGACAAGTGGCGTGTCAAACAACCGACAGGCTCGTTCCAACTGGCCCGGCAGGAAACCACTTCCCGCCCCGAGGCGGTGGACGCCCAGGCCTACCTGCAAAGCGAAAACAGCCTGCAACAGGCGCGAACCGCCGAAGCCGAAGGATTTCTGAACCTGGGCAACATTTCACTGGCCAATGGCGACCCTCAGGAGGCCCGGCGCGCCTTCAACGCCGCCTACGGCCTCTCGACGCACGACGCCGCCTTTAACGAGGACGCCCGCGTGCAACTGCACAACATCAAGCTGCAACAGGCGCTCATCGGGTTGAACGCCCGCCAATCGGCGGCCGCCGGGGACGCCGGCGCGCTGGGCGGCAAGCTGCGCGATCTGCGCAACCGCAAGGGGATGAATTACACGCAGCAGGACGCCAAAGATATCATTGACATCAACACCGCCGAGGAAAACGCCGCCTTCATGCGCCTGGCCGAGAAGCTCATCCAGCAGCAGGACGCCGCCGTGAACACCCCGGCGGGCATCCGCGCCAGCATCCCCGAACAAGGCCGCGTGCTGACCTTTAACCGGGCCGTCGCCGTCGAGCCGCGGGCAGATTTGAAGATCGGTTTGCAGGCGTCAGTGGCGCGGACGGCCTCGGTTTTTCTCCGGCTCCTGATCCTCGCCGGAGCGCTGGCGCTCTTTGTCATCTTCGGCCCGGCCCTGCGCTCCGCCCTGGACGCGTCAAACACACGCCAGCCTGGCGCATGACAAAGATATTCACCGTCCTGGCAGGGTAGAGCTGCAGACGGAACTGGATAGTCGTGCGGGCTGCTCTGCCCAGAGTCCTTGGGCGGCGCAGCAGCGCCCATAGGCGTCAGGCCAGGACTGACGAACTTGGGCCAGCCGGTGCATGCCCGGCACGTCCAGTGGTTAGCCTTTGCAGGCGGCCACCGTCGCGCGTTTAGTTCGAAGAGAACTGTCCAGCTTCTAACTGGACTCGCACTAGATCAGTGCCTGCTTCGGGCTAGTCGTCCGTAGCGCCGCTGCAACGGCGGGAGCGTTACCCGGCAGGCCGGCCATTCTATTTCTGGATTGAATCGTAGATTATTTTCTTCACGCCGCGTTCCGTGTCCCATTCGTAAGGCATGATTTGTTCCAGCGTCACCACGATGAGTTTGTCCGAAGGGCTGATCCAATAATGAGTCGAGGCAGCGCCGTCCCAGCCGTATTCGCCGAAATGCGCCGCCGGGTCCCAACTGGTGACTTCCGTGCAGACTGCAAAGCCCAGGCCATAGCCGGCGCCAAGACGTTCTTCTTTTCCGAAATGAATCGGGAAGGCTTTTTCGGGAAGCAAATTGCTCGACATGAGTTTGACAGTCTTGGATTGCAGGATGCGATGTCCGTCCAGTGTGCCGCCGCGCTCGATCATCGCCAGGAACCGCATGTAATCGTGAGCCGTGCTGACCAGCCCGCCGCCGCCCGAGAATAAGGTGACTTTCCCCGCGAACTTCGATTCAGCGGGAGCATCAATCACTTTCAATCCATTGGTCCGGCTGTAATTGGCCGCAAACCGGCTGAGTTTTTCGGGCGGCACGCTGAAGGCGGTGTCTTTCATGTCCAGCGGTCGGAAAATGGTTTGGGCCAGAAACTCGTCGAGGCTCTTGCCGCTCACAACTTCGATCACGCGGCCCAAAACATCAATCCCGACGCCATAATTCCAGTCCGTCCCGGGATCGAACGCCAGGGGCACTTGGGAAAGCTTCTCCGCCATCTCCGCGAGATTGGTGGACTCCAGCGGTTTCAAGCGTGAGTAAGCCTCCTTGAGCGCATCGGGGCCGTCCCCGTATGTCAGTCCGGAGATGTGCAGCATCAGATCGCGAATGGTCACGGCTCGCGTCGGCGCGCGCAGCCCGTTCGTCGTCGCCACCCTGAGATTGGCGAAGCTGGGAATGTATTTGGAAACCGGATCGTCCAAACCCATTTTGCCGGCATCATGAAGATTCAGCGCGGCGGCGGTGGTGATCGCCTTGCTCATCGAGTAGATGCGGAAGATCGTGTTGGGCGTCATCGGTTTCTGCGCCTCGCGATCCATCAGACCGTAAGTATGGAAAAAGCCGATCTTGCCTCCGTGCCAAACCATCACGATGCCGCCGGCAAGTTTCTGCTCGCCGACCTGGCGATCCATGAACCGGTCCACCTCGGCGAGTTTGGCTTCGGACAATCCGGCCTTTTCCGGAGCCACCACGGGAATCTCGCGCGCGGACGAAGCCAGTGTGAGCGATGTCAAAATCAGGCCGGACAGAAACGCAGTTCTTTTCATAAGCAAATAACGAACGAGGCAAAGTTGGCGATTGTGGACTGCGACATCAAGAGAAAATTCAACCGGACAAGCGGGCCGGGCCTGTTTGCTAAACAGCGCGCTCCTGCAAACGGCAGTGTGTTGCAAGCCCACGGCATTCCGCCATTTTCGCGCGCGTAGCTCAAAGTGGGCAGGCAGTTGTGCCGCGCTAATCTGAGCTGATCCAGAGATTCCAGTCCCGGCGCGCCATGGGTGTGATTCCGACCAAAAGGCCCGCGCCGCCGGGGCGGATGCAAAGGCTTTGCGCAGATCCGTTGGCACCCTGATCTCCGGTTCTTCTCCGATCCGCGTAATCTCCATCGTGACAGTGTCTCCCGGGCCTGCGCCCGCAGCATGATCCTCTCATGTGACCGAAGGCACGAAGGCGCGGGCGATGAAAGATAGCTGCCAATGCGAAAGCGTGTCGCGGGATTAACGTGCGCTTTCGCCTGCATGTCCGCGAAGCCGCAATGCCGAGACCACACCACTTTTCCGTCAACGGCCGCGGCCGCGCAAACGGCCGGCACTTTGGGCGTCAGCTCCGTCCGCAGGATTTCATCAGGATCAAACACAAGACAACGGGGAAAGGGAAGGCCACTGGCCGTGCTCCCACCCCATATGGCTCTGCATGACCAGCGCCCTTTGAAGGCGCTTATGCCGGTGCAAATTTGACGAGGAACTCGCAGAAGCCCCGGCCGATCGCAAGGATGGATGATTGCAATCATAAGCTCGCTGGCCGTCGCCGCCGGCCTGGGCTTCTGGTGGAATTCTCTTCCGCCGCCGCCCGACGCTTGGATGTCGAACCTGGCCAACAATCCCGACAAATTCTTTCTGTGGGGCACCACCACGCATTTTGACCACGCCTTCACCTACGACCCCCATGCGGCCGACGAATGGCGCTTGGAATACGGCACTTTCCCATCTTTCTCCCTTCTGCCGACCAACCGGGAGAAAAGATGATCTTCTGGGGTCGAAATGCGGAATTTACTCACTTCTCAGCGCGGGCAGCAGTTCGCCACGCAAGGCCAGGCGCGCCGCGGCCCAGGTCCAGAACAGGCCGCTGAGAAAAACCAGTCCGAGCGTCACCGCCAGCGACCCAAAGAAAATGTGCGCGCCCGGCGCGAGCAAGGCAGGCAGAACAGCCAGGAAAGCCGAGGCCAGGCCGGCGGCCAGACCCAGGAATTGCAGCGCCGCGTGCTCGCTCACCACCAGCCAGCGCAGGGCGCGGGGCCGGAAACCCACCGCCGCCAGCAGCGCCAATTCGCCCCGCCGCTCCAGCACGTTGCGCAGCACCACCACTCCCAGACCCGCGCTCCCCAGAAGCAGGCCCAGCCCGCCCACCACCTGGAAGATCGTCAGGTAGGTGTTTTGCACGGCGTTGAACGCGTTGAGCCGCTCCGCCGCGGGCGTCAACTCCAGCCCCCGGTCCCGCAACGCCCGGCTCAACGCCGCCGCCACTCCCGCCGCTTCCCTGGGCGGGGCGTCAATCAAAAACATTCGATGGCCCGCCTCGCCGGGGAAATGCCGCGTGAACGCCGGCTCCGCGATCAGGAGGCTGCCTTGCAAAATGGAATTCGCCACGGCTCCCGCCAGCCGCACCCGGAACTGTTGTCCGCGCTCGTCGGTATAGGTCACCGTGTCGCCTATTTTTTTGTGCAGCGCCCAGGTTATCGTCGCTTCGTCCGCGACGGCGGGTATGTCTTCGCCGGGTTTCTCAAGAAGCCTCCACGGCTGGGCGGCATCGGAGGGGTCGATGAAGGTGAAAGCCTTCCGCTTCTGCAATTCTTCCGGCGGCACTCCCAGCAGCCGCGGCGTTTGCGCCCGATTCAAATTCAAACAACTGGCGTCGTCGCCGTCCCGCACCCGCAGCGCGACGACCGACACCCCGCCCATCGCCTTTTCGTCCAGCCCGAAAAAGTCGCGGCCCGCCCGGGTGTTCAGGTCCTGGACGATGGGCAGCGACGATTCCCCAAAAAGCGCGAAGCCTCCCGTCCCCGACGCCCGCTGTCCGCTGTCGCGCGCGGCGTCGAGCTTGTTCGCTTCGACGGCGACTATCAAGAAGCTGCCGCTGGCCAGCAACGCGACGATAGACACGCTACGACGGCGTTGGCGGGTGCAGCCGCGCACACCCAGGCTTGTCAAAGTGAGCGGGCGCGCCGCCACGCGCCCCGCGAGATGGCGAAACCACGCCGCCGCGCCGGCGATGCCGCAGATCAGGAAAAGGGCGCCGCCGCAAAAGAAAGCCTCGACGTCCGCGTTGTCCCGTTTTGCCAGGGCGCTGCCGATCAGGGCCAGCGCGCCCAAGCCGCTGGCCGCCGCGATCCAGCCCGCCAGCTTGCGTCGCGGCTTCTCCATCTCCAACTCCGCGCCTTGTTCGAGCAATTCCCGGGCGGGCCGTCTCACCAGTGAACGCAGCGCAAACCAGATCACCATCGCGCTGATCAAAGACCCGGCCGCCCCACCCAGCAGCAGCGTTTGGGCGGTGACATGGAATTGCAGCGGCGATTCCGCCACCGCCGCCCGCCACATCGTGACCAGGCCGTAGAGCGTGGCCTTCGCATACAAAACGCCGCCTGCCGCGCCCAGCAACCCGCCCGCAAGCGCGATGGCCGCTCCCTCCAGGAGCAGCAACCGCCGCACCTGCGCCGGCGGCCAGCCCAGCGCCAGCAGAGTACCCACTTCCGTCGCGCGCCGTTCCAATCCGAACTGAAAGAGCAACGCCATCAGGATCAGCGCCGCCACGATCAGGAAAAAGCTGAACCCCAGGAACAACCCGCCGAAATCCTCCGATTGGGCGCTGCCGGCCAGCGCCTGTTCCCGCACCGGCGCGAACGCCAGCCCTATCGAGGCCGGGTCCAGTCTGGCGAGCAGGCCCCGCGCGATTTCCTCGCGCGTGCCGCCCGCGAAACGGATGGCTGTCAAATCGCCAAAGCGGTTTCCCCACATCTTCTGCCCCGCCGCCAGCGTGACAAACGCCTTGGGGGCGCCGCGGTACTTCTGCCAATACTGTTCATCCTTGGGCCGGATTTTTTTCATGTCGATGGCGAAACCCGCGTCCCAATTCTCCGTCTTCTCCGCCTTGGCAATGCCGGGGAAGTCGGGCATCAACGTCCGGTCAGCCGCCGCCCCCTCCATCGGGACCACCCTCGCCACCCGAAACTGTTCCTGGCGCTCCTCCAGGCGGCGGTCCGTGCCCGCCACGAAATAAGCCAGCCTCACATCGTCGCCCGTTTTGGCCTGCAAATCATCCGCCAGCCATTGGTTGAGGATGATTCCGTTGTCGCCCATCCCGGAAACCAGCGGCAGGCTCGAGGCCGTGACCATCGAGTAAGGCGTCGTCCTTTCCCCGTCCCGCAGTTCGTTCACGAAATAAGTCAAGATCAATTCCGACGCGCTTTTGTCCGCTGTCGCCGCCCGTGCCGCCGCCGGGTCCAGGAAAACCCGCCCGGAGCGCAATTCCCAGCCGCCGGCTGTCTGGCGCAATTCCAGGTCGGCGTCCGCCAGGGTCCAATGCGCCTTGAGGTCCGGCGCGGGGCCGGAGGTCAGGAGGAGATTCGCCCGGCCCGGCAGATCGGCTTTGCCCTGCAAAAACGACCGCCGCACAAAGGCGTTCAGAGGCGGCGCCGCTCCGGCCTGCAATCCAAACCGCCCGAACTGCGCGTCCCCAGCGATGCCGCCGACCGTCAGACGCAATCCCGCCGAAACATCTTCCTGCGGAGAAATGGGCGCTTCCATCGAGAGCAACGACGGCTTCTCGAAGCGGAGCACGACGGTGTCGCCGGTTTTGACCCGCAACTGGCGGGCCAGGGCCGTGTTGAGCACGACGGAATCGGCCGGCATAGCGCCAAAGGCCGGCGGCGATTGCGCCAACGCCCAGAAATGCTCGTCCACGCCGAGGACTTGGACGCGGTTGGCGCGCGCGGAATCGTCCGGCGTGGCGGCGGTGCCGGGCAATTGGAGGACCGCGGCGGCCAGGCTGTTGGAAACGCCGAGGTCATCGGCCAGCGCGGAGCGGAAAAAGCGGTCTCTGGAAGCGAGGGCGAAACTGGCGCGGCCAATCCGGGCCAGAGCCAGGTCGCGCAAGCTGACGCGGACGCAATCCCCGAGGGCAAGCGCGCCGACGAGAATGGCGCTGGCCACCGTGACGCCCAAGAGCGTGCCGAGGTGGCCGCGGGCATGGAAACGCAAATTGGCCAGGAACAAGTTCAACGGCCAAAGTGTAGGCCATAACGTTTCAATCGCTCAAGCCTTTCCCAAGACAGAGCCGCGTCCCCGCGCAAAGGGAGGGCGGCCCGCGCTTACAAGCTCGCTTGGGTCGCGGAAAAACTCCAGCCCCCGCTTTTTAGGGTGCATGAGGGTGCATAAGGGTGCATAAGGGTGCATAAGCACGCGCATTTCACGAAGCCTAGGGGGCGGTTCCGTGCTCGTAAGCTCGCTTTCGCCGCAACAAAACTACCGTAATTTACCGTAATTTGGCGTAATTTACCGTAAATTTTTAACCGCGATGGACCCAGCGCGGCAATCGCCAACCCAAAAGCCGTTTGGACAGATGAACCGAGCCTGGGAAACCCTCACCGCCGTCAATTTAAGGCGCAAATAGGCGCAAATAGGCCGCAGTAGCCGGTCAAAACCCCGGATTTGATAACTTGCCAGAGCTTGCCAGAGGGTGAAACCCCGAGCCGCAAAGGAAGGAATTCAACCACGGATTTCCACGGATTTCCACGGATAAGAGAATTCCCATCCGTGTCCATCCGTGGTTAACTCGCTTTTGTCCGGCGCCCCGGCGGGCCGGAAACGGGGCCAGCGCTCCGCGCAAGGCGGATAAACAGCCGCGCCAACCGAGGCATGGCGTGGTTCAAACGGGTTCACCGCTCAAACGCCCCGATTCGCGGCCTTTCAAAGAACAAACCGCCCTCAGCCACTGCGTCCACGATCCCACATAAATTACATTGTGCAAGTTCTTTTTAGTTACATCGAACAAAAGGCCATTCCCCGCGTCCGGTTGGCGGACGGCGTCGAGAAGGGGGCGGGCTGGTTCGTCGCGCCCGCGCGCGCAGCCGTGACGCCATCTTCCTGGCAGCCCCGACGGGGCGAAAGAAAACAGCCCGGGGCAAAGCGAGTCGGCGAGCGACGCCCCGGGTTGGCCGCCGCCGTTTTCCCAAGCCCTGAAAGGGCGGCTGAAGACAACCACGGATTTCCCGGCGCGGCCAGCCGCAACCAAAAGAAGGTTTTGAAAGACCTGCCCATGGAAAACACTCGATTTTCGCCGCGAATCGGCCACCCTGGCGGCATGTCCAGGAGACGCATTTTGGCAGCCGTGCTGCTGGCGGCCATTACGTTTGCGGTCGCGTGGTTTGCCAGCGAGCCTTGGTATCAGGGTCGGGCGCTCCATGCCTGGCTGAAGGAGAACGTCAAAGATCCTCTGAACTTCCGATCTGAGGCCATTCAAGCACTTGGAGAATGCGGCAGCCAAGCCCGGCCCGCCGTGCCAGCCCTGCAGGAATGTTTGAAAACCGTGCCGCCATACAGGCATGAAGCCGTAGCCAAGTCTCTCAAAGCCATCGACCCCGCTGCCGCCGCCAAAGCTGGAGTGAAATGAGTGAGAATCCCTTGCATGGTTCGAATGCTTCACGGTGCCACGGACATGCGAACCAATCTTGGTGGAGGAGCCGCGCGTCAGGAGCCGAAAGGCTGAACCGCGCCCAAGAACCGTGGGTGGTACAAAACAGAAGGCCGGGGGGAACCCGGCCCTTTGTCTGAGAACAAAACTTTTAAATTTTCTGCCGCTGTCGTGCGGCGCCGCAGATATACGCCTTTTGACACACACGGAACCCTGCGATTTGCACGTCCAACTACCCACACCATACCCTCTCCCCGGAAAGCCGCCAGTCACCAGTACTGGGGACACGCGCCTTGTCCCCCAGCCGCCCCAAGGCATGAGAGGGGCTTTTAACCACGTCCGCCTGCGCCGCGCTTCGGCGCGACGAGGATTTCGCGGATGGACACGGACAAGTAAAGACAAAGCAGAGAACAACGCAAAGGGCAGAGGACGCAGCGCGGAAACCCGCGACCAAAATCCCCTTGCCCCAGGAATCGCGCAGAGGCGCAAAGCGCGCAGAGAAAAGAGCTTGCCAAGAATGAAGACTTCTTTGATAGCACTGCCAGGAGGGAAATGCCCGCGCGGCGCGCGCCGCCGCCTGGCCGAAACGAGCGGTCGGCGGCATGAAAGGGCGATTGTCGCCGCCCTTTCATGTCCATGTCGCGGACGGCTCGTTTACCCCACGCGGATGACGTATGGCTCTCGCGTCTTGCGTGTGAGAAGGAGATTGGCCCGCTTGTTTTGGAGGAAAGTGGAGTTGGCGACGTTCATTTTCAGAAGCTCGCCGAGGGTTGCGGGTGTTTTCTCCAAATCGACATTGTTGGCGGCCAGGTGTTCGCAGAGGCGCTGGAAGGCGGGCAGCGCCTGGCTGTCGCCTTTGATCTGTTCGCGGACGGCGTCGGGGGATTGGCGGCTGCCCAGCCGATAGGAGATGTTCCCGGTATGGCAGAGGGCGGAGGAGACATGGCTTTGGAAGATGGGAGAGTTGAGGTCGCTTTCCCGGCGGCTGCGCACGGCCTGGATGAAGTTCTCATAATGACTGGATGCGCCCTCGAAAGTCTTGATTTTCTGGCCATCTTTGTCAAACGCCGTGGCACCCGTGTAGGTGGGCACCAGCACGTGGCCCCCTTCGCATTCGACGACAATGCCGACCCGCGCCCCTTTGTAATTGTCCATCTGGGGGGAGCCGGCCTTTTCGGGCAGACCGCGCACTTCCGTGATCAAGGGAGCATTGATGTAATCGTGGAAGATCATCAGCGTGTTGGGAGTCTCGCCGTCATCGTGGTAGCCCAGGCGGCCGCCGACCGCCAGAACGCGAGGGGAGAGGGTTTGTTCGCCCAGGAACCACCGCGCGACGTCCATCTCGTGGACGGCCTGGTTGCCGAGGTCGCCCGCGCCGTAGTCCCAAAACCAATGCCAGTCGTAATGAAACTGCTGCCGGCGCGGCGGGGTCAATGGGGCCGGCCCGCACCAGAGATCGTAATCGACGCCGGCAGGGACGGGTTGGGGACCGCTGGTCTTGCCGATGCTGGGCCGCGCTTTGTAGCAGAGGGCGCGGGCAACGCGAATCTTCCCCAGATGGCCCGCCCGAACCCAGGCGACGGCTTCCTTGATGCCGGAACTGGAGCGCGACTGGGTGCCAGCCTGGACGATTTTATGATAGCGCCTGGCCGCCTCAACCATTTTCTCCCCTTCCCAAACGTTGTGGGAGACGGGCTTTTCGACATAAACGTCCTTGCCGGCTTGGAGGCTCCAAACGGTCGCCAGGGCGTGCCAATGATTGGGCGTGGCCAGGGATATGGCATCGACATTATTGCCGGCCAGGAGTTTGCGGATGTCCGTGAAGGCCTCCACCTTCAGCCCGCTCTTGTCCAGGCGATCCACCTCGGCGCCAAGCACTTTGCTGTCCACGTCGCACAAGGCCGTCAAGCGGACGCCTTCCATCTTGGCCCAGGCTTTGATGTGGTCGCGTCCGCGGCCGTTCAAGCCGGCGACGGCCAGGCGGATGTCTCCGTTTGCGCCGGGGACTTGGGACCAGGATCGGGCGGTCCAACCGAGGGCGCCCGCGGCGAGTGTGCATTGCTTGAGAAAGCCGCGGCGAGTGATGTTGCTCATATTCGATGCATTATGGCTGACAATTTGAGGGTCCGTCTATTCAATTGGTTACTGTTTGGCGGATTTGGATGTGGCGTATTCGTGGTAATGATCGGCCACGGCAGCTTGGGTTTCGTTGCCCCGGTGGTAGTAAAGGCGGTAACGAAAGGTGATGCTCTGGCCGGCGCCAACGCTCAGTTCTCCGCTTCCCTTTGGTTTGTTCTCAAAGTCGTGAATGCCGAACGGGTTGGCCGCCAACAAGCCGTAGTCCCGCACATGCCACCAGGTCGGGTGGCGCGGATTGTCCGGGTGATCGAAGATGGCCACCCCCACCGTTTGCCCGTTGACAGGGCCGTAGTAATCGCACCAATCGGCCCGTTTTCCCCAAGTCTCCTCGTCGCGCAAGCCGGTTGACAGCACGATGTGTCCCTGGCCGGGCTTCTTGTTCCTGTCCTGCAGGCGCATGGTTTCAGCGACGCGCGTCGCCAGCGTGCCGTCCTTATCGTCGCCAAACACGACCGGTTTGTTGGATGGGGCCTGGAAGGTGATGTTGAAGTCCAAGAGGCGCTGGTCGCCAGGGCGATTGTAAATGCGAATGGTGCGCGTATCGCTGCAAACCAACGTCCCATCCGGGTCGAGCCAGTTGTTCAGCTCGACAATCGTGCCGGAATCCTTGCCGGGCTCGAGTGCCAGGAATTTCTGGTGGTCGATTTTGCAGCGTTTGCCTTCCGTCCAAAAATCGAAGCCGTCAATGTTGGAATGGGCGTACCAGAGGCCGCGCTGATGGGGGTGATCCTGCTGCTCGTCGGTGGTCTGTTCGACCGGCCATTTGCGCGTCATGGCCAGTTCATCGGGGCCGAGAACCGGATAGAAAAAGGGGCGCGGCACATCTTTGTAGTGGTATTCGGTGAACAATTGGCCGTTGATTTCGACCCGCAGTTTGCCCTCAAGCTGCGAGATTTGGACGCCGTCAGCGGCAGCCGACGGGAACGGGCGCCCGGCCAGGACGGCCAGGAAGAGAAAGGCGATAAGAATGGTCGAAGAGGCCTTTGTGCGCATGATTTCTCGATACTGCGAAAGCGGCGCGAGCTTTTCAAGCATAAGAACCGGCCTTCTGGCTAGAAATTAGACAGGCCCGTCCAAAAGATCGGCAGTCGTCCGCCGCGAAGAAAAAGCAAAAAACTGGTGGTGCCGACGGAGGGGGTCGAACCCACACACCCTTTCGGGTACTAGATTTTGAGTCTAGCGCGTCTGCCAATTCCGCCACATCGGCCATACCAGGGCAGGGAGTTTAACAGAGGGGGATTTGCGGGAGCAAGCAGATTACTCCGCGCGAAAAAAAAGGCTTGAGAAAAATCCCAAGCCTTCTTTGAAACCCGCGATTCCGGTGGAAGCGCGGAGAGGACTGCGCCTTATGGCAGAATGTGAGTGGAGGACACGACCTGGCAAACGGGCGGAGTGCCGACGACGTTTGGCGTGTAGCTGTTGGCGAAGAGCGACGTGGAATCCACCGGGCAGGTGGGCAATTCGCCGTTGTTGCCGCGGCCCAAATAGGGCTGCAGGTCCGAGCCTTGCGGGGAGTCGGTGGCTACCTTGCGCTGCTCCAAGGCCCATTGCTGCTTGGAGGAATCAATGAGGCGCAAGTTGTTGATGCAGGCATTCTGCTGTGACGTGGTTCGGGCCTTCACGAAGTTGGGAATGGCGATCGCCGCCAGCAGACCGATTATGGCGACTACGATCATGATTTCCACCAAGGTGAAACCTTGTCTCTTTGTGGGAGTCGTTTTCATATTTTCTTTTCGTCTATTATGACGGCGTGAACACAACCAAAGAGCGGGTTAATAATAAAACTGAACGTTCACTGATTGCTCTTTGGCAACCGCCGTTGCGATTTCAGCATCGTTTGTGCCAGAAGACCATCGGCGGCCCCTGGCGTTGCGAAACGGTTCACAGCCACGCAAACCGTTGGGGGGAAAAGGAAAAAGGGCTTGGATCGACTCCAAGCCCTTGATTAACAACGTGACCTCACAGGATCACGAAAGAGCGCCCTAAGGCAAAATGTGCGTGCTCGAAACGACCAGGCAGGTGGGTTTCGTGCCGACGTTCTGTGCAGTATAGCTGTTAGCCCATGTCGAGGTGGAATCGACGGGGCAAGTGGGCAGTTCGCCGCCAGAGCCGCGGCCCAAATAGGGTTGCAGGTCCGAACCTTGCGGGGTGTCGGAGCTTTGTTTGCGCTGCTCCAAAGCCCATTGCTGCTTGGAGGAATCAATCAACCGGAGGTTGTTGATGCAGGCGTTCTGCTGCGAGGTGGTGCGGGCCTTGACGAAGTTGGGGATGGCGATCGCTGCGAGCAATCCGATAATCGCGACGACAATCATGATCTCAACCAGTGTAAATCCCGCCTTGCGAGTGTTTTTCTTTTGCATATGCTTATCTTTCTTACTGCAGCGGCGTGAACGTCGCAAAAGGCGGGTTAATATGACTTCAATTGTGTTCACTGATTGCCTTTTGCTAACCGCGAGATTCTAAGTTAGCACCCATCGTGCCAAGATCAAGCACTTCTCAGCATTGCGAACCTCCCGGCCTGCTGGAGCCGGTCGTTTCTCGCAGGGGCGGGAATCGTCCAGAAATGCTCCCAAAACCTCTTGCCGTCGCTTTCTCTGGCACCCTCCCGGCCTCTGGCTTTAGGCCGTACATGGCGAAACTTCTCCCTATCCCCCCCCGGCAAAAACTGCCGGTCGCGTCCGCCTTCCGATGGACTATTCTTCCACCGGCACGACCAGGTTCTCCATGATGTAATCCTTCCGTTCAGGCGTGTTCTTGCCCATGTAAAAACCCAGGATGCCCGCCGCGTCCGGCTTGGGCGCGTACTCGACCTGGCTGAGCTTCATTTGGGGGCCGATGAATTGCTTGAATTCGGAGGGCGTGATTTCGCCCAGCCCTTTGAAACGGGTCACCTCGCAATTTTTCCCCAGCCGGGCCGCCGCCGCGTCCCGCTCCGCCTCGCTGTAACAATAAATATTCTGCTCCTTGTTCCGCGCGCGGAACAGGGGCGTTTCCAGAACGTGGAGATGGCCCTCATGCACCAGCGCCTCGAAAAACCGGAAGAAATAGGTGATCAGCAGGTTGCGGATGTGGAGGCCGTCCACGTCCGCGTCGGTCGCCAGGATGACTTTGCCGTAGCGCAGGTTTTCGACGCTGTCCTCGATGTCCAGGCCGCGCATCAAATTGTAGAGTTCGTCGTTCTTATAGACGATGTCCCGCTTGAGGTCCCAGACGTTGAGGGGCTTGCCTTTGAGGACGAAGATGGCCTGGGTATGCACGTCCCGGCAACTGACGATGGAGCCGGCCGCCGACTGGCCCTCCGTGATGAAGATCATGGACTCCCGTCCCTTGCCGCGCGCCTTGTCAAGGTGAACTTTGCAGTCCTTCAACTGCGGGATGCGCAGCGTGATCGCCTTGGCCCGCTCCCGCGCCAGTTTCTTGACTTCCTGCAATTCCTTGCGCAACTGCTGGGTGTCCTGGACCTTGGCCATGATCTTTTCGGCCACCTCCTTGTTCCGGTTGAAGTAATGGAGCAGTTCCTCGCGCACGGTGTTGACCAGATCCGAGCGGATTTCCGTGTTCCCCAGCTTGTTTTTCGTTTGCGACTCGAAGACCGGGTCCTTCAGTCGGATGGCCACCGCCCCAACCATGCACTCGCGCACGTCGTCCCCTTCAAACTTGCCCTTGGAGTACTCGTTGACCGCCTTGAGAAGCCCCTCGCGGAACGCGCTCAAATGGGTGCCGCCGTCCCCGGTGAACTGGCCGTTGACAAATGAGAAGAAGGTCTCGCCGTAGCGGCTGTTGCTGTGTGTAAAGCAGAATTCGAGCGTCTTGCCCGCGTAGTGCAGCGGCGGGTAGATCGCCTCCGACTGGTCGGTTCGCAGCTCCTCCATCACCAAATCCAAAAGCCCGTTGCGCGACACAAACGTCTGCCCGTTGAAGATCAGTTTCAACCCGGTGTTCAGGTAGCTGTAATGCCTCAACCGCCTCTCCACATATTCCGCCCGATACGCCGTCTCCTGGAAAATCTCCGGGTCCGGCACGAACCGGATGAATGTCCCGTCCGGCTCCTTGGGGTCCTTGCCGCTCTTCTCGCCCTTCAACTTGCCGCTTTTGAAGGCCGCCTCCACAAATTCGCCGCCCCGGTGGCTTCGCACCAGGAATTCCCTCGAAAGCGCGTTGACGGCCTTGGTGCCGACGCCGTTGAGGCCGACGCTGAACTGGAAAACATCATCGTTGTACTTGGCGCCGGTGTTGATCTTGGAGACGCAATCGACCACCTTGCCCAGCGGGATGCCGCGCCCGAAATCGCGCACCGTCACCGCCGCGCCGTCGATGGCGATTTGCACCTCCTTGCCATAACCCATGATGTATTCGTCGATCGCGTTGTCGATGACCTCCTTGAGAAGGATGTAGCAGCCGTCGTCGTAATGCGAACCGTCGCCGATGCGCCCGATGTACATGCCCGTGCGCAGGCGGATGTGTTCGAGGGACGAAAGCGTTTTGATTTTGCTTTCGTCATAAACGTGCTTTTTGTTCTCGGCCATTTTCAGGCCACCAATATTGAACCGAACGCGGGGATTGCAACTTGAAAGTTTGGCGCGATGGTGGCGCGGAGAACGATTCCGTGTTTCATTTTTTCGTATTATGCTTTAGCATCAGGCATGGACATGAACAATAGGCCGTCAATCAGCTCCACGCCGGCCTCGCCGGAAAGACTGGCGCTGGCGCAGCAGGCGTTCGAACGGTTCCACACCTGTTGTTTCTGGTTCATGCGGGAAGATTTGCGTGTGGGCGAGGAAGACGTTGAAATGATCATCCGCGGATTGCGCGCCCACGGCAACCGGGAGGCTTTTTTGATCGCCGCAAGATTATGCCGTTAACAGCGTTCCAGTCAGAAACCCTGCGGCTGCTGGCAGCCCGGCGGTCCCCGGAGAGTTTTCTGGCCGGAGGGACAGTCCTGAATGCGGGCGCGGATTCGCCGCGTTATTCCAAGGATTTGGACATCTTCCACGATATCGAAGCCAGCGTTGCGGCCAGTGCCGCGGCGGATGCGGCCGTGTTGCAGCAAGCCGGATACGCGGTCCAATGGCTGCTGCGGCAGCCCATGTTCCAGCGGGCGGAAGTGATCTGGAATGGAAACCGGTTGCTCATCGAATGGGTGTTCGATTCCGCCTTTCGCTTTTTCCCCGTGGAGCGCGACGCACTGACCGGCTGGAAGCTCAACCTCTATGACGCCGCCACCAACAAGCTGCTTGCGCTCATGGGCCGGGGCGAACCCAGGGATTATCTGGATGTTCTTTTCTTCCACCAGCGCCACCTGTCGCTGGGTGCCCTTTGCTGGGCATCCGCGGGCAAAGACCCGGGGGTGAATCCATTTATGATTTTACAGGAATGTCAGCGAACCACTCATTTCCGGCCTGAGCAATTCCGCGAACTACAGTTGGCCGCGCCGCTAGATCTTCAGAGTTGGAAGCAAACTTGGATCGAAGGCTCGCGCGAGGCGAAAAGTCTGCTCCAGCGCCTCCCCCCGGAGGAGATCGGCTGTCTATACCTTGACGCCAGGGGAAAACCCGTCACGCCGGACCCGGCATCAGAGCAATTCGCCACGCTGCGCCGGCATTTTGGCAGCGTCCGTGGCGCCTGGCCCGTCATCCGGCAATAACTTTGCGCCATGAAAACGAGGCGTCGTCTGCGAACGCGCGAAGAGTTCCCCGCTCTGGAAGAACATCATGGGCAATCTTCTCAGTCTCGGCGCGGCCCATTTTCGTCAAACCAACCGAAGGAACGGCCGCCGGCCATCCCGCGCGGACAGCGGACTTTCCTGTTGCAGAGATGTTGGCATGGCAGCCCAAATTGGGGAAAAGCCGCAGCCGGATGGCTCGAAGGCCCGACCGGAAGCTGGAGAAACTGAAAGAAAAGCTGATGCAGTTGGATCGGTGAGATTGAATGAACCATGAAAACTGTCACAAATAGGATCCTTTCTGACCCGTTCATGGCCAGCTTGACCAAATTCAATCTCCGCCACTTTTGTGCTGCTCCGGCCCCGACCAGTCATATTTTTTCTCAATGACATCAAAAATACCATGCAGCGTTCCTTTGTCGTCATTTGCATTGATCATGATCACTGCGCCTTTCCCGATATGGGGCAGTTCGACCATCTGCGCATCGAATCCCTCGTTGCGTCCATCATGCCAAAAGCGAAGCGATCTTCCACCTCCACCGACAAATACTCCCAGCCCATCGGTCCCATATAACGACGGAGGCTGACCGGTCAACATTTGGCGGACTGTCTCTTGTGAAAGCACGGGGTTCGAATCGCCCGCGTAGGCATGTTGAACGGCGATGGCAAAACGGGCCAGGTCTGACGCCGTCGTCCATAAGCCCGCCGGCGCCATTTCGGGATAAACATGCCAGCGCCCCTGAACCTCGCGACCGTTGGCGTAATAACCCGCCGCAACGGCAGATGACATTGGTGGCGTCAATGGCTGCTCGTACGTGCTGTTCGTCATGCCCAGCGGCACCAGCACGGTGTCGTTCATGAATTTGGGAAATGACTCTTTCGTTACATCCAAAATCATTTGCTGCATCACCACGTAACCGCCGCCGGAATACCTCCACACGGTGCCAGGAACAATATCCACACGGATTGGCGATGAATTCGCCGGTTTGGTTCCGTTGAGAACCTCCAGCAGAGTAGGCACTGGCCTGTCCCGCCGATAACCTCCAAATCCGTGGACTGTCAGTCCCGCGCCATGGCTGAGAATGCCCCGCAACGTCACTTTCTTGTCTTCCGTAAACTTGTTTTCCGGCACTTTCCACGAGCGCAATTGCGTATTAACGTCCGCGTCCAGGGACAGTTGGCCTTCCTGAACCAAATGCAGTGCCCCGAATGCCGCAACAGACTTGCTGATGGACCCGGCCTGGAAGAGGGTTGAGGGCGTCACAGGTGTTTGGCGGCTTTTGTCGGTGAACCCGTAGCTGCGCGCCTCGATTTTACCGTCCTGGATAATTGCCAGCGAGAGGCCAGCAATATCGTTTTTGCGCATCCGGTCCATGATGACATTGTCCACTTCGTCCGCGTATGCACCGAAAAGACACGTCCATAGAACAAGCCAACAAACGAACGCATTTTTACCGCTTCCTGATATGGGATGATAAATATTCATTGGGTGATCTATTATACCGGGATATGGCTTTGAGCGGCAACAGTTGCGTGCGCAGGCCCGCCAACAGCCAGTCGGCCGTTTCCGGAATGTAACCGGCTCCGGCCAGAAAAGCGGACTTGTCGTCCTCTGGACGGCATACCAGAAGATAGTCGCAGACCTTTCGGCGCGCGATACACCCTCAATCCTTGCCCGGCTCGGCGTCGGTTTCGGCCAATTTGGTGGCGGCTTGCTCCCATTGCCGGCCCAATTCCTTGAGGCGCTCGGCGGTATCGTGCCATTCCCGGTTTACTTGCATGGCCCGGCCGCCCTTTTCGTAAGTGGCGGGGTTTTCCAACTCGGCGGCCAATTCCTTGTGCCGGCCTTCCAATTGTTGAATCTCCTTTTCCAATTCGGCCACGGCGGCTTGGTGGCGTTTGCGCTCCCGGTGGCGCGCCTGCCGATCTTCCGCCTCCAGACGCTTCTGCTCCTTGTTTTTCGCCTTGACGCCGGCGGCGGGCGGGGGCGCCATTCGCGCCGGCGCAGGCAACGCCGCCGTCTTTTCCAGGTAATAGGCGTATCCGCCCGGATAGTGCGCCAGGCGTCCGCCCTCAACCCGCACCACGAGGGTGCTGAGTTGGCGGATGAAATAGACATCGTGGCTGATGAAAATGAGGGTCCCGGAATACTGTTGCAGGGCGGCGATCAGGGCCTCGATGCTCGCCAGGTCCAAGTGGGTGGTCGGCTCGTCCATCAGCAATAAATTCGGCGGGTCCAGCAATAATTTGACCAGCGCCAGCCGGCTCTTTTCCCCGCCGCTCAACACCGCCACCTTCTTGAACACGTCGTCGCCCCGGAACAAAAAGCATCCCAGCACCGTGCGCACGAATTCCTCCGTCACGCGCTGGGGCGTATCCAGTCCTTCCTCCAGTACGGTCCTCTCCGGATGGAGCATATCGACGCGGTGCTGGGAGTAGTAGCCGCTCTTGGAGTTATGGCCCAGCTCGCGCAAGCCCGCCTGGGGCGGCAGCACGCCGGCGAGGATTTTCAGGAGGGTTGATTTGCCCGCCCCGTTGGGACCGACCAACACCACGCGCTGGCCGCGCTCGGCGTGGAATTCCAGGCCGCGATAAATCACATTCGGTCCGTAGGCGTAATCCACCCCTTTGAGGGAGATGACCTTCAACCCGCTGCGCTGCGGCTGTGGAAATCGGAAGTGGATTTTTCGCTCCTCCTCCTCCGGCGCCTCGATTTTTTCCATACGCTCGATTTGCTTGAGCTTGCTCTGGGCCTGGGCGGCCTTGGTGTTTTTGGCCCGGAACCGCTCGACGAATTCCATTTTGTGGGCGATCTCGCGCTGCTGGTTTTTGTAGGCGGCCAACTGCTGCGCCTGGGCCGCCGCGCGCTGTTCGAGGCAGGCGTCAAAATTGCCGCGGTAGCGGACGAGTTTGCGCTGGCGGATTTCGACGATGTGCGTCGTCAGTTCGTTGAGGAAACTGCGGTCGTGCGAGATCATCAGGATCGCGCCCGGATAGCCGCGCAGGTATTCCTGGAACCACTGCAAGGATTCCAGGTCCAGATGGTTGGTCGGCTCGTCGAGCATCAGCAGGTCCGGCTCCTGCGTCAGCAGCCGCGCCAGGTGCGCCCGCATAACCCAGCCGCCGCTCATTTCGCGCAACGGCCTGTCGAAATCCTTCTCGCGGAAGCTCAAGCCGGCCAGGATGCGTTTGGCCTTGGGTTCCAACTGGAATCCGCCCAACTGGTCGTAGCGGGCGTGGATGCTCTCGTGGTGGATCGTCTCGTCCGGATGGGCCGAGTCCCAGTCCTTGATCTTGGCGCGCAATTCGGCGATTTCCGGCGTGATGGCCACCGCCAGTTCCAGCACCGTTCCCTGGCCCGCCGGGGCGCTTTCCTGCGGCAAATGGCCCACCGCCGCGTTTTTCTCCAGCGCAATCGTCCCCTGGTCCGGCTCCTCCTGTCGCAAAATGAGGGAAAACAACGTGGTTTTCCCGGCCCCGTTCGGACCGATCAACCCCGCCCGCTCGCCGCGATTGACTTGCAGAGAAACCTCTTCAAACAGCGTCCGCGGCCCGTAACTTTTGCTGACATCCGAAATCGTAAGCATGAAGGCTCCACTAAACGACCGAGGTGGCCCAGAGTATGGTGGTTGGAATCGCCGCAAGCACGCGCGGCAAGATTGACGATGGCCTGCGTTGGGTTCAAGGCTTATTCAATACGGGAACCTCGCCCGGACCGTGAAGACTTTGGCGGCCTATTTGAGCCGCCACGTAATGCGGGCTTTGCTCAGGTCGTAAGGTGACATCTCCATCTTGACGCGGTCGCCGACCGTCAGGCGGACCCAGCGTTTGCGCATTTTCCCGCAAATGGTGGCCAGCACCAGATGCTTGTTGTCCAGTTCCACCCGGAACATGGTTCCAGGGAGCACCGTCTGGACGCAACCTTCGACTTCGATGTGTTCTTCCTTCATTTGCAAATCCGTCCTGCCGCCGGTCTTCCGACCAAGGGCCGCCTGGGGGACGGCATATCCGCAGGCGGCTGAGAAAAAGAATCGAGGCCCGGCGAACCGGGCCTCGAACTGGCCAAACTCCTAAACTAGTAGCGGTCTCGTCCGCCGCCGCGATATTCGCGACGCGCGCCGCCGCCGCCGCCGCCGCCGGCCGGGCGCTCTTCGCGCGGTTTGGCGGCGTTGACAGTGAGGGCACGACCGTCAACGGACTTTCCGTTGAGGGCTTCGGTGGCCTTCTGGGCCTCTTCGGGCGTGCTCATGGTGACGAAGGCAAACCCGCGGGGACGGCCGGTGGTCCGGTCCATCATCAGGTTGGCTTCGACGACGGTGCCGTGGGCGGCAAAGGCGTCTTGAAGGTCGTTTTCAGTGGTATTGAAGGAAAGATTTCCGACAAACAATTTAGTACTCATTAGTGATGTTTAACTGTCCTACTAACCGTTGCTTTCTCCAGACTGTTCCCGGTCATCGGGATTAAAATCATCACTGAACTGAGTTCACCTGAGGATTCGCCATATCTTGAAAGTGACAAGCTTCCGAACAGGAAGCCAACATGGCCCCTGCTGGCCGAATAGCAAGATTTATTTTCAACTATTTTTCGCCGGTCCTTGGCGAAGCTCGGCAGGGCGAGGTTCCTGCCGAGCCGATTCCGCGGGAGAAGGCTCCGCGGGAGCGTCGCCCTACCGGCCTCACCTGATCGGTGGTGGACCCCCGTTTCGAGAAGGATCGGGGCTGTTTTCCAGTGGACGCTTGCGGCGATGCAATTCGGGTTTGACACCGGCCTGCGGCAACCCTACTTTGTCTGCGCAAGAAAGATTATGGCTGAAAATTTACCCACATCTCCTGGGGGCGCTTTGCCGCCCAAACCGGCTGAGTCCAGCAAGGTGCAACCCAAAAAAGAGACCGTTCGCATCAATTTGCCGCCCAAGCCCACATCCGCGCCCACCATCAAGCTGCCGACCCTGGCTCCGGGTTCCGCGCCCAACTTGGCTGTGGCCGGCGCCGCCGCTCCCGCCGCTCCTGTTGCGTCCAGAGGCGCCCCGGCTCCGCTCGTTCCCTCGGCAGCCGCTCCCGCCTCCCGTGTGGCGGCCCCCGCCAAACCGGCCGTTGCGCCCGCCCCGGCGCCAGCGCCCCGTCCCATGGCCCCTCCCGCGGGTCGCGGTGTAAGCGGATTGGACAAGGGTTTGGCCATCGGGGCGGCAGTCGCCGGATTGGCCGCGCTGGGCGTGGTGATCTACCTGGTGTTTATTGTAAAAGACACGATCCCAACCTGATCGGGGGTTCCCACTATGGCAGCCAACAACATTCTGAAGTTGACGAAGGCGAATTTCTCCGAGCAGGTGCTCGGAGTTCCCGGTCCGGTGGTCGTGGATTTTTGGGCCGAGTGGTGCGGGCCGTGCAAGATGATGGCGCCGCTTCTCGACGAGCTGGGCGGCGAATACGATGGCCGCCTGCGCATCGGCAAAGTCAACATTGACGAGGAGCAGACTCTGGCCACTGAATATGGCGTCCGCGCCATACCGACCCTGCTTTTTTTCAAGGCTGGAGAAGTCGCCGGGCAGGTGGTCGGAATGTGCTCCAAGCGGGACTTGAAGGCGAACATCGACCGGCTCCTCGGCCCGTAGCCGGGAAGGCGGCGCGCTTCGACAAGCCGGGCGCGGCGTGCCATGCCACTGATCATTACACCCAGCCAGTTGGAGCGCCGGGCGGAGTTGTATCATCAAGTCGGGATGCTCCTGGCTGCGGGCATGACCATTCACCAGGGTCTGGAGCAACTCAAACTGCATCCCCCCTCCCGCGCTCTGCAACTGCCCATTTCCCGCTGGCTGGACCATCTCAACGAAGGTTGCACCGTGACCGAATCGGTCGCGCGCCTAGGCCGGTGGATGCCTTCCTTTGATCTGGCGTTGGTGGATGCCGGGGAACGAAGCGGACGCCTGGACGCCTGCTTTAAGCTCCTGGCGTCCTATTACACTGAGCGCGCGCAGATGGCCCGCCAGGTGATTTCCGATCTTCTCTACCCGCTCTTTGTCTTCCACTTCGCCATCGTGGTATTTCCGTTTGTCAAATTCGTTCAAACTGGAAATGTTTTCCAGTTTGTGGCGACCATCATCGCCATGCTCGCGCCGCTTTACGGGGGCGCGTTCCTGCTCCTATACGCCTGCCAGGGGCGGCGCGGCGAAGCGTGGAGGGCTTTCCTCGAACGGCTGTTGCACCCGATCCCAATTCTGGGCACTGCCCGGCGCTATCTGGCCCTCGCCCGGCTGGCGGCGGCCCTTGAAGCGTTGCTCAACGCCGGCGTGTCCATCATCCCGGCGTGGGACCTGGCCGCAACCGCCAGCGGCTCGCCCGCCCTGCTCCGCGCGGTGCGAAGTTGGAAGCAACCGCTCGAACAAGGTTCCGCCCCCTCGGAACTGGTTTCCGCCGCCCCCGAGTTTCCGGATACTTTCCGCAGCCTCTATCAAACAGGCGAAATCAGCGGCACGCTCGACGAGGCGCTCAAACGCCTCCACACATTTTATCAGGAGGAAGGCGCCCGCAGGATGCGCGCCGTAGCCCGATGGACGCCGCGCCTGCTTTATTTTGGCATCCTCATCTACGTCGCCTTCCGCATCATCTTCTTTTATCTCGGTTATTTTCAGGAGCTGAACAACGTCATGGACATGAAATGACGATCCCCGAAGTCCTGGCCAACGAAGAATTGCGCCGGCACGAATTCCCCGTGACGGCTGAACAGACCTTTCTGGCACACGCCGCCGTCTGCCCCCTGCCGCGCCGCGTCGCCGAGGCGGTCCGCCAATACGCCGCCGGCACCATGTTGGCCGAGCAGGAGGAGTCCTTTCCCGCCGCCAGCGTCCGCCGCGCGCGCGAAATGGCCGCCCGCCTCCTGTGCGCCAAGCCGGAGGAGATCGCCTTCGTCGGCCCAACTTCGCTGGCGTTGAGCTTCGTCGCCCGCGGCTTGCCGCTGCGCAAGGGCGACAACATTTTGGCGTACTTCGACGACTACCCGTCCAACGTCTATCCCTGGATGGCCCTGGCGGAGAAAGGCATCGAAGTCCGCCTCCTCAACACCCGGGACTACGGCCGCATCCGGCCCATCGACGTCATCGGCCAGACCGATGAGCAGACCCGCCTGGTCGCGCTGGCGTCGAACCATTTTATCGCGGGCTGGCGCCTGGAACTCGACACCATCGGCAAGGCGCTGCACAAACGGAACATTCTCTTTTGCGTCGATGGCATTCAAACGCTCGGCGCCTTTCCCACCGGCGTCGAGCATGTTGACTTCCTGGCGGCGGACGCCCACAAATGGCTGCTCGGCCCGTGCGGCGCGGGGATTTTATACGCGCGGCAATCGGCGCAGGAGATATTGCGTCCGATGGTCCAGGGGTGGCACAACGTGCGTTGTCCCGGCTTTGTCGCGCAGGAGAATTTGGTCTATCGGACCGACGCGCGCCGCTACGAGGCAGGGACGGCGAACCTGGCCGGCATTGCGGGGCTGGCCGCGGGCATGGAACTGCTGTTGGAAGCGGGCATCGAAAACATCGCGCAAGAACTCCTCCGCAAGAGAGCCTGGCTCCTGGCGGCCCTGCGGGAAAAGGGGTTCACCGTCCTTCAGGCCGATGCGCCCGCCCCCAACGCCAGCGGCATCCTGAGCTTCTTCCGGCCCGGCGCGGACATGGCGGCGCTGCATCAGAAACTGGCGGCGGCGCGCGTCCAGGTTTCCCTGCGCGCCGACCGCAAGGGTCAAAACTACATTCGCGTCTCCCCGCACTTCTACAACACCGACGCCGAGCTGCGCCGCCTTCTGGAGAATCTGTAGCGGATGCGTCTCAGCCGACGCGGAAGGAGATGCGGGTGATGAGGTCGCGTCCGAAGCTGTTTTGCAACCGTTCGAGGATTTCGCGGCGGCGGTAGCGGACGATTTCGTCCAGCCAGACGCTGCTGTCAACGGTGACGAAGAGGGTGCCTTTGTGGAGGCCGGTGGGAAGGGCGTGGGCGGCGAGGTTGGGATCGAGTTGGTTGTTCCAGACTTTGAGGATTTCGGATTCGGATTGGCGGCGGTCAATGCGCAAGCCGGCCAGGACGCCGGGCATGACGTCGGCTGAGGTTTTTGCGGATGGCCGGCGGGCCTGTTCGTCGGCGGACCAATCCCAGCGCCGCCATTGGGCCAGGGCGCGCTGGCGGCCGGAGGCCGGGGGTTGGGCTGGGCGGAAATCACGATAAGGAAAGGGGCGTTCCATGCGGAGGGTGGAAAAGCCTCAGGTCTGCTGCGCCACGGCCGCGGTTTCGGTCTCGCTGGCCGCCGGCTTGTCGGCGCGGTGCTCGTCCAGGACCAGAACGCCATGAGGCGGAACGTCGTAGTTGCCGGAGAAGGTGCGTTCGGTCAGGAAATCATGCATCGGCTTGTAGAAGGTGATGCGCACCGGGGTGCTCTGATGGTTGAGGAGGAAGAAAACCTTGGCATCGCCTTTTTGGCGCAGGCTCACTTCAATGGTGTCAGGGACTTTGAGCAACTGGCGCAAGAGGCAGGTGTTGCGCAGCCAGGTGATAAGGTCATAGTAGAAATCCTGCTGTGATATGGTGCCGATATAAATCGCGGTGCCCAAGCCAAAGGTCTGCTGCGTGACAGCGGGGTTGCCGCCGTAGAAATCGCGGCTGAAGGTGGCCAGAATCTGGCATCCGTGCGGTTCAATGATGTCGCACCAGAGGCGGGCCGTGTGGAGGCGGCTGGCGTGAAAGGCGCCTCTGAAGGCGAGATGATTCTCATCCTCCGGCGCCAACGGATCGAATTCAATGACCTCCATCCCAAACAAATCCGACATGAAGGCGGGATACCCGGAGTCGGAGGCGATTTGATGTTCGTCCACCAAGCCGGTGTTGCAGGTTGCGACAAGCGTGCCTCCATTCTGGACATAGAACTTGAGCGCATCGGCCTCTCCCGCGGAGAGCAGGCTCAGGGACGGGGCGATGACCAGCTTGTACTTGGACAAATCATCCCTGGGACGCGCGAAATCGACCGGGATATTGCGGTCGTGCAGCGCGGTGTAGAAGAGTTGGACGTGTTCGCGCAGAGAAAAGAACGTGTTGGGCTGGCGCGGCAGAGACAGGGTCCAATCGTTGTCGTGCGTGTATAGAATGCAAACTTCGGCGTGGACTTCCGTCCCTTCCAAGGCTGGGCCGAGTCGTTTGATTTCCTGGCCAATCTGGCTGATTTCCTTGTAAATGCGGTTCTCGCCGCGACCGTCGTGAGTCAAGACGCCGCCGTAGAATTTTTCCTGCCCGATTCTCGGCTGGCGCCAGAAGAAGTAAAGGACGCCGTTGGCGCCGCGGGAAATGGTCTGGTAGGTGAAGAGGCGCACAACGCCGGGGCGGACCAGGGAATTGACGTCCTGCCAATTGACGTGTCCGGCCTTTTGCTCGATAACCCAAAAGCCGCTGTCGCCGGAGGGCGTTTTGACGCCGGACTTTTTGAGGGACCGCAGCAAATCGACCTCGCAGGCATTCTCGGAAGACTTGGATCGGGTGGTGGCGTTGCTGTTGAGGGAGACGAAATCAAGGACCTCGCCGACGTCGAATAAATCGACCTGCTGGCCGAAGGCGCGGATATTGGTGGTGACAGGGGCGTGGGGCGTGATTTCCCGGAGGATTTCCGCCTGCATCCGGACAAACGCGACGATGGTGTCGCTGTAAAAGCGGCGCCAGTCGAGCATCAAGGCCGGGTTATGCGGCGCGGGCGCCAGCCTGGGCATCGGCACATGCGACCAATCCCGGACGGTTTGGCCCCAGAACCGGGTGCCCATGAGGTCGTTGAGGCGGTCCAGGGTCTCGTATTTGGCCTGCAACCACGAATGCCAATCGCGCCGCGTCTCCTCGTTGAAAGAGGGTTGTATCGAGTGCGCCCCGACGTTGTTGTCAATTTGCCAGGCGATCAACTGGGGATGGTGCCCCAGCGCTTCGGCCATGGCGCGGACGATCTTCTTGGCATAACTCCAGTAGAGATCGCTGTTGAGACAGCAGGCGTGCCGCGTTCCCTCGCACAATGGCAGTCCGCGCTCGTCCCGCGGCAGAACATCCGGGTGCTTCTGGGTCAGCCAAATCGGCGGGGCGGCTGTCGGTGTGGCCAGGACGACCTTGATGTCCTCCTCAGCCATTAAATCCATGACGCGCTTGAGCCAGGAGAAATCAAATTCGCCTTCAACCGGCTCGCAAAGGCCCCAGACGAATTCGCCCATGCGGACGGTATTCATCCCGGCGGCGACCATCAGTTCAATGTCTGTCTTCCAGCGAGCCTCCGGTTCTTCGGCGGTCCCCGCGTAAGGGTGAACCCAGTGCTCAGGGTGATAATCGGCTCCGAAATACATGGCAACTGTGTGTTTTGTCTTAACGGTCCGCTCTTTTCAAACTTTAGGCCCCAGCCGCCCCGCTGGCAAGTAAAAGTAAAAAAAAGTGACGGCAATGTGACGAAATGCTTTCTTGGGCCGCCCACGCGAAAGTTCTTGAAGCGACCGGACGATTTGATACGTCTAAGGGCGTTGACCGCAGCCCGAACCCGGTTTTGAATTTGCAATGGCCAGAAAAGACAAAGTTGAAGGCAGCATGGACCCTGAGTTTAACAATCCCTTTGCGGATTTGCAGGTTGACGGCCTGCCGATGGGCGCCGATGGCGCGGCGGCGGAGCGCGATCGTCCGGTGCGCCGTGGAATGGGCCGGGTCGTCCTGCGGCGCGAAACCGCCCATCGTGGCGGCAAGATCGTGATCGTCATTTACGACTTTGCCCCGGCAATCACCAATCAGTCCATTGAGGATCTGGCGCGCAAGTTGCGCCAGGCCTGTGGCTGCGGCGGCGCGATCAAGCAGCGGACCATTGAAATCCAGGGCAACCACGTCGAACGCCTGCGCGAGCTGCTTCAGGCCGAAGGCTTCCGCGTTGCCGGTATCAAATAATGACCGGCCCCATCAAAGGCACCCCGCCTGAAACCATGAAAGCCGTCGTTTATCGCGGCCCCGACGACCTGCGCCTCGAAACGTTGCCTGTCCCGGAAATTCAACCCGGCGAACTCCTCGTCAAAGTCGCCGTTTGCGGCGTCTGCCCGACCGACATCAAGAAAATCCACTACGGCACCGTGCCTCCACCCCGTGTCTTCGGTCACGAAACCGCGGGCACCATTGTCAAAATCGCCGGGCGGTCGCGGAACTTTCGCGTCGGCGAACGCGTCGCGCTGCACCACCATGTGCCGTGCCTGCGCTGCCATTTTTGCTGGCACGGGGCTTATGCCCAATGCGCCGCGTATAAACGCACCGGCATCACCGCCGGATTCGATCCGGCGGGCGGCGGTTATGCTCAATACGTCCGCGTCATGCCCTTCGTTCTGCCAGGCGTGGTGAAAATCCCCGCCCGCAACACCTTCCTCGAAGGCGCCATGCTCGAACCAGTCAACACCGTCCTCAAAGCCGTCAAGCGCCTCCGCTTGTTGCGCGGCGACAGCGTCTTGGTGGCCGGCCAGGGACCCATTGGGCTGATGTTCACCAAAATCCTCAGCCTGCGCGGCATCCACGTCGCCGCCACCGACCTGATGGGATCGCGCCTCAAGCTTGCCTTGGAATGGGGCGCCGGCAAGGCCTTCCGAGCCGATGCCAAGGGGTTCGCGCGTGACTTGCGTGCGTCTTTTCCGTGCCTGGACGCGGCCGTGATCGCTGTTCCGTCCGCCGCGGCTGTGGGCCAATCTATCGCAATCATTCGCGATTCCGGGCAGGTGTTGCTTTTTGCCCACACCCGAAAAGGGGAGCCTGGGGCGGTTGATTTCGCGTCTATCTGCCTGGAAGAGAAGGACTTAATCGGAAGTTACTCATCCGATTTCACCTTGCAGGAGGAGGTGGCCAGCCTGGTATTTTCGCGCCGCCTGGATATGCGGAAGCTGGTCACGCACACCTTCCCGCTCGAAGAAACCGCCGCAGCCGTGGCGCTTGCCATGAATCCAACGGAAGACTCATTGAAAGTCGTTGTGGATCAAACTGTTACTGCTAATAATGGTTGTTGAAATGGCCTTGGCAGGCAATCCTGAAACAGCGTCCAGGCCAATCCTGAAAGGATTCCAATCACCCAGCCCAGGGTTGCGAGGAACGAGCTACCCTGGGTGAAAACATAGAAGAACCACAACCCTGAAAGGGTTGAATATATTTCGTAATGGCTTGATATTCAACCCTTTCAGGGTTGTTGAACCTAAACGCGGCCACCCAGGGTAGGCCCTCTCGGAATCGGGCCAACCCTGGTCTGAATGATCCAATCCCTTCGGGATTGAAACTTTCAGCGCAGCGCCCTTGGATTATTTGATACATCCCCTTGATTGGCACTGATTAAGCTGTATTTATCAGGTTGGAAAAAATGAAAAAGGTCGTTGACATTTGGCCGCCTTTGGCTGACACTGACCTCGAGATTGCGATAAAAAAATGTTCAAAAATAATTGCGAAAAACGTTGACACACCTTTCGCAATTTGAGATTGTCGCAATCGCACACGGTAAAAACACGGAAAAAACAAAAAGTTATGAGAACAAAAACAATGCTCCTATCGGCGCTGCTGGGTACCCTCGGCAGTGTATCGTTGATGGCCCAGTCCACCAACGTCTATTCCCAAAACGCAGTCGGTTACATCAATGTGACCATCCAATCCGGCTACAATATCGTTTCCTGCCCGTTGGTCGCCTCGCCGGACAATACGCTCAACACCTTGCTCCCCAATTCAACTGGCGCGTATAAGGGCTGGAAGGTTTATTTCTCCACCCCAGGACAAGGCTACACCCAAATCGAGCAGGGCACAAAGAGTGGTTGGGTAGCCGGGGGAACCAACACAATTAACCCTGGTCAAGCCGTCTTCATTGATAACACCTTCAGCAGCAACGTGACGGTGACCTTTGTGGGCCAAGTTCCATATAGTGCGTCAGGAACGTTTACAAACACCTTGGTTCCGGGATATAACTTGGTAGCTTCCGTCATTCCGGCTTCAGGTGATCTGCACACCAACCCCATTACAGCGTTTTCCGCCGTCAAAGGGGATAAAGTTTATGTTGCTGACCCGGTCGCCGGCTATTCTTCGCCTGGTGGTATTTATAGTGTTTCAGAGAGCGGATGGATCAGCGATCCGATAGTTCCAAATGTCGGTGAGGGATTCTTCTTTGAGAACAACAGCGGTGCGAACGAAACATGGGTTGAAACCTTTTCGGTGAATCCATAATCAATCATCTGGAATTGCATTTAACCTAAACTAACAATCAGAAAACAAGATATGAAAAAGACACTAGTAGCAGTAGCACTCCTCGCAGGAGCCGTGAGCGGCTATTCCCAAGGCCAGGTATCCATGGGTGATTATGGCAACGTTGATTTTCAGATCAGCGTATGGTCGCCAAATGTTGGCAGTCCAACCCTTCAGGTGCAAGGCGATAGTTCGATCGCATTGGATACTGCCGCAGGCGCTGCAGCCGACAATCCGTCTGGCAATACAGTCTATACAGGCACGCCGCTCGGTGGCAATGCCGCTGACACAGGAACTACCGCTTCCGATTTTGGAAACGGTAACGTGTGGTCGATTCAACTCTATGCGGCTGCCGGTACGGTAGACTCGTTCAGTGGTCTGTCACCAGTTGCTGGATCAACTGCGAACTTCTTCGTGGACAGTACCGTCGAGGGGAATGCAGGTTCATGGAATTCGAGTTCGGCTGCGACTGTTCCCGGAGTGGCTAATGGCAGTCCAGCAACCTTGGCGATCGCTGCTTGGTACAATGGCAATGGAGTATATACGAGCTATGCGCAAGCTTTGGCTGCAGGGCAGTTGACTGGCTATTCGACGCTTGGTGTTGTAGATCTTAACGGCGTTCCGAACATCCCTCCTGATCTCCCCGGACTTGGGCAGGCCCAGACACTCAGCGGTGGAATCACGAGTTTCAACGTGTATAGCAGCATTCCTGAACCGAGCACGATCGCGCTTGGCGTCATTGGAATGTCGGCGTTCTTAATGCGCCTTCGCCGCAAATAAGCGGATTCTTTAATCTCACAGAGCCGCCTGAAAAGGCGGCTCTTTTTTTTAAACATTTTGCACGAGTGAACAAATTATTGGGAGGACTCTCGCGCGTGGGCAGAACATCCTCCTTCGCGCTGCGCGCTACGGAGGACAAGCGCAGAATGACGCAGAAGGAACTGAAGATGAGAGCTTTATCTGCCCACTCCTCTGGATTTGCGGGGGCGCGTCCGGCCAATGCAGTCGCTTGCTCCTGCGGTGTGACGGCGGGAGAGTGAGGTCGATATTCCCTTCTGCGTCATTCTGCGTGTTCCGCGGGCAAAAAATCCATCAATCATATCCCAGGGCGCGGCAGTACGGCTCCAGGATCGGCAGGATTGCGGCGAGATGCTTCTCGAAGGCGCGCCAGCGGGCCACCGCGCGCGCATAGACCGGCTGGCTGGCGTCGTGGTACGTCGGCGAATACATGGCGCCCTTTTTCTCGTAAAACCGCGCCTGCGCCGGGTGCCAGCCCAAACCAAGAAACTCAGTCACCCGCCGCCCTTCCTTCTCCAAGTCCGACACAACGTCCTCATAGCGCGTCTCCATCCACGCAAGCCCTTCCCACTTCCGCACTGCCAGCCAGACATCCATCAGATTGGCGTAATGCCGGGCGGTGCGCTCCAGCGTGAGGAAGTTCGCATTGAACGGATTGAGCGGGATGTTCTGGAAATAACAACTGATCACCACGTCCCGCGGGTCTCGCAACGCGATGACAACCCGCAATTCAGGAAATACCCGCAGCCAGACGCGCAGCTTCGCCGTCGGCGACGGGTTCTTGTCCAGAATCAATTTGCCTTCCACCCCGCCTCCAATCTCCCGCTGAATCGCTTCAAAATAGCGCCGTCGAATGACATTCAGTCTGGCGGGCGACAGTTGCGGCGAGGCGTCGAACATCTGCGCGACAATCATGGTAAACGCGCGCGGCTCATCCAGCGCCGCGACATCGGGATGCGCCCCGAGAACCTGTTCCAGGAGTGTTGTCCCGCTCCGGGGATGCCCTCCCAGAAACGCCAGCTTCGGAATTGCCTCGCGCTGCCGTTCGGGAAACTCCTTTGACCAGGCGCGAAGAATGTTGACGGGCAACGCCTGGGTTGAGCGGCGGTACATTTCCGCCATAAGATCGTACTCCTTCAACATTGCGTCCGTGTCTCCCAAGGCCGCCACCAATTTCTTCGCTTCCGCCAGCATCCGCATCGCCTCGTCGAATCGCTCCGTTCGATTGAGAACCTCCGCCAACTCATAACGGGTGGCGTACTGCACGTATTGATGTTTGGGGCCGGAAGCAATCAAGTCGCGTAACCGGCGCTCCGCATCTTCAATTTTGTTCTCGCGCCGATCAAGCAACGCGGAAAAATAGCGGGCCTGATCGTCCCGCGGATCGATTTTCAGGCACGAATCAATTGCCTCGCGGGCTTCGGCGAAGCGATGGGATTGCTCAAAAGAAATGGCCAGGGCCATGCGGGGGTTGATGCCGCGGGGGTCCGCCGCGGCCGCCTGCTCGAAGAAGGCGCGAGCCTTGTCCGGCTGGCGCAGACCTTGCAACTGGTGGCCGATCTGGAGCATCAATTCGGCGTTATGAGGCTCCAGTTCCACTGCCTTTCGCCAGGCGCAGTCTGCCAAGTCGATCTGGCCATTGCTTCCGGCCGCACATCCATACTCGAACCAAATTGGCGCGCGATGGGGAAATTGGCGCGTCAGTTTCTCGTAAGCCGGGACCGCCTGCGAAAAATTCCCGGCCCGCGCAAGCCCGCGAGCCTCATTGAGTTTCTTGTCCGCAATATTCACCACGATCCCCTCCAATGGACACGAACCGCTGAAGAAAACAAAGACTTTTTTGCCCGCAGAACACGCAGAATGACGCAGAAAGAGACTAATTTTTATTTCTTTTCTGCGAGGGTATCAAAACCCCTTGGGGTTCGATGGCTTTCGGGTGTTGGCGAGGCGTTCATATTCGAGCTTCGGATAGTGCCCGAAATTGACGAGGAGACACCGAATTGGCACCCGGAAGCGTTGAGGTAGTTGATGACCTGGGCACGGTGTTCGTCGGCCAGCACGGATACGGCTTTGAGTTCCACCACGATTTTCTCGAAACAGATTAGGTCGGGTTCGTAGGTTTGGCGGAGCGGCTGACCTTTGTACTCCAGAGGCAGGGGCTTCCTGGCAACAAAGAGGATTCGTTGGAAGCCCAGTTCAATCTCCAGACACTCTTGGTACACGGCCTCCAGGATCCGCAGCCCTTCTCCTTGTAAACCTCAAAGCAAGCGCCGATGATTCGGTACGTTTCGTCTTTATGTAAGAATTCGTCCATGCGTTTTCCCCGAGGTTACGGAAAACGGCACAAAAAGGGCAGCATTGAATTTGCCCCCTTTTTTCAGCTCCTTTCTGCGTCATTCTGCGTGTTCTGCGGGCAAAAAATGCTTGTCTTTTCCGCGGATTGACAGTCTTCGGCGGGGCGGCTACTGTTGCGGGGTCAGAATGGCGCGTTCGTCTATCAGTTAGGACACGGCCCTCTCAAGGCTGAAAGACGGGTGCGATTCCCGTACGCGCTACCACTTTCCCGGGCATTTGTGGGCTTATGCCCGCAGAACACGCAGAGCACGCGGAAGAGAAATGAAAAGCACTCTCTTTCTGCGTCATTCTGCGTGTTCTGCGGGTAAAAATTCCTTCTTTTTTCCGCGGAGCCAACTAAACTTCACCCAGTGAACGTTCAACGCCTTTTGCTTTATTTGACTTCGGCAATCCTCTGCCTGCCGTTGCTGTCCCCCGCCGCGACGAATGATACGCCTCAAATCGCCGCCCAGTACCACTTCGCGGGCGCCAAACGCCTGGCCGCCACGACCAATCTCCTGACCCTCAATCGCATCCGCGCCTTGCCATCGACGGCCGCGTTCCAGAAGCTGGTCATTGACAACGTTTCCGCCGTGCTGACCGCCCGCTTGGGCTTGGCTGCCAACGCGCCCGCGATGTCCAGCCCCCTATTGGCCGATCTGCTGCAAACGGAGTCCTTGGGCGCCTTTGGCCCTTCTTCGGCCAACTTGCTGGATTTTGTCGTCGCACTCCAGTCGGACACAAACCGGACCCATCTCTGGCAGGACATTTTTGCCAGGGCGCTGGGCGGAACAGTCGAGAAATTCACCGCGGAAGGATTTGACGGATGGCGTTGGAACAGAGCCGCATCCGGTTCCTTGTGGATCATCCCCGCCCGTGATTGGCTGCTCGTTGGGCGCGGCGATGCTCTCTTGCCGTTGCAAGTTCAATACCTTCAGGCGATAAGCCGTCAAGGCCGCCCCGGTGCATCCCTCAAAGAGAACTTGTTGGAAGCCGATGTCGATCTACCTGCATTGGCCCCTTGGCTGCCGGACTGGATGCGCTTTCTGAGGCCGGCCCGCCTCAAGATCACTTTGGCGGCCGAGGCGGACAACTTGCGAACGACGGCGCAGGTGATTTACCCGGAACCCATTCCTTGGAACTCCCAGCCGTGGCAAATCCCGACGAACTTGATCCGCAGCCCGCTCCTCAGTTTTACCGCCGGACAAGACGTGGCGGCATTTCTCAATCCGGCGCCGGCGTTTGTTCACCTTGACAACAATCCCCTGACCAACCAGTTCTGCGCATGGGCTTTGGGGACAACGGTCATCGAGACCTATATGGAATGGCCCGTCCCGAATGCTTCCAACGCGTTGGAAACACTGGGGAGCCAGGCGCCAGCCGCCTTTAATGCTGATCTGAAGCGATTCGACAGGGGCGAAGTGATTTGGGCGCCGAGTTTAAGCCGCCTCGTTCTATCGAAACGCGGAATTGTGGCGCCCTATGTCGAGGCGGCGCCAGCCCAAGCGGGTCAGTTTCTATTATTGTCGATGATTCCGCTTTCGCTCGCCAACAAACCTGCCCCGGCGGAGTTATGGGCGCAAATCAAGGGCCGCGCCGATCTGGTGTATTATGATTGGGAGGCGACCGGCCCGCGGTTGCAACAATGGCGCCTGCTCGGTGACATGCAATTGCGCGCGTCGGAGGCGGGGAACGATGATTTCGACGCGATGATCATCAAAGAGAAGTGGCTGAATGGCATTGGGACGCCCAAAGGCAACAGCGTCACCGAGATCACGCGCGGCGCGCCCAACCAATTGTCCTTCGTTCGCGCGTCTCCCTTGGGGTTTACCGGCATCGAGTTGGTTTTGCTCTCGGATTGGATATGCGCAATGGAAACCACAAACTCGCCGGAGTCGCCGCCATCCAAAAGCCCAATCCAAAAATCGCCGTAGGAAGGCGTGTCGTTCGGCGAGGGCGCATGACAGAACTCTTTGGGGATCGACCTCACCCCGGCCCTCTCCTTCCGCCGTCGCCTGGCGGCTATGGCGGGACAAGCCAGGAGAGGGAGAATCATCCGCCGTCCCACCGCAAAAGCACGCGACTGGATTTGCCGGACGCTCATTCGCAAAACCAGAGCCGTGCGACATCTGTTCCTTCTCCCCGGGGGAGAAGGTTAGGATGAGGGCGAGCCAAAACCAACTTCCCCATTATCATCCGCCGTCCACTTGAGACTCCAGCGACTGCATTAGCCGGACGCTCATTCGCAACACCAGCGCCGTGCGACATCTGTTCCTTCTCCCCGGGGGAGAAGGTTAGGATGAGGGCGAGCCAAAACTAACTTCCCCATTATCATCCACCGTCCACTTGAGACTCCAGCGACTGCATTGGCCGGAGGCGCCCCCGCAAAACCAGAGCCGTGCGACATCTGTTCCTTCTCCCCGGGGGAGAAGGTTAGGATGAGGGCGAGCCAAAACCAACTTCCCCATTATCATCCGCCGTCCACTTGAGACTCCAGTGACTGAATTGGCCGGATGCGGCTTCGCAACACCAGAGCCGTGCGACATCTGTTCCTTCTCCCCGGGGGAGAAGGTTAGGATGAGGGCGAGCCAAAACCAACTTCCCCATTATCATCCACCGTCCACTTGAGACTCCAGCGACTGCATTGGCCGGACGCTCATTCGCAACACCAGAGCCGTGCGACATCTGTTCCTTCTCCCCGGGGGAGAAGGTTAGGATGAGGGCGAGCCAAAACTATCTTTCCCATTTGATTTCCGTTCGCTATGGTTGCGCCATGGCCGACATCACACGCGCACGGCAGCTCCGCAAAAGGGAAACATGGGCGGAAAAACTTGTTTGGAGCTGGCTGCGCGACCGCCGCTTCAACAGTTACAAATTCCGACGTCAACATCCGGTTGGCATCTATTATCTGGATTTCTTTTGCGATGAAGCGGCGCTGAACATTGAACTGGACGGCCGACAGCATGGGTTCCCTGACCGCCAAAATCATGATGCGGAGCGCGCGGCGTTCTTGCAATCGCGCGGCATCAAAACGCTGCGGTTCTGGAATTCCCATCTGCGGCGCAACGCGCAAAGCATCCGGGACACTATTTTCAATGAATTGCAGGCGCGCGCGCCGCATCCATTGCCCGATTATACCGCTGGACGAATGCCACGAGTTGAAAGAAATTTGGTTCAGGAGGCTCGACCTCACCCCGGCCCTCTCCTCCAGGAGAGGGAGAATCGTCGGCCGTCCCACCGCAAAAGCACGCGACTGGATTTGCCGGACGCTCATTCGCAACACCAGAGCCGTGCGACATCTGTTCCTTCTCCCCGGGGGAGAAGGTTAGGATGAGGGCGAGCCAAAAC